>ERZ772971.1061-NODE-1061-length-16318-cov-9.340220_pt1 | contig 16318 bp, 10 predicted proteins | sample MGYA00511943_ERZ772971 | MGnify/ENA primary metagenome ERZ772971 (study PRJEB29015, sample SAMEA2737929) | human oral metagenome | biome: human oral; feature: human-associated habitat; material: dental | place: China | collected 2144 ... | reverse complement strand
CGCGAGGGCGCGCCAGCGCGATCGGGTTGCGGGCATGTGGGTTGAGCGCATGGTGACACCGTTCTCGGAGATGGGACCGACCTTCACATATACCGAGAAAGTGTATAGCAGTAAAATTACCGACAAACATGACGCTTATCACGCACATGCGTGCGGCTAATGGGATCAATGTTGCGAAAACGCTGATCCCACACAGATCCCACAACACCCCGCCGCGCGCCTCGCGCAGACGCAGGGGTGACGGATACAACAAGAACAGCGCCCTGGGGCCCACTACCCCCGGGGCCGGCGCGCTCCCGCGGCGGCGGGGCTAACGGGCGATCAGCCCGTACTCCCCGAACGCCCCCATGTCCTCCAATCGCGCGACCAGACGGGGCGCCAGCGCCAAGAAGTCCACGGCCTCCACCGTGTAGCGACCCAGCAGGCGCCGGGGCTCGTGGGCGATGCGCCACGCCCAGCCCAGCCGCCAGCGGTGCACCCAGTCGGGGAAGTACTGGTCCGAGGCGGCGAACTGGTCGATCCACCCCCCGGCGGTGCACACGCTGGCGCGGGGCAGCCAGTCCCGGGCCTTGGCGGCGACCAGTTCCTGCAGGCCGGCGCCGAGGCCGACGACGACCAGACGCGGATCGAAGTCCACCAGGCGGGCGTGGGAGCGGCGCAGGCCCGCCAGGCCCGCGTAGCCGTCGACCGCCATGACCTCGAAGGCGCTGAGCCTGGCCGCGGCGCGCTCGGCGACGCCGGGGGCGGCGCCGATGAGGGCGACGCGCGCGCCCGCCTCCATCTGGTTGAAGACGTGCGGCAGGACCAGGTCCGCCGACGACCGCACCACCGGGTGCCCCATGCGCCCCAGCGTCATCTGCAGCAGTGTCCCGTCGACGCCGACTGCGTCCATCTTGCGCAACTGGTCGAAATCGGCGTGCAGCAGCGACCAGTGGTTGAGCCAGGTGGTCGCCCGCCCCTCCACCAGGACCATGCGCGCGATCTCGTGGTGGTGCTCCGCGTCGGGGTTGGCGGCCTCGCGCTGGGCTCCGTTCACAGCCTCACCTCTCCAAAGTGACGTACATGTCGAATGTCAGGGACGGGTCCGAGGCCCCCGCCGAGTGCTCCTCCACGGCGATCCGCGTGATCTCCGAGGTGAGCAGGTTGCCCGGAACCACGACCTCGACCATGGCGTCCGCGGCCTCCGACACGGTCACCCCGTTGGACGCCTTGGTCCGCGGCGTCACCGTGCCCGAGGGCATCCGGACCCGGGCGACCTCGGTGCCGTTGACGTAGATGACGGCGCCGTCGTCGGCCCGCACGTGGAGGGTGAGCGTGCCGTTCTCCGGCATGGGGCCGAACTTCACGTCACGGGCGAAGTAGGCGGTCGTGGGCCGCTTGGCCGCGCCGAAGTCAGTGCCGGCCCCGGCGTCGCCCCACCCCAGGGGGGAGGCCCCGTGCTGCCACTTGGACAGGTCGGCCGTCGAGGCCCACGCGGCGTCGGGGGCCTTCGCGTCCGTCCAGTAGGACCACTGCTCGCCCGAGAAGAGCGCCTTGCCGAAGTTCACGTGCGAGGCGTCCAGGGGCTTGAGGGGCTCGTCGGCCGGGGGGTCCTGGGGCTCGCCGCCGGACTGGGCGGGCGGCGCGCTGCGCCTGGGGGGCGAGGGGACCGGCGGCACGTAGGCGCCAGCGGGAATGGCGGTGACCGTGGCAGACATGGTCAGCGACGGGGCGTTCCTGTAGTTGACGTGCTCTTCGACGGCGAGGACGTTCGCCCCCTCGACCAGGGCCGAGGCGGGCACTTGCACGGTCTGGCGGTCCGCCCGCGCCGCGTCGGTGGACAGCGCGGAGGAGGCGCGGGTCCCGTAGGACACGTCGCCGTCGTCGAGGCGCTGGCGCCCGATCTCCACTCCGTTGACGTACGCGACCGCGCCGTCATCGGCCACGAAGGACACCTCCACTCCTCCGGTCTTGGACAGATCCTTGATCGTGAAGGCCGTGCGCCCGTAGAGGGTGATCGGGCGCGAGGCGGGGGCGCCCGGCTTGAGGACCGTGTTGAGGCCCTTCCCGCCGTAGCCGATGGGCGCGGTGCCCGTCGTCCAGGCGGAGTCGTCGTAGGAGGCGGAGGCCCACGCCTGGTCGGGCGCCGAGTCCTTCCACAGGTAGCGCCACTGCGCGGCGTCCCCCACCAGGGAGCTGCCCGGTTCGGCGGGGGCCTGGGCGCCGTCGGCGGCGACGCGGAGCACGGGGGTGGAGGCGCCGCGGGAGCCCGAAGCGCCCACTGCCCTCACGAAGAAACGGTTCTCCCCGCCCATGGGGACGCTCGCCGAAGTCCCCCGCACGGTCGCCACCGTGCGGTCGTCGCGCAGGACCTCGTAGGAGGCCGCCCCGGCCACGGCGTCCCAGGTGAGCGCCGCCTTGCCGTCGCCCGCGCCCGAGGACGCCAGGTTGGCGGGAGCGGCGGGCGGGGCCTGCCGCGGCGCGAAGCGCGCGAAGCCGCCGGCCCACTGGTTGGCGGACTTGGAGGTGAAGGAACGGGTGAAGTCGCCCCCCACCCACAAGGATCCGGAGTCGTCGACCTCCAGCGCCCACGCCCCGGTCGAGCGCGCCGACGCGAGGCGGTAGGGGGTCCACCCGAGCTGGCGGCCAGTCGCGCCGTCCCACGCCCCCGCCCAGCGGATCTCGTCCGCGCGGGTCCAGCTGGTGCCCAGCTCGTAGTAGCGGTACGCGTCCTGGAACACGAAGTCCGAGCAGTGGCACGAGGCGTAGACCACGCCGTTCCCGGCGCTGGTCACCGCCTGCATGTCGCCGCCGTTCTGCATGGCGATCGAACCGGAGGTCCGCGTCATGGTGGCCGTGTCGTAGCCGAAGAGCGAGTGCTGGGAGCCCCCGAAGTACACGCGCCCGCCCGTCAGCGCCACCCCCTGCTGGTACATCCCGTCGAAGTACGAGGGCTCGAAGGTCCACGAGGAGTCCAGCGCGGCGCCCGCCGCAGTCGACACCCGCGCGGCGTAGGGGGCCGCGCCGCGCTGCGACCGGGTGAAGTGGCCTCCCGCGTAGAAGTAGCCACCCGCCTCGTCGACGTCGAAGGCGACGACCGAGCCGTTGAACTCGGGGTTCCACGAGCGGTCGGGCTCCCCGGACAGGGACAGGCGCACCGCCCCGCGCGCGTACGCGCTGCGGCCCCCGTTGTTGGAGGCGTGGGTGAACAGGCCGCCCAGGTAGATGTGCTGGCCGGTGACCCGGGCCGCCTTGACGGACACCGCGCCCGAGCGCAGCGCGTTGCGCAGCTTCAGCGTCCACGAGGAGTCGATGGCGCCCGTGGCCGTGTCGATGACGACCGTGCCCACGTGCTCCTCGCCGTTGACCCGCGTGAAGTCGCCGACCGCCAGCAGGCGCGCGCCCGGCAGCTCGACGAGGTCCTTGACCTGGTTGTTGAAGGCGAAGGACTGCCCGTTCCACTCCCCCGACGACGCGTCGAAGCCCGCCAGGCCGGAGGTCTGCGCCTTCGTCGAGCCCACGCGGGCCACGCCCGTGAAGTTACCGCCCACGTACATGGTGGAGCCGACCTGCTCGAAGGCCTGGACCTGGGCGTTGCCCTCCGCGTAGGAGCCGTTGAGGTTGCCCGTCACACCCCACTTCATCGGCGCCGCGTACTCGGAGACCGTCGGCGCGACGGCCTGCGCCGGGGTTCCCGAGTCCGCGATCCGGGCGTAGGCGTCGTCCGAGCGCAGCTGCGGGCGCAGGTACACCTCGGCGTAGGGCTCGACGGTGAACCCCGCCTTGCGCAAGAAACTGGTGTCGGAGGTGTCCGCGTTGAGCAGCGCGCCGGGGCCGTAGCCGAACCCCACCCGGTACTTCGACGTGGCGGTCGCGGTCATGTCGACCATGCCCCATGCCAGGTCGTCGCCGAACTTGGACCAGATCGGTTCGCCCGTCGTCCACTCGCCGCCGTCGATCGAGTAGACGACCGGGTGCGCGGACTTGAAGGGCCACACGAAGTCCGCCATCTTCGGCAGGCGCATCTTGATGGTCTGCCAGGACGTCCCGCGCCCGTTGTAGGCGCGCACGACCCTCATGCCGTCGGGCAGTTCGGAGACGGGGGTGGAGCCGAGGAGGCCGTTGACGGCTTCGTGCGACAGCTGCACGGTCCCGTCCGCGGGCCTGCGCTCGCGCTTGGCCAGCGCGGAGGGGGCGCCCTTGCCCTGGCTCCAGGTCTCCCACCCGTCGGTGCCGCGCCCGATGAGGACCCATCCGCCCCCGTCGCTCGTCTGGTCGCAGAAGAACCGTCCGGGCGCGTTCATGGTGGGGGTCTGCAGCCAGTAGGTGCCGTCCGGCGCGTTGGGGTCGTTCTGCTTGATCTCCCAGCACGAGGCGGCCGCGCCCGCCTCGGACAGCCCGTCGCGGACGGGTGCGGGGGGCGCGGACTGCGAGGGCACGTGCCCCAGCCCGTTGAGGACGACGGTCGCCGCGGCGATCACGACGAGGGGGATGCGGTGACTGTTTCTCATGGGACCTGCGGGAAGGTTGAGTCGGACATCGCCATTTTCCCACGGACAGGAGAAGCGCTCAACCGAGTTCTTACCACTCGGTTGAGCGCTTACTCACTGTGCTCTGCGCTGAAGCGCGTCACCACCGCTTGAGCGAGGCCGTCAGGTCGAAGGTCATCGACGGCGTCCCCCGGTAGTTGACGTGCTCCTCGACGCCGATGCGGTTGATGCCGTTCACCAGCCGCCACGCGGGCACCTCGACGGTCACCATGTTGGACGCGGCGCTCTTGGCGCTGACTGCCTGGTTCGCGAAGGTCGAGTGCGTGATCGCGCCCTCGCTCATGCGCACGGTCGTCAACTGGAAGCCGTTGACGTAGACCACGGCGCCGTCGTCGGCCCTCACGTTGAGCGTGATCTTCGCGTCGCCAGTGATGGGCCCCAGGTCCACGTCGGCGGCGAAGTAGTTGGTGATCGCGCGATCGCCCTTCTCGATCGACAGGGGGGTCCCCGCGTCGGGGTCGCCCCAGCCGATCGGGCTGGCGCCCGAGGACCAGTCGGAGATGTCGCCGGACGGCGAGGCCCAGTACGGCGTGGGCTCGGACTGCGAGGTCCAGTAGCTCCACTGCGTGCCCGAGGAGATGATCTCGCCGTCGGTCACCCCGGTGGCGTCCACCACCGGCGAGCTCGTCGCGCCGGGCGACGGCGACGGGGCGGGGGAGCTGTCGGAGCCGCCGGGCTTGCGCTCGACGCGCTCGACCCGGGCCTGCATCGACACGGACTTCGCCTTGCGGTAGTTCACGTGCGTCTCCACGGCCAGGACGTTGTCCCCCGCGACGAGGCGCTCGGCGGGCACGAACACCGTGGTCCGGTCGGCCTGCGCCGCGTCATAGGTGGGGGCGGCGTCGGCGCGGGTCTCGTAGGAGACCCCACCGGTCCCCAGGCGCTGGCGGCCCACCTCGGCGCCGTTCACGTAGGCGATGGCGCCGTCGTCCGCGACGAAGTCGACGTTCACCCCCGAGACGGCCGAGGGGTCGGCCACGGTGAAGTGCGTGCGGAAGTAGCTGGTGATGGGCCACGTCTTGTGCGGCGCGGTCTGGATGTCCGTGGCGATGCGGTCATCGCCCCTGCCCAGCGGCGCGGCGCCGCGCGGCCACGCGGAGTCGTCGTAGTCGGGCGAGGCCCACGCCTCGTCGGCGGCGGACTCCTCGTAGCGGTAGGACCAGGTGGCGCCGTCATCGACCAGGACGGGGTCGGACGGGTCGTGCTCGCCGAAGGCCGGCGGGACGTAGACGGGGCTGGTGGCGGAGCGGTTGCCCTCGGCGTCCACGGCGCGCACGAAGAAGCGGTTCTCACCGGCGCGGGCGAGCTCGACGGTCGGCTCCTTGACCTGGGCGACCGTGCGGTCGTCGCGCAGGATCTCGTAGGCGTCGGCGTCGGCCACCGGGGTCCACGACAGCGTCACGGTCGCCTCGGTGGAGGCGGCGGCGCGCACCTGGGCGGGCGCCTCGGGCGGAGTCGTGTCGCGGGCGTCGAAACGGGCGAAGCCGCCGTTCCACTGGGTGCGCGACACCGAGGTGTGCGTGCGGGTGAAGTCGCCGCCCGCCCACAGGTTGCCGTTGGAGTCGACGGTGAGCGCCCACGCGCCGGTCTTGCGCTGCGAGGAGATCTCGAAGGGGGTCCAGTGCATGTTCTTGCCGGTGGCGGTGTCCCACGCGCCCACCCACTTCATGTCGTCGGCCCGGGTCCAGTTCGATTCGATGGTCCACATCTCGGCGTCCTGGTAGGCGGCGTCGGAGCAGTGGCACGAGGCGTAGATGACGCCGTTGGGGGAGGCCGCGCTGGCCTGCAGGTCGCCGCCGTTGCTCATCATGATCGAGGCGGAGAGCCGCTGGTTCGTGGCCGCGTCGTAGCTGAAGAGCGAGTGCTCGGCACCGCCGATGTAGACGCGGTCGCCCACCGAGGTGATGGTCTGCTGGTACTTGCCCGCGGTCACCGTGCTCGGCTTGAAGTCGAAGGAGGGGTCGACTGCGGCCCCCGCGTCGGTGGACAGGCGGGCCGCGTACCAGGCGCGGTCGCCGTGGGCGCGGGTGAAGTGCCCGCCGGCGTAGTACGCGCCGTTCTGCTCGTTGATGTCCGAGGCCAGCACCGAGGCGTTGAACTCCGGGTTCCAGGAGCGGTCGGGGCGCCCGTCGAGGCCGACCCGGCCCGCGTTGCGCGCGTAGACCTTCGCCATGTCGCCCAGGCGCAGGTGGGTGAAGGTGCCCCCCAGGTACACCTGGCCGTTGTAGAAGCGGGCGGTGCGCACCGAGACGCGGTGCGAGCCGATCGCGTTCATGATGGTGAGGTTCCAGTCCGGGTCGATCTGGCCGGTCGCGGGATCCAGCACGACGGTGCCCACGTGCTCCTCGCCGTTGACGTACGTGAAGTCGCCGACTGCGAGCAGCTTGCCCGAGGGGAGCGTGAGCAGGTCCTTCACCTGGTTGTTGAAGTTGAAGGCCATGCCCGTGAAGGCGCCCGTGTTCACGTCGAACGCGGCCAGGCCCCGCGATTCGGTGATGGCGCCGTCAGCGCCGGAGCGCACGCCCGTGAAGTTGCCCCCCACGAACATGGTGGTGCCGACCTGCTCGAAGGTCTGGACCTGGATGTTGCCCTCGGCGTAGGAGCCGTTGAGGTTGCCCGTCACGCCCCACTGGGTGGGGGCCGCGAACTCCGAGACGGCGCGCGTCACAGTGGAAGCGGCCGCGCCCTCGTCGGGGATGCGGGTGAAGTCGGAGGAGTCCGAGGCGATCCGGGGGCGGAGGTAGACCTCGGAGTAGGGGAAGACGGTCTGGCGGATCTTGCGGAAGAAGGATCCCGCCGAGGCCGTGTCGCCGGGGTAGTTCTGGGCCCCCGGGCCGAAGCCGAACCCGATCGTGAAGCCGTTCGCCCACGACGGGTAGGTGTTGTTGGCGTTCCACGCGTCGTCGTAGCCGAAGCGGGAGTAGGCCCTCGACGAGACGACGGGACCGTGGTTGAAGGTCGCGTTGACGGGGTGGCCCATCTTGAAGAACCACACGAAGTCCGTCATCTGGGGGAAGCTGAGATCCAGGGCCTGGAAGGACGAGCCCTGGGGATCCAGGGAGCGCAGGACGCGCACGCCGTCCTCGAGGCTGGAAACTGACCCGTTTCCAATGAGCTGGTTGACCTCCTTGGTGGACAGCTGGGCGACGGCCATGTCCGCCGCCGTGCGCCCGCGCGCGGTCAGGGAGTCGCGGTCGCCCTTCCCCTGCGTCCACGGCTCCCAGCCCTCGCGGCCGCGGCCGATCAGCACCCAGCCGCCGCCGTCGGTGGTCTGATCGCAGTAGTACTGCCCGGGGGCGTCCATCGTGGGGGTCTGCAGCCAGTAGGCGCCGTCGGCCGCCGCGGGGTTCTGCGTCTTGATGTCCCAGCAGGAGGCCGCGGCCGTCTGGGCGCTGAGGCCGTCGTGGACGGCCGCGGCTCCCCCTGTGCTGCCGCTGCCGCCGCCCGGGTCGGCCACGGCCATGGGCGCGAGTGCGAATGATGTGAGTAGGGCGGCGGGGGCGAGCAGGGCCCCCAGTAGACGGCGCGACATTCCGGCTGTTCCTTAGCATTCAAGAGTGAACGAGGCGTGTTAACGGCAATATATTTACACGCAAATCACGCGGTGATCAACCGGCTGGTCAGGTCCTGGACACCGAAATATGTTGCAACTTGGTAAAGGCCCTATTCGCCGCTCCTCCTCGCGCGGGCGAAGGCCCCCAGGCCCACCAGGCGCAGCGGCGAGCGCCCCGCCCAGCACAGCGCGAGGAAGCCCAGCGCCCCGGCCGCGCACCCCGCCGCGAGGCCCACCAGGCTGTCGCGCCCCGCCACGAGCGCCACCGCGCCCGCGGGGGCCCCCACGCACACGAGCACGCCCACCACCGGCAGGGCGACCTCACCCAGGTCGGGCCGCACCCCGATGAAGCGCGCCACCTGCACGGACGCCATCGCCGCGTCCACCACCATGCACACCGCCCACACGACGGCGGCCGCCAGCATCCCGAAACGCGGGATGAACACCACATTGCCGACGACGTTGAGGCCGAGCACCACGACCTTGTTGACCGCGGCCCACCCGCTGCGCCCGCTCATGATCAGCAGCGAATGGATGTTCCCCGCCATGAACGTCACCACAGAGCCCGCGCACAGGGCCACGAGGACCCCGGCCCCCGCCTCGAACCCCTCGCCCAGGATCCGCATGAGCGCCGGGGAGAAGACCGCCATGAGGACGTAGACCGGGGTGGCGAAGAGCACCAGCCACACCGACGCGGTCGAGTACAGGGACGCCAGCTCCTCCATCTTGCGCTGGTGGAGCAGCTTGGAGAACTGGGGGGACACGACGACGCGCAGGGCCGTGTCGACGACGAGCCCCGCCTGGATGAAGCGGATGGCGCCCCCGTAGATGCCGGAGGCGGCGTTGCCCGCCAGCACCCCCACCAGCAGGACGTCCAGCCATTGGAGGGCCTGCTCCAGGCCCGCCGTGAGGGTGCGGGGCAGGGCGAAGGACACGATGCGGCGGCGGCGCTGGCGCGTGGGCCAGCGGCTGCCCCCCGCCTCGGGCATGTGCCGGGCCAGGAGCGCCCACGCGCACACCAGGACGAGGACGAAGGGGAGCGCCCAGGCGGCGGAGACCACCGCGTAGGAGCCGCCGACGGCAGCAGCCGCCGCCACCAGCAGGGGCCGCAGCCCGGGCAGCAGCAGGTTCTGGACCAGGACGTACTCGCGCATGTTGCCCAGCGCCCGCAGGGCGGCCGAGGCGACCAGGGAGAGGGCGCCGATGGGCACGAACCACGCGGCCGCCCGCACGGCCCCCGCCACTTCCTCGCTCCAGATCATGGGGGCCACCGCCTCCAGGACCAGGACCGCCGACAGCGACACCCCGACCGCCACCGACGCCATGTAGTTCAACGAGGCGCGGATCTCCTGGGGCGAATCGACCGACAGCCGCGGCATGAGGTAGATGGCCGTCGAGTCCAGGCCGACCTTGGCCAGGGCCATGACGATGGCGAACACGCCCGTGGCCTGGGTGACGACGCCGGCGCCCGTGGTCCCCAGGGCGCGCGAGAGCACGATCGTGAAGACGAAACCGAGCACCGCGGACGCGGCCGCGCCGACGAATCCGACGATTCCACCCCTCGCGAGGTTCCTCCGGGATTGATGCGCGTCACTCATTTGCTCTCCTTCTCGCTTCGTAATCACCGAGGTTGTGGGACTATCTTTACTCACTGGTAGGACTTACCGAGAATCCTCAACGGAAGAAGGGCGCCCATGTCTGTTAAGAAACTCACCGGGAAATGGTTGGTCGCGGCCTGGGTCGGCCTCGCCGTCATCCTGGTCGCCGCCGTGTGCGTGGTCTTCGCGCTGGTCGGCAGGTCCGTGACCACGTCGCAGTCCGCCCCCGGCGCCTCCGGGGCCGAATCCGATCCCGCTGCGGTGCCGCAGTCGGTGCCCAAGACCATCCAGCCGCAGTCGGCCGGCCCGGCCAACACCGCGGGCGCGGGCATGGCCAGCGACGACGAGGCGTCCCAGCAGGTGGACTTCGTCCTGGCCTCCATGTGGCAGGCGTACTCCGACCCCTCCACCGCGATCGCCACCGACCTGTCCTCGATCCTCACCGAGTCCGCGCTGGAGGAGTTCGACGCGCAGGCCCAGGAGTGGAACACGGACGGCACGCGCGTGTCGGGGACCCCCCGGATCGAGGACGCCCACGTGACCGCGTCCGACGGGACGACCGCCACAGTGCGCGCCTGCGTCGACTCGACCGGGGTCACCGTCACGAACGACGCCGGGTCGCCGCTGACGGACGACACCTCGCTGATGCGGGCCCTCACTGATTTCTCGTTCGTCAACGACGGCGGTTCCTGGAAACTATCCGGGGTCTCCTTCCCCGACGATCCGACGTGCTGACCCGGTCCAGCATCCTCTCCGAGAAGACCTCGCCCTCCGCACGGCGGACGGGGTTCTTCCACATTCCCCTCGGCGTCTTGGCGGCCGGCCCGGCCACGTCGTAGTCGGTGAGGGGCTCGGTGCCCTCCTCCAGGTGCCGCGCCAGCAGGGCGACGGCCAGCACCGAGACCATGAGCCCGGTGTTCATCCCGTAGTAGAACTGCTCGACCAGGGTGGCGATGACGATGCCGCCCAGGACGGAGCCGTAGATGTCCTTCGCCCTCCACACGCTGGGCAGGATCCTGGCGAAGAAGGCCAGGAAGAGGAGGGCACCGACGATCCCGTAGGAGAAGAGGACCGTCCAGAACTGGCCCTGGGTGCCCAGCGACGGCAGCCACGGCACGGACGCGGGGCGCGGCGCCCCGAAGCCCAGCAGCGGGGACTCCTTGAGCGAGGCCACGGTCTCCACGTAGTTCGTGAAGCGGTCGACCGTCGTGCTCGACGACTGCAGGCGCTCCACCAGGGACTGCGAGGCCGGGGTGAACAGCCACGCGATGGCGCCGACCCCGCCGAGGAACAGCGCGACGAGCACCGTCCGCCACCGCCCGTCGCGCACCCTCTGGAAACCGACCCACGCCGCGATCACGACCAGGCCGATGTACATGCCGCGGTTGAGGGTCGCGGCCGCGGGCACCACCGAGGCGGCGCACACGAGGGCGTGCAGGTAGCGGTGGCGCGCGTACTCCCGCCAGGAGATGACGGCGAAGATGACGGCGAGCGGGAAGATCAGGGAGAAGACGTTCCCCCACGTGTTCGCGTAGATGAAGGGCGCAGACGGACGGGGATCCGAGAGGACCCACGACCCTGGGTTCCACTGCGTGGTCCCCCTGCGCACGAACTCCGACACGAAGTCGTTGGAGTGCAGCGCCTTGGGGATCACGTAGTACATGAGCGTGTTGAAGCGCAGCTTGGGGAACGCCATCGCCAAGTACCCGCCGACCACGGCCGACGCCAGGAAGCCCCACAGGGTCCCCATGAGGGCCTTCGGCGTCAGGCGGGCGCGCGCGTTGAACGCGTAGATCCCGAACACCAGGGGCGACATCTGCAGCGCGAAGCGGTAGAACGCGCCGATGAGGCGCCCGACCGAGTCGAGCATGCTCATCGACGCGAGCACCCACACCAGGAAGAACAGCCAGATCACAGTCCCCGGCGGGAAGCGCAGGCCCCGGCGCCCCAGCATGAACACGATCATGATGATCGCGAACACCGGCCACATGAGGTCCCCGGCGCCGATCGCCCACCACAGGAAGTACCCGGAGTAGGCGACGATGAACGGCCACGCGGGCAGCTGCAGGGCGTCCTCGCTGAGTGCGCCGATGAAGGCCGGGCCGGGTCTGGCCCAGATCCCACGGCGCGACGCCGCAATCTCCGCCACGTCAGCCCCGCCCGTCCCCGGGGCCCTCCGGCGCCCCCTCCGCCCCGTCGGCCCGGCCGGAGGAGGGGCGCTTCCTGGGGCGCAGGCGGTTGGCGTGGCGCGAGCGCAGGTAGCGCACCGGGCCCTCGAGGAAGCCCTTGACCTCGGACCGGGTGAGGCCGGAGGGCACGTCGTCGTCGGTGCCCGCGACGCGCGCGGATCCGGGGCGCAGGCGCGCCGCCACGGCGGGGGCGCGGGAGGCCAGGGTGAGCGCCGTGGAGGGGCGGGCCAGGACCGCTTTGGTGAGCAGGGCGGACATGCCCGAGCCGTTGCCGCGCACCTGGGCGTCCAGGCCCTCGTGGTCCACGCGGTGGCGGTGGTGGACCAGCGCGTCGGGCGTGTGCACGATGACGTCGCCGTGGGCGAGGACGCGGGCGAACATGTCGAGGTCCTCGCCCCCGCGGGTCGGGGTCCCGGCCCCCAGGGAGGGGTCGAAGGGGCCGACCTCCATGAGGACGTCGCGGCGCAGCGCCATGCACACCCCCGCTCCGACGCGGGCAGTGGCCACCGGGTAGAGGGGGCCGCCCTCCCCGGCCTCGCCGAGGCCCCTCACGCCGTCGGGGATCCTCCCCTTCGCCCACACGCGGGGGGTGAAGTCCTTGGGGAAGCCGCCCCGGCTCTCGAACCAGCGCTGCGGGGCGTGGGCGAGCTCCAGGGGGAGGACGATCCCAGTGGTCGCCCCCACCAGGGCGCTCGCCGTGAAGGGGTCGACGAGGGCGGTCAGCCAGTGGGGGTCGACGATGGCGTCGTCGTCGGTGAAGGCCACGACCTCGCCGGTCGCCGCCAGGACGCCGCGGTTGCGCGCCCGGGAGAGCCCGGGCCGCGAGGCGTTGACCACGGTGAGGCGCTCGTCGTCGATGCCCTTCAGGGCGGTGCGCGCCAATCCGGTGGTCGGCGCGTTGTCGACGACGACGACGCGGTAGTCGCGGTGGTCCTGGGCCAGGACCGCTTTGACGGAGGCGGCCAGCAGGTCCGAGCGCCCGGTCGTGCAGATGACGACGGTGGCGGGGACGGTTGCGCCCGCGCCCTCCCGCCACCCGCGCCTGGGGGCGGAGGGCACCGCGGCCACGGCGGGGTCCGACTCGGGCGCGGCCGTGCCCTCGATGGCGACGGCGCCGCAGTTGCGCCCGTTCTCGCGCACGAGCACGAGGGCGCGCTCCATGCCGGGGTCGCCGGAGACGAGCTCGCGCACCCGCGCCGTGCGGTCGACGTGCCAGATGGAGGAACCGTGGGGATCGGCGGCGCTCATCGCTTGCCCTCCACCCTGCGGGTCACCGTCTGCGTGGGGATCTCGTAGGTGCCCCGCTCCGCTTGGATCTCAGCCAGCTCCGCGTTGATGACGGCCTTGTCGGAGTGGCGCGGCACGTCGCCGATGGGCGCTTGGATGAGGGTCTCCTCGGGGTCGTCGGAGCTGGTCATCCCGGCGGCGTGCTTCCCGGGGGGCACGACCTCGGCGGGGCCGCCGTAGGCGGAGTGGACGGCGGGCTCGGGGCGCGGCGCCGAGGCGGCCTCCTCCGCCTCGCCCAGGTAGAGCATCGCGTTGACCTCGCGGTTGATGAGGGCGAGCTCGTCGAGGAGGGCGTGGATCGGGCCCAGGGCGTCGCCCCCGCGCACCGCGATGAGGACGTGCTTGGAGGGGCGCACCTCGTCGAGCAGGCCGGCCAGGGGCTGGGTCATGTCGATGAGGCGCGGGGAGGGCACGCGGGTCTCGGCCAGGGACCGGGTGAGGGTCGAGTGCAGGGTCCGGGCCTGCGGGTCCGTGGGGTCGATGATGAGGTCCACCCAGTGCTCGCGGTCGATCGTCATGGCGAGCATCCGCGTGGGCGACTCCCACTCGTTCTCGGCGCCCTTCTCGCGGCTCCACACGGGCAGCGCGGTCAGATCCGCCAGCTGCGACGGCGAGATGAGGGAGCGCGCGCGGGTCTCCTTCACGAAGACGACGACTAGGCCGATGAAGAGGCCGACGGCCGTGGTCACCAGGAGGGTGCGCGACACCGAGGGCGACGTGGCGTCCTCGGACTGCCCCGCCGCGGTCAGCACGCGCCCCGCGGTGACGTGGTAGGGCGCCAGCTGCACGGCCTGGTCCATGAGCTTGTCGATCTCGGCGCGCAGCTGCGCGATCCTGGCGGTGTCGGCGGAGCTGGTCTGCTGGACCGGCTGGTTCCGCTGCGCGCCGCGCGCGTTGTTGCCCAAGCCCGTGTCCTCGTCGTCCGGCTCCTGGGCCGCCTGCTGGGCCTGGATCTGGGAGAGCTCGGCGTTGAGCTCGTCGACGCGCGCCGTGATCCCCGCCAGCATCTCGTCGGCGCGGGCCTCGGCCAGGGCGGTGCGCTCCTTGAGGTAGGCGGCGGCGATGGCGTCGGCCGCGGCCACCGCCTCGTCGCGGCTGCGGGCGCTGTACTCGATGCGCACGATGGTGCCGTTGGTGTCGCCCGACACCTCCATGCCCGCCAGGAGGGTCTTCGCGTCTGTGCCGCCGATCGCCGTGGCAGCGGCGTCGAGGACGTTCGCGGACTTGGCGATCCCCAGCTCGGTGACCATGTCCGTGGAGTTGATCGAGGTCTTCGCCACGGGGGTGGGGGTGGCCGCGGGCGGCGTGATCGTCATGGTGACGGTCGCCGTGTGGTCCACGGGCAGCGCGAAGACCGCGCCCGCCCCGATGGCGAGCCCGCCCAGGGTGGCGGCCACGATGGACTTCCACCGGCGCGCGAAGGCGTGGCGGAGTATCTCCTGGCCCCCGGTCGGCGGCTTGGTGAGGATCATTGGTCATCTCCTTGCATCCGGGCCCGCACCCAGCGGATGCGTCCGTTGAGTCGCCGCTCCAAGCGGTGCGCGGCGCGTGTCGGCAGGGCGCCCAGCCCCGCCCTGAAGGCCTCCTCGAAGTCGTCGAGGGCGGCGCTGGCGCCGCTGGCCGGCATCTGGGGAATGGTCACCAGCCTCGGCAGCGGGCGGCCGGTGAGCCGCTGGGCGAGGTCGGCGAAGGCGCGCGCCTGGAGCTCATTATTCCAGGACTCGGCCCTCCACCGCTGCGATGCGGTCACCTGGGTGGGGTGGATCCTGTACACCAGGCCCCACGCGGCCAGACGGCGGATCGCGCCCCCGTCCGCTGCGACGCGCAGCCACAGGTCGTAGTCCTCGGCGGGGACGTTCCTGTAGCCGCCGACGCGGTCCAGGCAGTCCCGGGTCGCCACCATCGTCGGGTGGCACACGGGGTTGGTGAGCAGCAGGTGCCAGGGCATCTCGTCGGGCCCGATGGCGTAGGGGGCGCGGGGCACGGGACGGCGCCCGCGGAGTTCGACGATCTGCGTGAACACCATGTCGTCGCCGCGCCCGATGGCTGCCCCGCACCGGCGGAAGCGGCCGCGCAGGCTGACATCGTCGGCGTCCATGCGCCCCACCAGGGACGAGTCGGTGGCCGCCATGAGCTGGCCGAGGACGCGGGCCACCCCTCCCTCGCCGGGGGCGATGGGGAGGACGCGCAGGCGAGGATCCCCGGCGGCGGCCTCCTGGGCGCGCTCCGCGGTCGCGTCGGTCGAGGAGTCGTCGCCGACGACCAGTTCGGAGTCGGAGGGCATGGCGCGCAGGGTCGAGGCGACGGCGCGGCCGATCGTTCCAGCGGCGTTGCGGGCCGGCAGCAGGACGCAGAGGCGGGGCATGTCAGCGGCGCTCCGCGGCGTCCAGAGCCCGCAGGTCGCGGTAGCGCCTGCGCAGGGAGATCGCGCTGTGGGCGCAGGCGATGGCCGCGAGCGCCGTGTAGAGGACGGCGAAGGGCGTCCCCAGCCCCCACAGGACGAAGGACCAGCACAGCGTCCCCGGGTCGGTGGGCAGCAGGATGAAGCTGCGCAGGGTGCCGCCCCGGGTCTGCTTGCGGCCCGCGGCGCGCACGAACTGCTCGGCCAGGATCTGGCTCATGAACTGCCCGGAGGTGACCCACCCGTAGACCAGGGCGACCAGGGCGAGCCACCACTGCTCCGGCTGGTGCCACATGAGCGCGACGGCCGCGCAGTAGTGGATGGCGGGGCTGCGGAAGGCGTCGGCGACGTGGTCGATCCACTCCCCCGTCTTCGACGAGGCGTGGGTGACGCGGGAGACCTGGCCGTCGGCCGAGTCGAAGAGGAAGCCCGCGGCCAGGAGGACGCCGACGGGGATGCCCGTCCACCACGCGGGCGGCAGGGCGACCAGGAGCGCCATGCCCGCGGCGGAAAGGCACACGGACACGAGGCTCACGAAGTTGGGGGTCCACCCCCAGGCGGCTGCCGCGGCGGCGACGGCCCTGGCACCCGAGCGGTTGACCCACCGCATGTAGGCGGGCACGCCGTCGCCGGGCTTCTGGGCGGCGCCGAGCTCGCGGCGGTACTGGCCGAAGCGCTGGGCCCACGTGCCCGAGGGGGGCTGCCACCCGCTCATCGCACCGCCCCCTCGGCCAAGGGCCGGGCCGCCCCGGCGTCTGCAG
>ERZ772971.1060-NODE-1060-length-16321-cov-4.693164_pt1 | contig 16321 bp, 14 predicted proteins | sample MGYA00511943_ERZ772971 | MGnify/ENA primary metagenome ERZ772971 (study PRJEB29015, sample SAMEA2737929) | human oral metagenome | biome: human oral; feature: human-associated habitat; material: dental | place: China | collected 2144 ... | reverse complement strand
TTGAAGCGGCGCTCAAGCGCTGGTACGAGCAGTACGCCGCCTTCCTGAACGAACGTAGCGTGAACGAGAAAACAGGCCACTCACACTACACACATAAGCACCTGCGCACCGCCTACAACAGCCTGAGACGGCATCTGCCATGGTTGTTTACCTGCGAGCGTTTTCCCGAGCTGTGCATCCCAAATACGACCAATTTGCTGGAAGGAAAATTTAGCGAAATGAAGCAGCTCTTGCGGTGTCATCGGGGGCTGAAAAAGGAGAGTAAGCTACGGTTTATAAAAGATTATTTCGCAAAGGAGTCGTCCTAAAAACCCCTATTTTGTCCATTAGAGCGTTACGTCTCGAAAAAAACACCTATTTTGTCCATTACGCCGGATTTTTGGCTAGGCAACGCAGTGCTCAGAATTTGTAGTTGAAGCCCAGCCACACGCTGCGTTCGGGGGCGGCGACGGGATTTGGATTGATGGCCGCCGTGTGCGGCTGTTCGTTGTAGGCGAAGTAGCGGCGGTTAAAAAGGTTGTTGACGCCGAGGGTGATGGCGAAGCGGTCGCGCGTTTGCAGGCTGCCGTAGAGGTTCACGGTGGTGTAGCCCGCTGTCGGGTAGTCGAGGCCGAGGCCGCTTGCCTTGTTGCTGTCGCGGCGGCCGTTTTTGTGCGCGTAGTGCAGGTTCACGCCGAGGTTATAGCTGCCGAAAGGAGCGTAGTCGCGCCAGTCAAGGGCGATGTCGGCTGTGAGCGGGCGGACGTGGTAGAGCGCACGGTTGTCGCTGTCGTTTTCGCCGTACTGGTAGCGGATTTTGCTGCGCGCGGCGAGGTTCGTACTCAGGCTTTTCGCCGCGCCGATTTCCGCACCGATAAGGGTGGCATCGACGTTGCGGCTGATCACGCTGCCATCGTCCTGACGAATGCCTGTTTGCCCGCGCGCACGGTCGAGGGTGATGAAATTACTGACTTTGTCGTAGTCGGCTTTGGCTTCAATTTGCCAGGCGCCGCCGAGGTCGCCGTTCGCCACTTTGCCGTATTCGCGCCAGCCCGTGCCCTGCCAGGTAGCGGCAAGGCTGATGCGGTTGTGGCGTTCGGGATCAAGGTGGGGGTTGCCGATCCAGCCCATGCCGTTTTGTCCGGGCAGGGCGTGGAAGCGCTCAGTGTTATCGGGTTGGCGGATGAGGCTGTCCACGGCGAAGCGGTAGGTGTGTTGTTCGTTTGGCCGGAATTCGTAGGCGAGCGCCGCGCCGACGCCGTCGGTTTTGGCTTTGCGGTTGAGCCCCTGGCCGTAGTAACGCTGCCAGAGTTGGTTCGGCGCCGGGATGGTTTGCCCGCCGATGCTGGCGCCACGGTTTTTGGCGCGCGGATCAGCGGTGAGGTGGTCGTAGCTCAGGCCACCGCTCAGTTGGTGCTGCGGGGTGATATCCCAGTAGTGGTCGTAGTAGAGGTGCCAGCGGTCGCTGTGCACGTCCGGGAAGCGATAGGCGTTGCGCAGCAGGCCTTGCGGAGTGTTGAGGTAGCGCTCGGCGTTGTGGTTGTCGTGGCCGTAGGTGAGGCCGATGTGGCTGCGCTGGTCGCCGTATTGCAGGCGGTAATCGGCGCTGAGGTCGTAGAGGTTGCGATCCACTTTCATGTTGACGCGCTGCGGCCCGGCGCGGCGCAGGCTGTAGTTGTCGGCGCGGCGGTCGAGGTGGATGTTGCGCGCGCTGAGGTTCAAGGTGTTGCTCTGATCCTGGGCACCAAGGCGGGCCATGCCGTTGACGATGATGCGGCGGGTGCGCAGGGCATCCATCTGATCGCCCGGCTGTTTGTCGTTATTGATGCTGTCGCGTACGACGCCGAGACGGTATTCCTGTACGCCGTTTGGCACGATACCGGCGACTAATGCTTCGCCGTCGCGGGTGTAACCGGCGTTGACGCGTGCGCCGCTACCGTCTTTGTAGTCGCCGAGATGCTGGCGGTAGGCGTTACCGATGAGGTAGCCGTTGCTGCCGCGCAGCCGCAGGAGGGCGCGTTCGCTGTCGCCGTGGCTGCCGATTTGGACGCCGAGTTGCAGTGGACGGGTGGTGCTGCCGGCGACGTCGTTGGCGACGTTCGGGTCAAGCCACGGACGGGCGTAGTCAAACTGGTTTTCCAGCGGGGTGTTGATGTCGGTCTGCGGGGTGATGACGGGCGGTGGACCGAAGTTGTATTGCATGTGGTAGGCGTCGGCGGTGGCGAGGTCAGTCGCTTTTTCGGCATGGGCGCCCGCAATCGCAAGAGCGGGCAGGAGGTAGCGCAGGTGCATGGGGAGATTCCGGTTGAGGTTTAAGTAATGATAGGAATTATTCTTAATAATCAGTATGATTTTTATCATGTTGTTCTTATAACTATTTGTTTTTATGCTATTTGTTTCTTCATGATGCAGGCGTGTTACACTGCGCTTTACTGTTTTTTTGTTAATGTTTATGAGGGAATCGAACATGCTCCGCTCTTCCGCCGCCTTGCTGGCCGTAGCGCTTGCTTTGCCGCAGACGTACGCTGCCGTGAATCACAAGTATCAGCCGATTGATACGAATTATCCCGTCCCGGCTGAAAACGTCCTCTGGGTTGCCGCCGATGCCCCGGCTGGCGGTGATGGCAGTCGCGACAAGCCGCTCGATTCTATCCGCACCGCCGTGCAGCGGGCGACGGATGGCACGACCATCATCCTGAAAAGCGGGGCATACCGTGAACCGCATTTTTTTGTGACCAAGAACCACATCACCCTGCAAGCCGAACCGCATGGTGATGTCTGGCTGAAAGGCAGCACCGTCGTTCCTGCCGAGCGCTTCGAGAAGGAAGGCAATCTCTGGAAGGTGACGGGGGATTTTCAGAATTTCTGCCATGTCTGCACGCTTTCCGCAGATCCGGCGCTTGCCAAAATGTCGGCCTATCCGGAGCAGGTGTTTATCAACGATGAGCCGCTGCGCCAGGTACTCAGCAAGAATGAAGTGACGGCGGGGACGTTTTATGTGGAAGACAAAACGCCGACCACACTGAAAGATCCGAAGAATAACCGTGCCGGCTACAACATCGGCGAGCAGGACGAGATTACCTATTACCTCGGCAGCGATCCCGCTTCCGGCACGGTGGAAATCAGTGAACGCAGCCGCGCCTTTAGCACTTATGGTCGCAAGCATCACTTCACCATGCGCGGCATCAACATCTCGCAGTTTTCGCCGAACCATGTCTGGAATTTCAAGGATCCGCGCCTTGATGATAAGAGCGGCCCGGCGGCGTTGGTGGTGGCCAGCAGCAACTCGCTGGTGGAAAACGGCATCTTCGCGCAGAACACCAGTTCTGCCCTTGCCATCATTGAGAATAACGGCTCGCGTGTGGCAGGCAACCGCTTCGTTGATAACGGCGGCGCGGGCACTGGCGGCAACTACGCGCACAATGTCGTCTTTGAAAATAACTACTTCGCCAATAACAACCTCGACGGTTATCCGACCAACGGCACCATCTGTCAGGCGTACTGCGGCTTCGCCCACCTGAAAATCACCCATGTCGTGAACACGGTTTTCCGTAACAACATCATTGACGACAGCATGCGTCCGCCCACGACCGATCCCGCTAACCGCAACGAACAGTTACCCGGCTTCTGGTGCGATGAAGGCTGCATCGACGCAAAAATCACCAACAACTTTTTTACCAACGTGCCGCTGGCCATCTTCTACGAAGTCTCCGATCGCGGCATCATCGCCTCGAACATTATCGAAAACGGCGCGGTCGGCATCTCGCTTTCCGGTTCCAGCAACACCCGCGTGTACAACAACACCATCTCGCGCACCTTCCACCCCATCCGGCTGCGCGAAGACGACCGTCTCGGCGGCTGCAACCAGTTCAGACACGGCAAATGCGAAATCGAAGAAAAATGGTCGAAAGGCAAAAATCTCAGCTGGGCGCAAACCGGCACGGAAATCTACAACAACATCCTCTCCTCGCGCGCCTTCCAGCCGCAGGATAGTGGCGGCCCGCACTACGCCTACCCGCTGCGCACCGTCGGCGGCATTGATCAGGACGGGCAGCGCAAAACCTTCACCAACGATATGTTCAAAGGGTTGGACTACAACGCCTACTACCGCAGCAGCCTGCAAAATGAGCCCTACGTCATCACCTGGGATCTGCCCGAAGTGGACAACCCGCTCAACCTGCTCTTTGTGCGCACCGCCGACCTTGCCGCGCACGGCAAAGTGAACAAAAAAATCAACGGACTGGAACGTCACGCGCTTGATCTTTTCGGCAGCCGCGCGGAAAACCCCTTCTTCGTCCACGAAGCCGCAGGCAATCAGGACTACAAACAAAGCAACTACCAGCTACGCGCCGATAGCCCGGCCAAAGGCAGCGGTAAAGCCCTGCCGCTCGATATCGCCCGCGCCATCGACCCCAGCGGCAGCATCAAATCAGGTGTGGCGGTGGATAGAGGCGCACTGATGAACATCATGATGGACGCCACTGGCGGTGCAGCTGCCCCTGAGCGGACAACTGCTGCCCATAATCAGCGTCGGCACAGCGCCGCGCCGGCAGCCGCGCATCGCGTAGCGCAGGGCGCAACGGTAAACACCGACAGCGGCATTGCCAACGCAGGTAGCCGGACGATCAGCGACAATCCCGCGCTTTCCTACTACGGCATGACCGGCAATGCGGGCGGTGGCACCGGCAGGCAACGCTTCACTATCATCAACGTCAGTGACAATGCGTCTGCTATCGTCGCCGCTACGCGCAGCAATATGGGCGTTTTGCCGGACAACCGCCTGCCACATTACCGTTATGACCGCATCCGCCCGTATAGCGAAGGCATGGCTGCCGTGGAGAAAAACGGCCGCTGGGGCTTCATTGATCAAAAAGGACGGGAGATTGTCAGACCGCAGTACCAAGACGTGCTGCCCTATGGCGAATCGCGCGCGGCGGTAAAAAAAGGCAACCAGTGGGGCTTCATCGACAAACACGGCAAAGAGACCGTCAAACCGCAGTACGACACCGTCTGGTCATATAAAGACGGCCGCGCTACCGTGCAAAAAGACGGCAAACGCCACGCGCTGGATATCAACGGCAACCCCATCAATACCCCTTAAAAACTGTTAACGACCTCAGCCTGCCGGGAATTTTGCCCGGCGGGCTATCGTCGTTAACATAACTGCAGACGTGTACACCACGTCTGCATTCGTTAAAACCGTAACTCGGGAGCAATCCATGAAAGGTCGTCTATTATTTCGACGCGTTCTACTATCCATGACGCTGATATCAGCGGCATCACAAGTAGCGCATGCCCGGCTGAATCATCAGTACCAGGCAGCAGATACCAATTACCCCGTCCCCGCACAAAACGTCTTGTGGGTCGCGCCAAGCGAGAATCCCAATCTCTGGCGGCCCAAAGGGAAAGGAACACGTAACGAACCATTCGACTCCATCAAGGCAGCCATATCCAGGGCTAGTGATGGCACAACCATCATCCTGAAAAGCGGTATCTATCGCGAACCGCACTTCTTCATCACCAAAAACAACATCACCCTGCAAGCTGAACCGCATGGTGAAGTGTGGCTGAAAGGCAGCAGGGTTGTACCCAGCAAAAATTGGCAAAAAGAGGGGGGCGTCTGGAAAGTCACCGGCGACTTCCAAAACTTCTGCCACGTTTGTACCCTTTCCGCTGATCCGGCGCTGGCCAAAATGTCTGCCTATCCCGAACAGGTCTTTATCAACGACCGTCCCCTGCGTCAGGTCTTGCGCAGACAGGACGTCGTTGCCGGTACCTTCTACGTGGAAGATAAAACGCCGACGACCCTGAAAACCCCCAAAAACAACCGCTTTGGTTACAACATCGGTGCACAGGACAACATCACCTACTACATCGGCAGCAATCCGGCTTCCGGCACCGTGGAAATATCCGACCGCTCCCGTGCCTTTACCACCGTCGGCAAACATTTCACCATGCGCGGCATCAACGTTTCGCAGTATTCGCCGAATCAGGTCTGGGCCTTCAATGACCCGCGTATGGGCGATATCAGCGGACCCATTGCCGTTAGCATCAATGGCGATAACAGCGTGGTGGAAAATGGCATCTTTGCGCAAAATACCAGCTCTGCCCTGGCCGTCTTCCAAAACAGCAATACCCGAATCGTCAACAACCGCTTCGTGGATAACGGCGGTTCCGGTAGCGGTGGCAACTACGCGCATAACGTCGTCTTTGAAAATAACCATTTCGCCAACAACAACCTGGACGGTTACCCGACCCGGGGCTCAGAATGCGGTGCTTACTGCGGCCTTGCACACATCAAAATTACCCACTCGCTCAACGTCGTCTTCCGCAACAACGTCATAGATGACAGCGCTCAATCGCCCGCTATTGAGCCGAACAACCTGCGCAACAACCATCTGCCCGGTTTCTGGTGCGATGAAGGTTGCATCAACGCCCAAATCACCAATAACTTCTTCACCAATGTGCCAACCGGTATCTTCTACGAAGTCTCTGACAGCGGCATCATCGCCTCCAACATTATCGAAGGCGGCGGTATCGGCATCAGTCTCTCCGGCTCCAGCAACACCCGCGTGTACAACAACACCATCTCACGCACCTTCCATCCTATCCGTCTGCGTGAAGATGACCGCATCGGTGGCTGCAACCATTACAAACACGGCAAATGCCTGTCCGAAGAAAAATGGTCGAAAGGCAAAAACCTCAGTTGGGCACAGACCGGCACGGAAATCTACAACAACATCATCTCCTCCCGCCCCTTCATGCCCAATGACGGCTCTGGCCCGTACTACGCCTACCCGCTACGTACCGAAGGCGGTGTTGACCAGGACGGCAAGCGCAAAACCCACACCAATGACATGTTCAAGGGGCTGGACTACAACGCCTACTACCGTAGCAGTCCGCAGAACGAGCCTCACCTCATCACTTGGGACCTGCCCGAAATGGATTACCCGCTCAACCTGCTCTTCAAACGTGCCGCCGATCTCGCCAAGCACCCGAAAGTAAATCAGAACATCGTTGGCTTGGAGCGTCACGCACTGGATCTCTTTGGTAGCCGGGCGCAAAACCCCTACTTTATCCACGAAGCCCAGGATAACCGGGCCTACAAACAAAGCGACTATCGCCTGCGTGACAACAGCCCGGCACGCCGTAGCGGCAGAATGCTGCCATACAGCGTTGCCCGTGCTATCGATCCCAGCGGTAAAACCGTCAAACCCTGGGAAATTGTGGATCGCGGTGCGCTGATGAACGTCAAAAAGAGCGCGCTCCCCCGGGCAGCACTGCAACACCCAGGTATCGCTGCCGCACCGCGTGCATTAAAAGCCACACCGCATAACGCCCGAAATGCTGTAGCGGCAAACAGCGCGATGGATAACGCTGCCCGTGGCAACAGCGCAAGCCTCAAAAGCACGCCAAACCAGCCTTACAGCCTGAGCGGTAGTGGCAAAAATGGCGACGTTAACGGCAATACAGACGGACAAAATCTCGCTATCAATAGCACTAACAACACGCCGGCTATCGCCGCCGCTAATCGCGGCAATATGGGCGTTTTGCCGGACAGCAATCTGCCTCATTCCCGCTATAACCGTGTCCGCCCGTATAGCGAAGGTATGGCTGCTGTGGAGAAAAATGGCCGCTGGGGTTTTATTGATCAGAAAGGTCGGGAGGTCGTTAGACCACAGTATCAAGATGTGTTGCCCTATGGCGAATCCCGCGCGGCGGTGAAAAAAGACGGTCAGTGGGGTTTTGTCGATAAACGCGGTAAAGAGACTGTCAAACCGCAGTACGACAACGTCTGGTCATACAAAGACGGTCGCGCTACCGCAGAAAAAGACGGCAAACGCCGCGCACTGGATCTCAATGGCAACGAAGTCTCGCCATAAAGTTTGAACTGTTTGACGGCAACCCATAGCAGGGGTTGCCGTCTGGCATCAGTGCTATACGATTTCGCTCCGCTACGCATTTGCTTGGCGGGGCGAATTTGTGTGGTGCGGCATTAACCGCTGATGCTAATTAACTGTGCAACACAGCATCAAGTTCGGCGCGGCTGATCGGGCCGTAGGGCGTGTGGCGGGTTTTGCCCGCAATTTCCATGCGGTAGCGGACAAAATCGGCCTCGTTGTCGATCATCAGGAAGGGGTTGCCCGCAAGCTGTTCGCCAAGGGTGCTTGTTTCCGCAATGCCGTAGTTATGGCCGACGTGCAGGGTGGTTTCGGGCGGCAGCGTCTTCAGTTTTTGCAGGCTGTGGAAAAGTGCATGCGGGTCGCTACCTTTGAGGTCGGCACGGCCGCAGCCGTAGATAAAGAGGGTGTCGCCGGTGATGAGATCGCCGCCGACGTGGTAGCAGCAACCACCGGGGGTGTGGCCGGGGGTTTTGATGATGCCGATGCTGGTGTTGGCAAAGGCGATTTCGTCACCGTCTGTGAGGAGAATGGCGTCTTCAGGGCAATCCGGCCAGTGCGGGTGTTCATCCTCGCTGATGAAAAGGCTGACGCGCTTGCCATAGAGTTCGGATACGGCATTGACGTGGTCGTGGTGACTGTGGGTGATAAGGATGCCGGTCAGCGTCAGACCTTCTTCAGCCAGCACTTCACGGATGCCTTCGGCGTCCCAGGCGGGATCGACCACAAAGGCTTCGTTGCGCTTACGGTCGGCGAGGATGTGAATGAAGTTGTCATGGCCTTCGACGATGAGGGTGATGATGTCGTACATGGTGGTTCTCAATGGATTTTCATGAGGCGTTCTTTCTGTCGTGACCAGTCGCGGTCTTTCTCGCTGGCGCGTTTGTCGAAGGCTTTTTTACCTTTGGCAATGGCTAGGTTCACCTTGACGTAGCCGTTTTTCCAGTAGAGGTTGACGGGGACAAGGGTGTAGCCGTCGCGCTGCGCCGCGCCGATGAGTTTGGCGATTTCACGGCCATGCAAGAGCAGCTTGCGGGTGCGCGAGGGATCAGCGATAACGTGGGTGGAAGCGGCTGGCAGCGGAGTGATGTAGGCGCCAAAGAGGTAGATTTCCCGATCCTTGACGAGGATGTGGCTTTCCTTGATTTGCACGCGCCCGGCGCGTAGGGCTTTCACTTCCCAGCCCATCAGCGATATGCCGGCTTCGAAATGTTCTTCGAGGAAGTAGTCGTGGAAGGCTTTACGGTTGGTGATGATGTTGTTGTCGGTCTCTTTGCTTTTCTTGCTCATGGGGTAGAATGCCGCGCAGTTATTGAGATGGGGGCGTATTGTGCCACAAATACACAAGTCAAAAAGACTGCCATACTCGCCCGCCCAGATGTTTGATTTGGTGGCGGATGTTGCGCGTTATCCGGAATTTTTGCCGTGGTGTGCCGAAGGGCGGCAGGTCAGTCGCACGGAAAACGAGCTGGTCGGCAAAATCACCGCGCAGAAGGGCGCTTTTCGTAAGTCGTTCACGACGCGTAACCCCTTCGATTATCCCCACTGGATGAACATTACTTTGGTTGAAGGCCCCTTCCGCCATCTGCGCGGGCGCTGGGAATTCCGCCCGCTGGATGATGGCGGCTGCGAGGTGCATTACTCAATGGATTTTGAAGTGCCGCTGCTGCTTGCGCCGATTTTTGGTGGCCTGATGGAATATATGACGAACACAATGGTGGACGCTTTCGCCCGCCGCGCGGAAGCGATGTATGGCCACCATCCGCGTTGAAGTCGCCTATGCCGAGTCCGAGCGGCAGAAAATCATCACTCTGACCATGAATGAAGGGGCGACGTTGCAGCAGGCGGTAGAGCGCTCCGGCATGGTACGTTTCTTCCCGCATCTAGATGTGTCAAAAGCGGATTTCGGCGTGTTCAGCCTGCCGCGCTCGCGTGATTATGTGCTGCGCGACGGCGATCGCGTTGAGATTTACCGCCCGCTGATTGCCGATCCAAAGGAGATGCGGCGGCAGCGAGCGAGGAAGCATTAAATAAGCCGGGGAATCCCCGGCTTATTGGTGAGCAGAAGAACGTTTCGGGTGCATTGCTGCTCGCGTCGGTTCTCTATTCATGATTCATGCGCATGGACTGCATGAAGAAATGGCATTAAAAAAGCGCCCCAGTGGGGCGCTTTTGCAGGCGGCAACTCAGTGCATGTTTTTGCCGTACAGTTTGATTTCGACGCGGCGGTTCGGCTGGTCGCAGGCGGCACGGGCCTTGGCGTTGCGCGGATAACGGGCGCGGCAGTCGCTGACGACGAGACCGGTTTCGCCGTGACCGCGTGCTTTGAGCGAGGAAGGACTGAAGCCGTTTTCGACCAGCACGCGTTTGACGGTCTGCGCGCGACGTTGCGAGAGACGCTGGTTGTAAGCAGGTTTGCCTTCGGGGTCAGCGTAGCCGTCAATGTAGATAACGCTGGTCGCATCGCGATATTGATAGGAGTCAGCGGCGATTTCTTTCAGGCGCTGCTTGCCTTCAGGCAACATGTTGGCGTAGTCGTAGCGGTCGAATTTGAACAGGGTGGAGATGTCGATGTTGTATTGCTGCACGAGTTCCGGCGCACAACTGCGGTTCTGCTCAAGGCGCGGCAGGGTATGGGTTTGTTCGCGCAGTTGGCCGAGTTCTTGACTGGCCGTAGCACGGTTCACTGCTTGCAGAGTCGGCCCCATGCCGCCGTCAATGACGCGGAAAAAGCTGACATAGCCTTGTGGCAGGTCGTAAAACTCGCCTGCGCCCGCTTTGATGTTGTAGGCGGTATCCTGCCCGGTATAGGCCGAGGCCAAACGCTGGTTGTAGGGGCAGAGTTCAGCATAGCGGTAGCCACCCGGCAGCAGTGAAGCGAGGTATTCGCCGTTGACGTACACGTTCGCTGCCGGACCGCCGGCACCGGCGGGGCGGTAGAACATGGCACCGGCCCAGCCGGGGTTGACTGATTCGTTGGCCGGAGCTGGTGCGCCGAAGGTCTGCCATTGTTCGGCCAGTTCCGGCATCTGCGCTCCACTTTGAGCGGCAAATAGTCCGGTTATCAGGACGGCGGAGAATATCTTTGCGTTTTTTTTCATTGCGTTTTTCCTTTGTAAACTTTTGTGTCCGTACCGCGGCAGCGGTAATTATTTGTTCATAACTGTGCAACGTGGCAATACTAAAACTTTCACTACGGCTTGTCAAAAACCCTTTACAGGCAAATACTTGGGCAGCGGCAAGTCATTCAACCCATCGTATTTTTACAGCGTAGTTCATGAATATAGCGGGCGACATTCAGGTAATGCGGTTCAGTGGACAGGGCGAGTTCGCGGGCGGTAATTTCATCCGTACTGTGGCGGGCGCGATCGTGCGGTTTCATATAATCATAAAAACAGCGGATGGCCGAGCGACGGACGGGATACAGCGAAAGATTATCCAATGCCGCCCCAACTTCTTCCGGGGCACGTGGATGCGTGGGCGTCAGTTTCGCTGTTTTCCGATAAGGTCGAAGATCGCGATCCAGATAGGCAAAGTTGCCGAAAACATGCTGGGCGAAGCGCAGGGCATATGCGTTGTAGTACATCAGCGAAAAATACCCGCCCGGGCAAATGCGGGCGGCGCAGGAAGCAAGCAGTTCTGCACCGTTTTCGACCCATTCCAGCACAGCGTGACAGCAGACAAGATCGTATTGAGCCCCACCCAGTGCTGCTTCCAGAGCGAAAGCATCCGCTTGAACGAAGGTGGCGGACACATTCAGTGCCTGCGCAGCAGCGCGCCCATCATCCAGCAGCACTTGCGAAACATCGACGACGGTCACGTCGTGCCCCAATTCCGCATACCACAGCGCCATGTGCCCCGCACCGCCGCCGATGTCGAGGATGCGCAACGGTTCTGCCGTCAGCAGCGGTTGCAGGTCGCGTTGCAGTACGGCGAGACGGATACGCCCCTTGACGGTGGCGTAGATGTTTTTCAGAAAATGTGCGCCGATACGGTCAAAAAGCGCGTCGTTTGTCGTCATCTTTTACGTGGCATGACAGGCATAAAAAATCGGGCCTAAGCCCGATGAGAGAAGAATAAATAGTGGTCGGGGAGACAGGATTTGAACCTGCGACCTCTTCGTCCCGAACGAAGCGCGCTACCAGACTGCGCTACACCCCGAAAGAAGGCGCGGATTATACACGCAAAGAAAGGCATTGCAAGCCGCGATTCGAGGGAAAACGAATTCCCTTGAAAAACCGCATACTGGCGCGGGAAAAAGCACAAAAATGTCGTAAAAACGATACTTGACCACCCCCACAGCAGACGCTACTTTGTGCGCCCCTTCCCGCAGAGCGCATTGATGCAAACAGCCTTACGATACGGACTCCTCGCCCTCGGCATGTGGCTACTGGGCGGGTGTAGCAGTTCCCCCGCGCCTTACCAATACGAACACAACAACACCATCGCCCTTGAGTCCATCAGCAGCGATGATAACGTTGACGATTATTACGAATACCCCGCACTCATCAGCATGGAAAATGATGACGCGGGCGCGGCCTTGCCGGTAGAACGCCTGTCGCCACCACCTGTGCCGGACGTCGTTGACCATGACTACAGCAGCGACATCGTCCTGCGCGAAATTCCGCGCCCAACTGTCAGTGCCAGCGCATACAGCGGCAGCATTGAGGGCGGTAACGACATCAGTGGCATCGCCCATGCCTACCTCAGCGCCCTTTACCGTGGCGACGGTGAAACAGCTTGGCGCTATGCATTCGTTCCCTATAATCCCAAACAAAGCTGGTGGGACGAGAGAACCGCCAAAGGGGCACTCCTGATGAAAGCAGGCAGTAGCGAATACTTCGCTGCCGAAAAACAAGGCGTGCGCGACATTGAAATCACCCCGCAAAGCATCCGCCAAGAAGGTAACGACGCCAGTGTCAACGCCCGCATTCGTTATGGCAATGGCAGTAGCAGCGATCTCAAATTGAAAATGACGAACCAGGGGGGCAAATGGCTCGTTCCACAAGAATAAAAGCGCTCATCTATGCCTGTGCCCTGAGCCTTGCCGCTTGTGCCACCCTGCCGGGCGGAGCAGAAAAAGAAGTCGGAAAAACCGCCGAGCACTTCATGCAAACCCTTGTCCACAGCGCCAAAGGCCTGGAAAAACAGACCATCGCCGATATTGCCTTCCTTGATAACCACACGGCGAACAGCGAAGAAGGACAAAAACGTCTGCGCCGTGCCTTGCAAATGATGGGGCAATACCTGCGTCAAGCCTTCACCGAAGCAGGGATTGATAGCGACAAAGCCGTGTTCACCGCAAAAAAAATGGATGTCGAAAACAAAGAGGATGACGAACAGGCGCTCGTCATCCTCTACGCCTACCAGCCGGATAAAAGCAAAGTGGTGGACGGCACCGCGCTCATCACCCGCTGGCGCAAAACTGCCGACGGCTGGAAACTGGACATGAACCCCTATCTCGATAACTTCCGCAGCAGCAAATAACCGGGAAGGCTGAACGCGGAAGGTGGGCAGCCGCCAAGCAGGAATGATGCCATGAATCTTCCCGCATTGCCGGCTGGCTGGGGTGCTGCGGTGCTGCCAATCTACCCATCCTGGTCAGTGGAGAAATCTTTAATGGTCAAAGAAAAATCTCCTCCCTCGCAAGTGGGGAATACTCCCTTTGATTATCAGGGATTTTTTTGCGTACCAAGACAGTTGGGTGCCTATGCTTGCTGAGTAGACATTCAGATATGTCGGCGAAATTCCATTATTTGTTGGCATCGCTATCGCTTGATGTAATGCGGATGGTGCCTGTTCGCCGACATATGGCCAAGTTTAGGTCGCAATGCCACTGTGGCAGGCCACAATGGGTAAATTCTTCAAGGTCAACGTGCAGGTGCAGGATGGCTATATCTTCTGCGGGGATGAGAGTAATCGCTTGTATATGGATGATTTCATCCGTGCAGCCCGCCTCACGGCAGTATTGCCATGGTTGCAGGAAATATGTCGCGCAATAGTCAGCAATGTGCTGCTTGATGATGAAAGTCGCAGCGTAGATTTCTGTAATCCAACTCATGTAGGGCGTAAATTCGCCGTTCACAGTACTTGGGCAGTAGATCAATACCCTATCCACTTGATATTCGGTGATACCTGCTATGTCGGACAAAGCGGCGATTTGGGTGAATGCTGCCATGGGTGGCAGAAACGGATCGTGTGCCCAGCAGATTTTCAGCTGCTGCTATCGCCTGCTCGTGTGTTGTCGCACAGGCAAGGGCGATGATGTTGTCGTCGTAGTGCCCTTGCAGTAGTTGTTCATCTGCCCAGTCAATCAGATATGAATAGGGCAGTGTATTTCGCACTGCGCCAATGTAGTGCCGCAACAGCGGTAGGCGGTTTTTCATTTCTCCTGCTTCTCTTTTATCGCCATCACAAAGCGGCCAAACGGGTTTTTCATATCATGAAGGTTGGGGCTCGCTTCGGAAAGCGAAGTCGGGGCGGTGAGAATTTTCTGGTAGCCGGCCATGTCAGTATTGAAGACGATTTCGCCGCAGTGACTGCCGGTGGCGAGGGCGAGAATAGCGTTGGGTTGCATAATCAGCAGCTCCAGTCTGCGTAATAACGTGCAAATTATACTGCCATGACATTTAGGGGCGACGCTGCTATGCTGACCGCCCATTTTTTCCGAACTGCTGCACCATGTTCCGTCATCTTCCGCTGGCCGCTGTTTTATTGTCCGCATCTACTTTCGCACAAAATACCCCGGTAACGGCCAATCCCACCCCGAACAACGGCAACGCATTTGACCTCACCCTCACCTCGCTCGACAGCAGCAAGCCCGATGACGAGATTCCCTTTGAAGCGCTGAAAACCTTTGTTGATGTCTTCGATACCGTGAAAGGCAACTACATCGAAACCATCAGCAATGAAGCGCTGATGGAAAAAGCCATACGCGGGATGCTTGTCCGTCTCGACCCACACTCGGTCTATATGAATGACAAGGAATACCAGGACTTTGAGCAGCAGAGCGACGGTCAGTACGCCGGCATTGGTGTTGTTCTCGATATCAAGGCGGGTTCAATGCGCGTCGTCTCAGCGATAGAAGGCTCACCCGCCGCCCGTGCCGGTATCCAGAGCGGCGACATCATCGCTCAGGTAAACGGGCAGAACGTCGCCGACCTCACCCTGAATGAGACCGCTAAACTGCTCAACGGCGAAGCGGGTACCGAAGTCAAAATCATCGTGCAGCGCGGCGATAGCATTATCGAATACAGCCTGCTGCGTGAAATCATCGCTACCAGCAGCGTCAGCTCGCGCATACTGAACGACGAATATGCCTACCTGCGCATCAGCCAGTTCCAGGACGACACCACCGAAGCGCTGGAAAAAGAAGTGGCGGCGCTGCGCGTCAAACATACCCTGCGCGGCGCCATCATCGATCTGCGTAACAACCCCGGCGGCTACCTCGACAGCGCCGTAGCCACCGCCGATCTTTTCCTCAACAACGGTCCCATCCTCTACGTGCGTGGCCGCGATCCCGACCAGGAAGAACAATACCTCGCCAGTGATGGTGACATCCTCGCAGGATTGCCCATCGTTGTCTTGGTGGACGAGGGTTCGGCATCTGGCTCGGAAATCGTCGCTGGCGCCCTGCAAGATCAGCGTCGCGCCGTCATCGTCGGCCAGCCGACTTTCGGCAAAGGCAGCGTGCAGACCGTCATCCCGCTCTACCACGGCGGCGCCGTCAAACTCACCACCGCGCACTACTACACTCCGTCCGGTAATTCCATCCAGGTCAAAGGCATCACCCCGCAAGTCATCCTCACCCCGCTGCGCGTGCAACCGGCGGAAAACGAAGACATCAGCGAGCGGGAAAGCTCGCTGCCTAATCATCTCATCAACCCCACTAGCCAGACGAGTGCTCCAAACCCACAAAACCCCGATCTCGCCAAACAGGACTTCGCCCTCTACGAAGCGCTGAACGTGCTGAAAACCATGGCTATCCTGCAAGCCACCATCGCCCCGGAAACCCAGCTACCCGACAACGCTGTGCCGCCTGCGGAAGGACAAGCGGCGGATAGTGCCCCCACAACACAGGCTGCAAAGACTGCGGATAATGCCACTAATAAAAACACCGGGAAGGCGGAAACAAAACCTGCGGATAAAACAGAAGCGCAGAAAATCCCGGCCGGATTTGGCCGCTGATACGGATCCCGGGAATAAAGCTGAGAAGGCAGCGCAGCGAAAACAGCACAGGTAGTACGACGCGGCTTTCCCATACAAATGGCTGCGCGATTTGTATGGGTGCTCGGCGAGGCACACCAACACTCCCGAATTATTTTCAGGATTGGTATGTAGAGACAGGATGAGGCGTTGCTTCACTTAACGCACAATAAAAAGGATGCTTAGAACGTGTTCATTGTCTCAGCCTCTGCTGTAAACTATCGGCATGAACAGAA
>ERZ772971.1059-NODE-1059-length-16324-cov-5.033499_pt1 | contig 16324 bp, 7 predicted proteins | sample MGYA00511943_ERZ772971 | MGnify/ENA primary metagenome ERZ772971 (study PRJEB29015, sample SAMEA2737929) | human oral metagenome | biome: human oral; feature: human-associated habitat; material: dental | place: China | collected 2144 ... | reverse complement strand
AGTGTGTTATCTTCATTTTTGGAGGGTAACATATCTGCTAATCTAGTACAGCCCCAAAATCAATTTATTATTCTTAGTAATTATCTTTATACGCAAGAACATCTGAAAGATGAATATCGAGACTTAATGCTATTTTCACCTGACGACAAAGCTACATATACTGGCTTGTCAGAAGAATATTTAAAATATAGTGCTAGATTTCTTGATAAATCTCACATATATTTTAATGTAGAGAATACTATCATTTATCGGGACTTGACATCGGGGAAAGAAAATATTCATCTAGCCAAACAAGACGAGTCTGTAATTTACGATATAAAAGAGATTGCGGGTAATCATTTCTCTTGGGTCAGGGCAGTTATAATTGCTATGGGTAAGAAAAACAAAGAAGCTCAGCAAGTTATTTTTGGTACAGATGATGCAGATAATCAAGCATCATTGCAGGGTGGTAATTTAAGCGGCGATCATATTTTTGGTGGCGGTGGTAATGATATATTGGATGGTAAAGAAGGCGATGATTATCTTGAAGGTGGTAAAGATTTTGATACCTACATCATCAATGGCCACGATGTGGTTTTAGATACCGATAACCAGGGTGAAACATTCTTTAGTGATAGAGTAGCAGAGAATCGTGTCCGTTATTTTGTTTATGATAAGGCGAGTAACGAATGGCATAGCTCTAACGAGCTTGGGAATAAGGATGGCAAATATATCGCCAAGCGTGATTCTTCTTCCAATGCATTAATAATTACCGAGACGGGTAATAATAATAGTGTGACAATAAAAGACTATTTTAGAAATGGTAACGACAAACTAGATGGTTCCTTGGATTTGAAAGAAGTCGAAGAAGATAAAATAAAAGTCAAATGGGATTTAGATCACAGTAATAAGAGTGTAATTTATTCTTATGATGCCGGCGGTGCATCCGCCGGTGTGCACGTGCATGGCAGCAATTTACGATCATCCGCCTTTGCTGGCAGCCGTTATGACGATACTTTTGCAACCGGTGAAGGTGTGCTACATTACATCAATACTGCTGCCGGTAATGATACTGTGATTGGTGGTACAGGACGCGAATATATCAGAGCTGGATTTAACAGATATATGCCACCCGATGAAGAGGGTAACTCCGGTGATGACGATATTATCTATGGTGGCGGCAATACCGATATTATTGCCGGTGGTGGCGGTAAGGATACGCTATGGGCTGGAGAGATGGATGAAGACTATAAGACCCCCGTATCTTTTGATAAAGGAGATTGGCGTGGGGACTGGATTAGCGGTCAGCACAATGATGACACCATTCATGGCAGCAATAAGGACGATTTACTCTTTGGCGGCGGGGGCAAGGATACGATTTCTGCCGGGGCAGGCGATGATATTGTCTTGGGTGATGCCAATTATTTTCCTTCTTTCTACTCAACTATGATCGAAGGTCAGGAAGTAAACTGGAAATCGAATAATACATATAGCGCAGGCGTAGGTATTCCCAGCCATAATAATTTTGAATGGGAAAAGACCGATATTGGTACGCAGCCGGATAAAGAAAGAGTATTCCTGGATTTCGGCCGGACGCGCATTATTCTGAAAAACGGCATCAGATTAAACAGCAATGATTCTGTACAAGTAGATGAAAAAGGGAGTTACGACGACATTATTGACGGTGGTGCAGGTAATGACTGGATAGATGGGCAGCTCGGTAATGACATTATTACCGGTGGACCAGGACGCGATTATATGCGTGGCGGAGAAGGAGAAGACAGCTATCTCTTTACTCGCGAAGATCTGCGCCCTGAAAAAGACGGCGATACCGTGCTGATTGATACCGTAGATGATGATGGCACAGGCAATATAAACACTCCCGGAGGTTTCCATGATGGCATTTATTTGGACGGACGGAATATGGCCGGGATGCGGTGGATGCGTGATGGAGATGAAAATATTTGGAATACCGCTGACGGCTGGCGTATTACCTATACCAATTCGATTCTGCAAATCTCGCATAAAGACGAAGTCGGTAAAATCAATGTGCTGAATTTTGCCGATGGTGATTATGGCCTGCATCTGCCGGAAAATCCGCAGCCACCAGAGGCGAATAATCCACCGCAAGTAGGCAAGGCTATTCCCGCGCAAACAGTTAATGAGAAAAGTCAGCTGCAATTTACTTTGTCTGCGGATGCATTCAATGACCCCGACAACGATGATTTGAGATATACCGCCACCCTCAGCAACGGCAATATGCTGCCGAAATGGCTGCATTTCGATGCTGCCAAACACACCTTCAGCGGCACGCCGGGCAATGACGACGTGGGCAACCTTTCCATCCGCGTGACAGCGACTGACGGCAGAGGCGGTAGCGCTGCGCAAAACTTCGCGCTGGAAGTGGTGAACGTCAATGACGCGCCACAAATCGGCGCAACCCTTGCCAATCAGCAGGGTACGGGCGGCAAACCGTGGCAATACCGTCTACCGGCGAACGCTTTCCGTGACATTGACAAAGATGACGTGCTGACACTTTCTGCCAAACTGGATAACGGCCAGCCGCTGCCGTCATGGCTCAAATTTGACGGCAAAACCGGACAATTCAGCGCTACCTTGCCGAAAGAAGCCAAAGCTAGCGCCTACCGCATTGCCGTAACGGCGACTGACAAAGCAGGCGCGCAAGCGAAACAGGTGTTTAACCTTGACATCACCCCGCCTGCCAACATCGCACCGCAGGCAGCGACAACAATCGTTGCGCAAAAAGTCAACGAAAAATCCCGCTGGCAATTTACCCTGCCCGCCAACGCCTTCCGTGACCCTGACGGCGACACACTCAGCTACACCGCTACCCTTGCTGACGGCAAAGCCCTGCCGGAATGGCTACATTTTGATGCCGCCAGGCAGACATTTAGCGGCACGCCGGGCAATGATGACGTGGGTAACTTCTCCATCCGCGTGACAGCGACGGACGGCAGAGGCGGCAGCGCTGCGCAAAACTTCGCGCTCGAAGTGGTAAACGTCAATGACGCGCCACAAATCGGCGCAACCCTTGCCAATCAACAGGGTACGGGCGGCAAGCCGTGGCAATACCGTCTGCCGACGAATGCTTTCCGTGATATTGACAAAGGCGACATGCTGATCCTCTCCGCCAAACTGGATAACGGCCAGCCGCTGCCGTCATGGCTCAAATTTGACGGCAAAACCGGACAATTCAGCGCGACCTTGCCGAAAGAAGCCAAAGCCAGCGCCTACCGCATTGCCGTAACGGCAACTGACAAAGCAGGCGCGCAAGCGAAGCAGGCGTTTAACCTTGACATCACCCCGCCTGCCAACACCGCACCGCAGGCAGCGACGACAATCACCGCGCAAAAAGCCAACGAAAAATCCCGCTGGCAGTTCACCTTGCCCGCCAACGCCTTCCGTGACCCTGACGGCGACACACTCACCTACACCGCTAGCCTTGTCGACGGCAAAGCCCTGCCGAAATGGCTGTATTTTGATGCCGCCAAGCGGACATTCAGCGGCACGCCGGGCAATGATGACGTGGGCAACCTCTCCATCCGCGTGACGGCGAATGACGGCAGAGGCGGCAGCGCTGCGCAGAATTTCGCGCTGGAAGTGGTGAACGTCAATGACGCGCCACAAATCGGCGCAACCCTTGCCAATCAACAGGGTACGGGCGACAAACCGTGGCAATACCGCCTGCCGACGAATGCTTTCCGTGATATTGACAAAGGCGACGTGCTGACCCTTTCCGCCAAACTGGATAACGGCCAGCCGCTGCCGTCATGGCTTAAATTTGACGGCAAAACCGGACAATTCAGCGGCACACTGCCAAGCAGCGAACAAGCCAGCGCCTACCGCATCGCTGTAACGGCGACTGACAAAGCAGGTGTGCAAGCGAGGCAGGCGTTCAATCTGATGATAGCCGCCGTGCCCCTCAACCGGATTCAGGGAACAGCAGGTATTGATAAATTGCAGGGTACGGATGGTGCAGACTACATTAGCGGCCATGCCGGTAATGACCGTCTAGAGGGAAAAGATGGCAATGACATTATTGAGGGCGGACTTGATAATGACTCGCTCGTTGGTGGAAAAGGTGATGATATTTACCGTTTCAGTGGACAATTCGGTAATGACGGTATTCATAACTTCGATATTGCTAATTATGACTCCCGTACTGATCGCTGCGATATTATTGAATTTACCGACCGCAAGCGCAGCGATGTCACTATCATGCGTATCGGAAATAATTTATTGCTGCGAACCCAGGATGGGCAGAGTGTTTCGGTATATGACAATTTCTCCAATAAAGGAAAAAACAGTCATTACATCAATTTTATCCGTTTCTCGGATATGACATTATCTGCCGACGATATCAAAGCCATATTGCAAAATGGCACTTCCGGCGATGATCACCTTTATGCCAAGCCTGAAGGTAGTGTGCTGTATGCCGGTGCCGGTAATGACACCATCATCGGCAATATTGGCAACGACAACCTTTTTGGTGAAGATGGTAATGATACTTTGCGCGGCAATGCGGGTGACGATTATCTGCGCGGCGAAGACGGTAATGATGCCCTTTATGGCGACGCCGGAAAAGATTACCTTGATGGTGGCAACGGAAATGACAAATTGTACGGAGGTGCAGATAATGATCGCCTCTTCGGCGATAGAGGTAACGATGTGCTATTTGGCGGCGATGGTGATGATACTCTTGATGGCAGCGATGGCGATGACCTGCTTTATGGTGAAGCTGGTAATGATGAGCTGTTTGGCAGCTCTGGCAATGATGTCCTCAATGGTGGTACGGGTAATGACAAATTATCGGGTTATGAAGGTAACGATGTTTATCAGTTTAACGGCAATTTCGGGCAAGATATTATTCAAAACAAGAACAATCAGAATATGCTGTTCGGCAGTCAATATGACCGCATTGATTTCACAGACTTGCAACAACAAGACCTGATTTTCCGTAGATCCGGCAATAATCTTCTGCTTGTCAGTAAAAAACATGCCAATAATCAGGTTACGGTATTGGATCATTTCCGCGATAACGGCAAAACCGCCGCGCGCATTGATGAAATCCGCTTTGCCGACGGCAGCCGCTTGGATTACGACGCGGTTAACCGATTGGTGCAGCAGCCTACGGGCAACCTACCGCGCGCCAATCTCGTGCAAGACCGCTATGCTGCCAATGCGGCTCGGCAGGCACAGATGCTGACGCAGGCGATGGCGGCATCCGGTGCACAGCCACTGGATAATCTGATGATGACGCCGGATAATCCGCCGTTGATGCCGACGCCTTTATCCAATCTCAAACCGTAATGGTTAAAAAGCGACCCGCAAGGGTCGCTTCGTTTTGCCGCCAAGCGGGATAAATGCTGGCTTTGCGCTTCAGCGTAACGTCCCTTCTCCGTGGGAAAGATCAGGATGGGGCAGCAAGGCATAGCCACGACTTCTTGTTAAAAGTGAGGGAGAAGCAAACCCTATCTTGCTGCATGGAGTTGTCTACCCTCCAGCCCAAACAGCTTATCCCGCCAAGCGGGTCAACCACGCGCTTTTTCATCCCTTCCTTGCCACCTCGCGCACTTTCCCTGAAAATCTCACGCTTTCCACACGTTATAAAAGGATTGCCATGACTCAACCACCCGTAACCACGCCCCCCGTACCTGATATGCCCCATGTCCCGCTACCTGCGCCGGCGCTGAATGCCCTGCTTATCATGGCGCATGTGCACGGTGTGGCGGCAAGCGGCGGCGATTTGCTGCACCGTTTTGCCGCCAACGGACGTGATTTGCAGCAAGAGGAGTGGTTGCTTGCCGCCCGTCATCTCGGCCTGAAAGCGCGCCTCGTCTCGCGCGCGGCGTCGCGCTTGGATCTGCTTGCCTTGCCAGCCCTGGTGTGGCGTGAGGACGGACAGCATTTCATCCTGGCACGGATTGAGGGCGAGCAGTTCCTCATTCAGGATTTGGCGACGGGCAAGGCGCTGCATTTGTCAGCAGCAGAATTTGCCGCGCGTTATTCCGGCAAATTGATTCTTGTCGCTTCGCGCGCATCCGTATTGGGTTCGCTCGCCAAATTCGATTTCACCTGGTTTATTCCGGCCGTGATTAAATACCGCCGGATTTTTTTGGAAGTACTGGCGGTTTCAGTCGTTATTCAATTATTTGCCCTGATTACACCGCTCTTTTTTCAGGTAGTAATGGATAAGGTTTTGGTGCATCGCGGTTTCAGTACACTAGATGTGATTACCGTCGCTTTTATTGTAGTTACATTATTTGAGGTGACTCTAAGCGGCCTGCGTACTTATATTTTTGCCCATACCACCAGCCGTATTGATGTGGAATTGGGCGCGCGGTTATACCGCCATTTGCTGCAATTACCAATCGCCTATTTCGAGCAGCGCCGTGTCGGCGATACGGTGGCGCGGGTACGGGAATTGGAGCAAATCCGCAATTTCCTCACCGGGCAAGCGCTGACTTCGGTGCTGGATTTGCTCTTTTCTTTTATTTTTATTGCGGTGATGTGGTTTTACAGCGGCTGGCTAACGTTAATTGTGGTGATTTCCCTGCCGCTATATGCGGCATGGTCGGCGTTTATTACGCCGGTGTTGCGCGCGCGCTTGAATGACAAGTTCGCCCGCTATGCGGATAATCAATCGTTTCTCGTCGAATCCGTGACCGCGCTGGGCACCATTAAATCCATGGCGGTCGAGCCACAAATGACCCGTCGCTGGGACAAGCAAATGGCCAGCTATGTGCACACCAGTTTCCGCGTGACCAAATTGGCCACCATCGGCCAGCAGGGTATCCAGCTTATCCAGAAATCCGTAACCATCGCCACACTGTATTTCGGTGCCAAGCTCGTCATTGAAGGCAAACTCACCGTTGGCCAGCTTATCGCCTTCAATATGCTGGCGGGACAGGTTGCCGCGCCGGTCATCCGCCTCGCACAACTGTGGCAGGATTTCCAGCAGGTCGGTATCTCGGTGGCGCGCCTCGGTGACATTCTCAACACGCCGACGGAAAACCCTTCTTCGCGCCTCAACCTGCCGGAGATTCGCGGCGACATCGCCTTCGATCATGTCCATTTCCGCTATCGCCCGGACGCACAGCCGGTGCTGCCCGACTTTAGCCTGAGCATCCGCGCGGGTGAGGTCATCGGTATCGTTGGCCGTTCCGGTTCGGGCAAAAGTACGCTGACCAAGCTGGTGCAGCGTCTTTATGTTCCGGAACAGGGGCGGGTACTGATTGACGGCAACGACCTCGCCCTGGCCGACCCTGCCTGGCTGCGGCGGCAAGTCGGCGTCGTCTTGCAGGAAAACGTGCTGATGAACGCCAGCGTGCGCGACAACATCGCGCTCAGTGACCCCGGCATGCCGTTGGAGAACGTCATGCAGGCGGCGCGCCTTGCCGGTGCGCACGATTTCATCATGGAACTGCGCGAAGGCTACGACACCATTGTCGGCGAACAGGGCGCGGGACTGTCCGGCGGACAACGGCAGCGCATTGCCATCGCCCGCGCACTGGTCAACAACCCGCGTATCCTGATTCTTGATGAAGCGACCAGCGCGCTAGACTACGAATCCGAGCGCGCCATCATGGAAAACATGGACGCCATCTGCCAGAACCGCACCGTGCTCATCATCGCGCACCGTCTCTCAACCGTGCGCCGCGCCCACCGCATTATCGCGATGGACAAGGGGCAAATCATCGAAGAAGGCAGCCATGAGGAACTTTTGCGACGCAAGGACGGTTATTACCGCTATCTGTATCAGTTGCAGAATGGGTAAATGTCTATTTCAAATAAAAATAAAGGAATAATTAAATGTACGTTTTTCTAACAGTATTTTTTATGACTTGCTTTCTTGTGGTAATATTCTTAGGTTTTACGGGATTTAGGAATTTATTTTTCTCTTATCTTGTTTGGGAAAGGATTTCTCTTTTTCTAATTTTTATAGCAATAATTCTTCAGCTCTATTCAATAGAGGTTATCGAAAAAAATCCTTTAACACACTGGCAAGTAGTGACATTATTTTCATTAATATATTCTATATTATCACTTGTAGTGCTATTTAAAAAATATAAAAAGGATGATCGTTTAATTGAGATAGTACTGGTTATGGGGATTATGCAAATCGCTATTGCCATGATTTTAGCTTCTACTAATGGTGTAAGCGTTAATCTAAAATTGTGGGCTAACGCTTGCTACCTTACTATTCCAGTATATGTTTTTCATGAATTGACAAAAAATAATTCTGAAAAAATTAATAATAAGAATGGCGATCAGGATAAATAACTCAAAGGAACACACATGGGCATCCACAAACAGGCATGGGGCGACCTGACAAAACGCTACCTCACCGTCTGGCGCAACGTCTGGGCCGTGCGCCACGAACTCGACCCGCCCAAACGTGACCGCGACGAGCGCGACTTTCTGCCTGCGCACCTCGAACTTACTGAAACCCCCGTCAGCCCCGCGCCCAAATGGACAGCGCGGTTCATCATGCTTTTCGCCCTGCTGACGCTTGCCTGGGCATGGATCGGGCAACTCGATATCGTCGCCGTCGCCCAAGGCAAAACCGAGCCGGGCGGACAGAGCAAAACCATCCAGCCGCTGGAAAACGCCGAAGTTAAAGCTATCCACGTCAGCGACGGCAAACACGTGCGCGCGGGCGACACCCTGCTCGAACTGCGCGCCGTTGGCAGCGACGCCGATGTGACCCAAGCCGAGCAGGCCCTACACGCCGCCCGTCTTGCCAAATGGCGCAACGAAGCCCTGCTCACCGCGCTCGACAAAAAACAGCCACCACGCATGGACAAAAAAGCTGCCCTTGCTGCCGGCATTAGTGAGGCCGACTACCTGCAAGCCGAACTGCTGGCAGGCAATCAGTACCGCGCCTGGGCCGCGCAAGACCAGCAAATCCAGGCACGGATCCGCCAGAGCCAGGCTGAAGCGCGTGCCGTGCAGGCTGAGATCGACAAACTTGGCACCCTCGGCAAAATCGAAAAACAGCGCACCACCGATCTCGACAAACTCGTCAAACAAAATTTCATCGCCAACCACGCCTATCTCGAACAAAAAAGCAAACTCATCGCCAACCAGAATGACCTGAAAAGCCAGCAAAACCGGCGCGAGCAAATCCGCGCCGCTATTGACGAAGCAAACGACAGCCGTCAGGTCAACACCCAAACCCTGCGCCGTGACACCCAGGATGCCCTGCGTCAGGCGGACGAACAAATCGCCCAACTCAGCGCCCAACTTGACAAGGCCCGGCAGCGACAACGCCTGATGCGCCTCACCGCACCGGTGGACGGCACCGTGCAACAACTGGCCACCCATACCATCGGTGGCGTCGTTACCGCCGCACAGACGCTGATGGTCATCGTGCCGGATAACTACCAGATGCAGGCCAAAGTCCTCATCCTAAACAAAGACATCGGCTTCATCCGTCAGGGGCAAGAAACCGTCATTAAAATCGAAGCCTTCCCCTACACCCGCTACGGCTACCTCACCGGGCGTGTGCAGACCATCAGCTACGACGCCATCGAACACGAACAACTCGGCCTTGTTTACGCGGCCATCATCGCACTCGACAGCGATACTCTAAACATCGAAGGTCACCCCGTGCGCCTGACAGCGGGGATGAACATCACCGCCGAAATTAAAACCGGCAAACGCCGCGTCCTCGACTACCTGCTCAGCCCGCTGCAAACCAAGATCGACGAGAGCCTGCGGCAGCGCTAACGACTGCTTGTCACCATCAAGGGTTCCCACCCGTGTGGGTAACCGTCCGATGGCACCTGCGCCGGGTTCCAAGCGTTATCCCGCTTGGTGGCTGAAAAGCAGGAATAGAAAAAGCCCTTCCAGAGGAGGGGCTTTTGAGACGGGGAAAGGGCTTTCGGCTCACTGTTCGTAGTAGGTGTAGCCGCGCAGGCCCGCTTCGAAGGCGTTGACGAGGTGCTGGCGTTCAGCGGCGCTGATGGTGCCGTTGCGCACGGCGCGTTCGGCGGTCTGGCGGAATTGTGCGAGCAGGTTGTTCGGCTGGTACTCGACGTAGCTGAGCACGTCTGCTACGGAGTCGCCTTCGACTTCGCCGACGAAGTCGTAGCTGCCGTCTTCGTTGATGTAGATGGAGACGACGTGGGTGTCGCCGAGCAGGTTGTGCAGGTCGCCCAGGGTTTCCTGGTAGGCACCGACGAGGAAGGCGCCGAGGTAGTATTCTTCGTCTTCTTTGATGTGGTGCAGCGGCAGGGCGCGGCTGACTTCGCCGTTTTCGGGGAAGCGGTCAATTTTGCCGTCGCTGTCGCAGGTCATGTCGGCGATGATGCTGTTGCGCGTCGGGCGTTCGAGGTGGCGGTGCAGCGGTACGACGGGGAAGATTTGGTCAATCGCCCAGGCGTCCGGCAGGGACTGGAAGACGCTGAAGTTGCCGTAGTAGATGTCGGCGAGCATGGTTTTCAGTACTTCGGGCTCGGAGAGGGCGTCCGGGTTGCGCTCGGCAATTTTCTGCACTTCGGCCATGACGACCATGAAGATTTGTTCGACGCGGGAGCGGGTGCGCAGGTCAAGCTGGCCACGCATGAAGCCGTCGCGCGCTTCGTCGCGGTAGTACACGGCGTCGTTGAAGCATTCCTGCACGGTTTTGTCCGAAAGCATGCGGTAGCTTTCCATGAGGTTGTGCACGAGTTCGTTGTCTTCGTTGTTGTCGGCGGGCAGGCGGGCGTCGGTGTAGCCGGTCACGTCCAGGATGTTGAACATGAGGACGGTGGAGTAGGCGACGGTGGAACGGCCCGATTCGGTAACGATAGTCGGGTGTTCGATGCCTTTTTCGTCCATCACCGCCTGGATGGTTTCGACCACGTCCACGCAGTATTCTTCGAGGGTGTAGTTACGCGAGTGGATGGCGGAGGTGCGGCTGCCGTCGTAGTCCACAGCGAGGCCGCCGCCGAGGTCAAGGAAGCGCATCGGTGCGCCTTCTTCGACGAGTTCGACGTAGTAGCGGCAGGCTTCGCGCACGCCGGTGCGGATGTCGCGGATGTTCGGGATTTGCGAGCCGAGGTGGTAGTGCAGGAATTGCAGGCAGTCGAGCATTTCTGCCGCTTTCAGGCCATCGATGACGCCGACGAGCTGGCTGGCGTTCAGGCCAAACATGGAGCGGTCGCCGCTGGTGGCGTTCCAGTGGCCGGAGACGTGCGAGAAGAGTTTGGCGCGCACGCCGATAACGGGGCGCACGCCCATCGCCTGCGAGCTTTCGACGATGATGGGCAATTCTGCCGGGGTTTCGATGACGAAGATGACCTGGAAGCCGAGTTTGGTCATGCCGAGGCCGAGTTCGACGAATTCGCGGTCTTTGTAGCCGTTGCAGACGATGAGCGGACCCGGCTCGGTCAGCATGGAGAGGGCAATCATGAGCTCGGCTTTGGAGCCGGCTTCGAGGCCGTGCTGCCAGGGTTTGCCGAAGCGGACGATGTCTTCGATGACTTGCGCCTGCTGGTTCACCTTGATGGGGAAGACGCCCCGGTATTTGCCCCGGTAATGGCTGCTCGCGATGGCCTTGGCGAAGCTTTCGTTGATAAGGCGGATCTGGTTTTCGAGGATGTTTTGCACACGCAGCATCACGGGCATGGTTTTGCCGCGCACTTCCATGCCTTCGATGAGGTCGAGCATGGCAATTTCAGCGCTTTTGCCGCTTGCAAGCGGGGCGTTGATGACGAGGTTGCCGTCGTCGTTCAGGCGGAAGTAACCCGCGCCCCAGCCGCTGATGCGGTAGAGTTCGTCAGCGTCGGCGATGGTCCAGTCGGTTTGTTGGTTCAATGCGGTTCCTTGGTTGTCAGTGTGAGGAAAAGGGGTGCCATAGATGCGGAGTGCTTTGGCATGGCGCGGCATTTTAAGCCCTTACCCCGTAGGAGAAGGGCTTTTTTGTACGGACGGGGAAACGAGAGATTATTCTGCTTGGTGATTACTTGCTATTGACACGTCCCGCCTGACTACCCGCGCCAAACGTTTCAATGCCACCCTGCCGGAAAACCTGCTTGCCGCCATTGATGACTATGTCAAAACCCATGGTGGCAGCCGCAGCAGGTTTCTAGCCGATGCCGCCCGGAAAACTGCGCATCCATTAGGGTAAAACCCAGTATTTATCCCGCTTGGGCTGGCCCGCACAACTTGTGTGGGAAGAGAAGATGACAATGAAAAAGGCGGCTTGAGCCGCCTTTTCGGTTATTCATACCGCCTTGTCGTAATAAAGTGGCACGCCGCTTTGCTTGGCCATGCGCTCAACATAGAAGCGGATTTGCTCCGGATATTGCAGCCCTTTGACCATGGTCAGGTTGCGCAGCAGCGGGAAGGTGATGATGTCTTCATAGCCCAATCTTTCGCCGATATGTGCCTCGCTGTGGATGAGCGCCGCCAGTTCGGGCAGGTCGGCGTGCAGTTGTGCAAGGTATTCGCTTGTGCGGGCAATGTTCTCTGCAAAATCACCAATAATGGCGGTTTTCTTTTCGATGTAATAAGCGCGGGACGATGCGCTCGCAAATTCCGGCAGACCGATTTGCACACTGCGCGGCATAATCAGTTTGTTGGCGTATTTGCCAACTTTTTCCAGCCAGGCCTGTATCTCCGGGCGGATGGTGTCATCCAGGCGTTCTTTGCCGGCGTATTCGTCCACGAAACGCACGATGTCGAGGCTCTCGTCCATCGCCGTGCCGTCCGGCTTGACCAGTATCGGCACTACTTTTTCGCCGATGAGCGCGGTTGGCCCCGCTTCGTCATCATTGGCGAAGACTTCAAGCTCCACGGGCAGGCCGCGCAGACCGAAAATCATGCGGGCACGCACGCAGAAAGGGCAGTGGTCATAGATGTAGAGTTTCATGGTTGGCTCCTGGTTTGTGGAATCGGGAAGAATACAGATAATAATCAGGACAATAAAAATAATAACCAAGATAGGGGCGCTGGCATAGAGAAATATGCCAACAGCCAGTCCTGTTATTATATCTGTTTTATCATTGCTTATAATTCCAAACAAGACTGCCATTGCAAGTATAAAAACAATAAGGCAGCAGCCTGCTCTATCTTTCATAGTTATCCTTTATTTCGCTTCCTGATGGCAGGAAGATTAAAGAAAAGATAAAAACCATAAAGGCGTGATAAGCAGCAGACATTATGCCGTATTTAGAGGGTTCCGAACTAATAATTATATCTAATGCTATAATGCCGACGAAAGGGCATAATGTCATAATAAATAACCCCTTAATATCTTGACGGGGTTCAATTGCTAAAACAATTACCCTAATAATAAGAAAAAACACTGTATAGATTACAAAAAAAGCTATTGGTATTAATGGTGGAATTAAAGAATCTAATATTGAAGTGGAAAAAATAACGGAGGTTATGATGGTTAGCATAATAGGTGCCTTGAATAAAAGGTTAAAGAAGGCTTTCCAGTAAGTAGGATTGCGAAATTTTTTATACCTTTTATTTACAATGATAATCTCTTTTTTAGTTTGAATGGTATTCTCGGCCATGCACTTTTCTGCGGTTGGCAGAAATATGAGCGCAAGGGTAAAAGTGGCAAATGTACCAAAAACGATAAATATCGGGGAACCTGTCATAAATGGCAAGCCATAAAAGGTTAGGCCAATACCACCAAACAGATAGGCACTGATGGCGCCTGTGATCGTGCATAGCACTACACCGACCATATTTTTACGCCAATTCATCATGATGGCAGCAAGTGCAGTCAGTGCTGATGGTATTGCACCCACAATATAATATTTTGCCATAATATAAAAAAAAATCATGATTACCGCCTCCCATTCTAAAGAAGAGAAGCAAGGAAATAATTTGCGGTTCAAAAAAAGAAAAAATAAATAAGAGACACCAGGGACGAGAGGGTTTTTCGTTAATATTATCTGTTGTGGTAATGTTTGTTGGTAAAAGTCGAGAAAGTAAAAGGGCAAATATTGCACCATATAAGGCAAAGCATATAATAATGAATATTAAATCTCCATTTGTTTGTGAATAGGACTTGCCAAAGATAAAAATTCCATATATGACGCTAGTGTAAATACCTATGGCAGATACAATAAAAGCGCTTGTTCTTTCACGATATAAACGCATGGCCAGAGCGAAGATGGTGGCGATAATAGTAGTCAACAGGCTGGGCACAATAAGGATGTAAAAACCAATAACTATGACCGAATTGACCACATCATGGTTCTTGTAAAATAAGAGCGCAAACGGCAGTGAGGCAAGGACAGGAAAGATAAATGTCAGTAGTAATGCCTTGACAAGAAAGTTCCATCGCCAATAGGTTTGTGGTTTCATCGTCTGTTACCTCGCGGTTTTGATAGTGCTATTCGCCATGCCCCGTCGTGTAGGCTTTTCGGTCGCGGTGTTCGATATGCAGGCCGGGAAAGTCGGGTTTGAGCAGGGCGCCGATTTTTTCGGTGACATACACGCTGCGGTGCTGACCGCCGGTGCAGCCGATGCCAATGGTGAGGTAGGCGCGGTTGCTGCCCTGGACGAAGGCTGGCAGCCAGTTTTTCAGGTAGGTGGCGGTGTCGGCGACGAAGCGGCGCGGTTCGTCGTAGCGTTCGAGAAATTCGATGATAGGCGCATCCCTGCCGCTGTAGGCACGGATGGCGGGTTCCCAGTAGGGGTTCGGCAGGAAGCGCACGTCGAAGAGGAAGTCGGCGTTGACCGGTGTGCCGTGTTTGAAGCCGAAGGATTGCAGGGTGATGATGAGCGAGGGCGCGGCGTCGCCGAGGACGGTGCGCAGGCGGTCTTTAAGCTGGTAAACGCTGTAATGGCTGGTGTCGAGGATGATGTCGGCAAGGTTCATCAGCGGGTTCAGAAGGTGTCGCTCGTATTCGATGGCTTCCGGCAGGGCGCGCGGGTTTTCGGCATGGATGTGCAGCGGGTGCGGGCGGCGTGTTTCGCTGTAGCGGCGCACGAGGATGTCGGTGTCGGCGGTGAGGAAGAGGATCTGGATATCCGCCAGCGTGCGCAGGTTGCGGATTTTTTCCGGCAAGGCGGCGAGGTCGGCAGCGTTACGCGAGTCCATGGCGACGGCGACGGGCTGCGGTTGTTTGCCGGCGAAGTCGCGCACGAGGCTGTCAAGCAGCGCACTCGGCAGGTTGTCGATGCAGTAGTAGCCGAGGTCTTCGAGGGTGTCGAGGGCGATGGTTTTGCCCGCCCCGGCCAGTCCGGTGATGATGAGCATGGTGGTGTCCTTTCCTGGTGATGGATGTGGATATTGTAGGCGTATTGCCGCGCCCCTGCACGGTGCGGGTGTTATAATTGTCACACTTTTCAACACGAGGTAAACGCTATGACCACACGCACCGAACACGACACTATGGGTGATGTTCAAGTCCCGTCCGAGGCCTACTGGGGCGCGCAAACGCAGCGCAGTTATCAGAATTTCAAAATCGGCGGGGAAATACTGCCCAAACCAGTAATTTATGCGATGGCGCTGATCAAGAAGGCCGCCGCGCAGACCAATGCCGGGCTGGGCCGCATCCAACAGGAGCAGGCGGATTTGATTGTCCGCGCCGCCGATGACGTGCTCGCCGGCAAGCTGGATACGCAATTCCCGCTCGTCGTTTGGCAGACGGGTTCTGGTACGCAGTCGAACATGAACATGAACGAGGTGCTGGCCAACCGCGCTAACGAACTCGCCGGCACCGGTCTCGCTGCTTACAAACCCGTGCATCCGAACGACCACGTCAACCACGCGCAATCCACCAACGACAGCTTCCCGACCGCCATTCACGTCGCCGCCGCGCAGGAAATCAACCGCTTGCTGATTCCGGCGGTGAAGAAACTGCGCGATACGTTGGATAAAAAAGCGAAAGAATTTGCCCCCATCGTCAAAATCGGCCGTACCCACCTGCAAGATGCCACTCCGCTGACCCTCGGCCAGGAATTTTCCGGCTATGTCAGCCAGCTTGATCACGGCCTCACCCGCCTGCAAGACGCGTTGCAAGGGCTTTATGAACTGCCGCTTGGCGGTACAGCGGTCGGTACCGGCTTGAACAGCCACCCCGACTACGCCGTCAAAGTCGCGAAACAGCTCGCTGACCTGTCCGGCCTGCCGTTTGTCACTGCGCCGAACAAATTCGAAGCGCTCGGCGGTCGCGACGCTGCCGTCTTCGCTTCCGGTGCGCTGAAAACACTCGCTGCCAGTCTGAACAAAATCGCCAACGACGTGCGCTGGCTGGCTTCCGGCCCGCGCTGCGGCCTCGGCGAAATCAAAATTCCCGAAAACGAGCCGGGCTCGTCCATCATGCCGGGCAAAGTCAACCCGACCCAGTGCGAAGCGCTGTCCATGGTC
>ERZ772971.1058-NODE-1058-length-16324-cov-8.868953_pt1 | contig 16324 bp, 13 predicted proteins | sample MGYA00511943_ERZ772971 | MGnify/ENA primary metagenome ERZ772971 (study PRJEB29015, sample SAMEA2737929) | human oral metagenome | biome: human oral; feature: human-associated habitat; material: dental | place: China | collected 2144 ... | reverse complement strand
GCAGCTGCGCCACCCGCAACGCATCCGGCCCCATCGCCGCCCCCAGACGGCTGGCTCCCACGTCCGTGGGGGCACCGATGAGCGCGACACGGTGGGTGAGTTGCGGGTTGAGGGAGGGGTCGATGGCGGGGGTGAGGGGTGCGGGCATGGTGCCTTCCTGGGGTTGCAGAGACGGAAGGGAACATAGCACGGATGGGGGCGTAAGCGTTCCGGTGGGATGGCTTGGGGGCGATAAGTGTTCTGATGGGAGCGCTAACTCCTTACTTGATAGAAGAAGCCGGGACGTAGCTGCAGGCCACGGATTCATTAGCCTGCCTCCTGCTGCTTCATGCCTGCATCTCATGGCCTACGGCGTTCATCCTGGTTCGTTGTCCTTGTGCCACGATTAGCTGGAAAACAACGGTACCGGACGCCACTTATCGGGTTCCGGGCGACGGAGTGGGTATATTGTGTGGAGATGAAACCCGGGTGTTAATTTTCGTGCCGTGGAGACAATGTATGCAGGATATAGCACCGTCCGACCTCAAGACCATCCTGCATTCAAAACGAGCCAACATCTATTACCTGGAGCATTGCCGGGTGCTAGTGAATGGCGGCCGGGTGGAGTATGTCACTGACGCCGGAAAGCGTTCACTTTACTGGAATATTCCCATTGCAAACACGACGAGCCTGCTGTTGGGTACTGGCACGTCCATCACGCAAGCGGCCATGAGGGAGCTGGCCAAGGCTGGGGTATTGGTTGGGTTCTGTGGGGGAGGCGGTACGCCCCTTTTCAGTGCGAACGAAGTCGACATCGAGGTAGCGTGGTTCAGTCCTCAAAGCGAGTACAGACCCACCGAGTACCTTCAGGCGTGGGTCAAGTTCTGGTTCGACGACGAACTTCGACTGATGGCTGCCAAGCGCCTGCAGAAAGAGGCGCATGCTTCGACTCAGGAAAGCGTGGCAACAACGGGCTTTGAAAGAGGCTGGATTCTCGATAGATGACGCCGATCTTGAATCTTTGATTGAAAGTACCCTGAAACGGATTGCTCTAGCAGAAGACAGCGTCACCTTACTGACAGAAGAGGCCCGACTTACAAAAGCCCTTTTCAAGAAGGCAGTGGATACGGTTGGATATGGTGAATTTACCCGTGCAAAGCGTGGAAGTGGGACAGACCCCGCCAATCGATTCCTGGATCATGGAAACTACCTGGCCTATGGCCTGGGAGCAACGGCCACCTGGGTTTTGGGATTGCCCCACGGATTGGCCATTCTGCACGGAAAGACAAGGCGTGGTGGTCTGGTATTTGATGCAGCAGACCTTATCAAAGACGCGTGCATCTTGCCCCAGGCATTCCTGTCTGCCATGCGTGGTGATGATGAACAGCAGTTTCGGCGCAATTGCATAGAGGCGCTGACTCGTGATGAATCATTGGACTTCATGATCGATACCCTCAAGGATATTGCGGTGAGCACGGCTCATGAGGCATCAGGGCGTTCAGGTCAAGAGGAGGCTAGATGAACGTTCTCTTTGTCTCACAGTGCAGCAAACGAGCACTGACGGAAACACGCCGAATCCTTGATCAGTTTGCTGAGCGGAAGGGGGATCGGACATGGCAGACAGCCATGACTCAGGCTGGTCTGGATACGCTAAGAAAGTTGCTGCGAAAGACCGCCAGAAAGAATACGGCAGTTGCTTGCCACTGGATTCGCGGAAGGGATCATAGTGAACTGTTGTGGATTGTTGGGGATGGCCAGGCCTTCAATGCAGAGGGTGCTGTTCCAACGAACAGCACTGCGACGGATATCCTGCGAAAGGACGACGAGAGCAGCTGGCATAGTCTCCCTGGCATGACGGCCCTGACGGCGCTGGCTGCTCTGATGCATGATCTCGGGAAGTCTACGCAAGCTTTCCAGAACCGACTTCATAACACGGAGTATCTTGGCAAGAATCATTATCGCCATGAATGGGTGTCGGTTCGGCTATTTCAGGCTTTTGTCGGAAACGATGACGATGAAGGCTGGTTGAGACGGTTGGAGGAAAGCGCAAACAAGGATGTTGATCCGGCTGACTTCGAGAAGACATGGTTGGACCATGCCAGCGGAAGGCTGTTTCGAGATGAACTGGATGATAAGAAACAAGAAGCGCCAAAGCTTCCTTTCAGCAACCTACCGCCGTTGGCTAGAGCGGTTGCATGGTTGATCCTGACACACCACCGACTTCCATGTTTGCCTGTAAGAAATGCAAGATCAGATGGAGGCGACCATACTTCGCTGGCATCAGCGGGGCGCTGGAAATACTTCGGATCGAAGCCTTCTTTCGTCAATCACAATGATCTTGATGGTGCTCTGAAGAGAATCAATCCCGATTGGAACGAGCCAAGAGAATTGGTGTCATTGAATGAGGTCGAGCCATACTGGACATTTCCGCATGGACTCCCAGTACGTAGCCAAGCGTGGCGAAAGCAGGCGGCGCGCTATGCCAAGAGACTTAGAAGTACACCCTCTGCGCTGACTGAAACGATAGCGTGGTGTGATGATCCCTTTGTAATGAACGTATCTCGCCTGGGGCTCATGTTGGCGGATCACTTCTACTCCAGTCTTGGATTCGACAGGAAATTGTCTGACCCCGTGGAGGAGCGCCGGCCGTTCCTGACTTCAGAGGCAAAGTTGTGGGCCAACACAACGCTGAAAGAAAGTAAAAGAGTCGTCAATCAGACACTGGAAGAGCACTTGCTGGGTGTGACCGCACAAGCGACGCTGGCCATGCGTGCGCTACCCTCGTTGGTACGAAGTTTGCCTACCCTGAAGAATCACCGTGGACTGAAGAAACGTACCGAAGCTCGCCAGTATCAATGGCAGGACAAGGCAGCAGATCTGGCGGCCAGTGTGAGGCAGCGTGCCTGTACGCAGGGTGCCTTCATCGTCAACATGGCTTCTACAGGATGCGGAAAGACGCTTGGCAATGCCCGCATCATGAACGCTCTGTCTGACCCAAACCTGGGTATGCGTTGCTCGTTTGCCATTGGGCTGCGTACGCTTACATTGCAGACGGGTCGCAGCTTTCAGCATGACCTGGGCTTGAGTGACGATGAGCTGGCCATCATGGTAGGGGGAAGTGCCAGTCGTGAGCTGTTTGAGTACTGGGAGCAGAAGGCAGAGGAAGGAGGGTCTGCTTCCGTTCAGGCTCTTCTTGATGAAGGGGGACATGTACTGTATGAGGGGAATGATGAACACCCATTGCTGAGCCGCCTTGGGGCAGACTCAAAATCCCGCTCACTATTGATGGCGCCCTTGGTGGCGTGTACTGTCGACCATTTGATGCCCGCCACTGAGAGCCTGAAAGGGGGGCGTCAGATTGTCCCGATGCTCCGGCTGATGAGCAGTGATCTGGTGCTGGACGAGCCTGATGATTTCGATATGGCAGATCTGCCAGCTCTGACACGCCTTGTACACTGGGCTGGTCTATTGGGAAGTCGAGTACTGCTCTCCTCTGCCACGATGCCACCTGCCTTGGTCAAGGGGCTGTTCCTGGCATACCAGGCTGGGCGCAAAGTCTGGCAGCGTCATCGTGGCGAGAAGCCATCGGAACCGGTTCGTATATGTTGTGTGTGGGTGGATGAGTTTCATCAGGAGGCGCACGATTGTGTGGAGTACCCCGCAACCAGTGTCCAGGGGGCGTCAGGTGATATTGCGCAAAGCGAGGCGTCAGCGGGAGCATCAGATAGTACTTTTGGAACCTGTCATGAGGCCTTTGCCACTAGACGTGTCAAAGAGCTTGGGAAGGTGGAGGTTCGCAGGATCGCTTCAGTGTCCAGACTGCCAGAAGCGTGGGGAGCACTTGATAAAACAGAGCTGTATCGGCAGTTTGCCGATCATCTCCTGGATCAGGCGTGGTCGTTGCACCTGAAGCCGAAGAATCATGTCACGGATACGGAAACGGGAAAGTGCCTCAGTTTTGGGCTAATCAGGATGGCCAACATTGGCCCCTTGGTTGAGGTCGCTCAGCATCTGTACAGAAAGTCTGACTTTCATGAAGACGTACAGGTACACCTTCGTGTATATCACTCGCAGTTTCCGCTACTGGCCAGGTCTGCTCTGGAGCAAAGGCTGGATGCCGTCCTGAAAAGAAGCTCACGTGATAGGGTAGATCCTGTGCTGAAGAACCCGCTCGTACGTGCGGCGCTGTCTGCCAGTCACAAGAAGCATCATCTCTTCATCGTTCTGGGAAGCCCTGTGACGGAAGTGGGGCGGGATCACGACTATGACTGGTCCGTGGTAGAGCCCTCGTCCGTGCGATCCCTGGTTCAGCTGGCCGGACGAGTTCGGAGACACCGTCAGGGGAGGGTTGACGAACCAAACATCGTTGTTCTTGACCAGAACATTAGGGCAATCCTGCAGAGTAACAACCCGAGTAAAGCTGCCTACTGCAAACCAGGCTTTGAAATGGATGACAAGCCTGCAGAGAAGCCACGCTTTTCGTTTCATTTCAGCAGTCACCACGTTTCGGATCTTCTGGAAGCTAACGCTGCTGAAGGAACGGGGTGGAACGTTGATTCACGTCCGAGAATCATGCCAAGTGTCGAGGGACTGACTCCAAGAAAGAACATGGCAGACATGGAGCATGCGCGGATGCACGATGCCATGCTGCCACGAGCTTCGTATAAGCGGACAATCACTCCTGTATCAAGGGCTGCAAGTCTCTGCTGGTCAACGGGCACGGACGGATGGTGTACAGGTGTGCTTCCCCAGTTTCAGCGCTTTCGTGATGATCCCTTGGGGAAAGTGGACATGGTCATGCTGCCGGATGACGATGAGGAAGCGTTGGTGCTTCATCGGATCCAGAAAGGCGCCATGAAGTGGCAAAGTCTGTATGTCAGAGAGGAAGCAAGCAGGTTGCACCGCATACAGGGACTGTGTAAGAACGGCGCTGTGCTACCTTGGCTTGCGGTGGACTTGATGGAAGAAGTGTTGTCCTACGCCAAAGAGATCGATGTTTCGTTGCGACGTGCGGCCGAGAAAGTCGCCACCGTATCACTTCCAAAACAGGATGAAAGTTGGTCTTTCCATGAACTGCTTGGCATCTTCCGTAAAGACTGACGTGTAATAGACACGGTGGGCTGTCTGAGACAAGAAAACCAGGTAGCGAGCGGTTAGACTATCCTACGGAGACCATGACTCTCAAGAAAATAGGTGCAATTATGAGCAAGAAGAATTTTCATGCGGAGGAGCAGCGACCCAGCTCATATCGGGAGGCGATTGATCGTTTTTTCAAGAAGCAGAGAAACGAAAATACGGAAGAGTTTGAGGGATTAAATGGTCATGGAAAGAGCCAAGAAGTAAGAAACAGTGGGCGTTCCGGGTGGTTTGATTATGTTGAGCGATACGCGAATCAGGTCAAGGCTGTTACTCACTCGGTGAAACCCGTGCATCCCGATGCAAAAGGTAGTACGCTCAAAATCAACCCATTTGACTTGCCAGAACTGGATGACGTGGGGAGCCATGTGCTGCGTTCGGGGTATGAGTTGGATGCAGTGGGGAACGCCCCTGCCCTGAAGATCTACAGCTTTCTTAAACTGGAGGTTGATGGGAAAAGCTTGCTATCGGCTCTTGAAAGTGGGGATGAAAGTGCTTTACGCGCATTGGACGATGACCCCCGCTTAGCTGAGAGTCTCCGGGACAAGCTTTTGAGCATTCGTTCTTCTGAGAAGAAGGCATATGAGTCTCATACCTTGGCCAAGCAACTGTACTGGCTGAGAGGGGTTGATCCTGTGACGGACGGTGATTATTGCCTGATCGCTCCGCTTTACCCTGCTGCTCTCGTGCATGTCATGTATAAGCAGATCAATAATGATAGGTTTGGGGAGGTTGCGAAGCGGGCGAGGGAGGCTCGCAAGAGTCGGCGCTGGCATGGTGAAGAGGATCGTCGTTATGAAGGGCTGGCCAATCAGGAGATGGGAGGGAGTCATCCAAATAATATTAGCTATTTGAACCAAGAGCGAATGGGTGGAAATTATTTGTTGTCATGTGCCCCTCCTGAATGGTCATCTAGGGAGGGTATGCCTGTAGGGAAAAGTACAGTATTTGGGTCTTACTTTGGTCGTAGGCCTGGGGTGAGTTCGGTCGTCAGGAGACTTCGCGACTTTCTTAAGTCCGATCCGCCAATTAATAGGGAAACAGATCAGCGCAGAGAGCAATATCTGGAGTGTCTCATCGACGAGTTGCTGATGATGGCGGCCGAGCTTCAACAAGAGTCGATTGCGGGGTGGTCCTGCGATGAGGAGCGTTTTGGCCAGTTGGTAGAGGCGGAGAAGTTATGGCTTGATCCTCACCGTGCAGAAGTGCCGGAACAGGAGGGGTTTGCGTTGGCCAGGTTGCCCCATGATTGGCCGACGGAGGTAGGAAGGAGGTTTGGTAACTGGCTGAATGCTCAGTTACGAGACTCCTTGCCCGTCGGTGACATTGAAAGCAAGGAATGGGCACGTATGCTTCTTTCCGACGATGAGTTTCGTCGTCATGTAAGAAGGTTAGGTAGCGATGTCAGGAAAGTGCGTGCGAGAGAAGACTTGGAAACGTTGCCGGAAGGCAAGGAGGTGTCATGATTGAGGACCGGCCGTCAGCCATTCTGGTCTTGCCGCATCTTGTTGTTCAGAATGCGAACGCCGTAGCCAGCCCCATGACACATGGATTCCCGTCCGTTACCGCATTCATGGGTTTCATGTGGGCGCTGGAACGAAAGCTGAATGAATGCGGCATCCCTCTGCATTTCCATGGGGTTGGATTTGTCTGCCATCATAGCCAGGAGCACGCATCCGGAAAGTACGAGAAGACGTTCCATCTGACTAGAAATCCATTGAAAAGCAACGGAAAAAGTGCATCCATTGTCCCTAACGGGCGCATGCACCTGGAAGTGACGATAGTGTTTTCTGCATCTGAGCGTCTTGCCCCTGGGCAGACAAGAAGACTGACGCAGGGTAATACGTCTGAGCTTGAGGGGTGGGCCCGTGAAGTTGCAGCGGTCGTCCAAACAATGCGACTAGCAGGTGGTAGCGTCATGCCAAGCCAGACCAGGTCCGACAAGTCGAACAGCCCGTGGTTGGAGGTTCTTCCTGATGACGGCGGTGAGCGTGAGCGTCGGTTTCGAACCTGGCGCAGGCGCTGGTTGCCTGGCTTCGTACTCGTGGGACGTGACGACCTTTTGCAGCAACGCGTGAAGGAGCTGCGAGATCAGGGGGGAAGCCCAACCTTGCTGGACGCCTGGTTGCATGCATCCAGGTTCAATTACCGCCCTCTATGTGACGAGGCGGAGGGACGCAAGCTTGGAGACGGCATGGTGAAGTGGGGGGATCCTTATCGAGAGAAGGGAAGTGGTTGGATAGTTCCAATTCCTGTCGGCTATGCTGCACTGACTGAAGAGCAGGCGGCAGGGAGCGTGAAGAATGCGAGAGACTCAACTGTCCCATTTCGTTTTGTAGAGTCCATCCATTCTCTGGGAGAGTGGATTGGTCCGCACCATCTTGAGAGGCTGGAAGATATGTTGTGGTTCTCTGAAGTCGATGAGGAGAAGGGTACTTATCGGTGTCGCAGTGGCTATGTGATGTCGGGAATCATGGCAGATATGGTTGATGGTCCATCAATGGATGATGAATTTTACGAGTGTGACTGAAATGGAGCACGCTCAGTCAAGATCAGAGATCATCATTTTTTCAAAATAGGTATTTTCATCATGTCGAATGAACTCAAGACTGCTTCGGTTCTGGCCTTTGAACGCAAGCTGGATCCTTCCGATGGGGTCATGTATGCGGGGCGCTGGGAGGATATTGATAAACCTGGGGCGTGGGAGGCTGTCCAGGTGAGGGAGAAGTCGGTTCGTGGCACTATCTCCAATAGACTCAAGACCAAAGACCAGGATCCCGCCAAACTCGACAAGCAGATCGAGAGCCCCAACTTGCAGAAAGTTGATGTTGCCTCCTTGCCCCCTCAAGCGGATACGCTGAAACTGTGCTTCACGCTCAAGGTGTTGAAGGGAGTTGGAACACCGTCTGCTTGCAATAATCTGGACTACCAAAAGAAGCTGCTTGAGAAGGTTGGGGAATACGAATCTTCCGAGGGGTATGGTTTCCTTGCATGTCGCTATGCGGCTAATGTTGCAAATGGACGTTTTCTGTGGCGCAACCGGATAGGGGCTGAGTGCATTCAGGTCCGCGTCAACGCTCAGGGCTCGGATGGAAATACTAAGTCTTGGGTATTTGATTCGCTCAAGATGAACTTGAGATCTTTCGATAATTTGGACGAGAAAGTCCGGGAGCTTGGGCAGATGATCCATGATGGCTTCCAAGGGAAGGCTCATGTGCTGCTGAGTGTGGAGGCCTTTGCAAAGGTTGGTTCTGGCCAGGAGGTCTTCCCTTCGCAAGAACTTATCCTTGACAAAAGCAAGGACAAAAGCAAGACGTTGTATGTCATTGAGCACTCAGGGGGACGTGTCGCTGCCATGCACTCCCAGAAGATTGGAAATGCGTTGCGTACCATTGATGATTGGTATGAGGGCGCCGAGGACCTTGGGCCCATTCCTGTCGAGCCCTATGGGTCTGTCACTACGCAAGGTAAGGCGTATCGGCAACCTAAAAATAAAATGGACTTCTACAGCCTTCTGGATGGCTGGGTCTTGAAGGACAAGGCTCCCGAGGTTGAACAGCAGCATTTTGTGATCGCAACCATCATCCGGGGCGGTGTCTTTGGTGATAGTGAAAAATGACGTAGGGCATCGTCATGATAAGTCATTTCATTGATATTGAAGTGCGTCCTGACCCGGAGTTCAGTAAAACGCACTTAATGTCTGCATTGTATTCCAAGCTGCATCGTCAGCTGGTGAGTATGAGGTCGGACAACATCGCTGTAGGATTCCCTGGGTATTCACTGAGACCAAGGGGGCTTGGAGATAAAGTACGCCTGCTGGGTGCGCAAGACGCCCTGGAAGCGTTGATGGAATCAGATTGGCTCATGGGAATGGAAAGCATGGTCAATGTAGCGTCCATCAGTACTGTTCCTTTTGGGGCGACGCATCGTTGCTTGAAACGTCGTCAGTTCAAAACCAGCGGCGAGCGTCTTCGAAGACGTTTCAAGAGAAGGCATGACGTCACAGATGAGGAGGTGGAACGCCTCATGCCGGATAAGCAAGTTCTGGTGGATTTGCCTTATGTCCGCTTGCGAAGCACCAGCACTGGAAAAGCGTTCAGCATGTTCCTGGCGCTGGGCGATCCCCTGACTCAGCCAGTTCCTGGGAGCTTCAATAGCTATGGGCTAAGCGCCCAGGCTTCCATCCCCTGGTTCTGACCCTTTTTTCGGGAGGCTTTCATGCCTCCCGAGAAATCAACGACTTACGAGTGTCGTAGAGGTTTGCCTCAACAAGGCATGAGGAGGGTAATTTCTTTAACAATCAATGACTTGAATCGTTTATCATCTAGTGACCTGCCGTGTAGGCAGCTCAGAAATGATGCGTTGTCGCCCAGGATGGCGGTCAATGGTGACCTGCCGTGTAGGCAGCTCAGAAAGGCATCGCTCGCGCCAAACCAAGAAAGGAGAAGTGACCTGCCGTGTAGGCAGCTCAGAAAATGCTGTGGTCATCAGACAAGCGAACGTGGCGGTGACCTGCCGTGTAGGCAGCTCAGAAAGCATCGATTGGGTCCAGCCTGGTCTAGAGATGGTGACCTGCCGTGTAGGCAGCTCAGAAATGATCCTGGCCGGCCCGTCCGGTCCTGTCGGCGTGACCTGCCGTGTAGGCAGCTCAGAAAATCACGACCGCGCAGACGGATGCAGTTACCGTGTGACCTGCCGTGTAGGCAGCTCAGAAACAGCAGCGAGGCCGTGGTCGGCCGCACGCGCATGTGACCTGCCGTGTAGGCAGCTCAGAAATGTGCTGGCCATTGAAGGAGCAGGAAAGAACAGTGACCTGCCGTGTAGGCAGCTCAGAAAATGACCGCGACATGATGCGCGACGAGCTTAAGGTGACCTGCCGTGTAGGCAGCTCAGAAATATGCCACTGTCGAGCGCCTGTCGATGGACGAGTGACCTGCCGTGTAGGCAGCTCAGAAATATAGACCATCAAAGGGTAATAGATAACCTACGTGACCTGCCGTGTAGGCAGCTCAGAAAACGCCCCGTCGCCGCGATGCTCGACCTCGGGGGTGACCTGCCGTGTAGGCAGCTCAGAAATGAACGATTTTCAGGATACAATGGATGGCTTCGTGACCTGCCGTGTAGGCAGCTCAGAAAAGCTGTGTCCGGGGGTGCGGACACCAGCTGTGGTGACCTGCCGTGTAGGCAGCTCAGAAATGCCGGGTTCCAGACGGGGGCCGTGACCGGAAGTGACCTGCCGTGTAGGCAGCTCAGAAATATGCGGGCCTGGACGCGGCCGTATCCGTCGGGTGACCTGCCGTGTAGGCAGCTCAGAAAGCGCCGGATCGGTGCCCGCCAGGATATCGACCGTGACCTGCCGTGTAGGCAGCTCAGAAAGCCTTCGCGGGCTCAGCACGGACAGTCTTGACGTGACCTGCCGTGTAGGCAGCTCAGAAAAAATACTTGTCCAAAGTGGACAGTTTGGACCAGTGACCTGCCGTGTAGGCAGCTCAGAAAGCATTCATCTCACGGAGGCCTTGATGGCAACTGTGACCTGCCGTGTAGGCAGCTCAGAAATGTGATGCCGCCTATCACACGCATCAGCCGCTGTGACCTGCCGTGTAGGCAGCTCAGAAAATGAAGGCCGGGTGGTCGATGGTCAGCGGCCGGTGACCTGCCGTGTAGGCAGCTCAGAAATGGAAACGCGAGGACGCGAAATGGGATCAGGCGTGACCTGCCGTGTAGGCAGCTCAGAAAAGCTCGGCGTAGCCACAGATGTCGACGATGTTGTGACCTGCCGTGTAGGCAGCTCAGAAAAGGAGCTGGTTGTAATGGGCCTGGGCGCTTTGGTGACCTGCCGTGTAGGCAGCTCAGAAAGCCTGGATGGCCGGCAAATCGGGCTCCATGTCGTGACCTGCCGTGTAGGCAGCTCAGAAAACGGACCGGCGTAGCCGCTCGCCGGTCGCGTAGTGACCTGCCGTGTAGGCAGCTCAGAAACGTCGAAGCCTGCCGCGGCTGCGGCATCCCTGGTGACCTGCCGTGTAGGCAGCTCAGAAATGGGTCGGTGGTGGTACGAGTGGCCGGAGTGCGTGACCTGCCGTGTAGGCAGCTCAGAAAAAGCTCGGCCCCGGCCTGCCGTACTATTTCGAGTGACCTGCCGTGTAGGCAGCTCAGAAAATGCGCCTGATCGTCCACCGACTGGGTCACGTGTGACCTGCCGTGTAGGCAGCTCAGAAATGCAGGAAAGGGCATCTCGCCCGGGAGCCGGAGTGACCTGCCGTGTAGGCAGCTCAGAAAGATGATGAAGCGCTGATCATCGGTGTTGAGTGGTGACCTGCCGTGTAGGCAGCTCAGAAATCATCAACGCTCACCGCGCTGCCGACGACCGCGTGACCTGCCGTGTAGGCAGCTCAGAAATATGCTGACGTGACCCGGCTGTCACAGGAGGAGTGACCTGCCGTGTAGGCAGCTCAGAAAATATTGACCTGGATGGCGATTGCATCGCCAGAGTGACCTGCCGTGTAGGCAGCTCAGAAATTGTCTGCCAGCAGCGCGCAGGCCGCGCCGATGTGACCTGCCGTGTAGGCAGCTCAGAAATGCATTGCGCGCAAAACCTCCCGGCACAGCACGTGACCTGCCGTGTAGGCAGCTCAGAAAACCGTCTGCCTCTATGCGCGCGCTGGCGTCCGGTGACCTGCCGTGTAGGCAGCTCAGAAAAGCCCGCATCGTCCGGTTTCGGCAGCCGTACCGTGACCTGCCGTGTAGGCAGCTCAGAAAAACGTTCCGACGTTGGGGACGGGTATGCGTCTGTGACCTGCCGTGTAGGCAGCTCAGAAAATTGCAGATATGGCGGTGAAAGAATTCAAAGAGTGACCTGCCGTGTAGGCAGCTCAGAAAGGATCATGACACCCTCAAAGCCCTGCGACAAGGTGACCTGCCGTGTAGGCAGCTCAGAAAAGAAAATGGAGCTGCGCGTTGTCCAGGGATTCGTGACCTTCCGTGTAGGCAGCTCAGAAATCCTCGGGGAGCCCACCGAATCCGCTGATGCGCGTGACCTGCCGTGTAGGCAGCTCAGAAATATCATGTCTCCCCGCGCCGTCAAATGGGATATGTGACCTGCCGTGTAGGCAGCTCAGAAAATTTCAATCTACAGCGGGAAGGGGATTCTGCCGTGACCTGCCGTGTAGGCAGCTCAGAAATCGGTCCTTGGGCATTCCTACCCAATCCCTTGGTGACCTGCCGTGTAGGCAGCTCAGAAAGTGCGCATTGGCTGGTGTTTGCCAGTGGGGTTGTGACCTGCCGTGTAGGCAGCTCAGAAATGGACGCTGCCAGGTCGTCGATTAATGGGCTCGTGACCTGCCGTGTAGGCAGCTCAGAAAGTCGGATCGGCGGGTTTTTCCCCGGGTTTCGCGTGACCTGCCGTATAGGCAGCTCAGAAAACATTGCAACCGCCTCGCCCCTGCCCGCATACGTGACCTGCCGTATAGGCAGCTCAGAAAGTCCGGTCTGGAAGCGAAGGGGGCAAGCGAAGGTGACCTGCCGTATAGGCAGCTCAGAAACTGGCATGAGGCTGGGTCAGTGACCATGGATTGTGACCTGCCGTATAGGCAGCTCAGAAAGCCTACGGTTACGACACGTTCGGTAGCGAAAAGTGACCTGCCGTATAGGCAGCTCAGAAAACGAACTCGAACGGGTCGGCGTAACACTCGGCGTGACCTGCCGTATAGGCAGCTCAGAAAATGATGGATGCAGCGCTGACGCGCGCGGACGAGTGACCTGCCGTATAGGCAGCTCAGAAAGAACTGCGACGTGCGTCGACCCAGCATCACCGGTGACCTGCCGTATAGGCAGCTCAGAAAATGGCCATCTTCCATCTGTCCGTCAAAACGATGTGACCTGCCGTATAGGCAGCTCAGAAAATGGGCACCCTGCCGCTGGGGGGGATGGGGGCGTGACCTGCCGTATAGGCAGCTCAGAAAACATCTCCACCGCCCGGGGGTCCAATTCGGCCGTGACCTGCCGTATAGGCAGCTCAGAAACTACGACGAGTTGCGCCGCGTCCAGGCTATGCCGTGACCTGCCGTATAGGCAGCTCAGAAATGACTTTGCCTTGAGATATGCAGGATCATCCTGTGACCTGCCGTATAGGCAGCTCAGAAATGTCGTGCAGCTGGGGAACTATTTCCAGTTCAGTGACCTGCCGTGTAGGTAGCTCAGAAAAGAATCCGGCGTGCATCGTCTGGCAGGGCCATGTGACCTGCCGTGTAGGCAGCTCAGAAATGTAGTGGTAGAGTCCGAAAGTGTGGATATTCGTGACATGCCGTATAGGTAGCTCAGAAAATGAAGGGCTGGAACCCCTCCTTGCGCAGAGCGTGACCTGCCGCATAGGCAGCTTATAGAGTCGCTTTAGCTACTTTACAGAGTGTGTTACCAAAATTTCGAGGTACCTCATAGGTACGGACCTATCTCGATGATAGGTCAACAGACATGACCGAATTTATGGCGTCGAACTGCACTGTTCAGCCCATCATGTACCTAATACCACAGCTCAAGCTCCCCTACCTCACCCCCTCAAACCTCAAATAAAACTCCCGCACACTCAGGTTCTCCGGCGTGGGTTCGCCGCTGATGCTGGTCAGGTAGTCGGCGGCGTAGCGCCGGGTGGCGGCGTCGAAGCTGCCATTCAGGGGGACGGGGTAGCCCTGGCGGCGCAGCACGCGCTGCATTTCCATGACCTTGTCGGTGATGGTCAGTGCGGGGCCCCGGTTGTGGGCAGGGGCGGTGTCATCGGTCTTGTCTTGTTGCTTGCGTGCTGCGCGCGCCGAGGGCTGGCTGTCGTCCGGGGTTTCTGACTGCCAGAGTCCCTTGATCCATTTTCCGGTTGTGGACAGGTCGGGCAGGGCTTCCTTGGCGCTGTCGACCCAGTGCTGGCCGTGCTGGCGTGCTGCGTCCAGGGTGGGTTGCAGTTTTTGGTGGGCGCCGGTTGCCCAGGTGGGGAGGTGCTGTTTGGCCTGGTTGGCCAGCACCTGGGTGGGTGACAGGCTGGCCAGATAGCTGGCGCCCAGGTGGTAGAGGCCCAGTACCACGGCGGCGGTGAGTGCCAGGCCCAGGATGAAGCGTCGTGGGCGTTTGTTCCGGAAGCTTCGCTGGGCCAGGTTGGCCGGTGCAGGGGCGGTGTGGGTGGTGGGGCTGGCTTGGCCCGGACGCGGAAACAGTTGGTTGCCCAGTCGTTCTTCCATCTGGCACCAGGGGCAGGACGTGGATTCGCGGGGGTAGTGGTGGCGACGATCTGCGCGGCAACGGCGCAGGTTTTTCTCAAAGTGTTCCAGCGCCGTCACCCACTGTAGGGCGTCGGGGCGTGGGGTGTTGCCCTGGGCGGTGAAGGCGCGGGCAAACAGGTCGGCCAGTGTGCCTGAAAACTCCGTCAGGGCGGGCAGGCCGGGTGGGGGCTGCATGCCGGTGGGGCGTTCCGGGATGTGCGGGTAGAGGCGTTTCTGGATGCGCTCGCCCATGGGCGGGGCTTCGCCAGTGTCGGGGACGCCGTCAAAGGGGTGGCGCCCCATCATCAGCACCTGGAAGAGGATGACGGCCAGGCCGAAGGCGTCGTGCTGCTGGGTGCGTACCACGCCGTGAAAGGAGTGGCCCTGCAGTTCGGGTGGGGTGTAGTCCGGTACACCCACGGCGCACAGGAATTGCTGTCCGCCATGGCTGAACTGGAAGCTGTCGGCATCCACCAGGGCGACGGTGGCGTCGTCTGCCACCAGCATGCCGGAGGGGTTGATGTCGCCGATGACGCAGCCGGTGTGGTGGATGGAGGCGACGGCGCGGGCAATGTTAGTGGCGGTGCGCGCCAGAAAGCGATAGTCGATGTCCGGAAAGTGCTGCTTGCGCGCGCCGGGGGCGTACAGGTCATGCAGGGGGCGACGGTCGCGCACGGCTTTCATCAGGAAGCCGGCAAAGGCGCCGTCCTGGGTACGCACCACGTCCACGGGAAAGGCCGCAAAGGGCGATTGTCGGGCCAGGCCGGCATCCACCATGGCAGCAATCTTGTTGGCCAGTTGGGGCTTGTCGGGCGCCTTGTAGAGCTTCACCGCATGGTTGCGCCGGTTGGCGGCAACGTAGACGCTGCCTTCGCCGCCGCGGCCCAGCCGTTCACCCAGCTTCAGTCGACGCCCACTGCCCAGACGCAGTTTCAGTCCGTAGGCAGGGTCTTTCTCGTGATCGGCACGGGAGGTCATGGGCGGTGGGGTGTCTCTGGGATGGGGGGTCTGCGCCGGGCCAGGAAAGCCGGCAAGATCTCAGGGCCTGGGTTAGGTCAGCAAGGTGGCTGCGTGATGGTGTCTTTCTTGTTTGGTGACTTATGTTTCGGGTTGGGTGGATAGTTCACGGTGCAGTACGGCCATGACTAGCGTCTTGTCATCGTCCGTGCGGCTGTTGACGGCCTCGCTGTCCAGGTAGGCTTTCAGCTGGCCAGACAGGGTGTGCGCCTTGCCGGGTTCTTTGGGCAGCGGGGCGGCCATGGTGGAGAAGAACCGTGCAAACGGGGTCTGCGTGGCCATGTCCAGCACCATGCGTTCTATGCCATCTGAAAACAGTGCCAGTGCATCGATGGGCTGTCGGGTGATGTTCGTGCGCAGGGGCGTGGGCGGCTCGTCGGTGACAAAGCGTGTGGTGGACGCGTATTCGCCATGGTCCGGCCAGGAAAGCGCCTGCCAGGTTCCACCGTCGGCCAGGCGTGCCACGATGCCGCCATCACCAATGTGGGCCGCCAGCGTTTCCTGTCCGTTGGACAGGGCCAGAACCAGCGTGCAGGCAAAGTCGCGTGCAGAAAGTCCGCGTCTTTGTGCGGCCGCTTGAATGCGCTGGCGTGCTTCGTCGGCCCATGTCCGCACGGTTTCTGCCGAGGGCAGGGCGGATGCGGTCAGCCGGGGTTCTTGCAGGGATGATGCGCTGGGCAACGATGCTGCCGCCAGGTGGAGGCGTGCGGCCTGGCGAATCGTGCGGCAGGTGATGATGGCACCCTGCCGTCCGTGGCTGGCGCTGCCAGCGCCGTCACATGTAACGGCCACGAACCATTCTGCGTCGCAGGTCTGGCTGTCGCTGTTGACGGGAACAACGGCGCAGGCCTGGGCATCCTGCAGTGGCAGGTTGTGCTTCAGGTGCGAAGTCCCTGTGCTGGAGGCCGCTATCCAGGACCAGTGTTTCATGGTCATCGGGGCTGGCATGCGGG
>ERZ772971.1057-NODE-1057-length-16331-cov-9.167363_pt1 | contig 16331 bp, 14 predicted proteins | sample MGYA00511943_ERZ772971 | MGnify/ENA primary metagenome ERZ772971 (study PRJEB29015, sample SAMEA2737929) | human oral metagenome | biome: human oral; feature: human-associated habitat; material: dental | place: China | collected 2144 ... | reverse complement strand
CCGGTCTGAGGAAATTCATCCTCCCCGTTTCGGGCCGGAGAGAACATTACGCACCTGCCACCAAGCCGTCAAACTGAAAAGCGGTGACGGTGCCCACAAGGCACCGTCACCGCTCTACGGCCTGGTCGCGGACCAGGAGGATTCGTGGATTGCACCTATATGGTGCGCCCGACAGCCAGGTTCCGCCGTCCTTTACGAACCAGAACGACTCCGCCTGCGAGCAGGTGCTCCGGGCCGACAACCGTGGCCTCGTCCTCCACCTTGACGTTGTTGAGGTAGGCCCCGCCTCCGGCGATGGTTTTCCGTGCGGCGTTGCGGCCTCGCTCCAGTCCCGTACTGACGAGCAAGTCGACGATCGTGGTCTCCCCGACCACCACATCGCCGGAGGCAAGATCGGATGTGGCCGCCAGGATCGTCACCTCATCGATGTCAGCGAGGTCTCCGCGCCCCCACAGAGCGGAGGTCGCAGCCTCGGCCTGAACCGTGGCCTCGGCTCCATGCACCCAGGTGGTGACTTCATGCGCCAGGACGCGCTGGGCCTCGCGTGCCTTCGGGTTCTCAGCGGTCGCCGCCTCAAGACGCTCGATCTCCTCGCGCTCCAGGAAGGTGAAGACCTTGAGGAAGCGCACCACGTCGACGTCGTCGACCTGCAGCCAGAACTGGTAGAAGGCGTAGGGGCTGAGCATCTCGGGGTTGAGCCAGATGGCCCCGCCCTCGGACTTGCCGAACTTGGTGCCGTCGGCCTTGGTGATGAGCGGGTTGGTCATGACGTGGACCGACGCGCCCTCGACCTTGTGGATGAGGTCCATCCCGCCCACAAGGTTGCCCCACTGGTCGTTGCCGCCGATCTCCAGGGTGCATCCGTAGCGCCGGTAGAGCTCGAGGTAGTCGTTGGCCTGGAGGACCTGGTAGCTGAACTCGGTGTAGGAGATTCCCTCCTCGCTGGCCAGGCGTCGGGCAACGATGTCCTTGGAGAGCATTGTGCCCATGCGGAAGTGCTTACCCAGGTCCCGCAGGAAGTCGATGGCGCTCATCGCCTGGGTCCAGTCCAGGTTGTTGACGATGCGCGCCGGGTTGTCCCCGCTGAAGTCGAGAAGGTTCTCAAGCTGCTCCTGCAGGCTGGCCGCCCACCCGGCCACCACGTCTTTGGTGTTGAGGCTGCGCTCGCCCTTGGCGCGTGGGTCGCCAATGAGCCCGGTCGCCCCACCAACCAGTGCCAGAGGGCGGTGGCCGGCCAGCTGAAGGTGACGCATGACCTTGACGGCCACGAGGTGCCCGTGGTGAAGGCTCGGTGCTGTGGGGTCGAACCCGCAATAGAAGGTGACGGCCCCGTCGGCGAGTGACGCTCGCAGGGCGTCGATATCGGTGTGCTGGGCGATGAGCCCGCGCCACTGCAGTTCGTCCAGGATGTCCGTCACTGTCCAGTCGCCTTCCGTGGGTTGTCGTGCTTGCCGCACGCATGATCCCGGCGCGTCACGCTCGGGTCCGGCTGATACCTCCGGCGCAGATAGTCTGCCATGCCACGGCCCGGCTTCCGCGACGAGGCGGGATCGCAGAGCTGTGAGCCGGATGCGGGGAATCGTTCACAGGACCTTCATCGGGCGGTCCCACATGAGGGTGTATCGGTAGTAGAAGCGCCGTCGGATCCTGGCCTCAGGAAGGATCCGGGATGCCGCTGCACGAATCTCGGCCAGGGACTCTCTTGGAGGACGCGTGACCGCACCGATGTCGCGCGTCTCCCGGTGCAGGGCACCGACCACGCGCAGAGGTAGGACAGCCAGTGCGGACAGCATCCAGTCCCACAGACTCTTGTTGGCAGCCAGGCCGACGACGATGAGCCTGCCGCCGGGTGCCACCAGCTCGCTCAGCCTCGCCAGGGCGGGTTCCAGTGGGAGGTGGTGCAGCGTGGCCACACAGCTGACCGTCTCGAAGGTGCCGATGCGCTGAGGCAGGTCGGGCTCCATGACGTCGTCGAGGAGGACCTCGGCCTGCGGGATCTGCTTCAGGCGGCCACGTGCTCGAGCAACCGCCTGCTCATCGGGATCAAGTCCGACGACGCAGCGGCACACCGTTGCCAGGCGCGCAAGCAGAAGCCCGTCACCGCATCCGACATCGAGCGCGCCGCCACCGCGCCGCGCCGCGTCCATCACGATGCGCCGGTGGAAAGCGACGTTGTGGTTCCAGTAGCCATTGGTCACTGAGACTTCCTCACGGAGCAGCCACCATGGTCGGACCGGCCGTGTCGCCAGGGGTCTTGGGACTCGTGCTCTGGCCGAAGGACGCATCGGTCGCCTCGCCGTGGTGCGCTGCTGGTCCGCACACCACGGCACCGGCGTCGCGCAGCAACGCGTCGCGCAGGTGGGGCATGGTGGCGAAGTACGCCTCATCGGCATCCTCCACAAGACGCGTTGCCCGGGCCCCGACATCTCGCCCTGCCGCCGTCGTTGTCACGATTCGGGCGCGAGCGTCCTTGGGATCCTGCCGGCGCAGGACAAGGCCGGCCTGCTCCAGCCTGCGCAGCACCTGACTGGCGGTTTTCACGTCCATTCCCGCCTGGGCCGCGATCATGACCTGGCTGGCACCGTCTCCCTGCTCCTCGAGCCACTGCGTGCAGGACAGGAGGACGTACTGCGAGTGCGTCAGCGCGACGGGCTCCAGAGCAGCCGCGATGTCGCGCTGCCAGGCCAGCGCGGTCCTCCACATGAGGAAGCCGGGGCTCGCCTCCGGCCCTTGGAACCGTGTCTTCACATATCGACCCTAGCAGCCTCGATGAGTGAGTCGATGGCCTGCGGAAAGTCCTCGGCGATTCTCGGACCGATCGCCGGTCCGGCATCGTCGGCACCGGGGCCGTCGACGTCGAGGCGGGTGACAACAACGCTCTTCCCCTGTGTCTGCGTGGGCATGAAGGAGTGTGTGAAGGTCAGCTCCACTCCCCCATAGGAGACCCGGTCCGCCTGGACATGAGGCGGCTCCCAACGCGTCACCGTGATCTCGACGCTGTCCTGCCCGGCCGGTGTCATCGTGATCGACGCACCAGGTCCCACTGACTCGCGTGGTTCGTAGCGGTCTCCCTGCGGGAGCTCGATCTCACCGGAGAGCACCTTGATCCAGGTCTCCCAGAGGACCTCCACCGGGAGATCCGCCGTCCGTTCACACTCGGTCGACCACATTGCTTGTCCTTCCTGCGCGGTTACACGATCACGATGATCTCTGCAGAGATCATCTGTGTGCCTATTATTAGGTGATGCAAGCACTCAGGGCAAGCCGGCATCCGGCAGCATGAGGGTCAGTCCTGACGACGACGCCTGGGCGTGGCCGGTCTGTACGGTGAGACAGTCGGCTCATTGTGGAGCCAGAAGCGCCAGGGGAAGGCCTTACCGTCTCCCCCGGGGCCAGCGACCCCGGTGCGTGGCCCGCTCCGAATGCGCGCGGGATCCGGCGCCCGCCGCGCCTCCGGCAGCGTCAGGCTGATGCGCGATCCCGGGCCACCCAGCAACGCACCGTCGTCGGATCGGTCCAGCCCGAGCGCCGAGCACAACCGGGCCGGACCGCGGGCCAGATCGCGATCAGTGCGCGCGGCGGGGCGACGCTCTCTGGCCAGCTCAGTCCCGTCCACCACCTCTCCCCCGCGCAGGAGCACCGCTCGCGAGATCCCCGCCGGTCCGGTGACGATGTTGAGGCAGTGATGCATGCCGTAGGTGAAGTAGACGTAGACGCACCCGCCGGCCTCGAACATGGAGGCGTTGCGGGCCGTGCGCCCCCGAAAGGCGTGGGAGCCCGGATCCTCCTCGCCTCGATAGGCCTCCACCTCCGTCAGCCTGATCGCGACGCGTCCTTGCGGGCCGGCAACGGAGACAATGGCGCCCAGCAGCGCCGGGGCCGCGTCCAGGCTGTCACGGCTCAGGATCGAGGCGACTTCGGGACTCAGCTCCGTCGTGGGCTCCCCCATGACATCGTCCTCGCGAGCAGGCTCAGTCCTGCTCCGCCTCAGCGTCCGTCCCAGTCCCGCCGTCCGCGTCCTCGTCATCAGACTCCCCCGGCTCGGGCCACTGAGGACCCGCGGGTCCGTCCAGCAGGGAGCCCTCCCAGGCGAAGACCCTCAGCTCGGCGCTGCGGGCGATGGCCCGGGCGAGCTGCTCGACGACTCGCACCGGCGCGGTGCCGCCGTGCCCGGTGCGGGCGGACACCGACCCTTCGGCTGAGAGGACCTCCCGCACGCCCGGGGTGAGCCGCTCATCGATGGCGGTGAAGTCGTCGTCGGACAGCTCCCACAGCTCAATGCCGCGACTCTCGCACTCGCGCACGCAGGCACCGGAGATCTCGTGGGCATGGCGGAAGGGCACGCCATTCTTGACCAGCCACTCCGCGATATCGGTGGCAAGGGAGAACCCCTGAGGAGCCAAAGCGGCCATGCGCTCGTAGTGGAGGGTCATGGTGGATACCATGCCGCTGACGGCCGGCAGGAGGATGGCCAGGGTATCGACGGCGTCGAAGACGGGCTCCTTGTCCTCCTGGAGGTCCCGGTTGTAGGCCAGTGGCAGGGCCTTGAGGGTGGCGAGCAACCCGGTCAGGTCGCCGATGAGGCGCCCGGCCTTGCCGCGGGCGAGCTCGGCCACGTCCGGGTTCTTCTTCTGCGGCATGATGGACGAGCCCGTGGAGTAGGAGTCGTCCAAGGTGACGAAGTCGAACTCCTTGGTGTTCCAGACGATGATCTCCTCGCTCAGGCGCGAGACGTCCACCGCGACCATCGCGAGAACGAAGCTCAGCTCGGCGACGACGTCGCGGGCGGCCGTGCCGTCGATGGAGTTCTCCACGGCCGCCTCGAAGCCGAGGTCGGCGGCCACGGCGTCGGGATCCATCCCGAGCGTGTTGCCGGCCAGCGCGCCGGAACCGTAGGGACTCACGGCGGCGCGGGCGTCCCAGTCCTCGAGGCGCTCGACATCGCGCATAAGCGGCCAGGCGTGGGCGAGCAGCTGGTGGGCGACGAGGACCGGCTGGGCGTGCTGCATGTGGGTGCGTCCGGGCATGATGGCGTCGGAGGCCCGGGCGGCCTGGTCAATGAGGCCGTCGACGACGTCGAGGACGAGGCCGGCGACATGGCGCGCCTGGTCGCGCAGGTACATGCGGATAAGGGTGGCGATCTGATCGTTGCGGCTGCGCCCGGCGCGCAGGCGTCCCCCCAGGTCGTCGCCGGCGCGCTCGATGAGACCGCGCTCCAGGGCGGTGTGGACGTCCTCATCGGAGACCTCAGGGGCGAAGATGCCGGCGACGACGTCGGCCTCGAGGCGGTCCAGGGCGTCCAGCATGCCGGACAGCTGGTCCGAGTCCAGCAGGCCGGCCTGCGCCAGGGCGCGGGCGTGGGCTCGGGAGCCTGCAATGTCGTAGCGGGCCAGGCGCCAGTCGAAGTGCGTGCTGACCGACAGGGCGGCCAGCGCGTCGGCGGGTCCTCCGGAGAAACGCCCTCCCCACAGGCTGACGCCCACAGGCTGCGAGGACTGCTGCGAGTAAGAGGGGGCGATCCGATCGACGGAGGCGTGGGACTGGCTGGAGGACTGACTCATGCCCCCATCATGACCCATGCAGCCGCCCGGGTGCCTTAACGATCCATGCGGAACCACTCCGTGGTGGCTCACTGGCGAAGAGGTAGGCCTGTCTTGAGGAAGGCCCGAGCACGGGAGGTCGGCCGGGCGGCGCCGACCGCCGACCAAACGGGAAGGAAGAAAGGCCTGCCCTCTGACTCAGCCCTCATGTCATGATGAGCCAATGCCCGCCGAACAAGACACCCTTTTCCCAGGCAAGCAGTTCATCTCCACCGTGCTCGAGGCCTTGGAGACCAAGACCCGGATGACCGGGACCATCGCTCACCGCTACCTCATGCGTGCGGCCATGGCCGGCATGATCGTGGCGGTCTTCTACGTCGTCAACTACGCCATCGTCGGCGTCTTCGACGGCCTGCGCGTCGGAAACACCTCGCTGGCGGGGCTCGGAAAGATGCTCGGGGCTCTGTCCTTCGGCCCCGCTCTCGTCTTCATCTACTACACGAAGTCCGAGCTGCTCACCAGCAACATGATGGTGGTGGTCATCGGCTACTACTACAAGCGCATCTCGGCGTGGAGGACCCTGAGGGTGCTGTTCATGTGCCTGGCCGGCAACTTCATCGGCGGGCTCGTCTTCGCCGTCATGTACCACTTCTCCACGCTCGTAGACGGAGCCACCGGCGAGCAGGCCGTGCACTCGGTGGAGGGCAAGCTCCATTACCTGTCATCGGCCTCCGGGGTCGCCGACCTCTTCGTGCGGGCGATCCTGTGCAACTTCATGATCAACCTGGCGATGCTCCTCATCTACAACGGCTTCATCCACGAGGACTGGTCCAAGATCTTCTCGATGATCATCGCTGTCTTCGTCTTCGCCTTCCTCGGCTTCGAGCACTCGGTGGCCAACACCGTCCTGTTCACCGTCGTGGGGCTGACGCACGGCATCGACGTCCTACCGGCCCTGGGCAACGTGGCCGTGGCGCTGCTGGGTAACTTCGTGGGCGGCGGTCTGCTCATCGGCGGCTACTACGCCTACGCCAACGACGACTCCCGCTGGCTGCGCCGCCGGCCCCACGAGGACGAGGTGCGGGCCTCCGAGCCGGCCGAGTGAACCGAGGTCGACGACTCCCGGACACCGACCGCTGCCGCACCGGTGGGCCGGCACAGTACGACTGAACCGGTTGCCTCCGCCCTACTCCACGGAGGCAACCGGTTCACCATGTCCAGCCAGGCTGAGTCGGACCCGCTCCGGAAGAATCGGTGACGGGCCGGAGCCTTGTGTCAAAGATCCCCGTCAGAATCCCTGGCCGTTACCGGCGCGGACGTCACGGGCGGCAGCGAGCTTGGACTGCATGCCGTAGATCTCGATGAACCCTCGCGAGGAGGACTGGTCGAAGGTGTCCCCACTCTCGTAGGTGGCCAGGTTGAAGTCGTACAGGCCGGTCTCGGAGCGGCGTCCGGTGACGGTCGCACGGCCACCGTGCAGAACCATACGGATGTCGCCACTGACGTAGCGCTGGGTGTCCTCGATGAAGGCGTCCATGGAGCGCTTGAGCGGGGAATACCACTGGGCCTCGTAGACGAGCTCGGCCCAGGTCTGCTCCATGCTCCGCTTGTAGCGGCTTTGCATGCGCTCCAGGGTGACGGCCTCGAGCGCCCGGTGCGCCTCGATGAGGGCGACGGCCCCGGGGGCCTCGTAGATCTCACGGGACTTGATGCCCACGAGCCGGTTCTCCACCATGTCGATACGCCCCACGCCCTGGGCCCCGGCCCGGCGGTTGAGCTCCTGGATGGCCTCCAGCGGGGTGACCTCCCTGCCGTCGATGGCCACCGGGATGCCCTCCTTGAAGGTGAGGGTCACCTCGTCGGGCAGCGGCGGGTAGGTGGGGTCATCGGTGTAGACGTAGACGTCCTTGGTGGGCGCGTTCCACAGGTTTTCCAGGTAGCCGGTCTCGATGGCGCGGCCCCACACGTTCTGGTCGATGGAGAACGGGTTGTGCTTGGTGGTCTCGATCGGCAGGTTGTGCTTCTCGGCGTAGTCGATGGCGACGTCGCGAGTCAGCGCCAGGTCTCGCACCGGGGAGATGCAGTCCATGTCGGGAGCCATCGAGGTGATGGAGACCTCGAAGCGGACCTGGTCGTTACCCTTGCCGGTACAGCCGTGCGCCACCGTGTGGGCACCGAACTCGCGGGCCGCCTTGACCAGGTGGCGGGCGATGACGGGCCGGGAGAGCGCCGAGACGAGCGGGTAGGTTCCCTCGTAGAGGGCGTTGGCCTTGAGAGCGGGCATGCAGTAGTCGTTGGCGAACTCATCGCGGGCGTCGGTGACGTAGGCCTCGACGGCGCCGCAGTCGAGGGCTCGCTGACGGATCACCTCGAGGTCCTCGCCGCCCTGGCCGACGTCAACGGCGACGGCGACGACCTCTCGGCCGGTGGCCTCGCCGATCCAGCCGATGGCAACAGACGTGTCCAGGCCTCCGGAGTAGGCCAGGACGACACGGTCCTTATGAGTGCTCATGGGATCTCTCTCCTCTTCTTGATGGCACTAGCGAACCAGTGGTGAGGTGATGGAGGTATGAAGGGCTCTGGGGAGAAGTCAGGTTCGGGTCGAGGGGTCGGCCAGCGCGAGCAGGTGCCCGGCCACCTCGGCGGCGACCTGGGGACTGCGGGTGATGACCAGGACGGTGTCGTCTCCGGCGATGCAGCCCAGGACCCCGGGCATCATGGCGTCGTCGACGGCTCCGGCGAGCAGCTGAGCGGCTCCGGCCGGAGTTCGCAGCACAAGCTGGGACCCGGCCCACTCAGCGGTGACGAGCAGCTCGGCGCACCACCGGGCCAGGCGAGGAGTCGTGTGTGCGGGCAGGGAATCGTCAGTCTCCTCACCCCCGGCGAAGCCGCCGGCGTGGACCTGACCGGGGGCCCCGGCCTCGGGCATCGAGTAGATGAGCTCTCCGCCCGGGGCACGGATCTTCGTGGCCCGCAGCTCCACCAGGTCCCGCGAGAGCGTCGCCTGAGTGGTGCTGATGCCGCGCAGAGCCAGGGCCTTGCGCAGTTGGGCCTGCGAGCGGATGCGCTCACGGGAGAGGATCTGGACGATGCAGGCGTGCCGGGCGGTCTTGGTCGCGGGCGCCAATGGTGCCGCAGCTGCTAAGTCGCGCTGGGAGACCTCGATGGCGGCGCTCATGAGCCGGCTTTCTCTGACAGCGCCCGAGCAAGGACCTCGGACAATGTGGTGGTGAAGGCGCTCGCGTCGTCGTCGGACAGAATGAAGGGCGGTGCCAGACGGATCGTGTCGGGACGCGGGGCGTTGACGATGAAGCCGTGTTCAGCCAGGGTGGCGGCGATCTCGCCGGCGGGCGGGAGACCCGCGGCCAGGCCGACGCCGATGAGCAGGCCTCGACCGCGCACCTCGTCGACGCCGTCGACAGCCAGCAGCTCGCGGGCCCAGGCCGAGCCGAGTCGCTCGACCCGGCCGAGCAGGTCCTGTCCGCGGATGGTGTCGATGACGGCGAGCGCGGCCGCGCAGGCCACCGGGTTACCGCCGAAGGTGGTGCCGTGCTGGCCAGGCCCCAGAAGGCTTGCGGCCTCACCTGTGGCGACAACTGCGCCGATGGGGATGCCGCCGCCCAGGCCCTTGGCGAGGGTGACGACGTCGGGCACGACGCCGGGGGCCAACAGGTGGTGCGCCATCCAGGCGCCGGAGCGGCCCATTCCGGTCTGGACCTCGTCGACGATGAGCAGTGCGCCGGCGGTCCTGGTCAGCTCACGAGCGGCCTCCAGGTATCCGGCCGGCAGCTCACGAACCCCAGCCTCGCCCTGGACGGGTTCGACGATGAGTGCCGCCACGTCCGGTCCCAGCGCGTTGCGCAGCGCCTCGGTATCACCGGCCGGGATGAACTCAACGCCGCCGGGCAGGGGCTCGAAGGGTTCCCGGTAGGCGGCCTTGTGGGTCAGGGCCAGGGCCCCCATGGTCCGCCCGTGAAAGGCGTCCTGAAGAGCCAGGACGCGAGGACGGCCGGCGCCGCCGTGCCGGCGGGCGATCTTGAAGGCGGCCTCGTTGGCCTCGGTCCCGGAGTTGGCCAGGAAGACTCGGGAGTCGTGTGCGGGCCGGCCCGGGAAGGTCAGGGAGATGAGCTCCTCGGCGAGACGGACCTGTGCGGGGGTGGTGAAGAAGTTCGAGACGTGTCCGAGGGTGGAGATCTGGGTGGACACGGCCTCGACGATTGCGGGATGAGCGTGCCCCAGGCAGTTGACGGCGATCCCGGCCAGCAGATCGGTGTACTCCTTGCCATCGGCGTCCCAGAGGTGGGCCCCCTGCCCGCGCACCAGGACCCGGCCGGGGGTGCCGAAGGTGTTCATGACGGCGTCGGTGTAGCGGTCCAGCCAGGCGGCGCCGGCCCTGTCTGCGGCGGGAGCCGGTGCTGGCGAGCCCGGTTCTGAGAGGTCGGTCATAGGCTCTTTCCTCCGTTCAGTGGCGGTACCGGGGCGTCCCCGGGGTGGATGACGGTGCCGACTCCCTGGTCGGTGACGATCTCCAGGAGCATGCTGTGGGCCTGACGCCCGTCGACGACGTGGGCCTGTGCGACTCCCCCGTAGACGGCTCGCAGGCAGGCCTCCATCTTGGGGATCATTCCCGACTCCAGCGTGGGCAGGAGCTCCTCGAGCGCGGCTGCGCTGATGAAGGGCACCAGGGAGTCACGGTCGGGCCAGGCGGAGTAGAGCCCCTCGACGTCGGTGAGCATGAGCAGGGTGCGAGCCTTGAGCGCCACGGCGATCGCGGCGGCGGCCGTGTCCGCGTTGACGTTCAGGACGGTCTCGGAGTCCGTCGTCAACGGGGCGACCGAGGAGATGACGGGGATACGGCCCTGGTTGAGCAGGTCGATGATGGGCTGAGGGCTGACGTCGACGACGTCGCCGACCAGCCCCACGTCGACGCTGCGCCCGTCTACTGTGGCCAGGCGCTGACGGGCCCTCAGAAGTCCGCCGTCCTCACCGCTGATACCAACGGCGGCGGAGCCGTCGATGTTGAGCAAAGAGACGAGCTCGCGCTGCACGGAGCCGGTGAGGACCATGCGGACCACGTCCATGACCTCGGGCGTGGTCACGCGCAGGCCGCCGCGGAACTCCGAGCTGATGCCCAGTCGCTTGAGCATGGCGTTGATCTGGGGCCCTCCGCCGTGGACGACGACGGGGCGCACCCCGACCTGGTGGAGGAAGAGGACGTCCTGGGCGAAGGCGCGTTTGAGCTCGTCGTTCACCATGGCGTTGCCGCCGTACTTGATGACCATGGTGGCGCCCTTGTAGGTGCGCAGCCATGGCACGGCCTCCAGCAGGACGGAGGCCTTGATCTGAGGGTGGAGAGGTGTCCGGTTCATGTCGTGTAGTCCGCGTTGATGGTGACGTATCCGTGGGTGAGGTCGTTGGTCCATACAGTGGCCTCGGCCTGCCCCGCTGACAGGGCGATATCGATGCGGGTCTCACGCGGACTCATGTCCACCGAGTCCCGGTCCTGATCGGGGGCGCCGTGCCGGAAGATCGTCACGCCGTTGATGGTCACGTCGACCTCGTCAGGGTTGAAGGGACAGACGTCCTCGGGCACGGTTCCCAGCTGTGACAGGACGCGTCCCCAGTTCGGATCGGCCCCGGCGACGGCGCACTTGAGAAGGTTGGAGGAGCTCACGGTGCGGGCCGCGGCCTCCGCGGCGGCCTCGCTGACGGCGCCGGAGACGGTGATGGCGATGTCGTGGGTGGCGCCCTCGGCATCGGCCACGAGACGCCGTCCGAGCCTGCCCATCACATCGGTCAGCGCCTCGTCGAACTCGGCTCGGGAGGGTGTGACGCCGGAGGCCCCGGAGGCCAGCAGGAGAACCGTGTCGTTAGTGGACATGCAGCCGTCGGAGTTGATCCGGTTGACGGTCCGCGCCGTGACAGACGCCAGGGCGTCCTGCGCCTCCCGAGGGGTGAGGACGGCGTCGGTGGTGATAACAGCCAGCATCGTGGCCAGTCCCGGCGCCAGCATGCCCACCCCCTTGATCATGCCGCCGATGGTCCAGCCCTTCTCGCCGGTACCGACCGTGAGGACGTCCTCCTTGGAGACGGTGTCGGTCGTCATGATGGCGGTGGCCGCGTCGGTCCCGGCCCGGGGCGTGTCGGCCAGGGCGAGGGCCGCGACGTCGATCCCCTCCAGGAGGACGGGCATGTCGATGCGCTCCCCGATGACTCCGGTGGAGCAGACCAGGACCTGGCCCGGCTCGGTCCTCAGCAGCCCCGCGGCACAGGCCGCTGTGGCCTCGGTGTCGCGAAGGCCATGTTCTCCGGTGCAGGCGTTGGCGCTTCCGGAGTTGAGGACGACAGCGCGGGCGTGGCCCGGTCGGCCACCCTCCTGACCGGCCAGAAGCCGGCGTGACCAGACAACGGGGGCGGCGACAACCCTGTTGGTGGTGAACACCCCGGCAGCGGTATCGAGCGGGCCGTCGTTGACGACGAGGGCGAGGTCGGGTTTGCCGGAGGCCTTGAGGCCGGCGCACACGCCGGCGGCGCGGAAGCCCCGGGCTGCTGTCACGCTCACGGTGCGACTCCTTGAGTGGTGATGGCGGTGGTCTCCTCCAGCCCAAGAGCCAGGTTGAAGGACTGCACGGCGGCACCGGCGGTGCCCTTACCGAGGTTGTCGATGGCGCACATGGCGACGACGGCGTCAGCGCTGCGGTCCACCGCGACCTGGACGGTGGCGGTTCCGGTACCGAGGACGGCGCCTGTCGTGGGCCAGGCACCTTCAGGCAGGAGGTGGATGAGGGGCTCACCACATCCGACCGCCCCGTAGGCGCTCTCCCATGCCTTCCGCAGCGCCACCTGCGGGTCGGCGAGCTCACGCAGGGTGGGACTCAGCGGGGCGGTGACAGTGGCGAGGATGCCGCGACTCATGGGGACCAGGACCGGGGTGAAGGACAGGTGCGTGACCCCGGCATCAGCTCCGGCGACCTCCAGGTTCTGGATGATCTCCGGGATGTGCCGGTGGGTGCCGCCGACGGCGTAGGGCTGGGCGGATCCCAAGGCCTCAGCGGCGGTGAGGTGCGGCTTGAGCGCCTTGCCGGCGCCGGAGTAGCCGACCGCCAGGACCGCGGTCAGCCGAGAGGGATCGATGATCCCGGCTGTCACTCCCGGCTGGAGGGCCAGGGTGACGGCGGTGACGTTGCAGCCGGGGACCGCGATACGCCTGGCGACCGCCAGCTCGTCGCGCTGTGCACGGGCTCGCGACTCTCCGTCGTGCAGGAGCTCGGGCATGCCGTAGGTCCAGGCTCCGGCATAGTCCGAACCGTAGAAGGCCTCCCATGCCTGCCTGCTGGTCAGGCGATGGTCCGCACCGCAGTCGATGAGGACGGGAGTGTGACCGCTGACGGTTCCGAGCTCTTCAAGGGCGGCCGTGATGGCACCGGAGGCGCCGTGAGGCAGGGCCAGGAAGACGACGTCATGCTCGGCAAGGATCTCCGCCTCGGTCGGTTGGACGATCCTGTCAACCAGTGACAGCAGGTGCGGGTGGTGGTCTCCGAGGCGACTGCCGGCCGACGACGCCGCGGTCAGTGCACCGATCTCCACCTCGGGGTGGGCCGTGAGCAGGCGCAGGACCTCACCGCCGGCGTATCCGGTGGCTCCAGCAACAGCAACTGTCCAAGTCATGCAGCAACCATACATCCAACTGCATAGAAATACAGTCGCATGCGGTTACTGTGACTTTTCTCGTCACTCCTGCGTCAGCCGTTACCTCGGCGAGAGGTGAGGGTGTCGTCGTAGAGCGAGGTGGCAATGGCATCGGCCCACTGACGCACTTGGTCCCAGTCTCGGTAGTCACCCTCGGAGGCGCCCCCCAGCCTGGCGATGGAGCGTTCCCGCAGGCTGAGCTTGGAGGGGTCGAAACGACCTGGGAAGGTCACATGGTCCTCCGGGTCGATGGCCAGCAGCACCGGCCCGATACGCATGGGGTCGGAGACCTTGCCCTTCGGCAGACCGGACAGCCCCACGGAGAAGGCCCACACGGGCTTGGCCTTGAGGGACTCGTGGAAGCGCTCAGTGAAGTCGACCGCCTCCGGCGTCCACTTGGTCATGTAGACGGCACTGCCCAGGATGAAGGCGTCATAGCCGTCGACGACGTCGACGTCCTCGGGGCGCTTGATGTCAACATCGATCTTCGCGGCTTGGAGGCGTTCGGCGATCACCGCAGCCACCTCATCGGTGGAACCGTGGCGGGAGGACGAGGTAAGCAGAATCTTCATGCCGCCTAGTATTACGGAGACCACACTCACTGTCTGGGACCCGCTGCCCGACGAAGGTGCCAAAGAGGCACCGGCAGCCATGATGTGCATCACACCATGACTGCCGGTGGAGATGAGGAAGCCTGTGCGGCTCAGCTGCGCAGCTCAGCCCCGAGCAGCTTGGCGGCTCGTTTGACCACGCGCTTACGCACGCCGGCGGTCTCCTCGGCGGTCAGCGTGCGGTCGGGGGCGCGCAGCACCAGGGAGACGGCCAGCGACTTCTTGCCCTCGCCGAGCTGGGCGCCACGGAAGACGTCGAAAAGGCGAACCTCCTCGGCCAGGTCCCCGGCGGCCTGCCTGACCAGGTCCTCGACCTGCGCGGCGGTGATGGCCTCGTCGACGACAAGAGCGATGTCCTCCTTGGCGGCCGGGAAGGTGGAGACGGGCTTGACCTGCAGCGCTCCGACGCTGCGAACAGCCTCCAGCAGCGGGTCGAGGTCGATCTCGACGGCACAAGCCCGCTCCGGCAGTCCCAGAGCGCGGACCACCCGGGGATGAAGCTCGCCGGCGTGGGCGACGAGCGTCCCGGGCTCGATCTCCTTGCCCCGGCGACGTCCGGGCAGGCGGATCTCCGCGGTGCGACCGGGGTGCCAGGGAGCGTGGGGCTGCTCCGGGGCGGCGACAACGACCTCCACCCCGAGCGCACCGGCCACTGTGCGGACCACCTCGACGGCGTCGGCCCAGTCCCAGGGGCGGCCGGTCCCGAGGACTCCGGTGCGCTCGTGCTCACCGGTCATGACGGCGCCGACGTGAGTGGGCTGAGCGGGGATACCCGCCCTCAGGGCCGCCAGCTCGGCGTCACTGGGCCGGTTGCCGGTTCCGGGGATCGGTGCGGGCACCGTGCCGGCCGGATGGGTGACTGAGCCGACCTCGAAGACGGCCACGTCGGTCAGGCCGCGGGAGACGTTGCGCCGGGCGACCTCCACCAGGGAGTCCAGGACACTGGTGCGCAGGTAGGGGGCGTCCTCGGCCAGCGGGTTGGCCAGGCGGACCGTCTGGCGGCGGGGGTCGGCATCGGGGATCTCGAGCAGGTCGTGGACGTCACCGATGAAGGGGTAGGACAGGACCTGGGTGAGTCCGGCGTCGACCAGGGCGCGCACGACGTCGCGGCGGGCCCTCTGATCAACGCTCAGCCCCGTGCCGGCGGGGGCCGTAGGCACGATGACCGGGATGGAGTCGTAGCCGTCGAGGCGGGCGATCTCCTCGACCAGATGTGCGGGTCCGGTGAGGTCCGGCCGCCAGGTCGGCGGCATGACGGTCAGAAGCGGGGTCCCGTCCTCGGCGGAGCCGCTGCGCTCCACGGTGCAGCCGATGGTGGTGAGCAGCTCGGTGACGCGGTCGGTGCCGTAGGCGACACCGGTGAGGCGCTCGGCGGCGTCGGAACGCATGGTGATGGCCTCGGGGGCCCGGGTGCGGTTGACGTCGGTGGCCACGGGCTCGGCGCTGCCGCCGCCGTACTCGACGAGCAGGTCGACGGCGCGCTGGGCGGCGATGGGGGCCAGCTCGGTGTCCACGCCGCGCTCGTTGCGCTTGGACGACTCGGTGGGAAGCTTGTGGCGCCGGGAGGAGCGGGCCACGGAGACCGGGTCGAAGTGGGCGGCCTCGATGAGGACGTCACGGGTATCGGCATCGACCTCGCTCAGGGCCCCGCCGAATACTCCGGCCAGGACCAGTGCCCGTGAGCCCTCTGCCTCCGGGGAGTCGGAGATGACCAGGTCCTCGGGGTCGAGGGTGCGGGTGACGTCGTCGAGGAAGGTGAGACGCTCACCCTCATGAGCGCGTCGCACGACGATGGGGGCGGCGAGCTTGCCGGCGTCGAAGGCGTGCAGCGGCTGGCCCAGGTCGAGCATGACGTAGTTGGTGACGTCGACGGCCAGGGAGATGGGCCGCATACCTGCGGCGGTGAGGCGGTCCTGCATCCAGGCAGGGGACGGGGCGGACGGGTCGATGCCGCGCACGAGGCGGGCGACGTAGCGGTCGCAGCCCGGGCGCCCGTGGATGGGGCGGGGGTCCTCGGGGACGACGACGTCGAAGCCGCCTTCGCCGGCCGGCGCCAGCCCGTTGGGGTAGAGCCCTGTGTCGGTGGCGTCGGCGGGGTCGGTGAAACGGGCACCGGTGGAGTGGGAGTACTCGCGGGCCACACCGCGCATGGAGAAGCAGTAGCCGCGGTCCGGGGTCACGTTGATCTCCAGGACCTCCTCTCCCAGGCCGAGGATGCCGATCGCGTCGGTTCCGGGGGCTGGCGGTTCCTCGCCCTCGTGGCCGTGCTCGGCCAACCACTGCTGGAGCACGATGATGCCGGAGTGGTCCTCCCCGATGCCGAGCTCACGGGCGGAGCAGATCATGCCGTCGGAGACGTGGCCGTAGGTCTTGCGCGCGGCGATGCGGAAGTCACCGGGAAGGACGGCGCCGGGCAGGCAGACCACGACGTAGTCACCGACGTCGAAGTTGTGGGCGCCGCAGACGATGCCGCGGCTGGGCAGGTCGGAGG
>ERZ772971.1056-NODE-1056-length-16331-cov-12.722352_pt1 | contig 16331 bp, 14 predicted proteins | sample MGYA00511943_ERZ772971 | MGnify/ENA primary metagenome ERZ772971 (study PRJEB29015, sample SAMEA2737929) | human oral metagenome | biome: human oral; feature: human-associated habitat; material: dental | place: China | collected 2144 ... | reverse complement strand
TTGTGAAGGTTGGAAACGGAAATGGGAATGTTCTCAATTATCCGCGAACGGGGCGCATCGGTAAAGGCGGGATTTGCCTGCACTTGATTTGCGTCAGCGGTAGGGCCGATATAAGGTCGTCTGAAAACGTGGTTTGAATGAAGCAAAAAACCAAATCCTTCCTTTCAGACGACCTCCCGCCGAATCTTTGCTAAACTACACGAAAATACGTTCAACACCCTCAAACCTATGCTCACTTACACCCCGCCCGATCCGCGACAACCTGCCAAAACCCATGAAAAACCCTGGCTCTTGCTGCTGATGGCATTTGCCTGGCTGTGGCCGGGCGTGTTTTCGCACGACTTGTGGAATCCCGCCGAACCCACCGTCTTTACCGCCGTCGAAGCCCTAGACGCAGGCGCGACGCCGTTGGTTGCCCATGTGTTGGGACAGCCGGATTTTCAGATTCCGCCCGTTTATTTGTGGGTGGCGGCGGCGTTCAAACACCTGTTGTCGCCTTGGGCGGCGGACGCTTATGATGCCGCGCGGTTTGCGGGCGTCTTCTTTACGATTATCGGGCTGACCGCCTGCGGTTTTGCCGGATTCAACTTTTTGGGCAGGCACCACGGGCGCAGCGTCGTCCTCATCTTGATCGGCAGCATCGGGTTGCTCTCGGTCGCGCACTTCCTCAACCCCGCTTCGGTCGCCTTTGCCGCGTCGGGCATGATATTGTGCGGCTTTTCGTTGGCGCAACGCCGCGTCATTACCTCCTCCCTGTTGCTGGGCGGCGGCTGGGCGTTGCTGTCGCTTTCATCAGGCTATCTGATGACCGCCGCGCTGATGTTTTTAGCACCCGCCCTGTTGCTCGATGAGAAATGGCGCATCAAACGCTACTACCTGACGCTGGTCGGCGCATTCGCCATCGGACTGCCGCTGCTGACGGTTTATCCGCTCATCTTCTCCAGAACGCAGCCCGAACTGTTTTCCATCTGGCTGCAACACCACTCGCTCGGCTCATTCGGCGGTTTGGGTGGTTTTCAGACGACCTTCAGCCTGTTCTACTACCTGAAAAACCTGCTCTGGTTTACCCTGCCCGCGTGGCCGCTCGCCGCATGGACGTTAAGCCGCCCCCGCATACGCGAAAAAAACTGGAACGTATTGTGCATTTCGTGGTTCCTCATCGTCCTCAGCATTCTTGCCGTCAGCCCGCAACGCCTCCAAGACAACCTCGTTTGGCTGCTGCCCCCGCTCGCCCTGCTCGGCGCGGCACAACTGGACGGACTGCGGCGCGGCGCTGCGGCGTTTATCAACTGGTTCGGCGTTATGGCGTTCGGATTGTTCGCCATTTTCCTGTGGACGGGCTTCTTCGCCATGAACTACGGCTGGCCTGCCAAACTCGCCGAACGCGCCGCCTATTTCAGCCCGTATTACACGCCTGACATCGACCCGATACCGATGGCGGTCGCCCTGCTGTTTACCCCGCTGTGGCTGTGGGCGATTACCCGCAAAAACATCCGCGGCAGACAGGCAGTGACCAACTGGGCGGCAGGCGTTACGCTGGCGTGGGCATTGCTGATGACCCTGTTCCTGCCGTGGCTCGACGCCGCCAAAAGCCACGCGCCCGTCGTCCTCCAAATGGAAGCCGCCCTCTCTCCCGAACTGAAACAACGGCTTTCAGACGACCTAGAATGTATCAGCATCGCCAACGAAGACCACCGCGCCCGTATCGCTTGGGCGCAATACAGCGACTTGACACTCCATATCGACGACGCTGCCTGCCGCTACCGTCTGGTGCAGCAGCCTAAAAATACCGACGCGCCGCCGGGCTGGACGAAAATCTGGCAGGGCGCGCGCCCGAGAAACAAAGTGGAAGGCTTCGCCCTGCTGGAGAAAGCGGAATGAATCCGCTAGGGGCGTGAATGGCAAACGTCGTCTGAAAATCGGTTTCAGACGACGTTTTTTCATGGGAATTTGAGTATCGGAAACATCGTTTGCAAGAATGTGCCTGACAGGCATTTGATATAGTGGATTAACAAAAATCAGGACAAGGCGACGAAGCCGCAGACAGTACAGATAGTACGACAAGGCGAGGCAACGCCGTACTGGTTTAAAGTTGATCCACTATAAACAAAAGGTCGTCTGAAAACCAATATTTAGATTTTCAGACGACCTTTTACGCTTCAAATCCCGTGTTATTGCAGGCTGTGTTCCAGCGACACGCCTGCTGCCCAGCCGGTTTTGGGGTCTTTGCTTTCTTTGACTACGCCTGAGTTGAACGAGAGGGTCGTGCGTTTGGAGAATTTGTATTCGGTGTTAAACGCGAGCTGTTTGTAGTTCTTGCCGGTATCGGAGCGGCCGTAGGCGACGCCGAGTTTGGGGGTGATGTTGCCCATGGTGTAGCCGGCGGTCACTTGGAAATCGCGGGTGTTGGTATTGGTTTTGGTTTCGTCTTCCCAGTGGAATTTGTCGGCGACATTGCGGGCGTACATCATGCCGGCGGCGAGGTAGAGATTGTCTTTGTCGTAGCCGACTTTCATGGAATGAACCTGTCTGTCTTTCGTATCGTCAGGCGAACCGTTGCGGGCGTATTCGAGGGCGTAGTGGGCGTTGAAGCCGTTGGTCGGGTGTTTGTAGTGCAAGCCTACGCCCGCCATCCAGTCGCCGTTGCGTTTCCTGTCTTTGTATTTGTTGGCACCGGGCGCGATTTGGACGCGGTAGTTGAAGCCGTTGTCGAAGGTTTTGGATTCGTAGTTCAGGGCGATTTCACGGCCGCCGAAACGGGTCATGCGCCCCATGGTTTGGGTGTGGTTGTTGCCGTTGAATGCGTCTTGTTCGCCGGTCAGGTAGTGCATGGGGGTACTGAGCCAGCCGGCACGGACGGTACCGAAATCGCCGCGCAAACCGACATAAGAGTCATCTGTACTCCAGCCGTTGTAATCAAAAGCGACGAATGAATTGACGCCGTAGATGAGCTTGAGGTCTTTGTCGAGTTTTTCACTGCCCATAATCCAGATGCGGCTGTTGTTGTCGGATATATCGGTAGCGGATTGCCCTTTGCCGTTGCGTTCGTGTTCGATAGAAGTAAATATCCGTCCGCCGATTTTGGCTTCGTTATCGGATGCCAATGCGGGGACGGCAAGCGGGACGGCAACCGCAATCATTAATAACTTCTTCATTTTATTCTCCTTTTACTTGATTTTTCTGGGTCTGCGTTTAAACAGGGTTTTATACTATTTGAGGCTTGCAAAAAAATCAATATTTTTGTAATCGCTTGTAACTTTTATTTCAAAAAATGTTTTTTACGGCGTTTTTTTGTGTTATCTTGCAAACCGATTCCCAAAACAGGCGGATTTTTTCAAATACCCATAGAGAATAAATCTTTTTACCCGCCTAAATTCAGAATATTTCCCTATCTTGTAGTCGTATGTAATTTTTTTATTTCTACAAGACGCAAACGGAGGGGAGATAAGGAAAAGAGGAGAAACAACGTGCTGCCGACCAAACTTTATTCCGTATCGGCTTTATCGCTTGCCGTGGTGCTTGCGCTGTCGGCGTGCAACCGCGAAGTCAAGCCCGCGCCTGAATTCAAACGCAGCGAATACAATAAAATCGTCATCAGCAACGCGGTCGAACCGAGTACGCTCGACCCGCAAAAAAGCTCGGATATGGCGGCGGGCGCGATTATCCGTCAGATGATGGACGGCTTGGTCAGTACGGATGCCGAAGGCAAAACCATTCCCGCGTTGGCGTTGAAATGGGAGCCGTCGGACGAAGGGCGCGTTTGGACGTTCCACCTGCGCGATGCGAAATGGAGCAACGGCGACCCGATTACCGCCGAAGATTTCGTTTACAGCTTCCGCCGCCTCGCCGATCCCGAAGTCGCCGCGCCTAGCAGCAGCTATTTGGAAGATGCGAAAATACAGGGGGCGGCGGAAATCCTGCAAGGCAAGGCGAAGCCGGATACTTTGGGCGTCAAGGCTTTGGACGAGAAAACGCTGCAATTCACGCTCACCGCGCCTGTGCCGTATTTCCCCGACATGCTGATTCAGCAATTCACCTATCCCGTCCACCGCGCCACGGTCGAGAAATTCGGTGAAAAATGGACGCAGCCGGGCAATTATGTCTCCAGCGGCGCATACATCCTCAAAGAATGGCACGTTAACAGCCACATCACCATGGATAAAAACCCTGCTTATTACGACAGCAAAAAAGTATCCATCCCGCGGGCGGTGTTCCTCGCCAGCGGCAAAGAATACGACCGCTACCGCGCCGACGAAGTGGACGTTACCTACGGCATCCCTTCCGACCAGATTAAGATTGCCGAGAAAGAATTTCCCGGACAGGTTCGGCGCGCGACTTTGCTGTGTTCTTGGTTTTTAGAGCCGAACTTGGAATCTGCCGAATTTAAAAATCCCAAAGTCCGCCGCGCGCTCAACCTGCTGACCGACCGCGCCATCATTACCAAGGTTGCCGCACGCGGCGACAAGGAAGCGTTCCAGCTTACCCCGCCGAATATGCAGGGCGGCGGCGAGTCTGCGCCTGCGTGGAAGCCGCTGAAACGCGAAGCGCGTATTGCCGAAGCAGAAAAACTCTTGCGCGAAGCGGGTTATAGCGAAGAGAAACCGTTCGAGTTCCAAATCGTCTATACCACCAGCGAGGCCGCCAAAAAACAAATCACCGCGCTGCAATCCATTTGGAAGGCGACCGTGCCGTTCGTTCGCCCCACGTTGATGAACGAAGAATGGAAAACCTTCTTGGACAAGCGCATGCAGGGCAATTTCAGCATGGCGTTCGCGGGCTGGTGTTCCGACTACAACGACCCTGCAGGCATGCTCAATATTTTCAAATCCAACAATCCGAACAACGCCTTCCATTACAAGAATCCCGAGTTTGACAAGCTGATGAACAGCACGCTCGAAGCGGGCATTTCCGCCGAAGAGCGCGCCCGCCGCTACGTCAGCGCCGAGGCGATGCTGCAACGCGACGACGCCTTTATCCCGCTGTATCACCAAGTCAGCATCAATCTGGTGAAACCCGACATCCAAGGCTACTCCGACCGCGACCCGCTGAAAAACTATACTGTCAAGAATTGGTCGTTTGCACCCAAGAAGTGATTTGATAACATAGACACGTTTTTCAGACGACCTCACTGTACATCAAGTTATATTGGATTAACAAAAATCAGGACAAGGCGACGAAGCCGCAGACAGTACAGATAGTACGGAACCGATTCACTTGGTGCTTCAGCACCTTAGAGAATCGTTCTCTTTGAGCTAAGGCGAGGCAACGCCGTACTGGTTTAAAGTTAAGCCACTATAAAAAGGTCGTCTGAAACCGCGAAACCTTATTGGAGAATCCCGTTCATGAATACCGTATCGAATTACCTGTCCGCATTGCGCGACGCCATGAAAGCGCAAGGTTTGGACGCACTCGTCATCCCCTCCGCCGACCCCCATCTTTCCGAATACCTGCCCGCACACTGGCAGGCGCGCCGCGAGTTGTCGGGCTTTACCGGCTCGGTCGGCACGTTCGTCGTAACCGCCGATGAAGCAGGCGTTTGGGTGGACAGCCGCTATTGGGAACAAGCCACCAAACAGCTTGCAGGCAGCGGCATCGAGCTGCAAAAAAGCGGGCAAGTTCCGCCATATAACGAATGGCTCGCGGCAAACCTGCCCGAAAACGCCGCCGTCGGCATACCTTCCGATATGGTGTCGCTCACCGGCAAACGCACTTTGGCGCAATCCCTGACCGCCAAAAACATCCGCATCGAACACCCCGACGACCTGCTTGACCGCGTATGGAGCAGCCGCCCAGCCATCCCCGCCGAAACCGTGTTCATCCACGACCCCGCCTACATCTCTGAAACTGCCGCCGAAAAACTCGCCCGCGTGCGCGCCGTCATGGCGGAAAAAGGCGCGGATTACCACTTGGTTTCCTCGCTTGACGACATCGCTTGGCTGACCAACCTGCGCGGCAGCGACGTGCCTTTCAATCCCGTTTTCGTGTCCTTCCTGCTTATCGGCAAAGACAACGCCGTCCTGTTTACCGACCAAGGTCGTCTGAACGCCGAAGCCGCCGCCGCGCTGCAAACCGCCGGCATCATGGTCGAACCTTACGCCCAAGTTGCCGACAAACTCGCGCAAATCGGCGGCACGCTGCTTATCGAACCGAACAAAACCGCCGTCAGCACCCTCGTGCGCCTGCCCGAAAGCGTGCGCCTGATCGAAGGCATCAACCCGTCCACCTTCTTCAAATCCGTCAAATCCGAAGCCGACATCGCCCACATCCGCGAAGCGATGGAACAAGACGGCGCGGCGTTGTGCGGCTTCTTCGCCGAGTTTGAAGACATCATCGACAACGGCGGCAGCCTGACCGAAATCGACGTGGACACCATGCTCCACCGCCACCGCAGCGCACGTCCGGGCTTCATCTCATTGAGTTTCGACACCATCGCAGGCTTCAACGCCAACGCCGCCCTGCCGCATTACAGCGCAACGCCCGAAAGCCACAGCACCATCAGCGGCAACGGCCTCCTGCTCATCGACTCCGGCGCGCAATACAAAGGCGGCACGACCGACATCACCCGCGTCGTCCCCGTCGGCACACCGAGTGCCGAACAAAAACGCGACAACACCCTCGTCCTCAAAGCCCATATCGCGCTTGCCGAAGCCGTGTTCCCCGAAAACATCCTCTCGCCGATGATAGACGCCATCTGCCGCAAACCCCTTTGGCAGGCGCAATGCGACTACGGCCACGGCACAGGCCACGGCGTAGGCTACTTCCTCAACGTCCACGAAGGCCCGCAAGTCATCGCCTGCGCCGCCGTTCCCGGTCCGCAGCACGCCATGAAAAAAGGCATGGTGACCTCCATCGAACCCGGACTCTACCGTCCCGGCAAATGGGGCATCCGCATTGAGAACCTCGCCGCCAACCAAGCCGTCGCCAACCCGCAGGAAACCGAGTTCGGCAGCTTCCTCTACTTCGAAACCCTGACCCTCTGCCCCATCGACACCCGCCTGATGGACACCGCCCTCATGACCGACGGCGAAATCGACTGGGTCAACCGCTACCACGCCGAAGTCCGCCGCCGCCTCGAGCCGCTGACCGAAGGCGCGGCAAAAGCATGGCTGATCAAACGCACCGAACCGCTGGCGCGCTGACGGCAAAGGTCGTCTGAAACGACCGTGGCGCGGGTTCTCACCACGAATCCGCGCCAATCCCAAAGGTCGTCTGAAAACGGCCGTAGCGTGGGCTCTGCCCACGAAAAACACCAGCAAAAAGGTCGTCTGAAACCCAAAATCCCGTTTCAGACGACCTCCGAAACAAACCCATAACGCAGGCTGCCACCCGCAACCGCCGCAATAAAAAACCGTCCGAAACCCCATCCAAAGTGTTCAGACAACCATAAAAGCCGTAGCGTGGGCTTTGCCCACGAAAAGCATCAGCCCAAAGGTCGTCTGAAACCCAAAATCCCGTTTCAGACGACCATAAAAGCAAAAGCCCGCACACCCCAAAAACCAAGGGCCTGACTACAAAGAAGAGAAAACCATCCCAAGCGTCCGAACCCCGTTCAGACCGCCTTCCCGTATTCAGGCATATTCCGACCCACCAAGCCCCGAGCAGGTACGATATGCTGAAATTCATCATCCGCCGCATACTTTCCGCCATCCCCACCATGCTGGTACTGATTACCGTCTCATTCTTCATGATGCGGCTCGCACCCGGCAGCCCCTTCACCGGCGACAAAAACGTACCGCCCGCCGTACTGGCCAACATCGAGGCCAAATACCACCTGAACGACCCGATGTACCTGCAATACTTCAACTATCTCAAACAACTCGCCCACGGCGACCTCGGTCCCTCATTCAAATACAAAGACTACAACGTCAACGAGCTGCTCGCCCAAGCCCTGCCCGTTTCCGTCGAGCTGGGCGTGTACGCCTTCATCATCTCCACCGTCTTGGGCGTACTCATGGGCACCATCGCCGCACTCAGGCGCAACACATGGGCGGACTACACCATCATGACCGCCGCCATGACCGGCATCGTCGTCCCCAGCTTCGTCAAAGCCCCCATCATGATTTTCATCTTCGCCATCACCCTCAAATGGCTGCCCGCCGGCGGCTGGAATGACGGCTCGTTGACCAGCCTCATCATGCCCGTCGCCGCCCTCTCCATAGGCTATGTCGCAGGCCTCGCCCGCATCACGCGCGGCGCGATGATAGAAGTGTTGAACAGCCCCTACATCCGCACTGCCCGCGCCAAAGGATTATCAATGAACAGCATCGTCCTGCGCCACGCCCTGCGTCCCGCCATGCTGCCTATCCTTTCCTATCTCGTTCCTGCCTTCGTCGGCATCATCACCGGCGCCATCGTCATCGAAAGCGTCTTCGGTCTGCCCGGCATCGGACAACTCTTCGTCAACGGCGCGCTCAACCGCGACTACGGCATGATCTTGGGGCTGACCATCCTCGTCGGCGTACTGACCATCGTCTTCAACGCCATACTCGACATCCTCTACGCCCTGATCGACCCGAAAATCCGCTATTAAAAGCAAAAAAGGTCGTCTGAAAACCGGTTTTGCCGTTTTCAGACGACCCCCGAACAAAAAACGGAGAACACCATGCTATTCAACAAGAAAAATTCCCGCGCCATAGCAGACGCAGCCGAACAGGCACAAGTACACGGACGCAGCCTGTGGCAGGACGCGTGGCGGCGTTTCAGCAACAACAAAGCCGCCCTGTGCAGCGTCTTCATCCTTGCCGCCATTATCCTCTTCGTTATCGCCGTCCCCTGGGTCAGCGCCTACACCTACGACTACACCGACTGGGACAACATGCAAATCCCGCCTTCCTTCGCCACCCGCCACTACTTCGGCACCGACCTGCTCGGACGCGACCTCTTTACCCGAGCCGCCGCCGGCGGACGCATTTCCCTGCTCATCGGCATCGCAGGCGCACTCGTCGCCGTCGTCATCGGCACGCTCTACGGCGCACTCGCAGGCTTTTTCGGCGGCAAACTCGACTCCGTCATGATGCGCCTGCTCGAAATCCTCAACGCCTTTCCGTTTATGTTTTTCGTCATCCTGTTGACCACCTTCTTCGGACGCAACCTCTTACTCATCTTCGTCGCCATCGGACTCGTCTCATGGCTGGACGTCGCCCGCATCGTCCGCGGACAAACCCTCAGCCTCAAACACAAAGAATTCGTCGAAGCCGCCCGCATCACAGGCGTATCCCGCCGCCGCATCGTTACCCGCCACATCATCCCCAACGTACTCGGCGTCGTCATGGTTTACGCCTCCCTGCTCGTCCCCGGCATGATCATGTTCGAATCCTTCCTCAGCTTCCTCGGATTGGGCGTACAAGAACCCAAAACCAGTTGGGGTTCCATGCTCCAAGAGGGCGCAGCCTCCATGGAAGCCGCCCCGTGGCAGCTCCTCGTCCCCTGCTTCTTCCTCGTCGCCACCCTCTTCTGCTTCAACTTCATCGGCGACGGCCTGCGCGACGCACTCGACCCCAAAGACCGCTGACACACACCACGAGGACACACCCATGAACACCCCGTTACTCACCGTCGAAAACCTCGACATCCGCTTCCAACTCCACGAAAAAACCGTCCACGCCGTGCGCAACATCAGCTTCAAAGTCGCCAAAGGCGAAACCCTCGCCCTCGTCGGCGAATCCGGTTCCGGCAAATCCGTTACCGCCATGTCCCTCATGCGCCTCCTGCCCGAAAACACCACCCGCTACGGACAAGACTCACGCATCACCTTCGACGGCACATCCATCCTCGACGCAGACGAAAAAACCCTCCGCAGCCTGCGCGGCGGACGCATCAGCTTCATCTTCCAAGAGCCCATGACCTCGCTGAACCCCTTCATGAAAATCGGCACCCAGCTCATGGAAGCCTTGCGCGTCCACAACAAAACCATCACCCGCAAAGCCGCCCGCGAACGCATCCTCGACCTCCTCAACCGCGTCGGCATCCGCGAAGCAGAACGTCGTCTGAAACAATACCCCCACGAATTCTCAGGCGGCCAGCTCCAGCGCATCATGATCGCCATGGCGCTGCTCAACGAGCCCGCCCTGCTCATCGCCGACGAACCCACCACCGCCCTCGACGTCACCATCCAGGCAGAAATCCTCGACCTCCTCCACGACCTCCAAAAACAAATGGGCATGGCGATAATCTTCATCACCCACGACCTCGGACTCGCCGAACACTACTCCGAAACCGTCTGCGTCATGAAAGACGGCGAAATCGTCGAGCGCGGCAAAATCAAACAAGTTTTCGCCAACCCCACCCACCCCTACACCGCCCAACTCATCCACTCCGTCCCCAAAGGCATGAAAGACCCCGTAGAAGGCAACCCGCCCGAACTCATCCGCGCCGACGGCATCAACGTCCACTTCACCCTCAAACACAACTTCTTCGGCAAACCCCTCAAAACCTTCCACGCCGTCAAAAACATCAGCCTCACCATCCGCCAAGGCGAAACCCTCGGCATCGTCGGCGAATCCGGTTCCGGCAAATCCACACTTGGCAAAGCCATCATGCAAATGCTCCCCTACCAAGGCAGCATACATTTCGACGGCAGCGACCTCGCCGCCCTCACCCCCGAGCGCGCGCGCCAACTCAAAGCCGAACGCCAAATCGTCTTCCAAGACCCCTACGGCTCACTCTCACCCCGCCTCACCGTCGGCGAAATCATAGGCGAAGGCCTCACCGTCCACCGCCCCGAAATGACCAAAGCCCAACGCACCGAACTCGTCCTCAAAGTCCTGGACGAAGTCTCCCTGCCCGCCGACGCCCTCAACCGCTACCCGCACGAATTCTCAGGCGGACAACGCCAACGCATCGCCATCGCCCGCGCCCTCATCCTGCGGCCCAAGTTCATCCTCCTCGACGAACCCACCTCAGCCCTCGACCGCTCCGTCCAAATCAAAGTCGTCGAACTGCTGCGCGGACTCCAAACCAAATACGGACTGACCTACATCTTCATCAGCCACGACCTCTCCGTCGTCCGCGCTGTCAGCGACAACGTCGCCGTCATGCAGCACGGAGAACTCGTCGAATACGGCAGCGCAGACCAAATCTTCCACCACCCGCAGAAAGACTACACCAAACGCCTCATCAACGCCGCCTTCGACCTCTGACCCAAGGTTGCCTGAAACCCAACGTAGCGTGGGCTCCGCCCACGAACCCCACAAATACCAAAAGGTCGTCTGAAAACCCACTTTCAGACGACCTTTCATCCCTCATCCCTCCCAAACCACCCATACGACATCTTTACCTCTTATCATCCGTTGTTTATCCTGCCTGTCATTTTGACTTATATTCAGACTTTCATCATAAACCCATCCAAACCGCCATGGCTGACCGCTAATCCTACCCCGTTCTTTTACCTCTATTGAAACCGCCAACACCCAAGAACATTACCCAACTAACAGCCGCAACCATGATAAGCATGATATTTACGCAAAAACTATTCGAAAAAAGACAAACCTGCTTTTACCATCTTATCCAGAGGAGTTAAAGAGTGCCTAAAGGTAAATATTTAATTTTTATCGCAGTTCTATTTCTAACCTCATGTATCGTTTCTTTTAATGATTATGAGCTGCAGCCTAAAAATTATGTGATCAACAAAGATTTTAATGAAATCGTGTTTGATATAGATTTTATTAATACTAAACAAGAAATGATAAATAATTTACAAAAAGCATATACACATCATGCCAATTGTGAAAGTGTTGAAAAAACACATGATGCAAAGTTATTTGGTGAAGTAGAGTTATTTGGATTTATTCTTGGTCCAGAATATAGTGAGCTAAAAAATAGCCAGACTGATAGTTTGACAGGAAGTATCCGCTTGTGCAGATACCATAACTCATCTGATTGTATACAGGAAAAATTTAAACAAAAAAGATATACATTTAAATGTGTAGCTGGATTCTATGAGGGAATGGATCACGGTTATCGATCCAAGCCTTTTCTCATCGATTTTGATACACGGACGCTTAAAAAAGAGCTGTAAGCCTAGATTGGGCTGAGCCCAATATTTTTAGCGATTTGAAGGTGTCATTGAGCCTCGCCCAACCTGCTTACCCATTTACTTAAACCCCTTTTTTAAAAGGTTACATCATGAGGTCTTTTATCATATCTATAATACTGTTTTGTTCATCTGGTTTTTGCATCGGACAGGAAATTCAGTCTATTAAAAATGAAGATAAATCATGTGATGATCAGAATTACAAATTAAGCCTTTTCAAAACGAATGATGCGTTATTTTCGGCATCACACTGTATTACCATCCATAATGAAGAAATAGACGAAATCAACGGAACAGATGGAATAGAAGAAATAATCCATAACAGTATATTGATTAATGGAAAAAAATATGAATTAAAAAGTTTTAGAAAGGAGAATAGTCCAAGTAGGAAAATCAACTTGGAAGCAGTGAGCGTATATAAGGATAATCGCCATCCCCCATTGCTTATTATTCTATTTTCAGAGGAATTTTGTTGCTATCCTCAACTGGATGGCAAAGATTATACGATTTATTTATATAAAATTTATCAAAACAAAGAAAATGGTGAGTTAAAACTAATACCTTCAAATCATATCTTAGGTGAGAACGCATCAGGATTTAATGGTATATCTGATCATAAAATAGAATTTAAATTAAAAAATATCAGAGAAATAAAAAAATATTTAAATAAGAAGAAAGCTCTTCTTAATTAATCCATTGAGCAAGTACAGATTGAGTTGAAACCCGGAATTTATAAAGGTCGTCTGAGACTTTTCAGACGACCTTCTTTTGAATTGGAATTAAAATAGACAAGTGGAATCATGTTTAAAAAATTTGCCCTAATAACCATTTTGTTAACTATAATTTTTTCTTATTTTTATTTTAGATATAGCGCATATTGCCATTATAAAGAAAAGACTTTACCTAGTTATCAAGTTCCTAGTGATGGAGACCAATGTGAAAGGTTTAGCGTAAGTGAAAATAAAAAAATTGTTGTTTGTTTGGACAGTATAGGAAATTTTTTAAGCATAGACGGCCTCAACTCCGGTATCTATTTATATGATGACCAAGGTAAATTACTGTCTTTTTATTATCTCTATAATGAAGTTTGGCTAGGAATGCCACTAGACTTGAACTTAGATGAAGAAGGTATATTCGATTTAGGTCTATATGCTCAAGCAGAATCCTTTTCTATAAACCCATCTATTTTCCATAGGATAGAAGCAAAATTTATTGATAATTTATGCCATAAATAAAATTTTAATCTATATTATTTTATGTAATTCAATTACTTAAAAGACAGATGGAAATCTGCCGGTATTTTTATCCTTAAATAATATTGTTTCAATCCCCAATTGAAGTGGTTTTGAAATAATAGGCAAAGTTTATGAAAAAGAAAAAAAATGATGTATTGGATGAGCTGAATAAACTTCCTGATAATAAATTGCCAGATGCAAGAAAAAGGCATACTTATTTAGAAAGTAAAAATAAGTTATAGATTATGAATAAAAAAATTTTAATGGTTTTATGTATCTTTTTATTATGTTATTTTTATAAAAATCTCCACCCTAAGGTAACATATTTTTACTATAATGAAGGTAAGCGCACTAGTATTACCTTAATTAGGAGTGATGGTAGTAAGGAATACTTGCGTCCTTTTTTTACTAATAATGTAACTTTTTATTTTCCATTCGATTGGTCATCTGAACCAGATGGTATTATTTTAATATCAAAACATGAAACAACTATCTTTTTAAAAGAAGATATAACCTTTTGTACCATGGAAATTTACCTGGATGAAAATCAGAAAATTTCCGATGTTAAACAATATGATGGACTTTGTATTAAACCGTAGATATTCAATATTTGTTAAAGTGTATTGAAAGACGAATTTTTCGCCACTGTCGCAGGCTGTACTTTGGCAGCTGCCATCGGAAAATACCGCATACCTGGAAATAAATTAATTGTAGAAAGCGTTTATCTCTATATCCGAGATACATTTGATTTTCTTAACGATAATGGCGGAGATCAATACCTAGGGCATTGGAATCATACAGGATTTAATGTGTTTTATAGCCATCAGCTTTCAGATAAGAAAAATGAGATTATAGCAGCCTCAGCCTATATAGCAGCCCCCCTTCTCTTTTCGATTCTAAGCCGGAAGACCGTTTCTACCCAGTTAGGAACAGCCATTTCAACAAATGGCGAGATTTAAACAGACTAGGCGGGGATCTGCTGATATTTTCATCTTTGAAAGAATATCGTTGTAACCCTCCAATTGAAGTGGTTTTGAAATAATAGGCAAAGTTTATGAAAAAGAAAAAAATAGTGAAATGGTTTGGTTTCTTTATATTGATATTTGGATTAGTTGAGTATTGGCGAATCAAGGACATTGGAAAGGAAATTAATAAGCTGGATATAAATAGTGAATGCTATCAGAATAATGATTTTATTGAATATAACAATTATTCTTGTGGCTTTTATTTTATAAACAAAATCTCAAAAGGATTATCTGATGATAAGGAATATGAATTTTGTGAAACCAGACACAGCAGAGAGAAAGAAAAAGTTGAAGAGATAATTAGATTTAAAAATAAATTATTACAAGATCAAAAGAAATTACAAAATAGAAAAATCTTTGCCTGTAGAGGATGGAACGGTTTTAGGACAGCAATCTTTATTACCGATGAAAAGGATAATTTGCTCTACTATTATCGAGATATATCTCCATTTGGTACTGAATGGGTTCCTGAAAATTTTGCAAGACCCTCTATAGATGATGAATATATCGGCTGGAGTGGCGGACCTGACGGCGGTCCTGTTGCGCCACTGCATCCCAACCTCCTTCAACGCATAGATGCAAAAATTATCCAGTGGCTGGTTGAATTGTTTTATTAAGCAGAAAGAGCTCCTCCCCCTTTGAACCTTTGGTTTTCTAACCTATCATGAAAAAAATAATTCTCCTAATATTGCTTTGCGTGTTTCCCTTTGTGATACATGACTTCATTACTGAACAAAAACGACAAATCGTCATCCATAATTCATCTCCTTATTGGCTGCAAGTTAACGTTTCTAGAACGTATGAAAATCAGACTGAGGATGAAGCAATGAAAAATTACTGGGGTTTCAATTTAGAGAAGAATGAATCTTCCCCGATCTACTTCTCATATAATAAAAAAAATATTAATGAAACCCTCTATCTTGGTTTTTCTTTTTTCCAGCCAGATAATGATGATGTATTCTATACAGATGAATCTGTACCAACTCCAAAGCAGAAGTTCATGGAAATTCATCGCGACTCGGGCGATTTCTGTGAGAGGCATATTTATCTTGGGAGCAGTGGAGAGATAATTAAAGATGAAGTAGTTAAGGGATTTTGCTTGGGGCGATTATTGAGTTAAATCCTTCCTTATTTGAATCCTTGACTAAGTTTCAAGCAAGTACAGATTGAATTTATCAAGGTCGTCTGAAAAACCTCCATTCAGACGACCTTTCTACCGTTTATCCCATTTGCTTTACCGGCAATGACATTCAAGTTACCATACGAACCTCATTGTCATCTTTAAAATCAACGCCATGACTGCCCGCCAATCCTACCACCTCACCTTCGCCCGATTCTCCCCCTCCCTCTCCGTCAAATCCTTCACCGCCTCCGAAGCCGCCAACACCGCCTACCGCGTCGAAATCACCGCCACCTCCGCCGATTCCTCCCTGCCGCTGTCTTCCTACCTCAACCAGCGCGCAGCGTTTGAAATCCGTCCGCAGGAGGCCGTATTGTCCGAAGTCGCCGCCGCTTTTTCAGCCGGTTCGGACGAATCTCCGGCGAAACAATGGCAGGGCATTATTACCTCATGCGAGAAGCTGTCCGTATCCAAGGATGAAACCGTTTACCGCTTTGTTTTAGAGCCGCGTTTCGCGGCTTTAAAACATTTCCAATCCTCCCGACTGTTTCAAAACCAAACCGTCCCCGACATCGTTGCCGCCGTCTTCAAACACCACGGCTTCTCCGGTGTCGACTACCGTTTCCAAAAAAGCCGCAGCTACACCGTCCGCGAGTATGTGACCCAGTATCTCGAAAGCGACTTCGCCTTTATCAACCGTCTGTGTGAGGAAGAAGGCATCTGGTATGCCTTCGAACAGAATGAACAACATGGCGACGTGGTCGTCTTCGGCGACAGTCCCGAACACTACTTCCGCGACCAAAGTCTGCCCGTCTCCTACCGACCCCATGCCGGGCTGGAAAGCGTCGGTACCGAAGCACTCTTCAACTTAAGCATCCGCCACAACCCCATCGTCGAAGGCATACGCAGTGCCGACTACA
>ERZ772971.1055-NODE-1055-length-16335-cov-4.809029_pt1 | contig 16335 bp, 11 predicted proteins | sample MGYA00511943_ERZ772971 | MGnify/ENA primary metagenome ERZ772971 (study PRJEB29015, sample SAMEA2737929) | human oral metagenome | biome: human oral; feature: human-associated habitat; material: dental | place: China | collected 2144 ... | reverse complement strand
TGTCGAAAGGGGTAAAGGGCGCTACTATCAGCCCATTAATTTTTTCAAATGTCATTTTATTTAGTTATTTATTCCTCTCCCTCTCCTTTCTTCCCCTCCCAAAAAGGAAGGGGAAGGGGAACCTCAAAAGCAATAATAAGGAGAGTGTTTATTAATAATTCTATTTCAATTAGCTCCTCCTTGGGAGGGGTTGGGGAGGATTATTCTCCACACAATTCTCTCTTAGGTTTTAAGAACACCAGCATCAGCACAATGGCTATTAAGATAATCACCGAGAGTTTGCTAAAATCAGCTCCTAAGTTGCCCGCATCGGTAGAAGTACCAAGCATTAAGGTAACAGCATAGCCCGAAAATACGCCTCCCATATTCATAATGCCATAAGCCGTAGCGCGTTGCTGTTGTGGAATAATTTGGCATAAAATAGGCATATTGTTGGTATCAAACATCCCGTAACCAATACCAAAAAGCAAGGTTGCTCCTATCATTGCTACATACGACTCTCCAAAGCCTATGAGTATCAAGGCAGGAATGGTAAGTCCTAAACCAATAGTACTAGTATAGATGCGCGCTTTGATATTTGTCTGTACCCAGCGGTCGGACAATGTACCTCCTATGAGCACGCCTAAGAAAGAAGATATAGCGATAGAAATTGTTGCTATAGGTCCTGCGGTAGCCATCGGTACATTTAAGTTGGTTGCAAAGAGCGTAGGCAACCAGTTCTTAGTTCCCCAGCCTGGAAAGCTCGATGCCATAAAGTAGAACAAGAGTATCCAGAAAGAGAAAGTGCCAAACACAAGAGCAAGCGACGACAACAATGAGTTTTTCGGTGCTGACGTTGTTTGTGTAGTTGCTTGTGGTTTACGCTCTATATCAAAGAGAGTAAATACCAAGAAAAAAGCATACACTATCCCTACCATACCAAACCAGTGAAACACAGTATGCCAAGTATAGTTAGAGGCAATAGTAGCTCCAAAGCCTCCTAAGGCTTGCCCTGCATAAAGCCCCGACATATGAATACCTATAGCCAAAGAACGTGTTTTTGAAGTATGGTAATCGGCTATCATAGAAAGAGCAGTAGCTAAGTAAAGCGCCTCACTGAGTCCCATTAAGGCGCGCAACCAATACACCTGATTAAAGGTTGTTGCATAACCCATACCATAAGTTACTGCCGACCATACAAACAGGCTTCCTACAATCATCCACTTGCGGTTCACGCGGTCGGCAATAATACCAGCCACAGGGCTCATCAATCCGTAGATAAGAAGGAACACTCCCATCAGCCTACCAAAGTTTTCTCCCACAGCAAGCTCTTTGATGTCCATTTTCATCGACTCCTGCATCGTGGAGAGCATTTGTCGGTCTAAATAATTCAATAGTGCCACCACCCATAGCAATGCCACTACTATCCAAGGGTATATTTTACTGTTTTTCATAGTATCAATTGTTATATTGGTTTGTTAAAGAGCCTTCCTACGGTCAGTAAATCTAACAGATTAACAAAAGTTTGTTTGATTTTGTTTTTCTGATTGATTTCTGAGGCGTAGCCTCTCCCTTAAGTAAATATATACTATTTTACCACAACTTTGAAAGTTTTATTGCTACGTACACCCGGTTTTAGTTCTCCTTGCACGAGGTAGAACTCATCTCGAGAGCCTACTAAGGTAGCACCTGCTCGAGCGAAATCAGTTTGTGTATCGAGCACCGACCACTGTTGCGTGTGAGTATCGAACAGATAACACTCTTTATTGAAACCATAGTACTCAATAGGCTGTGTCATATAATGCGACATATAGTCGTAGTTCTTCTGCTTGCGTGTCTCATCAGTGAGGGTAGTATCGCGACCTATATGATAGAGGTCGGTGATGGTTTTTAAGAAAAGTGTCGCATTTACACCTCCAAAACAAGCAATATAGCGGTTATCAATAGCCAAAGCTGTAGCTCCTGTGAGCGAAAATGGTACTTTATCAGGACTTTCTTGTGTAGCTACTTTTTGCCATTGCTGTTGCTGCACACTATACCTCCACACAGTAGTAGAGAGAGTAGGCACGCGGGTAGTATCCCCCCCGAAAAAGCCTCCTAACAAGAATAAGTGTATATCACCCTCTTGTTCCATCGCTACTAATACAGGTTGTACACTGGGCTCTTCGGGGAAATCAGGCAAGCGATGCCACTCTTTATCAGTACTAGTATCGATATAATACACTTTGTTAGAGGGCTTTCCCGAAGCACTACCTCCTGCTACAAACACCTTGCTACCTATGCTCGCACCTGCAAAGTTATCGAGCGGTTCAGGCAAAGAAGGGAAAGAAGTAAGCGTAATGCCTTTTTCTTTTGAATACTGCACCTTATAGCAATTAGCTAAAGAGTGTGTAGCCGTCTGTCCTCCTATCCACAGATAGCCAGCAGGAATCGCTACCGATACCCCATACGCCGCTGCTTCAGGAAGTTTGCCTACTGTTTGCCATTGGTTTTGCGTTTTATTGAAGTGAAGTATTTCATCGTAAAACACTTTCTTTCCGCCTTCAAACCCGAGTTTATCAGGAAAGTTACACCCTCCTGCTACCAATAATTCACCGTTGAGCAGGGCTGCATAAGAAGCCGAAACGCCTTTCTGCAAATCGCCTTCCAAGCCTTGGGTGGTAAGTGTTGTAATATTAATTTTCATAGGTTGTTCTTTTTGGGTTTCTGTACAAGCCGTCAATATTATTAGAGATAAAACGAATAGTGCAGACTTTGCCAAAGGTACGAGCCGCACGGGCAGGAAACTTTGGCAAAGTAGCTTAGACTTTGTCAAAGTTTTTCTGTTCATTATTTGTCTTTTATCATTAACCATTAACAATTAACCATTAATCATTGCAATTGTTTTCCACACTTGATATAAGCCACGTGGTACGTGGAAACAGCCCTTCCATTTACCGCCTTTGAGGTCTAAAAGCACTTCGCCTTGGCGGTTGAGGTACCCCCACCACTCGCGATGTTTAGGGTCTTTAAAATGTTCCCAAGTGTAATGATGCACTTTCTCAAACCACTGCAAGCACTCTTTATTACCAGTGAGTTGATATCCTTTTATCAGCGAGATAAGCGTTTCTATATGTACCCACCACAGTTTCTGATCCCATTCTAATTGTTGGGGCGGGTAGCCTTTTCTATCCATAAAGTAGTAGATACCGCCATACTGTTTATCCCAACCGTAGTCAATCATTTTTAGAGTTGTTTGCACCGCCTTTTCGATGAGCTCAGGACGATTGAGACGTTTGCCTAAGTCCATTATAAACCACATTGCCTCAATGGCGTGACCGGGGGTAAGCTGACGACCTTCAAAAGTATCAGATAGCGAACCATCAGCATTTACATTTTCTACCACGATGCCACCCAGTTCAGGGCGTAAAAATACGTCCATTACTTCGTGAATACAAATATCCATCGTTTTCTCGATAAAAGCCTCGTCCAATAAGGGTTCTATCTCCAATGCCAAATTACAGAGAATCATAGGCAAGGCAAAGTTTTTAAGCGAACGAGTGCCTGGGTAGGCTTTGTTCCATTTTCCCTTAGGATTGCCTTGTTTGGAAAGAATAATATCAAAAGTGCGTTTGGCTATATCGGCATATTCTTGATTGCCTGTGGCAATGCTCAACTGACCGAAAGCCATTGTAGCAAAGGTATAAGAAAAAATATTATAAGGTTCCACAAGAGGGTTACCTTGTCGGTCTAATGAAAAATACCAGTTTAGGTTTCCGTCGTGTCCGTATTTCTTGAGGAACTCTGCCCCTTGTATAGCACAGTCCAACCATTCTTGCCGTTTTTCTACACGGTTATAAAGCATCGCAAAGAGCCATACTTCACGCCCTTGTAGCCAAATAAACTTATCGGTATCAAATACATTTCCTTGGCGGTCAAGACAAGTAAAATAACCACCATATTCTTTGTCTTGCGATTTCTCTAGCCAAAACGGAATCACGTTTTGTAACAATTCATCGCGATATTGTTTTTCTAATTGTTTAAAATCCATTATTAAAATAGTATCTTAGTTTTAATTGTGATTTAGTTTTTATTCTTCTTTAATCGACGGGGCAAAATAACAAATAAAAAATGATATGACCAAATATTTAATAAAGTTTTTTTATATATAAATTTTATGAAATGTTGATTTTAGATATAACATACTGATTTACATATACATTTAAATTAAACATAAAGTATTACATTTTCGTATTATTTCGAAAAAACAACTATAAACAATCTTTTTGTTTTCTATTTCATTCAAAAATCTATCATAAAGAATAATTTAAAATATTTTATTTTACAAATTCTACATAGTATAAAAACTACAATAATAAAACTTTTAATTAATAAAAGTCTATTAATTTATTTGAGATAGAAAATAAAGCGCGTAATAATAAAATAGAAGAGTTATATTAATATGTATAAAGCAAAGCACATAGCTTCGTACTATAATTTATTTCCAAGAATAAATCCATCATTTTCCTATTGCAATAGAGTCTCTCTCTTTTCTGTTACACATTATATATTAGTCATTTACAAACCGCTCCCTATATTTCAACACTTATATTACTTCTCAAAATCTATTCTCTTTCATTGTTCCATTATCTGCCCGTATCGCTCGCACCGTTGTTTGTATGAACATTGCCAAAATTTCAAACCTTTGGCAATGTTAAAATCCACTAATAACCTTCTTTTTATCTCTCTCTTAGTTTTAACTTACCTTCACTTTCCCTTCGTCATTTGTTCGTCTTTACGTCGCTTTATTTCTCCCTTTGGAGCAGGTTAGGGGGAGGTTACCTTCGTCTTTTCTCTATCTGCCCGTGTGGCTCGCACCGTCTTTTGTTCGTCTTTTGTTCATCTTTCCTATAAGCTCTCTATATCTACATTATTTCATTTTCCCGCCCCCATTTGCTAATTCTCAAATTTGCTAATTTGCTAATAACACCTGCCTATGTGGCTCGCACTGTCTTTGCGTCGCTACACTCCCTTTTCCAGTATGGACTTTGCCAAAGTTTCAGACTTTGGCAAAGTTGAAAGCTCCCAATAGTTTCTTTCTTACCTACATTATATCCTTATTTCAAATTTGTCTTTTGTTCATTCTTGACCCACTGTAGACCCACTGTAGACCCACTCATCATTCACCTTTCCTTCGCCCCCCCTTACTGTCACTACATACTTTATTAAAGTTGAAATCCCCTCCGCATTACATTCATCATTAATCACTAACCACTAACCATTAATTAAAATTTTGCTCATTTGCTAATTATTCTCTACCTTTGCACTCCAAATTAACAAAGACATTATGATTTATGAAATATGTGCCAGCTCATTCGAGTCGGCTAAAAATGCACAAGAAGCAGGTGCTACTCGCATTGAATTATGTAGTGAATTGGGAGTAGGAGGCATCACTCCCAGCTACGGATTGATTAAAAAAGTAATGGACGAACTGAGCATCGGCAATTGTGTGCTGATACGTCCACGCAGTGGCGATTTCACTTATACCGAAGAAGAATTCGATGTAATGTTGCGCGATATTGTTCTTTGCCGTGAGTTAGGTTGTATGGGCGTAGTAACGGGTGTGTTGCACCGCGATAATACCATCGATGAAGAACGCACCGCACGCCTCATTGAAGCCTCTGGTGATATGGAATTTATCTATCATCGCGCTTTCGACTGTGCCCCCGACCCCATCGTAGCTATTCAAACCTTGAAACGTTTGGGAGTAAAACGCATTCTCACCTCAGGAGGTAAGAAATCGGCTATTGAGGGGCTCGCTCTTCTAAAAGAACTCAATCGCATTGGCGGAGGACAACCTACTATTATGCCCGGTGGTGGCATCAATGCGCAAAGTATCGTGCAGATAAAAGCTGCCGGTTTTACCGAAGTACATTTCTCAGGTACTGTTTTCGAAGATTTAGGTACTACCTTACCTTTCTCGTTCAAAACAGAAAGTTTTTTAGATGAAACCAAAAGACCTATTTCTAACGTTAAAGTTATTCGTGAGATTATTAGCAAATTAGCAAATTAACGAATAGGCAAATATTCTATGATTTATATTATACTTATCAGTATCTTTACGCTGTATTTCTTATTGAGTTTTTATGCTAGCAGAAGTTTAAAGACACTTGCCGCAGCACGATGGATACATTGGACTTTCTGGGGAATAGCAGTAGCGATTGTTCTCAACCTTCTTTACCATTGGTTCAACAGAGGTAAAACGGTGTGGAGTGCTCCTCAGCAATATGCTGTGGCAGGACTACTTACGTGGCTCATCATCTGCTTATTTGTCAGTTTGCCTTTGTTTATAGAAGATATTACTTGGCTTATACGCGCTCTTTTCAGCAAGAAAAAGCAAAACGCTCCTCGTTTGCCCTCACGACGCAAGTTTATCAGTATGCTGGGTTGGGGCTTAGCAGCTATTCCTTTTGCCTCTATCCTCTACGCTATTTTTAAAGGAAAGTACAATTACAAGGTATGGAAGTATACCCTTTATTTTCCCGACCTTCCTAAGGCGTTCGACGGCTATCGAATTACTCAAATTTCGGATATTCACTGTGGAAGTTTTGACAATTATGAAAAAATACGTTATGGGGTAGAACTTATCAATGCTCAAAAGAGTGATGTCATTCTTTTTACGGGCGATTTGGTAAATAACTTGGCAGAGGAGGTTCACGATTGGAAAAGCTTGTTTGCTACGTTGCACGCTCCTGATGGTGTCTTTTCTATTATGGGTAACCACGATTATGGCGATTACTCTTCTTGGGAAAGCGTTGAAGCCAAGCGCAAAAACTTAGAACACTTGTTTGATTTACAAAAGGAAATGGGTTGGGACTTGCTCCTCAATGAGCATCGCTATTTAGAACGCAATGGCGAAAAGATTGCCCTTATAGGCGTTGAAAACTGGGGGCGCGGTAGGTTCTCTAAATACGGCGACCTCAATAAAGCTATGGAGGGGGTAAACGAAGAAGATTTTAAAATACTGATGAGCCACGACCCTACTCATTTTCAAGAAATTGTTTTGCCCGAGAAAAAGAACATAGCACTCACCCTTAGCGGTCATACACACGGAATGCAGTGCGGGATTGAAATACCCCAATGGCGGTGGAGTCCCTCACAATATATTTATAAATATTGGGGAGGTATGTATAAAGAAGGAGCGCAATATTTAAACGTAAATCGTGGGTTTGGGTATCACGCATTCCCTGGAAGGTTAGGCGTATGGCCTGAAATTACTGTCATAGAACTCAAACGAGGATAATATACATACATCATACTTTTGCGAAGATTATTATGGATACATTTTTAAAGGAATTAGAAAGTCTAAATGCCCCTCAACGTGCCGCCGTGCTTCAAAAAGATGGACCTATCATCGTGATAGCAGGAGCAGGCTCTGGTAAAACTCGCGTGCTTACTTATCGCATAGCCAACTTGATGCGAGAAGGAGTAGATGCTTTCAATATCCTTGCTCTTACCTTTACTAATAAGGCTGCCAACGAAATGAAAAAGCGTATTGCCAGTCTTGTAGGCAACAACGAAGCAAAGAACCTATGGATGGGTACATTCCACTCTGTTTTTGCCAAAATCTTGCGCATCGAAGCCGATAAATTGGGATATCCTCAAAATTTTACTATATATGATACCCAAGACTCTCAGCGTCTTATTAATGGCATTATTAAGGAGATGGAGTTGGACAAGGATATCTATAAGTATAAACGAATACAATCGCGTATTTCTTCCTTTAAAAACAGTCTTATTACCGTGAGAGCCTATTTTAATAATCCTGAACTGATGGAAGCTGATGCAATGGCAAGACAACCACGTTTAGGAGAAATTTATCAAGAATATGTAGATAGGTGTTTTAAAGCAGGAGCAATGGATTTTGACGATTTACTGCTGAAAACAAATGAACTCCTCAATCTATATCCTGATGTATTGGCAAAATATCAAAATAGGTTTAGGTATATTCTCGTAGATGAGTATCAAGATACCAATCACTCTCAATATCTTATCGTGAAGGCTTTGGCAGACCGTTTTCATAATATTTGTGTAGTAGGAGATGATGCGCAAAGTATTTATGCTTTTAGGGGAGCAAACATCAATAATATTCTCAATTTCAAAAATGATTATCCAGAGGCAAAAGAATATAAGTTAGAGCAAAATTATCGTTCTACAAAAAACATTGTGGAAGCAGCTAATAGCGTGATAGAACACAATAAAATACGATTGGAAAAGGTAGTTTTCACCAAAAATGAATTAGGTGAACCTATTAAAGTTCATAGAAGTCCTACTGATGCTGATGAAGGTCGTTTTGTAGCGAGCTCTATCTTTGAAAACAAGATGCAACACCAGCTTCCTAATGGTAATTTTGCGGTGCTTTATCGTACTAATTCACAATCGCGTGCTATTGAAGATGCCCTTAGAAAACGTGATATTCCATATCGCATCTATGGCGGATTGTCATTCTACCAACGCAAGGAAATCAAAGATATGCTTGCTTATTTAAGACTTATCATCAATCCAAATGATGAGGAAGCTTTGGTGCGCATTATCAATTTTCCTGCACGAGGGATTGGAGAAACTACAATGGAAAAGCTTACTTTGGCAGCAAATCATTATAAGAAGTCTATCTTCGAGATAATGTATAACATCAATAAACTTCCAGAACTGCACATCAATACTACTACAAAGCAAAAACTTACTGATTTTGTGGTAATGATTCTTAACTTTCAAGCACTCAATCAAAAAGCAAACGCTTTTGAAGTTGCCGAGCAAGTCGCAAAGAAAACAGGGCTTTTGCAAGAGTTTAAAAAAGATGGTACCCCCGAGGGTATAGCCAAAATGGAAAACATCGAAGAGATGCTTAATGGTATGAAAGATTTTGTAGAAGGACAAGAAGATGTAGCAGATAGCAGGGCAAGTCTTTCAGAATATTTAGAAGATGTTGCTTTGGCTACTGATATGGATAAAGAGATAGGTGATGATGACCGTGTAGCTTTGATGACTATTCACTTAGCCAAAGGATTGGAGTTTCCGTATGTATACGTGGTAGGAATGGAAGAAGATTTGTTTCCTTCGGCAATGAGCATACAATCACGTAATGATTTGGAAGAAGAAAGAAGGTTATTTTATGTAGCACTCACCCGTGCTGAGAAACAAGCCTATTTAACTTATGCAGAAAACCGTTATCGTTGGGGAAAACTTTCTGATGCCGAACCAAGTAGATTTATCGAAGAAATAGATGAACGTTATTTGCAGTATCTTACACCTTCTATTTCTAATCCTAATTATCGTTATAAACCACTTATTGATAGGGATATTTTTGGTGAAGTAGATAAAAGTAAACTACGTTTGCAGAAACCTATAAGTGGAATACCTCCTCATAAAAACGCCCCAACAGGAGAAGAACAACAAAAACTCAGGAAGTTAAAACCTGTGAATGCTTTGTATAATTCTAATAGTAATAATAAAAATACTTATAACGGACTGGATATAGGAACAGTAGTTTATCACGAACGTTTTGGCCGTGGTAAAGTAATTTCATTGGAAGGAACAGGAAATGATAAAAAGGCACAAATAAATTTCGAGACAGGAGGTTTAAAAAATATATTATTACGCTTTGCTAAACTAACTATTATCGATAGTTTGAACGAAGATTTATAACCCGCGTTACCTATTCGTCTTTTCGAATTAAAGAGCATTATAGCTTTTAAGCTGAGGTACCAATTCCTCTCACTGAGAGGTTCACTCGATAACAAGAGGTTTTCTATAGTTTTATAGAAAGCCTCTTTTATTTGTTATAATTCACCCAAATAGCTGTACCTCCTCCTTTGCGGTCGTAAATAGACTTAATAGTTCCCCAAGAGAAAGTGCGTTCCTTGCCTATATATGTTGTAAGCCATTGGTCATAGTATTTTTGAGTCTGCAATTCGTATGCTTCACTCCAATCGTCCCACGAGGTTTGTTTTTCATTCTTCATTGCAAAACCTAAGAATTTTAGCTGTTCTCCTTCAAAACAAAGCGACACATTAAATAACTTCCCCTCAAAAGAACAATCGCTGAAATACAACCAATAATAACCTGTTCCTACGTCCCATACTTTGTTATTAGGAAAACGTTCTCTAAGAATTGCAAAAGTAGTATCAGCAGTGATGGTCTCTCCTTTTATAAGGAGAAAATCGCCGTTTTTAATATTTATAAAAGAATCTAAAGTTTTCATATAGAACGCTATTTACTGAGTACAAAGATATAATTTTTTGTTAATATTTTCAATACCCACAGAAAAATTAGTACCTTTGCATCTCTAATATATATCAAATATGAATATAGCCATAGTGTGTTACCCTACCTTTGGGGGGAGTGGTGTTGTAGCTACCGAACTCGGGCTTGCCTTAGCTCGCAAAGGTCATCAGGTGCACTTTATCACGTATAGTTATCCCGTGCGTTTAGACTTCTTGGAGATGAACATTCACTTTCACGAAGTGCACGTAGAGGAATACCCCTTGTTTCACTACCAGCCTTACGAACTAGCATTGTCCAGCAAAATGGCTTATGTGATAAAAACCTATCACATAGATATTTTGCACGTGCATTATGCCATTCCGCACGCTTATGCAGGTTATATGGCTAAACAAATGCTCAAACGGGAAGGGATAGAAGTACCTATGGTAACGACCCTTCACGGCACCGATATTACCCTTGTGGGCAACCACCCTACTTACAAAGAGGCAGTTACGTTTAGCATTAACGAATCGGATATTGTAACTTCAGTGTCGGAGAGTTTGAAGCAAGATACTCTAAGACTTTTCCGTATAGATAAAGATATTAAGGTAATTCCTAACTTCACAAATATAAAAAAATCCAAAGAAACTTCTCCTTGCAAACGCACTGTAATGGCAAAGCCTGAGGAACTCATCGTTACACACATTAGTAATTTTAGGAAGGTAAAACGCATAGATGATGTGGTGAGAATTTTTTATGGCATTCAGCAGAAACTTCCTGCTAAGCTCATAATGGTAGGTGACGGACCTGAGCGCGAGATAGCCGACCAGCTCTGCAAGGATTTAGGCATCAAAAGCAAAGTGCTGTTTTTAGGTAATACTTCTGATATAGACCGCATTTTGTGTTTCACCGATTTATTCTTACTCCCTTCTGCCTCTGAGAGCTTTGGACTTTCGGCATTAGAAGCAATGGCAGCAGGCGTTCCGGTAGTATCGAGCAATACCGGAGGACTTCCAGAAGTGAATGAAGAGGGCGTATCGGGCTATCTGTGCCCCATAGGCGATGTAAAAGCAATGGCAGAGAAGGCTATTTACATACTTGAAGACAAAACCCGATTGGCACAATTTAAACAGAATGCCCGCAAAGTAGCCGAACGTTTTGACGAGGATAAAATAGTGCCAATGTATGAAGCACTTTACTACAGTGCTATCGACAATAAATAGGGAAAGTGCTTTTGCGTTTTTTCTGTTAAAAATAGTTAAAACAGCCATTTTTCTTCAAAATAAGACAGTAAAATGTTTTTTAGCTCCAAATTTATAAAGTACTGAAAAACAGTACAACTAAACATTATCGTATCTTATAGGTAACTTATAGGAAACTCGAAGCTAAAGCGAAGGTAAGACGAACAAAAGACGAAGGAAAGACGAAGGAATGAGCTTACTATACTGAATATCAGAGGGAGATAAGACGATTTTAAAATATTGAATAAATTAAGGCTAAAACCTCAATTTTAACAGAAAAAATGGAGGGAGTGATGATACACCTAACGGTACAGAAATCTCACAAAAGAAGGGTAGTTATAGTGACTTAAAGCCAAATAATTAGAGTTTATAGAGCTTCACGATAAAAGATATATTATCTCACGAAAAAGAGGGAGAATATTGTGACACTTATTAGGCTGAAATATATCACGTTTTCAAAGCGAAAAGCAAAGATAAGACAAAGAAAAGAGTATAAAAATTTTGTGCTTTAAAATAATTTTAGTAACTTGCGCCCATATTGATACTAAAATAAAACTCTTATGGAATCTCTTTTTAGTAAACACCTCCCTATTTTCCATTCAGTACATATTGACGGTAAAGAGCAAACTTCACGCTTCAACAGCTTGCACATACAACAATCGTTAAACTCTTGCTGTGATTTTGAGCTGGTAGAAACCATTGCTACTCGTAAAACCCTTTGGCAAGGGCAGTCGCAAGAGCTCTTAAAACAAGTGGGCAAAAACGTGATTATTCGTCTTTCCTTCCCAAGAGGAGAGAACACTTTCCAATTTTCGGGTTTTATTACTGAGGTGGTTATCGACTCGGATACCCCTACGCAAGGAGGAAGCGAAAACAAAATACGCATCATAGGAAAAGGAAGCCCTGTGGTGTTGGACGATGCTCCTACAATGAACTCGTTTGTGGATTATGATTTGGTAAATATCGTAGAGAAAGTTTTTAAAAATAAATATTTCGATCTAATATGTAATCCTAAGTTTAAGGCGATAATCCCCTATGCAATGCAGTATAAAGAAAGCCGTTGGGAGTTTTTGAATAGGCTTTCGGCTATTTACAACGAACTCCTGTATTTTGACGGTAGCAAGCTCGTGTTTGGTGGTGTAACAGATGAACATTCTGAAAACCTGACCATAGACGAAGATATTACCGAATTTAAAGTTTCTTCTAGAACCATTCCTTTTAAATACACCCTTTACAACTACAATGCGGAGGACGATGAATATAGTTATTCGGACACCGAAGAGGAGATAAGACCGCGCAACGCTTATACTGAGAGCGTTTTTAAAGACTACGAGAATTTATATCAGGAACGGCATTTGTTGCCCGCAGAAGAGCCTACCCGTTTGGCAGGTGATACGGCAAGACTGCAACAGAGCAAATACCAACAATCATTGGGAAAAATGCACTATATTGAGGGTAAAACTCACAATAGCTTGGTGCGCTTAGGTAGCCTCATTTATGTAAAATTCCCTTCTATCTTCGAAAAAGAACATATGGGTGAATACCGAGTGATTTCGGTAGAGCATTGTGTAGACCGTGACGATTATTACAACCGTTTTGTGGCAGTACCTTTGGGAATGGAGTACCCTCTTTACGAGCCACGAACCATTGCTTACCCTGAAATAGCGGAAGTAGTAGCCAACGATGACCCTAAAAAACAAGGGCGCGTGCAGGTGCGTTTCTTCTGGCAAAGACACTTAGGCGAGCAGACCTCTTGGCTACGGGTGCAAACACCCGATGCGGGTGTGCTTGAAAACAAGAGTGGTAACCGAGGTTTCCAATTTATCCCTGAGGTAGGAGACCAAGTAATGGTGAGCTTTGAGCAGGGCAACCCACACCGACCCTATGTGAGTGGCAGTATGTACCACGGAAAGAACGCACAACAGGTGAGCAACAACATAAGGAGTATTACTACCAAGAGCGGGAGTACCATAACCTTTGACGACGAGAAAGGTAGTGTGCTGATAAGAGACAAAAGGGGTAGCAGTTATTTGCTTGACGGCAAAGGAAATATAGAACTGAATGCCGTGAAAGATTTTACCCTTTGTGCAGGGCGAAATATCTCGCTTAATGCCCAAAACAATTTTGTGTTAGACGTGGGCAATACCGCCCTGATGAACATTTTGCAAAAGACGCTACTTACCACCCCTTTTATGGAACAGCTCATTGCTAGCTACTTCCACACCCAAGCGGGCAGTGCCTTGATACACTCGCCTAACCAGATAAAGATAGAGGCGCAGGATACCAATGTAGCGGGCACTAAAAAGCTGTTTATACACTCCGATGAAGAGGCAACCGTAAACAGCAAAGGATTACTTTCGGTAAAAGGAGAACAAGCAAATAATATTACTAATAAGGCAGAAAGCTATGCTACCAGTGCCCAACAAATACACGCTAAATGCTTGGTACACTTCCGACCCAAAAGAGGCTGGAAAGGTGAGGATTACGGTTTTGACTGGATGCGCGTAGGCGACACAGGGGTGTTTGGCGATACCGATTATAAAACGATTGTAGCCAAACAATACGATAGTGCAGGAGCTCTTGTAACAGATGTTAATAGATATGATGGGACTTTTACCCCTAATACCAACTTATACACTGATTTAGAAAGAGAATACACCTATTATACTGTGCCTTGGCGTACAGTAGGAGGTAGTCCTACAAAATACTATTGTTCGTGGCTTTCTATGTTGCCTACTAAAAAAGTAGGAGATAGAGAACAGCCCAACAGCGTGCAAGTTTTGCTGAAAATAGACATAGAACAAGCCCCTGACGAATTGCGTTTTAAAGAGCCCGAAGGCTTTACTGTAAGCCCCAAAGTGATTCGTACCCAAGAAATGCCCAGAGGGGTTACAGAGCAACTACTGCTGATTACTTGTAATACCCCTTGTGAGGAAAACAAGGATTTAGAAGTATTTGCGGTTACCAAACAAGCCGATGGTAGTGAAGTGGAACAATTAGCCGGCAAGCTTTGTATATGGGCAAATGCTCCTGCTAAACAAAAAAAGGCTAAAATGTTGCTGATAAGTGTAAAAACACCTCCTATCTCAACACCTTACAGCTTAAAAGGTAAAATTGAAGGACAACAAGAACTGTTTAAAAAGTATTTACACCAAGCTCTGATAGATACCGAGGTGATTACTGAGGAAGTAGATATAAGTAATCCTACTGAGGCTACTCACTTTTTGAATACTTATGTTGATGCAGGAAGAATAATATGTTACTACGAAGATATAACGTCTGCTCCTTCGGGATTTATAGATTTGCAAGAGTATATTTACCATAAACTAAAAGCCGATTTAAGTGCTAAGGGGAAAGACCCTAACCAGTATGACAATGTTTATAAAGCTATTTATTTAGGAGAAAGGGGAGGATATATGAGTGTTGGTGGCTTTAAGGGACTAAATGGGTATTGTTCAGGTAAGTTTATCGTACTATTCCCAGGCAGAAATAACCAAACCGCTGCTCACGAGTTTTTACACAGTTTTAAGCTCCCGCATAGTTTTACTAATAAGGAGGCAGACCCCAATGCTAAATGCACTTATATTTATGCTAAAACCGAAAACTTGATGGATTATTCGCATAAAATACCCGAAGAACGTTATAGCCTATGGAAATGGCAATGGAAAGTAGCGAATGATAGTATTTAATAAAACAATTAAAGAATAACGATATGAGTAAAATAATTTATAACAATTTCCCTATCGTAACCGATGAGTTTGAAGTTTTTGATGAGGCTCTCTACCGAGTTATGAAAAAGGATAAATTTGGAAATGTTGACGAATTTTTAAAGGATGGTAGTTACCTTGAAATGTGGAAAGATAAAAATGAATTTATACATAGGTTTTATCCCTCTAATTCCTATTTTTGTTCCGCAAAAGAATTTTATCCTTCAAATGGATATATAAAACAAAAAGGTATAGCATATGTAAGAGGTTTTGGCAAAGGACTTTGGTATGATTTTGATGAAAAAGGGCATCTTATAAAAACCACTGATTACGATGCACCTTTTACTTTTAGTTTTGAGGATATCTTAGCCTATTGTAGGGCACATCGTATTGAGGTAACAAAAGGATACCAACGTATAGGATTTCATAATGAGATTCACCGTTTTGTAAATGCCGATGGGAGTTGTTATTGGACAATAGAACATTTGAAGCGTGACGACCTTATAGAAGCTATCTATTTAGACGGTAAAACAGGGAAAGAAATCAAAAGAGAGGATATAGAATATATCAATAATTAACACTATGAACCGTTTAGAATTTCTTAAAGCATTAGGTGCTGTGGGAATAGGCTTACCTTTGCTGTCTTCTTTTGGGGCAATAACTGAGGAAAAAGTAATTTATAACAATTTCCCTATCGTAACCGATGAATTTGAAGTTTTTGATGAGGCTTTATATCAATCAATGGAAAAAGATGTATTAGGGGACGTTCATCAATATTCAAAGAATGGTACTTATTTTGAGATTTTAAAAGGAGAAGATGAAATTATTTATAATTATTATCCTTTTAACTCTTATTTTTGTTTATATAAAGAATTTTATGCCTCAAATGGCTATATAAAACAAAAAGGAATAGCCTATGTAAACGGTTTTGCCAAAGGGCCTTGGTATGAGTTTGATGAAAAAGGATTTCTTGTAAAAACCACTGATTACGATGCGCCTTTTACTTTTAGTTTTGAAGATATTTTAGCCTATTGTAGGGCACATCGTATTGAGGTGACAAAAGGATACCAACGTATAGGATATCAAAATGGAATTCACCGTTTTGTAAATAAGGATGGCAGTTGCTATTGGAAAATATCGCACAAGATAGCTCTTGATCGAGAAGA
>ERZ772971.1054-NODE-1054-length-16343-cov-4.483301_pt1 | contig 16343 bp, 17 predicted proteins | sample MGYA00511943_ERZ772971 | MGnify/ENA primary metagenome ERZ772971 (study PRJEB29015, sample SAMEA2737929) | human oral metagenome | biome: human oral; feature: human-associated habitat; material: dental | place: China | collected 2144 ... | reverse complement strand
AGCCCGTTTCTTGTCATAAAATTTAAAATCTTATCCGTATCTTTTAGCCTCAGCAGATTTCTTAAAGCGTTAAGGGTGGCGTTGTTTTCCTCGTATTCGTCTATATCCCAGTATCTAAAAGCAAAGTCGTCTATCTACTCTTGCGTTACGTATTTGGCTAGCTCGGAGTTTGGATCTATTTTAGTATCGGGAGTGACGGTAAAATGAGTAGGGCGAGATAGCTTTTCGTAGAGGAAATTTACGAAAACGATGAGGAAAAGAGCGGCGAAGCCGAGTGCGAATTTCTTCAAATTTATCCCTTAAGTCAAATTTGCGAAATTTTAACTAAAAGCTGGTAAAGAGGCGGTAAATTTGATGAAATTTGAGCCGATAAATTTAAGATATCGGGAGCAGGGCACGGTGAGATCCGTCCGCATAAAATTTGAGCGGGTTAAATTTGAAAGCAAGCTCTGGCAAGTCAAATTTGAAAGCCAAATTTGATCAAAGCCCCTGAAGCAAAATGGAGTAGAGCGCGTCTATCTCGTCATCGTCAAGCAGCAGCGTAGAGCGCTCGCTAAAGAGCATTTTTATCTTTTCTATTTCAAAACCCTTTTGCGCAGCGCAGTGTTCGTGGGCGGGTAGGAAGCTCCTGGCTAGCGCCACGCTATCATCCACGGGCTCGTCGCAGATAAAGCAAAAAAGCTCGTCGTGTAGCCTGCCCTCGGCCTCTAAAATGCGCACGTAGCTCTCGATGAGTAGGCGTTTGGGAGCGCCTCTGTCAAAGCGTGAGGCACAAAGCTCAAGCTCGCGAAAATACACCTCGTCTATCTGCTCGACGTCTCGCAGGTGTGCGTAGAGTAGGCGCATAAACTGCTGCCACACGAGTAGCCGCTCGCGCGAGAGCAGCCAGCGGTAGCCTAGGTGCAGGACGCTGCGCAGGTGCGGGAGGAAGTTTTCGCCGCCTTCGAGCTCGAAGTCGATCTTGTAGCCTTGCAGGACGTTTGAGTGGCGCGCGCCGTAGAAGCGGTAGGATTTAACTAGCAGCGAGGGCGTGAGGATGTAGACGAGCAGGTCCTCGTCGCGCACTTTTTGCGTGTGCAGGATGTAGCCTTGCATGGTTAGAAAAAAGTTTGGATTTTTTGGCGCAGGATGTCTGGTTCGGCGATGTGATTTATCGCGTCGCGAAAGGCGCTGGCGCCGTCTATGCCTTTGGAGTAGCGGTGTAGATGCTTGCGAAATATCGCCGCTCCGTGCTCGCCGTAGTGCTCGATCATCGCGTCAAAATGCGCCAAAATGATCGCCTTTTTCGTCGCCGCGTCAATACTGCCGCCCGTTTTTATCTCGTGGAAAACCCACGGCTTGCCGATGCAAGCGCGTCCTATCATTAGCGCGTCGGCGTTGGTCAAATTTAACGCATCGGCAGCATTTTCGGGCGAGATGTCGCCGTTTGCGATGACAGGGATATTTACCACCTCTTTAGCTCGGCCGATCGCGGCGTAGTCGACCGCTGCCGTGTATCCGCCAGCTCTCGTGCGTCCGTGAAATGCGATGTAGTCCGCTCCGGCGTCCTGCGCGGCGAGGGCTAAAATTTCTGGTATTTTCTCTTCAAAACCCAGGCGCAATTTGACGCTAGTCATTTGCTTATTTGAGGTTTTTTTGATGGTTTCTACGATGCGTTTTAGGTTCGAGATATCTTTTAGCAGAGCCGAGCCCGCGGACTGTTTGACGACCTTTGGCACGGGGCAACCGCAGTTTAGATCGATACCGTCGATACCGTCGATACCGTTTAAAATTTCCACCGCTTTTTTGACGATGTCCGCGTCGCTGCCCGCTATCTGCACGATATATGGCGTTTCAAGCGGCGATTTTTTGAGCATTTCAAGCGTTTTGCTGCCTTCATAGACTAGGGCGTTTGCGCTTATCATCTCACTTACAGTCACGTCGCAACCAAACTGCTTGACCACGCTTCTAAGCGGCAGGTCCGAAAAGCCCGCGAGCGGAGCTAGAAAAAGCGGCTTTTTTGAAAAATCTATCAGCAATGGGCGTGCTTGAAAAATAGATCGGTCGGGACGTTTTTGCCGTTTTGTCTGAGGTAGAGCAGGGTGCGGAAATTTTGATATTCGCCGGCTTCAAGACCCGACAAAACTTCCTGCGCGCGCTCGAGCATCTCAAACTCAAACAGCAGATAGACATACGCTTCCTGCGCCTCTTGGCGTTCGTTTTTGAGCCGCTCAAAGATGCCGATGATAGCGTCCGGAGCGATTTTGCTTTTTAGCGTCGCGGCGCTGATACTAAAGCTGTCTTTTGAAATTTTATCTGAATTTAATAGCTCTAGAATCTCGTCGTTGCTCAAATTTATCTCGTCTTTGGCAAAGCGGGTGATAAGAGTCATGATCTCTTTTTCGTCCAGATCAGGGGCAAATTTTTTAATATCGGCGAGCGAGCCTATATTTATTAGTTTTTGTCTTGCTTCGCGGACTATTTCGCCCTGATCGCCCATAGGTTTTTTAAGCGTTTCTAGATAGTATCCGTCCAAATTTGCTATTTTGTTTAGCTCGTTTTTGATAAAGAGCGGATTGTCTTTAGGTAGCTTAAATTTCTTTAGATCGGCGACTTCGCCGTTTTTGACCGTGCGCACGGTGTCTAGGACGTTTTGTAGCTCCTCCCCATCTATCTTTGCGTCTTTATATCTATCCCACGGCGAGAGGACTCTAGCTATTTGGGACGGGATTTTATAAAAGTTCGTTTTAAAGTCTTTGTTCGTATCAAGGCCGAGTAAAATTTCTTTGCCTAGTTCTCTGTAAAATTTCTCATCGTGCGAAATTTTGCGTTTAAAGGCGTAAAATTTAAACCCGTGATAGGCCATGTGAAGTACGCAAAATAGCGTCAAAATCGCAGGCGGTAGTATCATCCAGACGGCGACGGGTAAATTTAGCGCATGCTCGGTGCCGCTGCCAAAGAGGGCAAATTTAAGATGAAGTTCGTAAGAGCCGTTCTCAAAAAAATAAACGATCGCGCCGACTACGACCAGGTAAAGCACGGCGCAAGCTATAAAACGTTTGATTTGCATGGCATACCCCTATTTTGCGGTTTTTTCCACTATCTCACGGCAGGTGATGCAGTATTTTGCGTGCGGTTTGACGCGCAGACGCGCCAGCCCGATCTCCTCCTCGCACATCTCGCAGATGCCGTAGGTTTTGTCGGCGATCTTTCGCAGCGAGACGTCGATCTCGGCTAGTTCTTGTCTTTGTTGAGCGCTGATTGATTGCTCGATGAGCTGATCGGCGTTTACGGAGGCGATATCAAACTCGTCGCTGACGCCGCTTTGGCGTAGTCCTGCCATCTCGTTTGACGAGTCTAAAATATTTTTAGTTATCTGTGCTTTTCGCTCCAGTAAAAGTGCCTTAAACTGCTCCAAGTCGCTTTTGCGCATTTTGTTCCTTTATTTGTGATATGGGTGGTTAGCGTTTATGCAAAGAGCTCTGAAAATCTGCTCGTGAAGCATAAGCTTTGCTATCTTGTGCGCCATCGTCATGCGGCTTAGGCTAACGACTGCATCTGTTTTTTGTTTAAAATTTTGACTAAGCCCGTAAGCTCCGCCGATAAAAAACGAAATTTGAGCCTTGTCCGAGATGAGTTTAGCAAACTCCTCGCTGTTAAATTCGCGACCCGCTTCGTCAAGCGCCACGCAAAAGCCGTTTAAATTTGGCTCATAAACCTCGTCGTAAGCTTTTAACGCCTCGTCTCGCCCTTTGCTTTGGGCTTTGGCGATCTTGTCGTTAAATATAATGACGTCTGAAATTTTGGCGAATTTCGACGACATCTTCGCGTACTCTTTGATCTCGTTTTCAAAATTTTCACGTTTTGACTTTTGGATGCAAAACACGGAAATTTCCAAATTTATTCCTCGTCGTCCAAATTTTGAGCGCTCGGCTGCTTAGCGGCGTAGGCCGGGTTGTTTGAGAGCAGTCTTATCATATCGCTCAAAAACTGCTTGTGTTCTTTGCGCTCGACTATGGCGTCTATTAGGCCGTGCTCTAGCAAAAACTCAGATCTTTGAAAACCTTCCGGCAAATCGGCTCCGATGGTTTGCTTGATAACGCGCTGTCCGGCAAAGCCGATGAGAGCGCCCGGCTCTGCGATGATGACGTCGCCCAGCCACGCAAAAGACGCGCTAACTCCTCCCATCGTAGGATCGGTTAGGACCGAGATATACGGCACTTTAGCCTCGTCAAGTAGCTTTAGCGCGGCAGAGGTCTTTGACATCTGCATCAGCGAAAACGTACTCTCCTGCATCCTCGCTCCGCCCGAAGCCGAAACGATGATGAGGGGCTGTTTTTTATCGAGCGATCTTTTTACGGCGCGCACGATCTTTTCGCCCTCGACCGAGCCTAAAGACCCGCCCATAAAGCTAAAATCAAAAACCGCTAACTGCACGTTCATGCCGTCGATCTTGGCCTCGCCGCAGATCACGGCCGAGCTTCTGCCCGTTTTTTCCTCGTTTTCGCTTATGCGTTTTTTATAGGATTTTTTATCGACAAATTTGATCGGATCGACGGGCTTTAGCTTGGTGTCAAGCTCGACGAAACTGCCTTCATCGCAGATCATCGCTATCCTCTTATCGGCGGCTAATCTCATGTGAAAACCGCACTTTGGACAGACGTTAAAATTTGCCTCGACCTCTTTGTAATACATCAGCGAGTGACAGCTGTCGCATTTGACCCAGTGCGCCGGAGCCTCGCTGGGAGCGGATTGTTGCTTTCTCGTTTTGGAAAAAATATCTAAAAAGCTCATGGTTCCTACTTTTTAAAAAATTTAGGGATTATAGCCAAAGTTAGCTTATGTTTTGCTAGACGGGTATTAAATTTACGGTACGCGCTTTCGGGGGTAGGCGGGTAGAATCGCGTAAATTTACGCCATTGTTCTTGCGCGTTTTGCGGAAAATTTAAATTTATGCGGAGGCAGTTTGTAAATTTGAGGTTAAATTTGAGAAGTTTGACTGTGGCGCGTTTAAACTTTGAGTATAAATTTAAAGGCTCAAATTTGCAAAATTTAACCCCAAAATTTGACGGGATATTAGCTTAAATTTGAGCCTTTAAATTTGCAGCTTACCACTCGATATAGGTTTTTGCCTTTTTTATATTCGCGATTTTTATTTTTAAAATTTGACCTTCGCTCTCAAACGAGATTTCTTCATCGTCGGCGGATAAAATTTTGCCTTTTAGTTTTTTGTTTTCGCCGTCTACTTCGGCTGAAATTTTAGCCAGTTCACCAACGCTTGATATAAAATGGCTCGGTTTTTCTAGCTTTCGCTCCAGACCCGGCGAGCTAACCTCTAGCACGTAGTCTCCGCTAAGCGGCGGCTCGACGTCAAATATCGGCGAAAGCAAACGTGAAACCTTTTCGCAGTCGTCCAAATTTACGCCTCCGGGCTTTGCGATGTAGATCCTATAGATCGCTCTGCCGTTTTCGTTTGCGACCTCGACGTCGTAGAGCTGCACGCCGCACTGCGAGATCAGATTTTCAAGATTTTGCATTTTTGTTTAGATCCTCTGAGATTTTTTCAAACAAATCGTCCATATGGTTTTGGTACTCGAGCCTGTCGTCAAATTTAAAGTGAAAATTCGGCGCTCTATACCAGCCCTCGGCAGCCATGCAGTGGTTTTGCAGGTGCTTTGATACGCGTTTTAGGCGGTCTAGTATATAGGCCTGCTCGCGCTCGTCAAACATCATCTTATCGAGGTATACGAACGCGTCGTATCTGCCTTTTTTACACTCGACGTCGGTCACGCACAGTCCGCGTAAAAGCTCGTCCTCAAGCGTAGATAGAGCCTCAGGTAGAAGCTCTTTTAGTACGCTTTGCGTGCGCAGCCGCTTTATCTCCGAGGGGTTCATAGGCTGGCTTGCTCCTCTACTTCTTTAAAGCTCTCGATGTAGTCGCCTTCTCTGATGTCGTTATATCCGTCGATACCTACGCCGCACTCAAAGCCGCGCGCTACCTCTCTCACGTCGTCTTTGAAGCGTTTTAGCGAGCTTACGGTGCCCTCGTGTACGACTACGCCGTTTCTGATTAGGCGGATTTTCGCGCCGCGGTTTATCGTACCTTCCGTCACCATGCAGCCTGCGATCGCGCCTACTTTAGGGACGTTGATGACTTGGCGTACTTGTGCTTGACCGAGCTGCTCCTCGTGGATGACAGGCGACATTAGGCCGCTTAGGATCGCCTTTACGTCGTCAAGTAGGTTATAGATGACGTTGTAGGTTTTGATCTCGACGCCGCTTTCTTTGGCTTTTTCTTTCACTTCGCCAGTAGGCCTAATGTTAAAGCCTAAAATCACCGAGTTTTCGCTCGCTCTAGCTAGCTCCACGTCGCTTTGTGTGATGCCGCCCACGCCTGAGTGGATGATATTTACTTTTATCTCGTCGTTGCGAAGTTTTTCTAGGCTTGCCTTGATGGCTTCTAGTGAGCCGCCCACGTCGGCTTTTACGATGACAGGGAGCGATTTTAGCTCACCCTCGGCGATCTTTTCGCTAAGCTCTTCTAGGCTTACTTTAGTAGTTTTGCTGAGCTCTTTTTGGCGCAAATATTCAGCCTTTTTCTGTGCGTACTCGCGGGCTTCTTTGTCGGTTTTGACGCTTATTAGCGTTTCGCCGGCTTCAGGAATCTCGCTAAGGCCCATTATTACGCCGCATTCGCCCGGTTTTATCTCTTTTAAAATTTTACCTTGGTCATCGGTTATCGTTCTTATCTTACCGTATGCGACGCCTGCGACCACGATATCGCCGACTTTTAGGGTACCGTTTTCTACGATAACTGTAGCGACCGGACCGCGACCTTTTTGCTGCGAGCTTTCTATTATGGCGGCTTTTGCGTTTGCTTGTGCATTTGCTTTTAGTTCTAAAATTTCAGCCTGCAAGAGTACGATCTCAAGCAGATCATCTATACCCATACCCGTTTTTGCCGAGATCGGTACGAACTCGTACGTGCCGCCCCAGTCTGTAGATAGGATATCTAGCTCGGCTAGTTCGCTTTTTACTTTGTCGGGGTTTGCAGCCTCTTTATCCATCTTGTTTATCGCGATAATGATCGGCACGCCCGCGGCTTTTGCGTGACTCACGGCCTCTTTTGTTTGCGGTTTTACGCCGTCGTCGGCTGCGACCACGATGATAACGATGTCGGTGATCTTGGCTCCTCTGGCGCGCATAGCCGTGAACGCTTCGTGGCCCGGAGTGTCGATAAAGGTAATGTTTTTGCCGTTTTTATTTACCATATAGGCGCCCACGTGTTGCGTGATGCCGCCAGCTTCGCCTGCTGCCACGCGCGAGTTTCTGATGTAGTCTAGTAGTGAGGTTTTACCGTGATCGACGTGACCCATGATGGTGATAACAGGAGCGCGGACAGTCAAATTTGCATCGTCTAGTTGCTCCTCTTCTTCGTCGTAGGCCTTAACGTAGTCAAACGCTTCTTGCGTATCAACGATGTTTACCTCGATGCCGAATTCATCAGCCAAAATTTCTATCGCATCCTCGTCCAGGAAGTCGTTTTTGGTCGTCATCATGCCCAGCATAAAGAGCTTGCCGATGATTTCGCTCGGTTGCTTGTTGATTTTGTCGGCAAATTCGTAAAGACGGATCTCTTTTGGTATCTCGACGTAGGTTACCGACTCGCCGTTATGGTCGGTGCGTTGCGATTTTTTATGTTTTTTGCGAGGCCTGCGCGCTGTGCCTTGTTCTAGAAACGAGCTTATGGAGGTATTTAGGACCGGCTTATAGCCCGTATTTGTCGGTTGTTTGATTTTTTGAGGCTCCGGAGTTTGCGTTCGTACTGAAAAATCGGGCAATATAACTACGTCTTCGTCGTCTATCACGATGTCCGCCATATCGCGGTCGCCGAGTAGATCCATCTTTGTAGCGCCGTCTTTTTTGGTTGCGACGACCGGTTTTTTCTCTTTTTTCTTTTTGCGTTCGATCTTTTCGTCGCTAAATTTAAACATATTTTCCAAATTTAGCGCCGGCGCAGACTCTCTTCTCTCGCTTGCTCTAGGTGCTGGCTGCTCGTCTTTTTTCTTTTTTACGATGACTAGGCCGCGTCTTTTTTGCAGGCTAACATCGGCTAAGCTTTCTTTTGGCTGAACGGGCTCGGTAGCCACAGGCTGGGCTTCTGGCTCCTCTTTGGGAGCTGCTTGGATTTTTGGCTCCGGCGCTTTTTCTACCGGTTTTTGAGTGACTGTTTTTTGTTCTTTTTCGGATTTTTCGTCGTTTTTTGTTTCTACTTTTTCTTTCGGCAAAGGCTTTTCTTCTTTTGCGGCGCTTGTTTTTTTGGCCTCTTTAGGTTTGCTTTCTTTTTCCTCTTTGCTCTCTTTGGCTTCCGCTTTTTTGGCGGTCGGCTTTTTCTTTTCCGGTTTTTTCTTGAGAGCTTCGGGGATCTCGCCAGTTTGGATGTAGGTGTATAGCGCCGCCGCTTCTTCAGGACTAACGCCGCTTGAGTGCGTTTTGACCTTTAGCCCAAGCTCAATAGCCTTTTCTAAAACCTCTTTGCTATTGTAGCCGAGCTCATTTGCTATCTCTGAAATTCGAACAGTCCCCATTTAAGAGTATCTCCTTTAAATTTTGCCCGTTTTGTAGCGTCGCGATAAAGCTGCCTGCGACTCTTCCGAGCGATTTTCTTAAAATTTTCTCGTCTTTTTTTAGACATTCTTCGCAAAGATAAAAGCTGCGTCCGTTTCCGTTTCCGAAAAATAGCGAAGAATTTATCAGTCTGTATCTACGCAAAATTTGCTGTTCAAAGCGCTTTTTGCAGACCACACACGTCCTGATAGGGATAAATTTTTGAGCCATTATTATAACTTCTTTTAGCTTTTTTTTAGCTTTGTAGGATTTTTATCCCGTTGTTGTCGAAATTAAAAATTTCAACTCGAAAGCTCTTAAATTTATCTTGCAGTTTTTGTTTTAAATTTGCGGCATCGCCGGCATAAACGATATTTAAAAAGCTAGATCCGCTGCCTGAAAGCGTACTTAAAAGAGCGCCGTTTTCGTAGGCTATCTTGCGCACTTCAAAGAGCTCGGGCAGGCTTTGCATGCGGATTTGCTCGTGCATGACATCTTTTGCCGCTGTCCTTAAAAACTCGTAATTTTCGCTAAAAAAGCAAGCCGTGAGAAATGCGGCGTGAGAGAGGTTGCTAACGCACTCGCCCATAGTGAAATTTTTAGGTAGCTTGGCGCGAGATTCGTTCGTGCTCATCGGCTTATCCGGGATCACGACGACGGCTTTGATATCGGTGCTTAAAGGTTTTTTTAGGGATTTTACCTTGCCGTTTTCAATGACGGAGCTAACAAAGCCGCCAAGCGTCGCCGGAGCGATGTTGTCGGGGTGGTTTTCATAAACTAGAGCCTGGTTTAAAATGGCGCTTTTATCCGCCTTAAACCCAGCTGCCGCGTAGGCTGCCGCTATGGCTGAAGTGATGACCGCAGAGGAGCTTCCAAGGCCGCGAGAAAACGGGATTTGATTGGTAAAAATCATGCGAAAAGTATCTTTTTTGCCGGTTAGTTTGACGTAAATTTCATTGAAAATAGATAAAAAAATATTGTTTTTCTTAAGAAGCGCGTTGTCTTTGCCTTCGCCCAAAATGCTCACGGAGGCGAAATTTGCCCTCGTTATCTCGACTGTGTTGTGTAGCTCTAGGGCAAGTCCTAGGGCGTCAAAACCGGGGCCAATGTTTGCGCTCGTGGCGGGAACTAAAATTTGCAAAAAATCTCCTAAACGGCTTGTATAACGTAATTTGGTAGGGTATCTAAATTTAGATTTAAAACGGCTAAATTTTGCGGTAAGCTAAATTCGCCAGCTTGCGCTTTTTGCAGTTTGACGCCATAAGGAGTATCTACGAAGCTTAAATTTTTATTCGCCCGTATCGGTGCGCCGCCGTTTAGCTCAAAGCCGCTAACTGCGTAAAATTCGCACTCTTTCACGATGCTAATCGTCTTTAAAACGACGTAGGCGACCTTCACGCCCATAAAGCTTCCCGGGCCGTTTGCGTAGATGATTTTTTGTAGATTAAATTTGCCGCCGTTTAAGATCTCGTCTATTATTTTTACGAGGGAGACGTCGGATTTTTCTTCGCTAGAAATTTGCTCTATAAACTCGCCGTTTTCGTCATAAATACCGACGATTAGCGGCGAGCTAAGAGCGATAACTAAAATTTGGATATTTTTTATGCAAATACCTTTTGATATTCGCGCGCAAAATCGCCTTTTAGCGTGACGATTTCGTAGTTTTTATCGTCGCTTAGGATAGCTAGCGTTAGCTCGTGGTTTAGCTCATGACTGCCCGCAAAGCTCGTATAGTCAGCCATCAATGGCGCACCCATCAGGCTTAGATCGCCGATCGCGTCTAAAATTTTATGACGAACGAATTCGTTTTCAAAGCGCAGGCCTTCAGGATTTAAAATTTTATTATCGTCGATAACCACGGCGTTATCTAGGCTACCGCCGAGGGCTAAATTTTGCGCTCTTAGCATCTGGACGTCTTTTAAAAATCCAAATGTTCTAGCGCGCGCGATCTCCTCGATGTAGGCTTGTTTGCTAAACTCAAACACGTAGTTTTGCTCGCCGATTATCGGGTGGGCAAATTTGATAGTAAAGTCGAATTTTGGGTTATTTGACGGCGTTACTCTGGCGAATTTTCCGTTTTTATTTACTTCTACCGGGCGTTTGATTACGATTACTTTTTTATCTGCTTCTAGCTCAGCCGTGCCAGCTTCATCCAGCATCATGCAGTAGCTTATCGCCGAGCCGTCCATAACAGGAACTTCGTTGGCGTCTAGGACTATGCGTACGTTATCTATGCCGTAGCCGTTTATCGCGCTAAGGAGATGTTCGATCGTCGAAATGTAGCCCTCTTTGCCGCCGATTACGGTTGCCATTTGAGTATTTATCACGTTTTTCGGCTCCGCTTTAAAGCTCACTCCGAGGTCTTTTCTATAAAATATTATTCCAGAATTTGCTCCGAGCGGCTCAAGCGTGATTTTTATCGGTTCGCCCTTGTGAAGCCCGATACCTACGCCTTCTACGGTTGATTTTATGGTTGTTTGTTTCAAAATTTCGCCCTTATTTTTCTTACTCTTGCCATTATACAACAAATTTACAACAAAATGGCAAATTTATTCGACCATTTTTTTAGCCGCATTCAAAACGCCCGTGACGTTATCCTTCATCCAGCCGTTATCCATCCACTCCTCCGGACGCACTTCTATGCCTTGAACTAGCATGCCAAAGTGCAAGTGATCACCCATCGCTAGACCCGTAACGCCCGTGTTTGCGATGACGTCGCCCGCCTTGACCGAGTCGCCGGCTTTGACATTTAGCGAACTGCAGTGTCCGTAGAGTGAAAAAAGGCCAAATCCGTGATTTATCAGGATGTTACGCCCGTAGATGCCGTTTTCTGCGGCAAATTCGACCGTGCCGTCGTTGTTGGCGACGATGTCGGCTTTTTGTGTCGAGGCTAGGTCGATGCCCATGTGCCAGCTTTCGCTGACGTCTTTATCTTCAAAGGTGTAGTATCTGTGGTCGCCAAAGCTTGCTACCGCTTTGCCGTTTTTTAGCGGGTAAAATTTATTTACGCTAAAGTTTTCAGCTGCGTCTATATCGACTTTTGCGGCGATTTGCGAGATTATTTTCTCATTTGCCTCGCGGAGATTTTCATTGACGAACTTCATCTTCTCCAGATTGCTCATAGCGTCGTAGTTTTTAGCGTATTGTTGCGCTAGTTCCGGGATTTTTTCGTTTAAAAATCTACTTTGGCCGTCTAGTTTTATCTTTGAGGTGCGGTATTTTTTGTCTTGGTAGAAAAATCTTATCTTGCTTTTGGTTATATTTCCCGCCGCATCAAGCGCCACGACGTCGGCGCTAAACGAGCCTTGTTGCGCCGGCCAGGCGACTAAAGAAGCGTAGTAACCGTCTTTTACGAATTTGCTTGGGATAAATTTTTTGCCGTAGTTCGTCTCGATATAGACCTCTTTTAGCATCTCGTCAGTCGCCTTAAACACGACCGTCGCGCTACCGCCTTTAGTGATGGCGTAGGAGTGATTTAGGATATTTACGTCGGGTTTTTTGTTGTCGACGGTGATTTTGACCTCTTTTTTTTGCGTGTTGCCGAGGAAAAATCCCCATTTGCTAGTATCGGTGGCCTCGATTACGATGTTATAGATATCTTTTTGCGCGCCAAATCCCGTTTTAGGAAAGGTCAAATTTAAATCGACGATTTCAGACGGCGATTCAAATTTTTGAGTCAGCAAATTTACGCTGCCTTTTTCGTCTACGAGTGAAATTTTAACTGATTTCACGCCGCCTTCGTCGGTGATTTTGATCGGTAGAGGCGAGGTTAGGTTCCAGTAAATTTGATCTGATATGGCTATGCTCGGGGCTTCGCGCTCAAATGTTTTTGATGTAAATAAAAAAGCTATCGCCGCAACTAAAAGTAAAATAATAACGCCGAAAAATATCAAATTCGGATTGCCGCGTCTTCTCATAAAAATCTCCTAAATCTTAAAGAGACCGATTTTACTAAAAAGCGATAAATTTAAGGTAAATTTGCGCCTGAATTTATAAAATTTCGCGTATTTTTCTAGCTTCGCTCATCCATTCTCGCAGCTCGTCCCACTGCTCGTTTTTGATTAAATTTTCGCATTCGTCAAGCTCTTTTTTGAAAAGGTCTATCGAATTTATCAAATTTTGCTTGTTTTGTTTAAAGATATCCGTCCACATCACGGGCGAGCTTTTGGCGATCCTGATCATGCCGTTAAATCCCGTGCCGCTTAGCGCGATGATATTTTTTTTGTTTTCCTTTTTTAGTACGCTGCTAGCTAGCGAAAAGCTGATAGCGTGGGGTAGGTGAGAGATGACGCTGGCGTGATGGTCGTGCTCCGCCGCGCTCATAAAAATGATCTTCATGCCCAGGTGCGAAAACAGCTCGACCGAGCGCTTGACGTGCATCTCGCCGCTTTCTTTAAAGTCGCAAATGGCTACGACGGCATCTTTAAAAAGCCCCGAAAAAGCTGCGGTCGGGCCGGAGTACTCGGTGCCCGCCATCGGGTGAGCGGGGATGAAATTTTGCCTGATGCTCTCGGGCACGGCTTCGATTATTTTTTGCTTGGTGCTACCAAGATCGACGATGGTCGTGTTTTCGCCGATGCCTTCAAATTCTTTGACGATTTTGATGATGGCTTCTACGGGGATGGCTAGAAATATCATATCGCACTTTTGCTTCATCTGCTCAAGAGTTAAAATTTCATGCACGAGGCCGAGCTGCATCGCCTGCTTTTCGTGCTCTTTGTTTAGATCCATGCCGCTAACGCAGCTGATTAGTTTTTCGTTTTTGAGACTGAGTCCGAGCGAGCCGCCGATGAGTCCTAGGCCTACGATACCGATTTTCATAAATTCGCCTTTTAAATTTATATTGTTTAAAAATAAAATGTGCTATTATACAGCCTTATCATCACTTTTAGGTTAAATAAATGAAAAAAAGCGTTTTTCTACTACTTCTGGGCGCAGTTTTGGCGAATGCCGAGCAGATAACTTCCATAAATTTTAAAGGTCTCGTGCATCTGTCCCCAGAAACTGCAAAGGAGATAATGGGGCTAAAAGTCGGAGACGAGCTAAATGTCGATAGCACGGATAGGGCGATCGCAAAGCTGTTTAGACAGGGCTATTTCGACGATATCTACATCGAAAACGAGGGCGGCGACGTGACCGTAACGGTAAAAGAAAAACCTAGCATCGCTCGTATCGATATCAAAGGCGTAGTGACTAACGATAAAACCGCCATCGACGGACTAATCAACATCAAACAAGGCAATATGTACGACGAGTTAGCCATCGAGCGCGCGAAAGAGCGCATCAGGCAGTACTACGAGTCAAAAGGCTACTTCGACACGGTCATAGACGTAACCAAAGAGCCGGTGGCGGGCAATGAAAGTAGTCTTTTTGTCACGATGAACATAAACCGCGGCGAAAATATCATAATAGAAAACGTAAATTTAGTCGGCGCGAAGCTTTTTGATTACGGCGACATCGAGCCTGTGGTGGCTAATAAAGAGCGCGAATTTATGGGCTGGATGTGGGGCAGAAACGACGGTAAGGTCAAACTTTTTGAGCTACCAAACGATCCTGCGAGAATCCAAGACAAATACTACCAAAAAGGCTACCTAGACGCGACGGTTTCAAACCCGTATCTAAACGCCTACATGGATAACTACACGGCAGATCTCACCTACTACGTGACCGAGGGCGAGCAGTATAGGGTATCTAGCGTAGATATCGAGGCGCCTGAGTTTTTAGAGCTTGATAAAGAGAAAATTTTAAAAGACTTTAGGCTAGAAAGCGGCGACGTGATGAACTCCGCTCGCCTAAGACAAGACATGAAAAAGCTCGACGATATGGTAGCAGATAAGGGCTACGCGTTTGTAAGGATAAATCCAAAAACCGAGAAAAACGTCGAGGACAAGACCGTAAGTATCGTCTACGAGGTTGTGCCTGACGAAAAAGTATATATAAGAAACGTGCAAATTTCAGGTAACGACAGAACCGTGGATAGGGTCGTTAGACGCGAGCTGTATCTCACGGAGGGAAATTTATATAGCAGAACCGACCTGCAAGACAGCAAGGATGCGCTAAAGCGAACGAGCTACTTTGACGAGGTCGAGATCGAAGAGCAGCGCGTCGGAGCCAATCAAGTCGATCTGCTCGTAAAAGTAAAAGAGGCCTCCACGGGCTCGATCAGCGGCGGTATCGGCTACGGTAGCTCGGACGGATTACTGCTTAACGCTAGCGTGTCTGATACGAACGTATTTGGTAGCGGCATGAAAGGCGTCATAAGCGTAGATAGGAGCGATAACGAGCTCTCCGGACAGATAGGTCTAACAAACCCGCGCCTTTTTGATAGCGAATATAGCCTTGGCGGCACTCTTTATGCTAACGACTATAGCTGGAATAACTACGACGAGAAATCATATGGTCTAAACGTCGTCGTAGGTAGAAAACTAACTAGAAATCTAAGCGCGTCTTTGGGTTACATCATAGAGCAAAGCCGTATCAGCGGGCTTAGCGACGTGCTAAAAACCGTCGGGTACAAAGACGGCAAGAGCCTAAAAAGCTCGCTCATACCGTCTATCACGTATAACAGCACGGATGATTATTACCTGCCTCGCACGGGTATCATCGCAAGTACTAGCCTAGAGTTTGCGGGCGTGGGCGGCGACGAGAAATTTTTAAAGAGTAGAACGAATTTTAACTGGTATCAAGGTATCAGAGAGTGGGTGGACTACGACCTTATTTTTAGATTCAAATCAAGCTTCGGCAAAATTTGGGATCGCGGCTGGGTGCCTATCAACGAGAGACTATATCTAGGCGGTATCAGAAATCTACGCGGATTTGAGAGTAGAACCGTCTCGCCTAAAGTCAAAGTTTCCAGCGGTAGCTGGTACGAGACGGGCGGCGATACGTCGTTTAACAGCTCGGCAGAACTTAGCTTCCCGCTAATAGAACGCGTAAAGATGCGCGGAGTGCTGTTTGTTGACTACGGCGTCATTCGCGGCAGGATCGCAAACGTAACTGCGCCTGGCATCGTGGATTATGTCGACGGACGTATCAGCAGATATAGCGCGGGCGCAGGTATCGAGTGGGTAACGCCTATGGGGCCGCTACAGCTAATCTTTGCCAAACCGCTCAAAAAGCAAGACGGCGACGATACGAGTACGTTTGAATTTACTATCGGACAACGTTTCTAATATTACAATAAAACGGCGTTTTGGTTTATAAGACGCCGTTTTTAACTTTCTATCCATAAATACAGCTTTTATCTCGATATAAATTTACAGTAAATTTTGCCTTATTTGCGTTGCGATTTAAATTTATCTATAAAATCCCCAATCATCTAAGCCGTCAAATTTGCCCTCACTTAAAAATATCAAGGTTTAAATTTAACTCGTCTATGATAGATAAAAGCTCTGAAATTTCCTTTTTTATCTGCTTTACGTCATAAAGGCTAGGCGGTAGCGAAAAGATAGTTGTTTCAAATTTATTTTCCGCTCCGTTTAAAAATAGGTAAAATTTATCGTCCATAAACGCAGCGCTCACTCCCATGTCTCCTGCAAATTTTTCCTTTAGCTCGTACAAACGTCTCATAAACGTAGGAGTCAAAAGATATCTTGCTTCAACCTTATCGTCCGTAAAACTCTAAATTAATCGTTAAAAAGAGTATCGTCCATCTGCTCTTTTTCGCCTAAAAATTTAGTGTTTAGAGTGCGACTTGCCACTATCGTTTGACCATTAAATTTCTTATAAAACTCGCAGACCAAGACCGAGCCGCTAAA
>ERZ772971.1047-NODE-1047-length-16435-cov-5.531563_pt1 | contig 16435 bp, 12 predicted proteins | sample MGYA00511943_ERZ772971 | MGnify/ENA primary metagenome ERZ772971 (study PRJEB29015, sample SAMEA2737929) | human oral metagenome | biome: human oral; feature: human-associated habitat; material: dental | place: China | collected 2144 ... | reverse complement strand
GGCTGAACCGTGGCTGAACCGTGGCTGAACCGTGGCTGAACCGTGGCTGAACCGTGGCTGAACCGTGGCTTCCGGCCGCGGCCACCAAACGGGCCGCCGGTTCCGGATGCTTACATTTTCGGGCAGAATAGCCCTTTTTGGCGCGATTTCGTGCCGTTCTGCCATCTGGTGCCGACGGCGCCTGTTACGCCTTGGGGATGCTCCGGCGACAGGCATTCCGACGGTTGGGGCAAACAACGCAACATGTCGCCATGCGCGACAAGGCGTCGCGTCTTTGTGCTTTTTGAAACAGATACAGGGACTTCCCCGCGTTCCCCCCACAGGGAATCCCCCTGTCACCCGACCGGAATGTGGTGGTGTCACGAACATCTGCACCTGTTTCAGGTTATCGTTGAGCCTCACGGGTTTAACGGGATCTGACGGTGTTTTAGAATCGACAAAATCAGAGTTTTTACAGACCTTGTAACTACGGGTAAAAGATTGCCGAAGAGACAAGGATCTTCACAACCAGATGCCTCTAAACTGGTCAGCGGGTAAAGGAAACCCGATATCATCGAAAAATGAACACCAGCGTCAGGAAACTTGTTGTCGTTGATGACGACGCCAAACTGCGGGATCTGCTCAACCGTTATCTGACGGAGCAGCAGTTCGAGGTCACCCTTGCTGCCGACTCGGCCTCGCTGAACCGGCTGATGCAGCGCGAAAGCTTTGACCTGATCATCCTCGACCAGATGCTTCCCGGCGAGGACGGACTCTCGATCATCCGCCGGCTGCGCGCCGCCAACGACCGGACCCCCATCATCATGCTCACCGCCAAGGGTGACGATGTCGACCGTATCATCGGTCTCGAGATGGGGGCGGACGACTACATGCAGAAGCCCTTCAACCCCAGGGAACTGGTGGCCAGGGTGCATGCGGTGCTTCGGCGCCAGATCACCAACGACAGCCCGGGCGGGGCCATGCACGACATCGGCGCCGTCTCCTTCGGCCCGTTCGTCTTCGATCTCGGCACCCGCACCCTCTCGCAGGATGGCAAGCGCCTCAACCTCACCACCGGCGAGTTCTCGGTGCTCAAGGTGCTGGTGCGGCATCCGCGCATCCCGCTGTCGCGCGAGAAGCTCATGCTGCTGGCCCGTGGCCGCGAGTATGGTGCCTTCGACCGCAGTCTGGATGTCCAGATCTCCCGCCTGCGCAAGCTCATCGAGCCCGACCCCCAGAACCCGCGCTTCATCCAGACGGTCTGGGGTGTGGGTTACGTGTTCGTGCCCGCCTGAGCCCGTCTGGCTCTCGCCTGCGGGGGCCATGCCGGCAGCGCCTGTCTTCGGGGTCCGCATCGCACGCCTGAAGCGGCCCCTTTCCCTTCACCGTCTGCAAGGATCGTCGCTTGAGACTCAGCCTGTTCTGGCGCACCTTTGCGCTGATCAGCCTGCTGCTGGCCATCAGCCTGGGCGCCTGGTACCAGCTGTACCGTGCCTTCGAGCAGCCTCCCCAGGCCAGCCGCTTCGCCTGGGAGATGGCCTCGGCCATCAATCTGGCCCGCACGGCCCTTTCGCATGTCGAACCCGGCCCGCAGCGCGAGGCCCTGCTGAAGGATTTCGCCAGCAACAGGGGCCTGCGTGTCTACCCCCTCAAGGACAATGACCGCATCGAGCGCTGGCCCGACCGTAAGATGGGCGCCGAGGTCGAGGGCCAGCTGGCCCGCCGTCTCGGGCATCCGGCCATGCTGGCCAGCCGTGTCAATGGCGTCTTCGCCCTCTGGGTCAGCTTCGACATCGGCAGTGAACGCTACTGGCTGATTGCCGAGCCCGAACGCCTCGAAGCACCCACCGGCAGCAGCTGGACCGAAATGGCTGCCTCGGCCATCGGCATCCTGCTGGCCACCATTGGCGGGCTGCTCATCAGCCGGCTGGTCAACCGGCCGCTGGCCAATCTCGCCCGTTCCATCGACCGCCTGTCACGCGGCGAGCCGCCCCCGCGCCTGCCCGAAACCGGCCCCCCCGAAATCGCCATGCTCAACCGCCGCTTCAACGAGCTGGCCGGCGAGCTGCAGGCCATGGATGCCGACCGCGCCATCGTGCTGGCCGGGGTTTCGCACGACGTGCGCACCCCGCTCACCCGGCTGCGCCTGGAGGTGGAAATGAGCGCCCTGCCCGAGGCCGCCCAGGCCTCGATGATCGAGGAGATCGAGCGCATCGATTCCATCGTCCACCAGTTCGTCGAATTTGCCAGCCCGCTGGAGCGCACCGTCGAGGTGGTCGACATCAACGACGTGTTCTCGCAGTTCCTGCGTCTGTACAGCCGCGAACGTGCAGCCGGCCTGCTGTCGGTGTTCAAGCGTGTCGAACACGGCCTGAGCTGGCAGGGCAACCCGGTGCTGCTTGAGCGCATCCTCAGCAACGTCTTCGAAAATGCCATCAAGTATGCGGCCACGCCGGGCGAGCGCAACGTGCGCATCGACATCATTGGCCGGCGCCACGAAAAGGGCGTCGAACTGATCTTTCGCGACCATGGCCCGGGCGTGCCGGAGGCCTCGCTCAACCGCCTGGCCCGCCCCTTCGCCCGTCTCGATACCGAGCGCAGCGCAATCGGCGGCTCGGGTCTGGGGCTGGCCATCGTGGCGCGGCTGGCGCGCCGTACCCGTGGCGGCATGATCATCGAAAATGCCACCGGCGGCGGCCTCAAGATCCGCGTCGTGCTGCGCGACCTCGATTCCGCCAAGGTCGCAGCCCGTGAAACCTTCGTCGATACGCTGGATCCGGTCAGCGCACCAGCAGAGCTGATGCAAGCGCAGCAATCGACTCGCAACGGCCGACGGTCCCGACCTTCTCGTTCGTCTTCGCTTTCAGGTTGATCTGCGCGGGGTCACACCCGATGGCGCCAGAGAGCGCCGTGATCATCCCCGGCAGCCAGGGTTTCATTTTCGGCTGCTGGGCAATGATCGTCGCGTCGATGTTGCCCAGCTGCCAGCCCCGGGCGCGCACCGCAGCCATCGCCTCCTTCAGCAGCACCAGGCTGTCTGCCCCCCTGAAGGCCGGGTCGGTATCCGGAAAGTGATGGCCAATGTCACCCAGACCGGCGGCCCCCAGCAGCGCATCGGTGATGGCATGGGCCAGCACGTCGGCATCCGAATGACCGGCCAGGCCCAGCGGATGTTCCACATGCACACCGCCGATGATCAGCGGTCGCCCTTCCACCAGCACGTGCAGATCGTAGCCCTGACCGATCCGGAACGGCACGGCCGGCACTGCTGCGGCAACCCCGGGTTGTGCGTCGCTGCCGGCATGGGCGCCCGAGGCAGCGTGGGTGCTTCCATGGGGGGCCGGGCTGCCGGCAGCGGCACGGGTGGCCGGTGTCGGGATGGGCGATGCGGGATGGGATGAACTCATGGGTCTGTTGTCAAAAGGGAAAAATCTAGTCCTCGACGGCCGGTTCCATCCGCATCAGGATGCGCAGCATGATCAGGTCTTCGGCCGTGGTGATCTTCAGGTTCAGCTTCGAGCCCATCACCATGCGTGGCCGGCCACCCTCGGCCTCGATGGCGCCGGCCTCGTCCGTGACGTTGGGGTGCGCCTCCAGCGCCTTGCGCAGCGGCCCGAAGCGGAAGGTCTGGGGGGTCTGGGCCAGCCACAGCCGGCTGCGGTCCACCGTGCCCCCGGAACGGAATTCGTTGGTGGCCGCCAGCGAGGCACGGCTGTCGATGCGCTTGACCGTATCGGTCACCGGCATGCACAGCAGCGCGCCGCAGGGTTCGTTCTCGAGGTGAGCGGCCAGCCGGCGCAGCGTGCCGGAATCGATGCCCGGCCGGGCGGCATCGTGTACATGAACCCAGTCGTGCGGGTGCGTCAGGCCACGCTGGGCCATGGCCATCAGGCCGTTGAGCACCGTGTCGCGACGGGTGGGGCCCCCGCGACGGATCAGCAGCACCTTCGGATGGCGCAGCCCCGGCAGGCGCAGCACCAGCGGATCATCGGCCTGCACCACCACGGCCACCCGGCTGATCCAGGGTTCGGCCAGAAAGGCAGCCACCGTCACCTCCAGCACCGTCTGGCCGTTGCCCAGTTCCAGGTACTGCTTGGGCACCCGGGCACCGAAGCGGCTGCCACTGCCGGCCGCCGGAATCAGCACGAAGTGCCGCGGGCGCACCTGCTCCGCGCCGGCATCGGCCTGCCTCTGCATGCTGTCCCTGTTCATCGTGCTGACCATTCAAGCTTCCATTCCATGTCGTCGCGTATCCGGCCACCCTGGAGCGTGCCGTGGACTCATTCGTCCCTGCGAAGCCCCTCCGGGCGTGCAGCCGGTAGAATGACAGGCTGTCCGGACGGCTGAGTCCACGCCGCTGCGGCGGTGGGAACCGCCGGTCTTCTTCCTGCCACGACAGGTCATATCTTGCACGCTTCCATCCATCGACTTCCTGCCGGCTTCGGCTCATCGGATGCCTGGCTGCTGGCGCAGCATTTTCGCACGGGTGGCGATGCTGCCTCCGCCGCACGGGCGTCCTCGCCGGGCCGAACTCACGTCATTGTATGCGCGCAGCCCGCCGACTGCAGCCGCCTCGCGGCAGAAATCGCCTGGTTTGCGCCCGAACTGGCCATTGCGCGCCTACCCGACTGGGAAACCCTGCCCTACGACAGCCTCTCGCCCCATCAGGATCTGGTGTCCGAGCGGCTGGCGGCGCTGCATCGCCTGCAGCAGGGCAAGCTGGATGTGCTGCTGGTGGCGGCCAGCACGGCCGCCCATCGTCTGGCACCGCCGTCGTGGCTGGCCTCGCGCACCTTCCAGTTCGCCCAGGGCATGAAGATTGATGAAGCGGCCCTGAAATCGCAGCTCACCCTGGCCGGTTACGAACACGTCGAACAGGTGCTGCGTCCCGGCGAATACACGGTACGGGGCGGACTCATCGACCTGTTCCCCATGGGGTCGCCCCTGCCCTACCGGCTGGACCTCTTCGATGACGAACTCGAGAGCCTGCGCACCTTCGACCCCGACACCCAGCGCAGCCTCTACCCGGTCAGGGAAGTCAACCTGCTGCCTGGGCGAGAATTTCCGCTGGACGAGCCCGCACGCACCGCCTTCCGTGGACGCTGGCGCGAGCGCTTCGATGGTGACCCGTCGCGCGTCACGCTCTATCGCGACATCGGCAACGGCGTGGCCCCGGCCGGCATCGAATATTATCTGCCGCTTTTTTTCGAACAGACGGCCACGCTGTTCGATTACCTGCCCGACAGCACCGAACTGATTCTGCACGGCGACATCCAGGGCCAGCTGCAGGCATTCCGGCAGGACGCTCGCCAGCGCTTCGATTTCATCGGCCACGACGCCGAACGCCCGGCGCTCACGCCGGATGAGCTGTTTCTCACGCCCGAACAGTTCTTCGTGCGCAGCCAGGCCTTTGCGCGCGTGTCCGTCCCGGTCGTGTCACCCGATGCGCGGGATCTGGCGGCAGGCGGCCAGACAGACAGCAACCCTACATCCCCCATGCCACCTGCAACGGGGCGCGCCCGTGCCTTCAACGCCTTCGCCGTGCCGAACGTGGCCGTCAACCGCCGCCAGGACGATCCGGTCGGCGCCCTGCGCAACGTGCTCGATGCGCCCCCCCTCATCACCGCTACCCCTGAAAAACGCCTGATCATCGCCGAATCGCTGGGCCGGCGCGAAACCCTGCAGGAACTCTTTGCCGAATCAGGCCTGAAGGTGGCCACGGCCGAAGACTGGGCCACGGCCATGGCCACCGATGCCGCCGTGGTGCTGACCATCGGCCCGCTGCAGCGCGGTTTCCGCCTGGCCGATGGCCAGCTGCTGGTCATCACCGAAAGCGAGCTGTTTCCCTCCTTCGTCCGGCAGAACAAGCGCAGCAAGGGCCAGACTACCCAGGTCGACACCCTCATCCGTGATCTCTCCGAACTGAAACCGGGTGATCCGGTCGTGCATGCGCAGCACGGCATTGGCCGCTACATGGGGCTGGTCAACATCGACCTGGGCGACGGCCCTGCCGAATTCCTGCACCTCACCTATGCCGGCGATGCCACGCTGTACGTGCCGGTGGCCATGCTGCACCTCATCGGCCGCTATTCCGGTGCCGCCCCCGAAAATGCCCCCCTGCACACGCTGGGTTCCGGCCAGTGGGACAAGGCCCGTCGCAAGGCCGCCGAAAAGGCACGTGACACGGCGGTGGAACTGCTCGATCTCTACGCCCGCCGCGCCGCCCGCCCCGGCCATGCGTTCCAGTTCGAGCCGGCTGGCTATGCGGCCTTTGCCGAAGGCTTCGGCTTCGAGGAAACCCCCGACCAGCAGGCCGCCATCCATGCCGTCGTGCAGGACCTGATCGCCCCCAAACCCATGGACCGGCTGGTCTGCGGCGACGTGGGCTTCGGCAAGACCGAAGTGGCGCTGCGTGCGGCTTACGTGGCCGCCAGTACCGGCCGCCAGGTGGCGGTGCTCACGCCCACCACGCTGCTGGCCGAGCAGCATTTCCAGACCTTCAGCGACCGCTTCTCCAGCTTTCCGCTGAACGTGGCCGAACTGTCACGCTTCGGCACTGCCAGATCCACACGGACCACGCTGGAGGGGCTGGCAGGCGGCAAGGTCGATATCGTCATCGGCACCCACAAACTGCTGTCGAAGGACGTGAAATTCCGCGACCTCGGGCTGGTGATCATCGACGAGGAACACCGCTTCGGCGTGCGCCAGAAAGAAGCGCTCAAGAACCTGCGTGCCGAAATCGATGTGCTCACGCTGACCGCCACGCCCATTCCGCGCACGCTGGCCATGAGCCTCGAAGGCATCCGCGATTTTTCCGTCATTGCCACGGCGCCGCAGAAACGCCTGGCCATCCGCACCTTCGTGCGCAAGGAAACCGGTGGCACCATCCGCGAGGCCATGCTGCGCGAACTCAAGCGCGGCGGGCAGGTGTATTTTCTGCACAATGAAGTGGGCACCATCGAGAACCGCCGCCAGATGCTGGCCGAACTGGTGCCCGAGGCGCGCATCGAAGTGGCGCATGGCCAGATGCCCGAGCGCGAGCTGGAACGCGTCATGCGCGATTTTCACCAGCAGCGCTTCAACGTGCTGCTGTGCACCACCATCATCGAAACCGGCATCGACGTGCCCACCGCCAACACCATCATCATGCACCGGGCCGACAAATTCGGTCTGGCGCAGCTGCACCAGCTGCGCGGACGTGTGGGCCGCTCGCATCATCAGGCCTACGCCTACCTGCTGATTCCCGATGAAGAAGCCATCACCAAGGACGCCACCAAGCGTCTGGAAGCCATCCAGATGATGGAAGACCTGGGTGCCGGCTTCTACCTGTCGATGCACGATCTGGAAATCCGCGGGGCCGGTGAGGTGCTGGGCGATTCACAATCCGGCGAAATGCAGGAAGTGGGCTTTTCGCTCTATACCGACATGCTGCAGCAGGCGGTGGAAGCGCTCAAATCCGGGCGCGAACCGGACCTGGCCGCCACCCTGGCGCGCGTACCCGAAATCAAGCTGCACGCACCGGCGCTCCTGCCGGAGGATTATTGCCCGGACGTGCACGAGCGGCTGATTCTCTACAAACGCCTGGCCAATGCACGCGACGGCGTGGAACTGACCCAGCTGCGCGAGGAACTGGCCGACCGTTTCGGCAAGCTGCCCGAGGCTGCAAAGACCCTGATCGAAAGCCACCGCCTGCGGCTGATGGCCACCGACATCGGCCTGGCCAAAGTGGATGCCGATACCGACACCATCCTGCTGCAGTTCGACCCCGAACCGAAAACCTCGCCCGCACAGATCCTGGCCTTTGCCCAGGGCCGGCGCGACACCACCTTTGCCGGCCAGGACCGGCTGCGCATCAGGGTGACCAGCAAGGACATCGGCGAGCGCCTGCAGACCGTGCGCAGCATCCTGCAGGCGCTGCTGCCCAAAGTGAATGCCAAAGCGGACGCCTCTGCCGGCGGCAGGGGCCCAGGAACAGGTTCAGGGGTGGGTTCGGGAACGGGTTCAGGCGCGGGTGAAGGCCCGGGCGTGGCATCCGGCAAAAAGGGCAAAAAAGGCAAAAAGGCAACCGCCGCGAGTGCATCCGCAGCCAGCGGCGCAGACGCGGCAGCCCGTGCTGCGGCCGAGGAAGCCGCCCGCACTGCCCGCGATGTGGCGGCCATTGCCGCGCACACCCCTGCCTCGCCTGCCAGGCCCCGCGGCCGCAGCCGCTACGGTTCTGCCCCGGTGCCGGCGACAGTGCCGTCCGGCAGCAGCCGCAAGACGAAGGCGTACCGTTTTTGAATACACACAGCCCACCCATCATGCCCAAACCTGACAATCTGATCATCGTCCGCAAAGCCAGCGGACTGGACCCCGACACCCTTCACGCCCTGAGCACCGCACTGGGCGCAGCGCCCGAGGCCATGACCGACGAACGCCCCATTCTGGCGCGCTGGCAGGCCCCCCCCCAGCCGTCCGCCACCTTCGATGCCTGGGCGAAAGAATACGGCGTCGATGCCGCCAACGTCCCTCCCGGCCTTGCCTTCGGGGATTTTCGCCTGCTGGCCATCGACATGGATTCGACGCTGGTCACGATGGAAACGCTGGACGAGATCGCCGACATGGCGGGGCTCAAGGCCGAGGTGGCGGCCATCACGGAAGCCGCCATGCGCGGCGAGATCCGCGACTTCACCGAGAGCCTGACACGCCGCATGGCGCTGCTGCGGGGCGTGGGTGAAGACCTGATCGAACGCGTCTACCGCGAGCGCCTGCACCTGTCACCCGGTGCGGAGGTGCTGCTGGCGGCAGCCAGAGCGGCCGGGCTGAAGACGCTGCTGGTATCGGGGGGCTTCACCCACTTCACCGACCGGCTGAAGGACCGGCTGGGCTTCGACTACGCCTTTGCCAACCGGTTCGATATCGTCGATGGCCATCTCACCGGCCGGGTGCTGGGGCCGATCGTCGATGGCGCCTTCAAGGCGCAGGCCGTGCGCCAGTGCTGCGCCGATATCGGCTGCGCGCCCGCGCAGGCCATCGCCATCGGGGACGGCGCCAACGATCTGGGCATGATGGGCGTGGCCGGGCTGTCGGTGGGCTATCACGCCAAGCCGGTCGTGCGGGATCAGGCCACCTGGTCGGTGCGCGTGGGGGGACTGGACACCGTGGCGGACTGGCTGGGCTGATTCTGCCGACGACACCACTGATCTGCCATGCCGGGAAGTCACGGGGATATACGAAGATGAGTGAAGAAGGCAGCCATGTCCTTCAGGAAATGCATGAACCAGGCTGGTTTTCACGCGATCGACCTGCTCGGCACATGCTGCCTTGATGCGTTTTTGGCGTGGTGTGACCGGACCATGCACGCGATGAATTCTGGGTCCATGGGATATCCTGCCCCTTTTTTCCGCCCGGCGTATGATGACTCTTGACCTGCACCGGCAGCAGCCCAGGTGCGGTGTCATCCAGTCAACACAACACGAGGAAGACAGCCATGAGCGACAAGGTAGCGGTCATCACGGGTTCGGGCGACGGTCTGGGCAAGGGCATTGCCCGGCGGCTGGCCAGCGATGGTTTCAACATCGTGCTTTCGGACATCAACCCCGAGACGCTCAAAGCCACCGAGGCAGAATTCAGGGCGGACGGTGTTCCAGTCACGGCCTTCCAGGGCAACGTGGCCAAACGGGATGACCAGTTCGCCCTGGTCAAACATGCCGTCGATACCTTTGGCCGCGTGGATGTCTTCGTCAACAACGCGGGCATCGAGGACGTGATGCCGCTGGAACGCGTCACCGACGCCGAGTTCGACCGCGTGTTCGACATCAACGTCAAGGGCGTGCTGTTCGGCATCCAGGCTGCCGCCGAACAGATGAAAAAACAGCAGCAGGACGGCCGGGTGTACAAGATCATCAACGCCGCCAGCATTGCCGCCCACGAGTCCTACGACCTGCTGGGCGTCTACTGCGCCAGCAAGCACGCCGTGCGCGCCCTCACGGTGGCGGCCGCCAAGGAACTGGCCCGCTTCAACATCACCGTCAACGCCTACTGCCCCGGCGTGGCCGGCACACGCATGTGGGACCGCATCGACGAAGAAATGGCCAAAATCCACGGCTGGGCGCCGGGCGAAGCCTTCAGGCGCTTCACCGCCGGCATTCTGCGGGGCCGTCCACAGGAACCGGCCGACGTGGCCGCCCTGGTGCACTTCCTCGCCTCGGAAGATTCCGACTACATCACCGGCCAGTCCATCCTGACCGACGGAGGCATGGTGTTCCGTTGATCCATCCCCGGCCAGGCGTTTGATGCGGACAGGGGGTCTCTCCCAGGGCCATGTCCAAACTGTGCGGGGGTGGCCTCGGGCCGATCCCCGCCTGACGAGGGACAAGGCAGCGTTCCGCAGGGCCGTTCGTGGAAAGAGGGAGATTTCTTTGCTGAGTTTCTCCGCAGAATGGGCAGCTTTTGCTGAAGCGTAGTCAGTTTTTCGTGTCGCCGTTCAGGATGCCAGACCTCGTGTCGAAAGCCGATGTACGCTGCCCATCCGGCGCCGGGGCGTCAGACTGACCCTGACCGCCAAAGCCCTGCCCTCCCGGCATGTCATCCAGCGCCGCCCGGGTCTGCTGCTGCATCTGCGCCTGCATGCCGAGGAACAGGTTCTTGCTCTGCTCGATGTAGTCACTCATCATCCGCTGCATCACCGGCGCATGGTCCTGCATGAACTGCGCCCAGCGCATGGCATCGGGCAGACTCCCGCCGGTGTCGCCACCGTGCTGCGCCTCGGCGTGGGCCTGCACCTCGATGAAGGCCTGCAGCGTCTTTTCCAGACACGTACTCATCAGCCCCTGCATCGGGTGCCCGTGGAAGCGGATCATCTGCGCCAGCATCTCCTGCGGGAAGAGCGGCGACGGGCCGGCCTCGCCCTCGACGATGATCTGCAGCAGGATGCTGCGCGTCAGGTCTTCCTGGCTGCGCGCATCCACGACCTGAAAATGCGCGCCATCCAGAACCAGCTGCCGGATGTCGGCCAGCGTGATGTAGACGCTGGTCTGCGTGTCGTACAGCCGGCGGTTCGGGTATTTCTTGATCAGCCTGGGGGTGGGGGCCATGAGGGTGTCCACGATCAGGGGAAAGGCCGCGGACGGCGCTTTCAGAGGAGGAGGAAATGTCTTGTATTTCATCTGATGATAACCGCATGGCCGCCCTTCTGCGCATTGCCCCCTGATTCGTGGTTGATCCTGATCAGCAGACCGGTGGCGCTGTTGTGCGTCTCCCGCCTGCGGCACAATCGCGGCATGCTGATCGTCATCATTGCCTGGCTCTACGTGGTGGTGCTGATGTCTGCGACCGAAACCTCAGCCATCGCGGGCATCATGACCTTCTTCCTGTACGGCGTCCTGCCGCTGGCCATCCTCACCTACCTGCTCAACACGCCGGCCCGTCGTGCGAAGCGCCGGCGCGCCGAGGCGCAGGCCGAGCCCTCCAGCATGGCCGGGGCCGCGGTGCCTGTCATGGCCGCAGCGGGCGAGGACATCACGGATGAGCGTGCGATGAACGGCGCCGCTACGGACAACGCAGCCAGCGATGAACCCGAGGCTGTGTCTCCAGTGCACCCGGTTCGTTCCCATGAGTCTGGACCGCCTAATGGCTGAGACCTGTATCCTGCAGTAACGGAACCCTGCATCTCTGATGTCCCGCGACCACGGTATTGCACCGGTATTGCCGGGGAAATCCGGCCACGGGGGCTATACTGCCCGCTTGTAAAGCATGACGACTGGAGGGCCGCATGTCCCTGCTCGACAATGCCATCTGGTGGCATGTGTATCCGCTGGGTGCCCTGGGCGCTCCCATTCATGACCGCTCCGGCGACGATGCCGGCCATCGCCTGCCCCGGCTGGAAGCCTGGCTGGATTACGTGGTGGAACTGGGCTGCGCCGGGCTGCTGCTCGGGCCGATCTTCGAATCGGTGGCGCATGGTTACGACACGCTGGACCACTTCCGCATCGATGCCCGCCTGGGTGACGATGCCGACTTCGACCACTTCATGGCCGCCTGCCGCGAGCGCGGCCTGAGCGTGATGCTCGATGGCGTCTTCAACCACGTGGCGGCCAGCCACCCGCGCGTCGAGGAACTGGCCGAGCGCGACGAACACGGCAACGTGCAGTGCTGGGAAGGCCACTGCCAGCTCACCAACCTCGACCACAGCAAGCCCGAGGTGGCCCAGTTGGTGGTGGACGTGATGCTGCACTGGCTGCGCCGCGGCATTGCCGGCTGGCGGCTGGACGTGGCCTACGACGTGCCCCGCAGCTTCTGGCGCAAGGTCACCCGCCGCGTGCGCGAGGAATTTCCGGATGCCCTCTTCCTCGGCGAGGTCATCCACAGCGACTACGCACGCTTCGTCTACACCAGCAAGCTCGATACCGTCACCGAATACGAACTCTGGAAAGCCACCTGGAGTTCGATCAGGGAACGCAACTTCTGGGAACTGGACTGGACCCTGGGCCGGCACGCGAAGATGTGCGAAACCTTCGTGCCACAGACCTTCATCGGCAACCACGACGTGACCCGCGTCGCCTCCCAGGTGGGTGGTGCCGGCGCCATCGTGGCCGCGGCCATCCTGTTCACCGTGCCGGGCATGCCCTCCATCTATTATGGCGATGAGCAGGGCTTTCGTGGCCTGAAGGGCGAAGGCGAACGCCACGACGACGACCTGCGCCCGGAACTGCCCGAATCACCCGACGGCCTGCTGCCCTACGGCTGGTGGATGTTCAACCTCTACCGCGCGCTGATCGCCCTGCGCCGCCGTAACCCCTGGCTGGCCCGCGGCAAACTGGAGGTACTGGCCAAGAGCAACACCGCCATCTACTACAAGATCAGCGACGATGCCGGCAATTACCTGCACGTTCACCTCGAAACGGAACCCCGCATGCTGGTGATCATCAGCCAGCATGATGGCGAAGTGTTCCGATGGGAGGGGGAAAGCGATCCGCCATAAGCCAGATGAGTCCCGCCATGCGGCCGCAGGGTGTGCTGCGCCGGTAGCTCCAGAAGTGTTCCGGCTCCGAGTACGTGCAGTGCCCGGCCGTGTGGATGGTGGTGACACCCAGCGCCTGCAGACGCAGCCGGGCCAGCAGGGGCAGATTGGCCAGCCATTTGCCGGGCGCCCGGCCGGGCTGGAAGGCCGAGACAGTCGAGGCGGGCTGGTTCACCTCCTGATGTGGGGGCGTGATATTTGGTGTGGCGGTCACGGATTGTCGAACCATGTCGAAGGGCGCTCCTCCTTCACTGGTCTGGCTGTCGGGCAGGTGACTGGAACCGGACATCGTGGTACTGGCAGGACGAATGGTGGCTGGAGCAGCAGAATACCCCGGGATATCCAGAAACGCTGCCCGTACGTCGTCTCCCACTTCAAAGGCTGCCGGCCCGATGCACGGCCCCAGCCAGGCCACGATATCGGCATCGGGCACCTTCTCGCGCATCGCCTGCACGGTGGCCTCCAGCACACCACCGGCCAGCCCGCGCCAGCCGGCATGCGCTGCGCCAATCACCCTGCCCTGCGTATCGGCCAGCAGCACCGGCAGACAGTCGGCCACCTGTACGGCCAGGACGATACCGGGCAGTGTGGTGATCTGGGCATCTGCCGAGGGTTCGGGCCGGTGGAGATTCGCGCCAGAGACGACGCCATGTGCTTGACCGGTTTCGCCCGCTGGCGTGCCATCAAACGGCACTTCGGCAGACGAGTTTCCCGGATGATTTCCCGGCCTCGCGGCTGCGATCATGCGGGCTCTGGCCTCAGCGCTGTCCAGATCCAGCACCCGGATGCCGTGAACCTGTTTCAGCCACGACACCGGCATCCCGATGGCCTCGGCCACACGCCGGCGGTTCTTCTGTGCGGCAACCGGATCGTCGCCGCAATGAATGCCCAGATTCAGCCCGCCTGCGGTGGCCGGCACCGCCTCTACCCCTGTTCCAGCGTCGTCACGCGTACGACTTACCGCAAGGCTGTGCAGGTCCGTCCGGCCAGAAAATGCATCCACGCTGTCGGGATGAATGGCCTGCCTGTCTGCCCCGGTTTTCCCGGTCGTGTTCCATGGTCCCCATGGCCCCTGGCTTACCCCACCACTGCGCAGCGTGAAGGCCCATCCCACCGAGGCATGCGGAGCGGGCGGCATGGCCAGGCTTGGCAATCGACGAAGCCCGAACGTGCTCATTGACATGGCCAGGTCCGGCTGCCTGTAGCACGCGAACATGCTCATTGGCATGAGGGGGCTTGCCGGTCCGTAATGAGGCGCTCCGACGTGCTCATTGGCCAGGCATCGGTGGCGCCTGCCCGGCGTCCGGTTGAGCCGTGCCCGAATCACCACCGCCCGTATCACGGTTCTGGCGCAGGAACTCGGGCAGGTCCGGAATCAGCGGGGCCTGGGCCGGTGCCATGTTGGCATCGGCCGGGCGTTCGGCATTCGGGTCCGGATCCTTCGGTTTGGGGAAATTGGCCAGATAGCGGCTGTCAGGCCAGGTGCGGGCCAGCACGCGTACCGTGTCGTCACGCAGGTCCGGCAGGTTCAGGTTCTGGTAGGACGTGGCCAGGATGCTCAGCGCCTCTTCCGTGGCCGGCGTGCCCTGATAGGACGACAGCACCCCCTGCGCCCGGTTGGCCGAAGCCACATAGGCGCCGCGGCTCAGGTAGTAGCGCGCCACGTGCACCTCGCCCGAGGCCATGCTGTTGACCAGCGAGCGCATGCGGGCAATCGAATCTTCCCGATAGCGGCTGTTGGGGAAACGGTTGACCACTTGCTGGAAGGCATCGTAGGCCTCGCGGCTGGCCGCCAGGTCACGCTCCGAGGCGTCCTGCCCGGCCCAGCGGGCGATCATGCCGGTACCGTTGCTGAAGTTGATCAGCCCCTTCAGGTAGTAGGCGTAATCGAGCCGCTCATGTGCCGGGTGCAGGCGGATGAAGCGGTCGATGGACGACAGCGCCTCGGCCCGGTCACCCTGCTTGTAGTGCGCCCAGGCGATGTCGAGCTGTGCCTGCTGGGCGTAGGTGCCGAACGGGTAGCGCGACTCCAGCCGCTCCATGCCCTTGATGGCACTGGACCAGTTGCCGGCATCGAGGTCTTCCTTGGCGTCGGCATAGAGCTGCTCGGCGCTCCAGTTGGCCGTGGGGTCTTTCTCGGTGGCGGCACAGCCGGCCAGCAGAATGCCGGCGGCCAGCAGCGACAGCCACACGCCGGCGCGGCGGGCGGGGGGGGTCTGGGGATGGGGCATGGTTCCTCCGTCGAGCGGGCCATTATAGACGGTGCCTGTTGGCAAGAGGAAACGCATGCCCACAACGGGCTGTGACGGGCTGCTCCTGTTGGCTGCATTGGAGATCTGTTGTACCTGGTCTCCGGGGTCTGCCCCAATGATATGCAAACTCAGATGAGAAGCCGCTTGGTTATCTCCATGGCGAGTTTCTCTGCGTGAGGGGGGCGCACGATGTTTTGATGCGTTCCTCCTATTGGCACAACGTGCGGGTACGGCCCTTCGTAGTTCCTCCAGCTTGCCGATGCACATACTTCTCCCTCTTCGTCGGCTGTAAAGAGCCAAGGAGTGATGGGGAGCTTCTGGACTTCATGGGAGCCGAGTGCCGTCAAGGTGCTCTTAATGATGCTCAACATTTGTTTGATTTTACTCAAACTATAATGTCCGGGTATCAACCTGTTTTTTATGAAGATACCGACTGCGTTATCGAAGTCTTGTGACTCGATGGTCTCGTCAATCATGGACTTGTCGACATGGGGGTTATAGGTTTTAATGACACTGGCCAATAATTCTTTTTCTGAACGGTCTTGAGCTGAATCCGTCACATTGAAATATGTATCTATCATCCCAACGAAGTGAACTTCGTCGCCGTTTTCCATCAACTGACTGGCAATCTCCATGGCCAATATCCCGCCACTTGACCATCCTGCAAGCTGGTACGGACCATTCGGCTGAATTTCCTTGATGCTTCTTGTGTAAGCCATTGACATGGATTTGATCGAAGATAGTGACGCGCTGTCATTGGAGATGTCCATGGCATGAAGAGCAAAAACAGGAACTTTTTCATGGAAAATTTTTGCCAGGTCAATGTACGGCAATGCATCGCCGGATACTTCGTGTACCAAAAATATTGGGAGAACATCATCGACTCCCTTTTTCAGATGAACGACGTTGTTTCGGGTTTTGTTTGGTCCGTCAAATTCAATGATGGCATTTGCCTGTTGGGCGATCGTTTGATTTTCTATTATTTCTGCAAGAGACAGTTTTTTGCTCAGCTCATTTGTTTTTTGCTGAAGTTGAAGCAACAGCAGCGAGTGCCCGCCCAGGTCGAAGAAGTTGTCGTGCCGGCCCACGCGTTCCACGCCCAGCAGCTCCTGCCAGATATCGGCCAGCATCTCTTCCACCGGCCCTTGTGGTGCCTCGTAGACATGCGTGACCAGCGCATCCGCGTCCGGCGCCGGCAGCGCCT
>ERZ772971.1044-NODE-1044-length-16488-cov-6.636281_pt1 | contig 16488 bp, 8 predicted proteins | sample MGYA00511943_ERZ772971 | MGnify/ENA primary metagenome ERZ772971 (study PRJEB29015, sample SAMEA2737929) | human oral metagenome | biome: human oral; feature: human-associated habitat; material: dental | place: China | collected 2144 ... | reverse complement strand
CATATTGCACAAAAAGCCCGAAACCGCATGGTACAAGCGGTCTCGGGCTTTTTGTGTTTTGTGGCTAGCGCTTTTCTTGTGGTTAGCGTCTTAAAATCCGCTCAGGCTTATCGAAAAACGAGCCTTCTCTGGGGAAAGGGCAGAGAATAATTAAAAGGTTGGGGGAATCGTTAAATTGTTTGAAGAAAAATAAAAGGATCAGGATACGGAGCTTTTGGAATTCAACGACATTATTTATCACACACTTTTTGAAATACATGCCTATACATCTTCTTCATTAGAAAAATTTGGAGCATGACCGATTCCAAAGTATTTCTCAAAAAATACTTTGAGTTTCTTGATGATGCTCGTCTTCTTCTTGTCCCGATTTCCTCCACCAAAGCGACTTATGGCAGGCATGATTTTGTCAATATTCGTACCAACTGTTTTTACTTCTCCGTCGCGGAATGTGGCATCAAGGAATTTGCGCGTCTCCTCGGGCTTCAGATGTTCTTCCCAGATGATTTGTTCTAAGTCTTTTTCTCGTTGCTCGGCAACATATCCATTCCAAGCACTGACAACATCTTCTGCTTCATTGACTTTGGTAATGAATGTTTCAATGAGTTGCTTTTTGCTGCGGAGTTCCGGGTTGGCCTCCACTGCCTTTTTGATGCTGACGAGAACTTCCTTGTCTTTGCACTGACTGTCATGGTATTTCTTGACCAGTATGAGAATGTAATCAACTCAAACTTCCCACATGAAAAATCCGCATAATTCCTTGAAAACCGCATATCTCAGGAAATAAAAAGGCGTAAAACCTCATTTCTTGGTACAATAGAAGTGCTATCCGCCATCTACCAAGGAGGTTTACGCCATGTCCATTGTATCATTGAACCCTTCCGATGAAAAGAGTGTTTCCTATGCGATCACCAGATTCCTTTCGGATTTTGCAGTTGCCGGCTTATCCGTAAATGTGGAGGAGCCAAGCTCAAGGGCGTCCCGTCCTTCGTCTTGTTCTCCTATGTGCTGACCAATGCTTTCCGCATGGGCAGCTTCTACATGCAGTCACGGATGGCATCTTTCGCGACGCCATTCTCGAAGAACACCTACTATCGCTTCTTTGTGAATCCTCATATGAACTGGCTTCGCTTCACCACGCTGCTTGCCGAGCGGATCATCCGTAGACATCTTCGTCCACTGACATCCGATGCCCGCGACGACTGCTTCGTCATAGACGACTCCCTCTATGAACGTGTCGGTTTCAAGAGGACGGAACTTGTCTCGCGCGTATTCGACCATGTTTCCGGGCGGTTCAAGAAAGGCTTTCGTCTCCTGACGCTCGGATGGACGGATGGCTGCACGTTCCTGCCCGTCAATTTCTCGATGCTCGCCTCCTCCAAGGAGCAGAACGTCCTCGGCCCATGCAACAGCTTCGATCGACGCTCCCTTTGTGGCAAGCGGCGCATCATGGCTCGTCGCAAAGGAACCTGCGTCATGCTGGAATTATTGCGAGAGGCACTCAAGGCAGGACACCGTGCGAAGTACGTCTTGTTTGACAGCTGGTTCTCCAATCCGAAGCAGATTTTGGATGTCCATGCTTTGCAGCTGGATGTCATCGCCACGGTCAAGCGCAGTCCGACGATTCGCTATTGCTTTCAAGGGAAACAGAGGAGCCTCAAAGACATCTTCGCGCACAGCAAGAAACGCCGTGGGCGTTCGCGCTACCTGCTTTCTGTACCCGCCAAGGTTGGGTCATAGAGCAAGGGGCAGCACCCCGTCGATGCCCGAATTGTTTGCGTGCGCAATCGCAACAACCGAAAAGACTGGATTGCGCTCATCTGCACGGATATGGCTCTGCGTGAGGAAGATATCATCCGCATCTACGGGAAGCGCTGGGATATCGAGGTGTTCTTCAAGACGTGCAAAAGCAACCTGCTCCTGCGCAAGGAGTACCACGGGCTGTCGTATGACGGTCTTGCCGCACATGTATCGATGGTCTTCGTCCGCTACATGCTGCTTGCCGTGCTGAAACGGGATGAAGAGGATGCACGAACAATCGGCGAACTGTTTTACCTGATGGTTTCCGAGGTGGCTGATGTGACTTACCAAGAGTCGATGCTAATTTTGGCAACAGCCATGTTGACCTCGCTGGAGGACGTGTTCCGTATTTCAGAAGAGCAGGCAGTAGCGCTCTACATGAGATTCATACAAAAGCTCCCGAATGCCATGCAACATCTTCTTCAGATAAGTTGAAGATTTTTATCCCTTGAGACGTACGATTTTCAAGATGCCACTACCGATTTGGGTGTGGGAAGTTTGAGATCTATTCCTTGCGAAGAAGTTGTCAACTTTATTTATACAACATCAATGTGATATGGTCAACGGTTCTTGACAAGCGCATCAGATCCGTTTCGCGTTTCGGTTGACAACGGTGGAAAAATTAGATAAATTATAATCAAAGTATAGGAATCACCGATAAATTCATCTCCCCATCTTCACACATCTACACTGTCTACGATTATAGGAGGCGACCATGAGGTTGAAGAACATGAGCAAGAAGCAGCGGCTGGTGATCTCGGTGGCGTTGGCCTTGGGGACGATTTTTCCTTCTTTGGGCGGCGTGGTTCATGCGGAGGAAAGCTCCCAATACAAGGACGTTGTCGCTGATGAAGCGACGGGAGTAAAAGACAGCGATAATAATCTCTATGCCGGCTGGTCAACGGTTGGCAACTCCACCGTCCACAACAGCCTCACTGTCAATAGCGGCTCCTTCCAGGATGTATTCGGCGGCAAGACGGAAGGACGCGGCACGGAAGCGACTGACAAGAACGAGAGTCGGGAGAACCATGTTACCTTGAACGGCGGCAAGATGAAAAGAGACATCTTCGGCGGCTACACGGATAAGGGCAAAGCCAAACAAAATATCGTTACCATGACGGGCGGTGAAGTGGGCTGGACCGTCTTCGGCGGCTATGTGGATAAAACCGGAGAGGCCCAAAACAACCAGGTGACCGTGACGGGCGGCAGCACATGCAATCTCTTCGGCGGCCATGTAGAGTTCGGCAACGCCGACGGCAATATCGTCAACCTTAACAACGGCACGGTCAAGGAACAACTCTTCGGGGGATTTGTGTTTGATGGAAACGCCAATAAAAACACAGTGACCGTGGCGGGGGGAAGCGTAGGCGACGCTGTCTATGGCGGCTACACGCATGGGAGCGGCAATGCCGATAAGAATACGGTGACCGTGACGGGCGGCACGGTGAATGATGTCTACGGCGGTCTATCGAAGAGCGGCAGTGCCTCGGAGAACACCGTGGATTTGGGCGCGGTGACCGTCACCGGCGATGTCATCGGCGGCAGCGTGGAAAACGAAACGGGCAACACCAACAAAAACATCATCCATCTGAGAGGTACCGATGTGAAGGGAGCCGTCATCGGCGGCAGTGCGAAAAACGGCACCGACAATACCCTCATCGTCCACTCTCACGCCAAAGGCGCTTCCATCGGCTCCCTCCAAGGCTTCCAAAACGTCCACTTCTACATCGAAAATGATGCCGTGAGCGCGTCCTCGCCCATGTTGACGATCCAGAGCAGTGCTGATCTCATCGGCAAAGGCATCGGTGTCAAACTGAACGGCAGCGCGAAACTCCTACACGTCGGCGACACCGTCCGCCTCCTCCAAACGACGGGCGACCTCACTGCCGATGCCGTCATCGACAACCAACGCAAAGGCCAACACGGCAGCTCCTTCAAGTACGAATTTGAAATCACCAAGGCCGCCGATGACAGCAAAGCGCTCATCGCCACCGTCACTAACGCAGAAATGGATCCTTCCACCACGAAATCCTACGTCGAAACCCGCGCCGCGCTGACAGATCTGGTGAACCGCGCCGGCGACGCCATGGCGGGCGAACACCTTGCCGCCGCGAAGAAGGCTGCGTCCAGCGGCCAAGGCAGAGCGGAAATGGATCGCTATCAAGTCTGGGCGGGCATGGGCGGTAGCACCATGCGAGTGGAATCCGGCTCCCACGTTGACACGAAAGGCTGGAGCATCGGACTTGGCTGGGCGCGCCGAGATGCCGGAAAAGCCGGTGACATCCTCTTTAGCCCCTTCGTCGAATACGGGCGTGGCACCTACGATTCCTACTTAGACGACGGAACCCACGGCAGCGGTGCCATGACCTACTTGGGTCTGGGGCTTTTGGTGCGGACGGAAACGAAGACTGGTCTGTGGTACGAAGGCTCGATTCGGGGCGGGCGCTCCACCAGCGACTACAACGGCAACACGGCATCCTATGACGGATCGAACCTCTACTACGCAGCGCACCTTGGCATAGGCAAGGAGATAAAACTCAAGGAACACACCGCTTTCTCGCCGTATCTTCGCTACTTCTACTCTCACCAAAACAGCCTCACCTCGACGCTTACGAGCGGCGAAGTCTACGACTTCGGCAGCGTGGACTCCCATCGCGTTCGCGTGGGCTTCCGGTACACCCATACGGTGAGCGATGCCAATGAATTCTATGCGGGGCTTGCCTACGAATACGAATTTGGCGGGGAAGCATCCGCCTCCTACCAAGGGAACAGCACGCCCAGCCCGAGCCTCAAAGGCGCGAGCGGTATGTTGGAGCTTGGCTATCGTTTCACGCCCAAGGGAGAACGCCTCACCTATGACATCCACCTCATCGGCTGGCAGGGCATTCGCCGCGGCTTCACCGGCGGCGCACACATCAACTGGGCGTTCTAAGTCCTTTCGGTGTTATTTAGTGCAAGAACATTCTACCACAGGTGCTTCTGCTTGTTCTTTTTACTGTCCGATTTCTGTTTACAACTAACATTAGCACTCTGAGAGCAGCGCCTCGGTCAGCGCGTCCATAATCTCCTCTTCCCAGATGTAGTTGCCGCTGAACGTGCCCGCGCTGCGCGGATCATCGTCCTCGGCGACCGCTTCGCCGTTCATGATGTAGACGAAGCCGTCCTTCGTCCCCGGACGGAAAAAGACGCCGGAGAGAAGCCCGAACGCTTCGCCGTTGTGCCCAACGAGATCGACCTCATGCGCGCGGTTCACACGGGACGTACTGTTTCCGGCGATCTGCACCTCGCCAAGACCGTAGGAGAGCAGAGTGCCGCCCCCCGTGCTGCCATTTTTCTGCGCTGCATCATACTGCCACTGGGGGCGCAGCATTTCTGCAATCGAGGTGGGGGAGAGAATCTGCCGCCCGTGGTAGCTGCCGCCGTTCATCAGCATTTCAAGACAGTGCGTCAGCTCCTCGTAGGAGATGCGCAGCCCGCCCTGCGGGGAGAGCATTGTTGCGTTCGTGCCGGGCACATAGTCCTTGAGCGGGAACCAGCCCTGAATATCCTCGGCGTACGGATTTTGCAGGTAGATGAACTCCTTTTTTGGCTGCTGTCCGCCGTAGTCGTCCGCCTTGCCGTACCAACGCCCAAACTCATCCCAGTGTCCGCGCTCATCCTTCTTTTGATAGATCGTGCCGAGCTTTGCAAAGTCGCGCTTTGCGAGATTGCCGGGGACATAGTCGGCGTGCGTGTCCAGCTCCTTGAGAATGTGCTTCTTCTGGTAGCGGTCGAAGCGCTCGCCCGTGACCGCCTCGATGATTGTGCCCAATAGCCCGTAGTTGATGTTCGCATAGCAGAAATAGCTGCCGGGTGCCTCCTCGGCGGGGGCGAAGTGATCGCCGTTCTCGTAGTAGCGCCCCTCGGGTGTGAAGAACTCGCGCACGTTGACCGATGGCGGGATGCTGTAGACCTTGCCGTCGCGCAGCGAGGACGTGTGGCTCGCAAGCATCCGCACGGTGATGGGCGTGTCGGGATGGGCGGGATTCCGCAGAGAGAAGCCGAGGTAGCGGCTCACATCATCGTCCAGACGGAGCTTTCCCGCCTCAACGAGCTGCATCAGCGTGAAGATACTGAACTGCTTTGACACGGAGGCAATGCGAAAGCGCGTGTCGCGCGTGATCGGCTCCGCCGCAGTCCCATCCGGCGTCAGGAAGCGGCGGCTGCCCATAAAGTGACTGTAGACCTCCTGCCCGTTCCGATAGAGTACGACGCCGAGTCCCGGCACCTTTGTTCCAGTATCGCCGAGCATGGCATCGAGCCGTTTCGTGAGCTGCGCCTCTGCGGCAGGGGAGAGTGCGGCGGAGTGCGTACCACTCGTATCGGCTGTCACGGTTGGCGCAGGAGGAACGGACGGCGCAGCGGCAAACGCCGCAGGCGCACCCAGGACGAGTGTCGCGCCGAGGACGATCGAAAGACGGCGCAGGATATTCATTCTGTTTCGCATGGGGAACTCCTTTCATACAAACGAGATCAGCTGGAATTTTGCTGAAGAATTGCAATGTTTAGGAAACGCTGATAAAATGAAGTTGCCCAGATTTGCGCAGATGCGCTGGTTCTATAGAAGAGACAAACCGCAGGCGTAGCGGTGCTACGTCGAGGATTTGTCGACGACGAGAGGACAGTGCAGATGCGTGAAGATGGGTGGCTGAATTTATCAGAGGTTTCTTTATTATAGAATAAAAGCGATCTGTCATACAATGGATTTTCGCCCTAAAACGCGCTCTTTTCGTTCGGTACACGGTGGTGTCCATACGTTGCGTGTATAGCAGCCAGCCTTTCTTTCAAATTCTATGCAATTTTTCATCAAAAGCAGGATAATATCTCATCCATGGAGAAAAACAGCAAATAAGAAAGACACTTCTAATGAAAGGAGATTATATAGGGAGGTATTATGATGCGCACCAGGAAATTGTTAAAGAACATGGCGAGGATGCTCAGCCTCATGGCCATCATGTCCGTCGGTGTCACGGCACAGGCGGAGGATGTCGCCATGAAGGAAATCCCCTTTACCGCATTGGATGGGGTACGCGTCGGCAATGCCCAAAGCGACGAGGGAAAGACCGGCGTAACGGTTCTCTTTTTCCCCGACGGCGCCAAGACGGGGGCAGATATCAGCGGCGGCGGACCTGCCTCACGGGAAACGCCCGTCCTCGACCCTACGAAAGAGGACATCGCGATCCATGCCATCGTATTGTCCGGCGGCAGCGCCTACGGATTGGCGGCGGCCGACGGCGTGATGAAGTGCCTGGAGGATCACAGCATCGGCTATGATACAGGTTTTTCCTTGGTTCCTTTGGTGGTGCAAAGCGCGATTTATGATCTTTCCTATGGCAGTGCGGCGATCCGACCCGACAGTGCCATGGGCTATGCAGCCTGTCAAAAGGCATTGACCGAAAATCAGCCCCTGAGCGGCTCTGTCGGCGCCGGTACTGGTGCCACCGTCGGCAAGCTCTGCGGCATGATGCAGTCGCAAAAGGGCGGCATCGGCTACCATGCGGTGCAGGTCGGCGATCTCAAGCTGGGCGCCGTCGTCGTGGTAAACGCCCTCGGGGATATCTATGCCGGGGAACATAAGATCGCCGGGCTGATGAATGAGAGCCGCACAGGATTTTGTGACAGCGTAGCGCAGCTATACCGCAGCACCGCACCTAAGGATCTGTTCACGCGCACCAATACCACCATCGGCGCTATCCTTACGAACGGAAATTTCAGCAAAGCACAGCTCACCCGCATCGCCGAGCAGGCGCGAAACGGCTACGCCCGCTCCATAAGGCCCGTGGGAACCCTGGCCGACGGCGATACAATATACGCTTCCGCTTGCGGTCACTTGGTAGAAGCCGACATCAACATGGTGGGGACATTGGCGGCAGAAGTCATGGCAAAGGCCATCGAGAACGCGATCCGAGCCGCGAAAATCAACGATGCTGACTATCTGCCTTACTGCTTGCCCCGGTAACAGCGCAGCAGCACCGATGTGTGAAGATGGGCGGCTAAATGATGGTGGTTGGCTGGAGCAGAAAGATTCGCCGATCAAAAGCGGACGTTCCGATCCTATAGTTCGGAAGGAGAATACCTTTAGGGAAACGCTGATGCATTGGAGGTACGACTTATCATGAAGCGACATATCCGTAAAAACCAGGCATTGGCTCTCTTTTGTCTCTGCGTCTTTGCAGGCTATTCAGGCACAGCTGCCGCTTCCAGCGAATACACGACGGCAAACAACGTCTTTCATCTTCATTTTTTGGATGCCGGTGAGACGGATCCCTCCGACGAAGATGAAACCTCCACCTATACGTTGTCCGAGTTTCAAAAGCAGAGCATCGCCTTGGCCGCAGAGCGATGGAGCTATATCCTGCGCGACGGGAAAAGGATGCCGCTGCACATTCTTGTCAGCACCGAGGATGATTACAACGTTTCCGGCGGCACGTCTATTTTCTATGATCCGCCCCGCGAAGACAGGATATATCCCACCCTTTCGTACACCATGCTGATGACGGAAACCCCTTCTTCCCAAAAGTATGGGGGATTTATGTACATCGGCAAGGAGATGTTCCCCCCGACAGCCCCGGAGACGGATCTTTGGACGCCGCTGCCGCAGGAAGACACCCCGTCCCTTCATCCTAACGCGTTCCATGAATTTGGACATGTGATGGGAATGGTAGGTAGTGTTGATTTGACGCGCTCCCAATTTCGCCCCGTCCTTTCCGCCTTCCAGAGATTTCTCTACGATCACCGAGGCGTCCGCGCCAAGCCGGATCTTGCCATAAAAACAGACAATCACCAGCCGGACAGCGATGAATATTTCGACCTTCCGGGCTTTGCCATCAATCTCGACGGACGACTGCGTCTGCCGTATTTCTATGGGCCTGAAGTCGCCCGGGTATTGGCGGGGGAGCAGCTGAAAACATACGATGCTTTCGGACGCCCCATCGAGCAAAGGGTTCCGGGGGTTCCGCTCAATGGCAACGAGGGATGGCCGGGCCAGGACTACTTAGATGGGATACCGCACAGCGAGCTGCGAAACTCCTTGATGAGCCATCAGTGGTGGCGTAATTACAATACATTCATGGAGCTTGAACTGGCCATCTTCCAAGATCTCGGCTACTCCATCGACCGGCGGGATTTCTTCGGACGCTCCATCTACGGCGATGATCAGGAGGTTTACAACACCGCACCCTACGCAGCGCGGACTGCCGACCATACCGACTATATCCGTGGTGCATATAGCCGCACCCCCTGGGGGATGGGGCTGCACATTTACGGCAGCCGCAACCGCGTGACCCAGGCGGCGGATCTGCTGACCGAAGGAGCGGCAGCCGTCGGCATACGGGTGGACGGAGTGAACAACGATGTCGATGTTGCGGGCGGCACGACGATACGCGCCGATGGGAAGAACGGCAACGGACTGCTCGTCGCTTATGGGTGCGATCACCGCCTGACGCTGCGCCCCGACAGCCGGGTGACCGCGCTCGGGCGCGGCGGCATCGGCGCAGCCTTCGATTTCGGTAAGAATATCATGGGAAAGGACGAAGGTCTGCGTGCATCCTACGCCACATTCTCCCTATATATACCGGTAACGCCTGCCGATGTCGATGTGGACGGTCCCTTGGTGTCGGATTTTACGGTGCAGGGCACCCTCATCGGACGGCGGGCAGCCATCTACATGAGCGATAACGCTTATGTAAAGAACATCACCATCGGCACAGGGGCGCACATCGAGGGCGACATCATCAACAAATGGCAATATGACGACCCTGACATCAGCGATAAGCGTATGTTGCGCCGTCTGGAGGGTGCTCCGCTCCCCATCACCACATTGACCTTCGCCGGGCAGAATTTACATTACAACGGCAATATTGACGGCAGCAAAAATACGCGCCTCGTCATCTCCGGCGACCTTTCCTACGGCGGCGAAGCCAATGTCCTTTCTGCCGCCGTTGCCCCGGGAGGTGCGCTCTTTGACGGTCATTACCGGCTGTATCCGGCGCCCGATCATACCCTTTCCGTTTCGCTTGCAGGCAATCTTCACACCATCGCGGATGTGGGCGTATTCACCAATCAGGGTCTCCTCGCACCCGTCGGAGAGCCGCTGACCATCGAGGGCGACCTCATCAGCAGCGGCACGTTCGGTCTTGCTACCGACGCGGACGGCAGCGCGGCGCATCCGATTGCTGTGAACGGCACGGCAAATGTTGACGGCTCCGCCTTGACTGCCCTGCCCGGACAGGTCTATCGCCCCGATACATCCTATACGTTCCTGACCGCCACCGGGGGCGTGACGGGCGCGATGATCGGCGAGGGTGCTTCCTTCTCGGGCTTTCTCGGCATTTCCTCCTACCGACGCAGTGCTGATGCCTACCGTGCCACCTTCACGCCGGGCAATTATTTGGGTGCTCTTGACAGCCGTCAGCAGATGGTCTTCCATAGCCTCGCCGCCCTTTGGCAGCGCACCGATGCCGAAGGGCAGGCGCAGATCGGCCGTCTTTATTCCCTATCGGGGGATGCCGGGCGGCAAGCTCTCACCACTCTTGCGGATGGCAGCAGTTCGGATGTGGCCGCAGCCGCCTTCGCCCGCCCCTTGGTGCGCGGTGCTTTGGCGGCGCGGCAATCGTACCTTTCCCATGGAACGAAGATTCCCCTTTCTTTGCGTCCCCTTTGCTATCAAGGCGGCTTTGGCTCACCGGGACTCGTCCTCCCCGTCGAGATTGCAGCTTCGTCGGGACTTTGGCTTCGCACCGGGCGCACGTGGAGCGAAATCGGCGGCACATCGGGGCAGGGCTACACCCTGTCCCTCGGCTATGATCGTCACGTCTCCCCGCACTGGATGCTGGGCGGGCTCTTTAGCTATGGCAGGGAACGGCTCTCCCGCGAAGCCGATAGATTCACCGTACGGGATCATCGCCTCGCACTCTATGGCATCTACCGAAACGGCCCTCATGACGGCTGGCTGACGATATCCTTCGGGCGACAAGAAAATGACGGTCAGCGCGTTTTCTTTGCCCCTCTTTTTACCGCCGCCAACAGCAGGTATCACAGCACCATCGTCGAGCTGGCGGGACGCTACAGCTATGATCTTGACGATGGACGAGAGGGCGTTTGGCACAACAAGCCCTTTGTTGCGGCAGATCTCATTCATTACCGCCAGAGCGGCTTTCGCGAAACTGGTGCCGGCGTTTGGAACCAATCGCTTGACAGTGCGCAAGCGACGTATAGCGACTTGCAGCTCGGCTGGTCGTGGGAACGGGATTTTTCCGACGATGGCTTTGTAACCTTCGATGTCGGTTGGAAGGGAATCCTCTCTGGTCATGCGCCCGACGTTGCCGCTCATCTGTCCGCGGCTCCTGAATATTCCTTCCATCAGCAACGTGCCGTTGACCGCGCCCGCTTCACCATGAATCTTTGCGGCAGCAAAGACATTGGCAGCGGCTGGCGCGTCAGCGGCGAAGCTGGATTGGAAAAAGGCGTCCATGACCATATCGCATCTGCCATGGTCAATTTGAACCGCGCATGGTAGGTGTTGCGGTCAAACGTCTAGGGGCGTTCTTATACGAGCATTCAGCCTTGCTCATGCTTTGCGTCAGGTCATGTATCTTGCAACAGTCGGTGAATGCCTTCGATGTGTACGGGCTGCCCTGATCGCTATGTTGTGGTCAAGCAAAATTGTAACACATGGGTCTCGCCGATTTACAATGAATACCTAGGGAATCGCTGATAAAATGAAGTCTGCCAGATTGGCGTAGATTTTTCGTCCGAACAAGGTGGAAAACCGGACGCAGAGTGGTGCTCTGTGGAGGATTTTCCGCCGAAGTGCGGGCAAAAAAGATGCGTCAAGATGGTAGTGCTGAATTTATCAGTGCTTCCCTAGGGAATCGCTGATAAATATCGGATAAACGATGTCATATAACAAACAGACACGAATTTCACAAAAAGCAGTGCAAAAGAGCATTCAATACTGCTCCTATTGTCCCTTTTTCTTCCCCGAATCGCCCGTTTCAGCGGGAAATTCGGGAAAAAGGCGCACTTATCCCATTGTCATGCAGAATTCCCTCTGCCTTCCTGCCTTCAAACACATGACGAGGTTCGCCGACGCAAAGAGCAGATAGTAGCGGAGCAGGTTCTTCTTGAGGCCGCGATATCTCGTCCTGCCCGCTTGGAACAGACGCTTCACGATGAGAAATGGATGCTCCACCTTGTAGCGGATGGAAGATTTCTCGTGTTCGATCTTCTTATCCCAGTGGACTCCTGCATACGCCTTTGTTGTGCGGTTCTGTGAAGGTCTTTTGGCAATGCGGTAATCCACGCTCAAAAAATGGGGATCTTCACGGATTTCTGCGCACTTTTCCACGCCGAGATACCCAGAGTCCCAGTTTTCTGCCGCGCTCTTTCTGGACATAGTACGGCGCGATGAGTGCCATCCATTCGTTCCAAGGAATGATGGATTCCATGGCTTACAGAAAGGCTTCGCGCCGTGTTGTTCTCTTGCGGCTTGCGTACTCCATGTCGGTAAAGGTTTGCTGCGCCATGATGTTGCCTCTCTCGTCGTGTTGCTGTTCTCCTCCATTGTAATATTTCGGAGCTCAATCGTGCAACAAAAAAATTTTCAGTGTTTCCATAATTCTATGCGCCTGCGCCGTCGGCACAATCATATTTTCTATCTTCCTCAAGGGGCGTAGTCCGTCAGAATTTCCAGACAAATCCCGCCTTAAGCCCCAGACCGCGCTGCTTGCCTCCCCAGCCTTCAAGACCGATGTCGGCGGTGCATTGGGAGCTGAGGTCGGCTTTCCAGCCGACTTCCATGCTCGCGGAGAAGCCTTGAAGCGACGGTGAAGGAGCGTTGTACGATCCTGTGGAGGTGCTGACTGTCGCACTCGTCTTGCCGCCGAACTCATACTGGAGCGAGGTTCCGAGGACGAGTGCGCCGCCCTTCTGCGGAATCATCCAGCGTGCGCCCGTGCGCACACGATGGCTGTCCACCGAGTCGAAGTCAAATCTCGTTCCTGCATCGAGATCTACCGTTGCGCCGTTCTGCCTTGTGTAGAAGTAGCGCAGATACATCTCACGCTCCGTACCGCTCGCCTGCGTGATTCGCTGTCCAAAGCCCAGATGTGCGCCGATGTAGTTATTGCCCATGTCGTAGGAAACCGCGATCGGAAGCGATCCTGCCTTGAGGGTGGAGGAATACTCCACGCTTGAGCGTCCGAAACGCAGACTGCCTTCAGAGAACATGCCATCCGCCTTCTCTTGGCGCACGAAGAAGCCGCCGCCGATGTAGCGCATCTTGCCTTCAGCGTGCGCCACATTCACATAGCTGTCGTAGCTGGATCGTCCGTACTCAACAACGGGTCCGAAAACAAGACGGTCGTCGCCGTGCGTCACTTCGCGCGAGAAGCCGAGAGAAAGACTCACACCCTTCATATCGACGTGCGATCCCGTCTGATAGCGCATGGAGGAGCCGCCGACAGCGGCAAAGGGTGCAAAGGTCTGCGCCGGTGCCGCCGCTGCTTCCAGTGACGCACTTGCCATGCCTTCGCCCGTCAGAAGATCCGCGCCCGTGCCGAGGAAGGCGGCCGAGCCTGCCACTGTTTCCAAGACGGACTTGCGGTTGTCCTCCACTTGCGCACGCGCTGCAGACGACGGCTCTTCAAACGGTGTCGACGGCTCCGGCACATCCACCGGCTCCGGTGTCCGGACGAGCAAATCCTTCTTGTTCTCCGCGACGCTGAGCTTCGCTCCCGTCACGTCGAACGCCCCCCGATAGACATCCATCTTCGTCGCACCATCGGTCAGAATTTGCGCGTTCTCAGTGTGGAGAAGACGCAGCTGCCCCTTCGGCTCATCGCCGCGCAGATGCGCTTCAAGCAAAGCACCCCTGAGGTCGGTGTCCTTCGTATCGGTGACGGTCAGCATGGTGTCGCTTGCAGTCATGCCCTTCGGCATCTTGAATACGACCTTCTGGAAGCCCTCGATGCTCAACGCACGGATGCCCTTCGTCTTGTTCACAATGAGCGTGTTGCCCGCCACATCGCGCGTCGCAGCGACGGCGGACGCTCCGACAAGACGCGCCCCACTGAGGTCGGGCGTGCCCGAGATCTCGATGACATTGTCCCGAACGGTCGCCTTCGAGTTGGCGTAGCTGCCCAGATCAGCACGAGCCGCATAGATGTACATCTCGGGATTGGCGGCTCCCGCCCTCTTGTAAACGCCGCCGCGGATGTTGATCTTGTTGCCCACCGCCTGAGCAAAAGCCATTCCGCTCTCTTTCGGCTCAAATGCGCTGCCGAAATCCTTGCCCCTGATCTTGACAGAGCCGCCGTAGATCTCGCCCTGATAGGTGCCGCTTTCGAGTGTGATCTGGTTGTGGCTTGCCGTCGCCGTCACATCACTGGTCGTTGAACTGACAAACGCCTCGCCGCCTGTCACGCTCTGCCACACAGCATCGGCAGAGGAAAACACCGTATTCTTTGACGCTTCCGCCGTACCGACGAGCGCTTCGCCATAGATATTGACCGTAGCCTTCGCGCCCGTCATCGAAGAAGCAGCGTACGGCGACTCCGTCATGGTGAATGTTCCACCCTCGACGGTGAGTGTATTTTCGTTCGCTTTTGCCTCTGCCTTCGCCGCAGCGGCATTGTACCAATCCGCTGTCGCAGAAGCGGCCATGAAGCGGTCCACATCCCCCTTCATCTTCTTCAGAAAGACTTCGTTCTTCTCCGCCGTTGCCCTCACCGTCGTTTTGGTCAAACGGGAATTGGAGATGGAGAATACAACGCCTCCTGTTACACTACCATCCTTTAAGAAACCACGTTCGAGGCGGACGGTGTTCTCCCGCACAATCCCCTCCACATTCTCCATGGCTGAGATTACACTGGCATCGGCACCCGTCACCTGCTGCCACTCGCCGCCCGTGCCTGTGACCTTGTTCCTCTCAAGATTCGCCTGCAGACGCTCCTTTTCGTTCCATGCCTGCGCCGACCCGTCTGCCAATGAGAAACAGTCGATCTTTACGCCCATCGCCAGCACCGCCGAGCCGCCGTCCTCCATCGTGACGACATTGTCCGTTGCCTTCACCGTCTGGGATACGCCCGCCCTGGATATTACGCGCTGTCCGATTCGGGCGCCTATGGCGCGCACCACATTCCCCTTCGAACCGATGGAAACGGCATTGCCCGTCGCCTCGGTGCATAGATCGCGACCGTATCTATTGTTTCCCTCGATGGATGCGCCCCACAAATCGAACACCTTGCCCTTGTCGAGGAGTGCCTTATTCCCCTTCGCGACAATCTGCACGTTGCCGCTCGCAACGAACTTCTGCGGGTTCGCTTCCGCTTCGCTTGCTTTCTTCTTGGGCGTAACGCAGAGATAGTCGATCCGCGCACCGGCAAACATCGTATCCATGATGTCTGTTTCCGATCCTGCCAGATTGGACAAGGTGACGGTATTATTCTCCGCTTTCACGAGCGCCGAGCCGTCCATCTGCTTGATCTGAGCAAAGGCTCCGAACACCTTCGTCTTTTGAAACGCCTGTCGAAAGTCGCCGCTTTGCACGTCCGCCTTGTTGCCCGAGAGCTTTGCCTCAAGCGTTCCGGCATCGTACATGGCGACAGCGCCGCCCGCAATGCTGCACCACTGGGATTTCCTCGGATTTGTCCTCGGATCTTTAGATTTACCGCCCGTGATCTTCACCGTGCTGCCCGTCACCTCCGCCTTTGCCGGCGTTCCGTGGTCAAGATCTACGGGGGCGGGATTCAGCTCCGCTATGGCGCCGAACAGCCCAAAGGCATCCCTGTATAGGTTCGGATTCATCGGCTTATCCACTCGAAGCGTGCCGCCCGACATCTCCACCTGTCCGCCTTCGATGTGCAGATCTTCGTTCGCGCCCAGTTCGGCGCGGATGCCATGCGCTTCTCCCAACACACCGCTCTTGATGAAAACTTTGCCGCCTGTAAGCTGCACCTTGCTGTTGGATGTCGCACGCCGAAACGTCCCTATGACAAATCCCCCTTCCGTGAGCTTCCCGTCGGTGTCCTTCACACCAATCTGCGGCGTATCGCCGCCGCCTGCGGTGCCGACAGTGACGGTCGCTGCATTGCCGGTACTGTCGCCCACGACAACCGTCGCATCTTCCGTGACCACCTGAGCCGCAGCCGCGCACGGCACAGAACCGAGCGTAAAGACACCCGCTGCAAGGCCTGCGAGGATGCGGCGGGCAAGTGTATGCGACGGAAGGGCATTTTTAGAACAAGCGCGATGTTTCATGATGGTGTTCTCCTTTCCTTGAAAACCATTCGCACAAACGTCCATTTAAGGAGCAAGAATGCGCCGCCTTTCCATGAAACCGCGTCGTTGATTCGCTCTTTGGCTCTGATGACTCGGCGTTTCATGCAAAAACAAAAATGTAAAATTATAAATCTGTAAACTTTCTCTCAGTCTATCGTAATTCAGCATGTCCGACAAGACGAAGTTTTCGTGGATGCGCCGTCTAAATTGCTTCGCCGCGCCTTCTTAAGCAAACGCTGATAAAATGAAGTTGCCCGCCCAGATTAGCGTGAAAATATCAGGAGGTGGATTATAGAAACCACTGATAAATTCAGCCGCGCCATCTTGACGCATCTTTTTTGCCCGCACTGTGTCGGCAAATCCTCCACATAG
>ERZ772971.1041-NODE-1041-length-16508-cov-11.498815_pt1 | contig 16508 bp, 14 predicted proteins | sample MGYA00511943_ERZ772971 | MGnify/ENA primary metagenome ERZ772971 (study PRJEB29015, sample SAMEA2737929) | human oral metagenome | biome: human oral; feature: human-associated habitat; material: dental | place: China | collected 2144 ... | reverse complement strand
GCGGCAGCGGTCGCCAGCGGGTGTTCGGCGGCAACGGCGAGGTAGGTCGCGCCAAACAGGGTGTCGGGGCGGGTGGTGAAGACTTGCACGTTGTGCTGGTCGGCGCTGAGGCCGGCGCGGCCAGCGCAGGCGAGGGCGCGGCAGGAAGCACCGGCTCAGCCTCCGGGGCGGCCTCGACGGGCTCCCAGAGCGCAGGCCGAGGAGCTGGGGCCGCTGGAGGCGGTAGCGGCGCCTCGGGCTCGTCAGGCGGCCAGCCCTCCAGCGGCGGCTCACCGACCACAGGGCCGGGCGCAGGAGGCGCCGGCGGCGGTTCGGGTGCACCGGATGGCGGCTCGGGCTCGGCTTCGGGAGGCTCCGGGCAGGGCGACGGCGGTAGTGGTTCTGGTGGTCCTGGCGCCGGCGGCCCTGGTGGTGGTGCGCCGTCCGGTGGCGGAAGCAGCCATGACTCCGGCTCGTGGCCTGACAGATCGGCCCCGGCAGATGACGACGACTCGGGTCGCTCCAGCGGCGCTGCGGCGACATACGGGTCGTGGGAGACCGACGCCCTGGGCGCCGACGACGTCGACGGCGCTGACGACTACTCCTGGTACTCGGGCTGGGAGGAGGACTGATGGATGTCGTCACGCCGGATGTTGAGCTGTGGGCGCGCCTGACTGAGTACTGGCGCCTGCTGGGAGCAGAGCTTGCGGCGGTGCTGCTGGCCTGCGTCGCCGGCGGCGTGATCGCGGCCCTCTCGTGGGCTATCGGCTACGCGACCGGGTCACCCAAGCTGATCTCTCGCGGCAAATGGGGGCTCGTGGGCAGCGTGGTCGCCGCTATGGCGGCCGCCGGGCTGAGTCCGCTGTACGGGTGGGTGATCTCGACCTTCTCCTAACGGCTGGCGTTGTCGGGCTGCGTCGATACGACCGGGGTGAGCGCTGTGCTCACCCCGGTCGTCGTTACAGGTGAGCCGGACCGTGACATGGCGGTGCGGCACCTACGAAAGGAAGATGCAGATGTTCCCGACGAGCGGATACGACCCTGGAGTCACACCTGACTGGAGCTTCCTACCCTTCATGGGCACCTTGAAGCAGTTGGTGGGCTCTACGGTCGCTGTGGGCCTGATCGGTCTGGTGGCGGCCGGCGCCGTCGGCGCTGTCACGTGGGCGCTTGCGGCCGCGTTCGGAGCCCACAGGGTGGCCCAGTTTGCCAAGTGGGCGACCCTCGGCTCGGTTGTCCTGGCGATGGTGGTCGGTGGTTACAGCGGGCTGGTCCGTTGGGGTGCCACTATCGGAGCTGGTTGGTGATGGCCGCCGCGACGCAGAGCGCCGAGGTGGAGGTTCCCAGGGAGCGTTTCCCGCGGGCCTCGCTGACGGGGTTCTTCTTGGGGTTCAGTCCGGCTGCGGCGTTCTGCGTCGCAACGGCTGCGGTTATCGCGGGCTTTGCGGCCCCGATGGTCGGCGGCCTTAAGGGGGTGGGGGTCTCGTCCCCGATGTGGATCGGGCTGCTTGTGCTGGGGCTGGTGCCCTCCAGGCAGGTTGACGGGCGGCTGATCGACTGGACCCCGGTCCTGGTCTCCTGGGCGGTCCGCAGGGTCTCGCACCAGAACCAGTTCCGCCGCAGTGTGTGGAAGACTCGGCCGGCGGGCACGCTGTGGCTGCCGGGGTCGAAGGCACGGTTGCGGATGCACAGGGACCCGGTCTCGGGTGCGGTGATGGTTCATGACCCGCACCGGCGCACCCTGGTGGCCATGTGCAGGGTGTCGCACAGCCAGTTCATGCTGGCTGACGCCAAGACGAAGAGTGTGCGCACCAGTGGCTATGCGGGCCTGCTGGCCACGGTCGGCTCGGGTGAGGGCGTGTGCAGGATTCAGATCCTGCTGTCCTCGATGGCCGACGCCGGCGTGGGGGTGCGCCAGTACTGGGCTGAGAACCACGACCGGGACGTGGCCGACACGGCCGCGGGCCGTAACTACCGGGCCCTGCTGCGTCAGGCGGCCAGTGTCACCCAGCAGCACGAGACCATCATCGCCATCGCGATTGACCTCAATGAGGTGCGCGATGACATCAAGCAGTACGGCGGGGGTCTCAAGGGTGGGGCTGCGGTCCTTCGTCAGCGGATGCGCGACGTCGAGGCGCTGGCCGGGCCCAGCGGCCTGACGGTGCGTGGCTGGGTGACCGACACCGAGCTCGCGCTGAAGATCCGCTCCGCCTACGACCCTGCGGTCGCCTCCAGGCTGCGGGCTCACCCCGACGAGGTCGATGACCTGGAGGCCGCCGGCCCGATGGCGGTCGAGGGCCAGTGGAAGCGGGTGCGCACCGACTCCGCGTGGCACCAGGTTCTCGTGGTGGGGTCCTGGCCGAGAGTTCGGGTCGAGACCGGTTTCCTGGCCGGGCTGAGCCTGGTGGGTGAGGCGAACCTGTCGATCTCGTTGATCTACAAGCCTGTGCCCGACGACAAGGCCTCCCGTGAGGCCGAGCGCGCCAACCAGCGTGAGGTCGGGGCCCTGGAAGACCGCAACAAGGTCGGCAAGCTCGACACGGTGCTGAATCGGCGTGACCGGGTCCAGGCTGAGCAGAACATGATCGATCTTGACGACGGTCACAAGGCGATGGACCACGCCTGCCTGGTGACGGTGACGGCCCCGACGAGGGAGGCGCTGGACAGGGCGGTGGCCGACGTGCGGGCCGCCCTGCGCAAGGTCAGGTGCAAGCCTCGCACCCTGGTGGGTGTCCAGGACGAGGTCCTGGAGGCCGGTGTGCTGCCTCTGTGTCTGGGGGTGCGCTGATGGTTCGGGTCGCGCCCCTGGTGGTGGGCAAGCAGACATATAAGCAGAAGCGGGCGATGAATCGTCGGGCGGATGAGCTGCGCAAGCAGTACCGTCAGGAGGAGGCCGAGAAGCGGCGCCTGGTCAAGGAGGCTGAGAAGACGATCTGGGCCGGGGACTACCTGCCGGCCTCTGGTGAGTGGGGTGACCGCACGGGCCGCAACCCGGTGCCGATCAATGTGCACACCAACCGGTACACGACCAAGACGTTGCAGGTTGAGTACCCTTTCTTCGCTGAGGAGGGCCTGGGGCCGAACGGCATGGTGATCGGCCGCAACGTCATCTCCTCGACGGTGTTCGGCTTCGACCCCTTCGAGCTCTACCGTCGCCGCGTGCTGTCCAACACCAACATGGCGGTGCTGGGCAAGGTCGGCTCGGCGAAGAGCTCGCTGATGAAGACCTTCGCGCTTCGGGCTTGGTGCTTCGGCCAGCGGACCTTCATCCCCGGCGACGTCAAGGGAGAGTGGTCGAAGGTAGTGAGGTCTGTTGGCGGCAACGTCATCAGCATCGGTGGGGCCTCGCGGGCCCGTCTCAATCCCTTGGATGCCGGGACACGTCCCGAGCGTGACGAGGACGGCCAGATCCTTGACGACGAGCAGTGGGCCCGCACGGTCAAGTCCCAGCGGACCCGGCTGGTGGCGGCGTTGACGTCGTCGCTGATGAATCGGGACCTGAACCAGGACGAGCAGACCGCCCTGGAAGCCGCTCTGGAGGCGACGGCGGCACGTGGTGGGACACCGATCCTGCCGACGGTGGTCGACGAGCTCTTCGACCCCTCAGGGGTGGTGCCGCTGCCGAGGGGCCCGCGTAACAAGGATGAGCTCATCACGATGGGCCACGAGGTCGCTCTGGCGCTCCAGCGCCTGGTGCGCGGGGACCTGGCGGGCCTGTTCGACGGGCCCTCCACGGTGAGGTTCGACCCGGCCGCACCGATGATGAGTGTCAACTTGAAGGCCTTCGCGGTCGAGGACCCGGCCCTTCCACTGATTATGACGTGCACCTCGACGTGGCTGGAGGCCGCCCTGCGCGGGGCCACCAGCCTGGGGCAGCGCTACATCATCTATGACGAGGCCCACCGCCTGCTGGCGCTTCCGGGGCTGGCGGCCCGGATGCGGGACCAGTTCAAGCTCACTCGGGCGTGGGGCACGGCGAACGTGCTGGTGCTGCACCGCCTGTCGGACCTGGAGGCCATCGGGGACGCTGGGTCGGCGGCGAGGGCCATCGCCCAGGGGCTGCTGGCGGACACCTCCACCAAGATCATCTACCGGCAGGAGGCCGAGGAGCTCGATGCGGTACGTGAGACGTTCCGTATGAGTGACGTGGCCGCCAACTACGTCTCGATGCTCAACATCGGGGTGGGCCTGTGGATGGTTGACCGGCAGCTGTTCATGGTCGAGCACCAGCGCACCCCCTGGGAGGCCGAGCTGACCGACACCGACGAGGCGATGGGAGGCCGGCCATGAGAGGGCGCGAACCTGTGGGGAGCGACGTGGCCGCCAACGTACTGATCTGCGTGATCGCCGCCGGGGTCGCGCTGAGCGTGAGCTCGTGGCTGGCAGCCCGAGGTGCGTGCTCGATCCAGGGCTGCCGCGTGGCCGCGGACCCACCGGTGGGCATGATCGGTGTCCTGGCCGGCCACTCCCCCGCCGCGGCGTGGCGGGCACCGGGAATGAGTGGTTTTCTGTTCTGGCTGGCCTGGCTGTTCGAGTTGGGTGCCGTGGCGTGGGCCGGGCTGTGGGCGTGGCGCCGGTGGGGCGGCCAGGGGCGGGGTCGTCAGGGTGACCCGCACAAGGTCAAGGGCCTGGCGACGGCCTCCCAGGTGCGCCGGTGTTTCTCGGCGGCCACGGTCGCGGCGATGTTCTGGCTGCGCCCCGACCTGGAGCGGCCCACGGCCTGGGACCTGGCGGTGCGGGTGGGCACCTGTCGGGGTCAGGTCTGCTGGATTCCCATTGAGGACTCGGTGGCGGTCTCGGCCCCGTCGAGGTCGGGCAAGACCAGGTGGCTCGCCTACGGGGTGGTTGTCGAGTTCCCCGGCGCGGTGGTGACCACCTCGGTGCGCGGTGAGCTGGCGGCCGGCACGATCATGCACCGCAAGCAGCGCGGCCCGGTCGCGGTGTTCGCGCCCACCGGGATCGACGCCGAGGGCGAGGCCGGCGCCGAGCTGCGGCGGGCCACCATCCGGTGGTCACTGACCAGGGGGTGCGAGATGCCCGAGGTGGCGCTGCGCAGGGCGGCCGCGCTGGCGGCCAACGGCGGCCAGGGCACCGGCAACGACGCCTTCTGGAAGGAGCACGGTATCCGGGTCCTGGCGCCGATGCTGATGGCCGCAGCCGTCAGCGGCCAGGGGGCCGAGGCCCTCGACCGGTGGTCGGACGGCCCGGGCCAGGCCAAGGAGGCCGTGCGGATCCTCAGTGAGCACCCGAAGGCCTACCGGCGGTGGGCCGACGTGCTGGGCTCCGAGCTCAGCGGGGACCATCGGACCGTCGACAACATCTGGGCGACCGTGCAGTCCATCATCGGGCGCCCGCTGATGGATCCTCGGGTCAAGGAGGCCATCAGCCCGGCCCCGGGGATGGAGCTGGACATCGAGGACTTCATCGACCGGTGTGGGACCTTGTACATCGTCGGGGACTCGAAGGCCACGGCCGCCCCGTTCGTGGCCGCCCTCATCGAGGACGTCTACGCCACGGCCATTGAGCGGGCCAACCGCTCCAAGGGTGGGCGCCTGTGCCCGCCACTGGGGATGGTCTTCGACGAGATCGCCAACATCGCGACCCTGCCGTCCCTGCCTACCATCGTCTCAGCCGGCGGCGGCTCAGGGGTGATGTCCTGGATCTTCGAGCAGTCTCGCGCGCAGCTGGCCGCGCGCTACGGTCGCGAGGCCGCCGAGGCGATCTGGGACTCAGCGACCACCAAGCTCGTCCTGGGCGGTGCGACCAAGACCGAGACCCTCAACGAGATCTCCGGCGCCGTCGGGGACCGTCAGACCCGTCGCCGCACCGTCTCCTCGGGGCGGGATTACATGCAGTCCTCGTGGGCCGAGACCGAGGAGAAGATCCTCATCGGCTCGCAGATACGAGAGCTGCCCAAGGGCGTCATGCTGCTGCTGAAGGCCAATACTCCGGCCGCCCTCATTGACGGCATGACCCTGGAGGACCGCCTGCGCCGGCGCGGTCGAAAGGCCCCGCCCCTGGCGGCGGCTCCCAGCGTCCACTACACCACGGCGGCCCCCGCTCCGCCTGCGCCGGCGGTCCAGGCACCCCAGCTAGACGAGAGGCACACCAGCAATGAGCAGCAGTAGCAACGGCAGCCCTGAGGTGGTTGTCTACGGACGCCAGGGGTGCGTGCAGTGCACGGCCACCGGCCGCAAGATGCAGGCCATGGGCGTGGCCTACACCTACAAGGACGTCGCCTCGGAGCAGGTGTCCCGTGAGGCTGAGCAGGTCGCGTCCCGCCTGGGGGCGCGCCAGCTGCCCCTGGTGGTCGCCGGCGACCAGGCGTGGGCCGGTTACCGGCCGGATCGGATCGAGCACCTGCGCCCCCCTGTGGTGGGAGCGAGCAGCCGCTCCCCCTCCTCGGGCCGGGTCAGGTCGGTGGGCGTGGAGGTGGGGTAGATGGCTGAGGGGCTGCGCAACCGCCGACGCCCACGACGCACCCCCGGGAGGGTTGCCGCCGCCAGGCGGTACGCGGCGTGGATGAACTCGCCCGCCTGGCGCCGGCGCCGGCGCAGGTGGGCGAGCGAGGAGACGAGACGCAGCGGGCGCATCGTGTGCGCCGTGTGCTCCAAGCCCTGGCGTGAGCGCCGAGACGACCTGCATCACGCCAGCTACTCCCGCATGGGCCGCGAGAGGCACGAGGACCTCGTCCCGATGTGCAGGACGTGCCACGAGCTGGTGCACAAGGCGATTGACGCCTCCACCGCCTGGCAACGACTGATCGCCAAAGGACACCGCCGCCTGGTGACAGTCTCCATCATCGCAAGACTCAAAGAGCTCAAGGACAAGGAGAAGCAGCAGTGAGCCAGGACGACAGCAGCACTGAAGCAGCCAGCGCAGACGGTGCCGGCGGTCAGGACGAGCAGGTCGGACAGTGGCTGCTCCAGGCGCTCGACGACGCTGCCGGCAAAGCCGCCGGTCTGGCCGGCACCGCCGGGACCAGCGGGGCGAGCTCGGCCAGGACGGCTGATGACCCGTTCACGCAGGCCGTCGACTGGTGGTCACTGACCCCACAGGAGCGCCTGGAGGAGCTCGGAGAGCTGCGGATCTTCGTGGCCAGGCTGATGGTGGCCTACGAGCTGGACTCAACGGTCATTCCCCCGTGCTGGGAGAAGCACGAGGGATATATCCGGTTCCTTGATGCGCTTCATCGGTCCTACCTGGACGCGACACACCCGGCGCAAACCGGAGAAGCCTTGATGGGATGGCACCATAACTACCAGTTCGTGCGCGATGAGCTGGCAGCGTGCAGCAAGCAGCTGAGCTGCACCTCGCTGACGCACCATCCCTTCCAGGCCCCGGCCTGGGCGACGGCAATAGTCAACGACGGCAAGGACGGTCACGAGTGGCAGGCACGCCAGGAGGAGGCGATGGTCGCCTACCGCGGTCAGGCGGTGGCGGCGGCCGTCGAGTCGGGCGTGTAACCGGGTACTCCGATGACTGGAAGCAAGCGACGGTGGCGTGGCCCTGCGGCCACGCCGAGGACCTGGATCTGTCGTGGCTGCCTGACGTCGAGGCCAGGAGGAGCAAGGCACGTCAGACGGCCCAGGACGGTGACTGCATGAGGTGCTGGCTCACACAGGTCCGAGATGAACGCGATGAAACTGGCGCCACCGACGGTCCCGGCACTGACGCTGGTGGCCCCACCGTGGCCACGGTGATCCCCTTCCCACTCACCGATGAGCACAAGCGGGGCCGGCCGGCCTCCACCCAGCGCGAACTCGATGACCTCATCGAGGCCGGTGAGCCCTGGATCGAGGTCGTGGCCACCTCCGTGGCCCTGGTCGTGGCCTGGGTACCCGACTCCTGCCGTGTCGACATCGCCCCCGGGGCGAAGGCAATCGTGGCCGGCGCCGGGCCGGTGGTGCGGTCCTGGGGCCACGCAAGAGCAGCCTTCGGGGGGCGCGTGGCCGGCGGCCCGGGCAGCCGCACGGTGCTGGCCGGCGGCCGGGCCGCCGTCAGCACGGGCGGGGCACTGGTCGCCGAGGAGGGCCTGGGCCTGGCGGACGCCGGAGCACGACTCTCCGTCAGCCAGGACGCCCAGGACGTCGGCGTCTACGCACTGCCCGGATCAATCGTCACGTGCGACGGCCAGGCGACCCTGACCACTGAGCGCCCCTGGGGCGTCCTGGTCACAGCCGACGGCGTCATCGGCCCAGCCGAAGCCGAGGCGGACGTCGACCTGACCGACATGCTGGACCTGGCCCAACGGATGGGCCCCCGCCCAGGGCTATAGATCCCGGCCCCGCTCGCGCCTGGGCTCAGAGGCCGGCTCCCGCCACTGCTGGCGGGGTGCAGGAACCCGCTGCGACCGGCTCACGGTGGGCACCCCCGGGGCCCGACCAGGGGCCGGGGGCGTCTTCCTGGGTGCCTGCTCGGAGAGCCGGCGGGCCCGAAGGAGCGCCTGGGTGGCGCGGCGGCGGTCCTCGACGACGGTGCGGTCGATGTGGGAGACCACCGGCCCCAGGGTCGCCTCCAGGGAGGCGTCATGGGTGGTAGCAGTGACCGGCCCGCTGGGCGGGTCGATGATGCCGTACCGGTCCCGGTAGGCGGCCACGGTCCTGGCGGCCTCCAGCCACCGCGCGCGCACGCGCGCGTCGGCCGGCACGGCGCCGAGGTCCTTCGTCCAGGGCTGGCCCTCGGTCAGGGCCCGGTGCAGGACGGCGCTGGCGCGGGCGGTGATGAGCTTCTCGCGCTCATCCAGCGCGCGCTGGGTGTCGGGGTCGGCCGACGGCGGGGCGGCGGGGATGAGGCCGGCGATGAGCCGGCGCTGTCCGCCGGCGGCAGTGTGGGCCTTGCGGGCCTTGGCAACACGATTAGCCAGGTCGGCGGCCGGGTGCGCCTCGCTGAGGGGCTTGGCGCCGGCCAGGGCCGGCAGCACCGTGCCCACGTCCAGGCCGGCCCGGTGGCTGCGGCGCAGCTCCTTGGCCAGGGCATCGGAGTAGTCGTCGGCCAGGAGCCGGTCGGCCTGGCTGGGCAGGAGACGGGGCAGGGAGTTCTCCCATCCCCAGGCGGCCTCCCCGGCCGCGATCGTTGAGTACTCGTCGGCCAGGCGCTTGACGGACTCGGCGGCGTCGGCGTGGCGGTCTGCGGCCCGCCTGGCGGTGGCCGGGGCGGTGTCGCGGGCCAGGACATTGGTGAGGATGTTGGCTGGCTCCTGCGCCGACTGGGGCATGAGGTCGTCATCAACGGCGGCCCCGTCGGTGACGACGTGGGCGACGTTCGACGTGCGGCCGCGTGTCATGCCGACGTAGAGGCCCTGGCGGCCCATGTAGGAGGTGACCACGACGTGGCAGTCGTCGACGGTGCGGCCCTGAGCTCGGTGGATGGTGCTGGCGTAGCCGAGCTCGACCTGGGCGGCGACGTAGTCGGCGGGCAGGTGGATCGCCTCCGCGGCCGGGTCTGCCGTGGGGGTGACGAGCATGGCCCCGTCAGCACTGACGGCCTGGACGTGCCAGGTGGCGCCGTTGTGGGCCCAGTGACGCCCGCTGCGCAGGGCTCGCGCGTTCTTGCGGGTGACGATGAGGTCGCCGGCTGACGCGGTATTGCCGTCAGCCAGGGTGACCTCCCGGCCATGCACTTTGCCGGCGGACTTGAGGTCGGCGCGTGCGCGGGCGGCGAGCTCGGCGGCGGTGGCGTTGTCGGCGGCGACCATGAGGCTGGTGCGGCCCTGGGCGGTCTCGGACGCCCAGGCGGCGTGGACCTGGTCGAGGACCTCCTCCTGGGTCCCCGACTGGACCGCGCCCTTGGTCGTGTAGGTCTCTACCGCCCTGCGGTCACCGGCGCGCAGGGCCAGGGAGGCCGGCCCCTGCCAGTCGTCGACGAACCGGTGAATCGTCTTCAAGGATGCGACCTTCTCGGGTTGGGCGTCGATGAGCATGCCGAAGGCTCCGCCGGCCTCGACGGCGGAGAGCTGGTCGGGGTCCCCGACGGCGAGGACCTTGGCGCCGGCCGCGTCGGCCTGGGCGACGATCTCGTGCAGGGGGATGGTGGCGGCCATGGATGCCTCGTCAACGATGATGAGGTCCCCAGCCTCAAGCCGCGCCTCCTGCCTGGGGATGTTCTCGATGCGGTGCAGCGCAGCATCGATCGCGGCCCGGATCCTCCGGTCGGGCAGGCCAGCGGTGGTGGGGTCAACGACCGCGAGGGAGTCGCGGATGTCCGCCACACGGCCGCCCTGGTCGATCCACTCCCCTGCCTGACGCAGAAAGCTGATGTGGCTGTCGCGCTCGGCGGCGGCGCGACGCAGCGTGAGCCACATGGAGACGTTGTCGGCCGGCGCTCCCAGGGACTCGCCCAGGACCTCGGCGGCCGCCGAGGAGGGGGCCAGGGCGGTGACCGAACCGGCCCCGTGCTCGGCCTGCCAGGCCTCCACCAGCGCCGACAGGGCGGTGGTCTTGCCGGCGCCGGCGGGCCCGACCATGAGGTCCAGGCGCCGGCCACTGGTGGCCACGGCCTCAATGGCGGCCAGCTGATCCTCACTGGGCGCCCGCCGACCGGAGGTCGCCAGGGCCTCTGGGTTGGCCAGCCGGGGCGCGTCGGTGCTCCGGCTCCAGCGCACCAGGGCGTCCTCGGCGTCCAGGAGCACCTGGGTCGTGAAGATCTCCGAGTTCTCAGGAACGAACCGGCTGGAGCCGTCACGCCGCCGGTAGCGGGCGGGGGTGTGCGCGGTGTGGGCGTAGTCCACGCGCACGCACCGGTCGGTGACCGCCTCGGTGAGCCGGCCAGTGAAGGCGTCACGCTGACCGGGTGTCTCGAAGCGGATGCGTCGGGCGGCGCGCTGGGCCTCAGCCCTGATGTTCCAGGTGCTCCAGTGAGCGCGCGATGACTGGAGCGCGACCAGGACACCACCAGCCAGCTGGGCGACCTGGTCATCGGTGATGTCGGCTGCGCGCACAGGGTGCGCGCGCGTGCCTGGCTGACCGGGCACGGTACCGGGCGCGGGCAGGGGCCGGCCGGTCACGCCGCGCAGGGGCTGGTCGCCGGCGACCTGGCGTGCGCGCTCACGCCAAGAGCCCGTGAGCTCCTCCAGGGAGCGGTGCTTCTTGTCGCTGCGCGTGCCGGCCCACGCCTTCGCGTCAGCCTCCCAGTGCCCAGGCCCGTCAGCCTCTTCGCGGGCGGCCTCAATCTGGGCGTGCCGGGTAGAGAACACTTTGAGGAGGCGGTCGTCGACGCCGTCGATCTCCCAGTGCTCCCTCCCGGTGCGCGAGATGGAGCGCACGTGCCACTCCACCCCCAGGCGCGCGGCCAGGGCGTCCATGAGGTGGTTGTCGTAGGCCTCGGATAGGGCGACCTGGGCGGGCATGAGCGCACCACGGGAATCCAGGGTGCGCCAGCGCCCGTCGGGGCCCTGGACCCGGTTGGCGACCACGAGGTGGGTGTGCAGGTGCGGGTCTCCCTCGCGGGAGTCCCAGTGATCGAAAGCCGCAGCGACGACGCCGCGCGTCTCTGTCTGGACGACTCCCCCGGCGCTCTGGCGGGTACGGATGGAGTCGGCCTCCATCATGGCCACGACGTGATTGATCGCGTCGTGGTGAGCGGCCTCGACCTGCTCGCGCACGCCGGCATCCCCCAGCGCCCACAGAACCGACACGCTCTTAGGCGGGGCGAAGGTGAAGTCGAAGCCGTGCACCGCCTTGGCCTTGTTGGTGCGCGCGACCTGCCGCTCGATCTGCTCGATGCGCGCTGCGCGCTCATCGGCGCTCAGCTGAGCGCTCAGGTCGGCGGTGAGCGCGCGCACCCGGTCAGCAGTGGACACGTGCGCGGGGAACGCGCGCCCGAGCAGCTGGTGAGTGATCGGGTCGGCGCCGTCCTGGATGAGCGCACGCAGCTGGTCGGCGCCCACCCTCCGCCCGGCGCGCAGGTGGCGGTCATCATCGCCCAGGCCGTCCAGGCCGCCGCCCAGCCACCGCCCGGGAGGCGTGCCCGCCTGCGTGTAGTAGCGAGTCCCGTCGAAGTGCGCGTGCGCCTCCTGAGCGGGGCCATCGGCGACGGACTCGATCAGGTAGTCAACAATGCTCGTGCCCTCCCGGCCAGTGTCGTAGAGGGCCTTGACCGTAATCACGGGCGCTCACCGCCCGTGACCGCCTCGGTCAGGCGCCTGGTCTCGCACGGCCAGGGGTGCGCACACTCCGCGCACGCCCCGTCCACGCCGGGCACGTGCAGGCGCGCGATGAGCGCGCACGCGCGCGCAGCCGCGGTCACGGCCGCTGCGCGCACGCGCGCAGCACCCTCCCGCGCACGCCTGCACGCCGGCGAGCAGTACACCTGACTGCTGCGCGCCGGCGTGAACACTTGCGCGCACACCGGGCATGTCGCTGAGCGCTCACCCTCTGCCCCGGCCCGGGTGTAGGCGCGCACGTGCTCGCGGCCACGCGCGTAGCGCGCGCGCCTGCCCGACCGCTCCCTGCACGCCGCCGTGCAGTACACCTGTGTTGAGCGGCTGGGGGTGAAGCGCCCACCGCACCCAGGACACTCAACCTGTCGCTCGGCGCGGTGAGCGCGGCGGCACTCCTCGGAGCAGTAGCGCTTGCTGCGGCGCTTGGCGGTGAAGGTCTCACCACACTGCACACATATGACCTGGATCACATTCGGTCCTTGGGGTTGGGGCTCGTCTCTCACCTGTATCGACGACCGGGGTGAGCACACCTGCCCCCGACACTTTGGGTTTCTGGTTCCGCAGTGCCAGATGTGCCTCGTTATATCTCTTCTCGGCTTGCTAAGAGGCGAGAAGGTGGCGTTTCGGCGTGCACGGGATCGTCCGTCGAACGCCTCATTAGTCAGCGTCCGGCTGGTGGGTGGGCGCTGGTAGGTCAGTGTGCTGGGAGCCGACTCAGGCAGGTACAGGGGTAGGTGAGTGAGTGTCTTGGTGGGACCGAGCGTGTAGGTGAGCGGCTGCGGGTGTGATCGGCCCGGAAGGTGAGCGGGGACCAGCCAGCGGGGTGTGGGCGAGTCGCGAGCAGCGGCCCGCGGGCGCGGACAGGGCCGCTCGCGAGGCGTCCACACCCCCGGTCCTACGGGTCCCGGTGTCCATCATGTGGGCGGGCCGGCCTCCGGCGAACGCCGGGCCGTCCACATGTGGGCACGGGGCACCCGCGCCGCCGGCCGACTCGCCCTCTTCCGGAGCACCCTGGCTCAGGGGCGGGTGTGCTCACCCCGGTCGTCGTTACAGGTGAGGCAGCAAACAGGTAATTGAAGGAGGAACTGCTGTGGCTGATTTCGACATCGACTCCGTGACCAGGATGCTGGGGCGCGAACCGGACCAGGAGATCAACGGCTTGCACTATGAGGCCGTCGACCGTGCCGCCGAGGCTTCGGGACTGAGCAGCGAGGAGCTTGGCCGGCTCGCCGATACCCCGGATATCCGCGACCTGGTAGACCAGCGGCGCGAGGCGCTGAGCATGAATCAGGCCACCGTTGATCGGTTCTGGCAGGTCGAGGGAGATGCCGCTGATGTCGACCACGCCAATGACGCGATGCGCGACTCGGCTGAGCGTCTTGAACGCATCGAGTACAGCATCGACATCATTGCGGCATCGGAGACAGGCAATCCTGATGCGGGCGAGCGACTGATGGGCTTCGTCGATCGTGGGCAGCCGCTCGTTGAGCAGGCCGGCAGCCAGGAGCTGCGGGGCTTGCTCCACCTCAACCACGCACTCGAGGTCGGTCAGGAGCAGGCTGAGGCCCGCCTGCCTCGTGGGCAGGAGCCATCGGCCGAGCTGCGGGCCGAGAGTGAGGAGCACCTGGCGGCGGCCAAAAAGGCGCTGGCACAGCGCCCTGACGCCGCCGGCGTCATCGTCATCGTCCAGGACCTCGCGGCTCACCCGCACAGCCGTGAGTGGCACAGCAACGACGACATGGACACTCCGATCTATCGCGAGCTTGGGCAGGCCATCGAGGCCACCGGCCTCGGGGACAAGGAGACGCTGTCCCGGCTCCAGCAGCAGCGAGTCTTCAACGGCGAGTATTTCCACATTGACGGCTACACCGCTGGCAAGCCCCTGCCGCTGGAGGCGCCGCCGGCGCCTGTGGCCACGAAGGAGCCGGCCGCCTCGGTGGGCAGGGACATGGCCCCGGCGGTGTCTGCGGATCGGGGTGCTCCTCGGGTGGGTCCGGCGCCCGCTACGTCGGTCCCCTCCCCCGGAGGCGCGCCGAGGGTCGGCGGACACGGTCAGGCTCAGCATGGTCACAGTCAGCGTCCGTCGATGGACCGGTAGCGATGACTCAAGTGACGGGGGTGAGTTCACCCCCGTCACGATCACAGGTAGAGGCAGCAGATCAAACACTATTGAAGGAGAGATCGGGAGATGGAGTACCTACAAGCTACTGGGGCGTGGATGAATGAGATCAATCGGCAGATTGACGACGTGGTGGTCAAGGCCGGTATCCGTGAACGGGGTAGGTGGCAGGTGTCCTCGATGGATTGGCCGCGCTACTTCCAGGTGGTCGGGAGGTCGGGCAAGGGGCTCGTCGGCTTCGTGGGTGACAGTGCCAGCGGCACGTGTGAGGTGTTGTGTCAGCGCGTAGGTCAGGCCCACGCCGTACCGACCGTCAGCGTCGAGGAGATCGCCGAGTGTCTTGACATGCCCCGTGAATGGGCAGCGATCGCGATTACGGGGATGACCGCGGTCGTCGAGCGCGGTCACGCCGCGCTGTCAAACTTTGACGGCTGGACCCTGGTGGAGACCTGTGAAGGCCGGCTGCTGCCGGGGCTGATGACTCAGCGCGGCACGATGGTCGACATCGACCGGGCGATAGGCGCCGGGCGCCTGGGGCTGGGGAAGGCTGCCTACACCGTTCACCGTGACGGCGATGGCGTGTGGGCACAGCCGATCGACGGTGGTGGGCGCATCGAGCTGGAGCGGACCGATACGCGGTGGGGCAGCTATGTTGTCCTGCCTGGGGCTGAGACCGTCACCGAGGAGGTGCATTACGCTGCCTGGGCGGCATGGTCCGCCCAGGAGCCCGCACTTGCTCGGGTTGGCCCACGCAAGAACAAAGACGTCTACGAGTGGCACCCGGAAGGTGACTTCAGCATCAGCAGCGATGGCCTTGTTCCAGTGGTGAGGTATCAGAGCGGCGAGTGGACGACAGTCGTCAGTGTCGAGGGCACCGAGCTGGTGAACCTTGTCAAGGGTGAGCAGACCTACGCGACGGGTATCTCGGTTCCTGCTGCGCGCTTCCTGATCGAGGCCGACCTGATCCGTCAGGCCAGCCAGCCTGGGTTGAGCACGAGCACCGCCCCTGAAGGTCTTAGCCAGGAGCTCGTTGACATGGAAATGGCGATCTACGAGTGGGCTGACAACGATTTTGGGGCTGGCGAAGCTGATGTGCGGGTGGCCTACCTCGACGCTGTCCCCTATGTCTGGGTCGATGGAGCCTGCATCATCCGTCTGGTTGAGGGCAACGTCGGGATTGTTGAGCTCGTCAGACCTTGCGGTGAGGTGTGGCGTGAGGGCCTGTGGGAGACCATAAGACGCCGTCTCACCGAGGAGGACGAGCGCGTGCTCGATGAGGTCCACCGGCAGCGCCGGGCTCACGCCGCTGCGAGCAGCTCACCGGTGGAGGCCCCGTGACCTCGGGCGCTGCTGGTGGGCTGCGAGGCTGGAGCCACTCGTGGGTCGGGCGCACCTCTGTCGCGGGAACGACTCTGCTCGCCGTTGGTGGCTTCGTCTTGTCGTTCGCGGCGCTGCGTGACCTTGCGGTGAGGGTGGGGATGCCCGCCGACTTGGCCTGGCTGTGGCCTCTGCTGATCGACGGGATGATCGTTGAGGCAACACTGGCCGTCGTGGCCCTGGCCCAGCGCGGCTCTCGGGCGGCGTGGTACGCCTGGTTCCTCCTGGCGGTCGGCGCTGTGGTGTCGGTGGGCTCCAACGGTGTTCATGCGATGCTCACGGGTCATGGGTGGGCTGGGGCGGCGGCGGCCTCGGTGCCGCCGGTGGTGCTCCTGGCCACCACCCATTTGACGGTGCTGCTCATGGCCGCCCCTGAGGCGTCTGCGGCGCCGGCGCAAGTGCCGGCCGCCGTGATTGCTCCCGAGCTGCAGCCGGAGCCGGGTCCCGATAACGGGGGCGGCACCCCCGCCTTGGTTGACGGCCACGCGATTGATGCGCCGGCTGTTGAGCCTGTCGGGACTGATGCGCCGGCGGCCCTACTGCCGCCTCCCTCGGCCGACGTTGAGCCCGCGCCAGCTCCCACTGTGGAGGACGCGGCGCAGCCACCGACCACAGTGGAGCATGCGCCGGCTGACGAGGAACCTGAGTCCGAGGTGGCCTGTGACGAGGACACGGAGGCGGTGGAGCCTGCGGTCACAGAGGAGCGTCTTGGCCAGTGGGTAGCCCAGCAGGAGGAGAGCGGGGTGACCGTGACGGGGTCAATGGTGGCCGACGTGCTCGGGGTCTCGGCCTCGACGGGTCGCCGGCGCCTGGCGGCCCTGCGCAAGGCCAGTCAGCCGCGGCTGCGGCTGGCCGGATCTGAGTAGACAAAGA
>ERZ772971.1039-NODE-1039-length-16518-cov-4.216971_pt1 | contig 16518 bp, 8 predicted proteins | sample MGYA00511943_ERZ772971 | MGnify/ENA primary metagenome ERZ772971 (study PRJEB29015, sample SAMEA2737929) | human oral metagenome | biome: human oral; feature: human-associated habitat; material: dental | place: China | collected 2144 ... | reverse complement strand
AAAACCTAGAATAACTAGAAACACTAGAATAACTAGAAACACTAGAAACACTAGAATAACTAGAAACACTAGAGCAACTAGAAACATTTGCTTTTTATTTACAAACCACACCCTCTCCACCACCCCATTCTAGCGAAAAACAAGCCCAAAAAGCAGGCAAATAGTGGTATTTTTCGGCCTTGCACGTTTCGTTTTTAGTCCATTTTTGAGAACGCAGCCTGCATTTAGCACCATTTTGCCTTTCTATTTTGCCAATGGGTTGTGTTTTTTGCAAGCCCAATTATCTGCATTCTGCCACTAAATTGCACGCAAAAAGCACCTTTCTACCATAGCCTGCACGCACTTCCATGTAGAAAAGAAAGCGATAAATATGCAATTCGCAATGCGTATATATGCAAAACACCTTGCAATTAGCAGCATTTAGCCGTGCATTTAGCACCAAAATGCACTGCGTTTAGCACCAAATTGCACTGCATTTAGCGGCAAAACGCAACGCATTTAGCGGCATATTGCAAGGTGTTTTGCTGCAAATAGCCGTGTTTTTGCTGCAAATAGCATATTTCGTTGTAGTAGGTTTGCATTAACATGCACAAAATGAGCCTGCAAATGGTGAAGGCTTACACCTCGATTTACAACAAAGAAACTCGCGCGAGAATTGAAAATTTGCAACCGAGTGAGTTGTTGATGGACAAAAATGGCACTCATAATGTTAAAATTTACGCTGATTACTTTACAAAGCCCAGGCAAAACGGAGGGCATCAGCATAAAACACGGAACTTAGGAACACCTTCAAGCAAGGTGCCTCTGTTGTAGTGCAGAGGGCATCAGCGTAAAACAAGGAACGTAGGAACAAATTTAAGCAAGGCAGCTGTGTTGTAGTGCAGAGGGCATGGGCATAAAGCCATGGAGCTTAGATGCGCTTAAACCCAATGAAAAGAGCCACATCAACACCCTCGTACAGGGTTTGATATGGCTCTTTTTCCATTTAATTGCTAGGCTTGGCAACTTGGGCGTAGTACACTTTTTAGGGGCAAGCACACCCTACGCATAGGTATTACAATTTTCGAGTTTCTTGGGTGTAGTGCGCATTTTGCGGTCAAGCACACCACTTATTATTACCCAACAATGCCAAGAGATGCTGTGGGCAGCACGCTTTCGGGGCTGTTCACACCCGCCCGATGTCGCTACCTCCGCTCAATCCACTGCAAGATAGTGGGGTCTTTCAGCTTATTGTCTTCGGCCAACAGCACCACCTTCGACACGATTTCAACCGTCTTCGGGTCTTCGTCAACGAAAGGCAGGTAAAGTTTACCGCGTTGCGAGCTATGCACAGGAACGATGGGAATTTCTTTTCCGCCCTGCTGGCGCACGTTGGCAGAACCCAAATGCACGGTGTAATCGGCCAAGGTGCCCTCGATAAAGGCAAAGTTGCCGTCCACACGCACATTGTTAAGCTTGAGCATCCCGGCCGTACAGCGAACAATTGCCGCCCTAAGCTCGCGCGTAGACTGACCCGTCTCGGGGTCGACGCCACCAACGAAGGCGATGCTTACCGCCAAATCAACATCGCGCATCACCTCGCTGTACAGCACAGGGTCGACATCGGCAATGTGTAAAGGCTCTATGCCGCGCGTTCTGTCAAAGCGAACATACTCGATGGCAGGAGCCTCGATGTCTGACGGACTGAACCAGTCGGCCCGCGCATAAAGCGAAACCACCACCCCTTGCTTATGGAACACCTTGCGAAGGCCCTCCTCGTAGTCGGCCACCCATCCACGCGAGCGCAACGTTGCCAACGTTTGGCGCACTTGTATCTGATAACCGCTGTAACGGCGGCTTTCGTTTTTGTCGGCCTCTTCTTCGATGGGCACATACAATTCGCGGAACACCTGCTTAAAGGGTTGTACCAATCGCATCTCGAACAGTCGGCTCTGCCATGCCGCCCACTTGCCCGATGCGTGCAAATGATAGGGGTGCACGATGGTTAGCGGCGTGTCGGGGTCGATGGTTTGTTCGCCATCCAGCGTGTGCAGCTTACCCTCGGCATACAGTCCCATGTGGTCGTGTTGCTGCACAAGCAGCTTGGCAAATAGCGGAGCCACAATGGGATTGGCCTCAATAACGGCAGCATCGGCAGGCATGATGGTTGTTTGCTGGCGCATCATGTCTTCAAAAATCTCGCGTGCCCTACGATATTGCAGTGTCCACTCCTTGTGCGTTTGGTTCACTTCCAGGTAAGTGGCGTTCTTCTTCAACTTCGTTGGCACCGATTTCAGCGGTTTGTCGTCTTTCTCAATCACCACTTTGTTTGTACCATCGGGCGCAATTTCAACGCGGATAAGGTAGCCTTCGGCCTCCATGCCGTCGAGCAGTGCTTTCTTGTCGGCCACCAAATGGCCTTCCATGCGCCACACAAGCTGTATCACGTCGTCGTATCCAGCCGAACGAGCAAGGTTTATCAAGGCAATCTCAACCGTTCGTTTCTCGGATGCCTGACGTTGTGCGCCAAACTGCTTGCTTTCTTTCAAGAATGCCTGAATGCGCTTGTAGCGTTTCAGCAAGGCCGTGTCTATATTCTTCTTGGGCAGCGGCACAAGGCCCAAGGCGCACAATGCGTCTTTGTTGCGCGTCTTGTCTATCTGCTCCATCAGTTGCTTTTCTTTTATCAAGCCTTGCGTAACATCGGCAAAACGACGTGCACGACCATGATAATTGCTGCTGCCCATATACTTAGCCGCATCGTAGAAAAGGGCGAAGTTTTTCTTTCCAACCTTCTTAAAAGCCTCGTTAAACAGGCGCGCATCAAAGGCACCATCGGCCAGGTCTTCGGGTGCGAGGTCGGTGTAAAGGGCTATTGTTGCCCGCTTTTCTTCGCTGTCGCTCTCTTTGGTGTGCGCCACGAAGTAGTAATAAGCCTCGTCGAAGCCCTTCCAATTGAGGTGTTGGCGCACCAGCTCCATCCATTGTGGGGCGAAGAAGGCCAATTCCACCAGTCGGGCAGCATCAATGCCTTTAAGCATGTCGGGCGTATCGGTGTCTAATGGATAACAATGCACGATACACGAGGTAAGCACGGCGCGTTTTTCTTTGCCGCTATAATCGCGCACCAGATGCTCTTTGCCCAGTGCGGCCATGGCCTTTTGCAGGTTGGCCGTGCCCCATAGCACCACCTTGCTGCGATAGCTGCCAGTCAAGAGGTTGGTTGCGGGCGTGGGTGCATTGCGCCTTGTCAGCTCTATATCGAGCAAACGGTTGGCTATGCGGTTAATCACGTTGCGCAGATGCTCGTACACGGCCTTGTCGTAACGTGATTTTTGGGGTGTCAAATCCCATTGGGGCTTGCGCCGATAGTCGCTGTCCTTGTACACTACAAAGGTTGCACTCTCCAACATACCGCCCTTTTCTGCCATCAACATCTGCATCAATTGGTCGTCGGTGAGCCTACCTTCGAGGTTCATTCGCGCAGCCATGAGCGGCGGGAGCCGATAGTTGCTCCTGTCCTTGTCATCATCTTCAAGATAGAACTTGCGACTAATGGCCAACAAGAGGTTTGAACAACAGGCAAACTCTTCGTCTGTGCGCCAGGTTTGCGTCATTGTGTGCATTGCTCCGTTTAGCGGCGTGCAAGACGGTATGGGGTAAATATAGGTGCTATACTTTGTTTTCCGCACAATCTTTTTCTCGTTGCAGAAGAAGTAGAAAAGCGACGACATGAGGTAAGAAGGCTCGAAGAACAATTCGGGTCGTTGTTCGCGCACCTTATAAAAGCGGCCTTCTATCACCTCCCTAAAATGCGAGCGGTACTTCATTTCCCCTCCTCTTTGCTTGGATGTAAGGGGATAGTTGGGCAAGTCGAGTTTCAAGAAGTTGTCATCCCTACCCATCCATTCGACCATTAGGTATAAGCCATACAGTTCTTCGTCTTTTATGCCGCTTTCTTCAAAGAATTGTTCCCACAATTCGGGGAAAGGCAGACTATCATAACCGCCCTCTTTGCTTGTGTACGCTAGGTATCTGTCGCCCAACACACGGTCGTCGTTCCACCTGTCCTTATATTGCCTGTCGGCATTGGCATCTATAATGGCCTCCATTTTTAGGTAAAGGTCGTGCATTTGCTCGTAGGTATAGGCAAAAATGCCGCTTACGTCGGGTGTGTTATCCTTTCCCGTAATCTTCGAGAGCATGCCTTTCAGCCCGCCTTGGGGTGCATTGTTAAAGGGGTTGGGCACTTCGGGTTCGGCAATTTCTACGGGGGTGTACAGTCCGTAGCCGCCTTCTTCGCCGGGATATGCCTTCATGGCCTGGCCTGTGGTTTGCGTTGTGGGCGGTCCGAAGGCCTTAGCCAAGGCAGGCGAACCCTCGCGCAACTCGCTCAACGAGCCTTCGATGTCGGGTGCTTTCAGCTTTTGTATGCGTGTATAGCTCTCAATAAGCTGTCCGTCGGGCAGCCACAAGAGCATCGTTATCACGCGTTGGCGCGTGGTAGACACCTTCGACTTCAACTTATTCTCCAGTGTTTTTATCTGCGCCTCGTTGTAAGTTTGCTTAGGTCCAATCTCTACAAAGCGTTTAAACTTGTCGCTTTCCATCGCCACAAGGTTGTTAACCACAAACTGCGCACGGCATTCGGCACTGCCTTTGGGGAAGAAATCTTCGATGAAAGCCGTTAACGGCACACGTTTGTTGTTGCTGCCCCAGCTGTAATCGTTCATGCAGTGCACATAATACGCGGGTTGTTTCATCGTGAGGAAACGGTCGATGCAGCTTTGTTCGCCCAGTCGGGCGGCCAGATACCACAGCACGTCGGTAGTGGTAGATGTCCCTGTGTTCAAGGCAAACCATTCAAAACCGCCATAACGCAAGGTTTCGTTAGCCTTTAAGCCCTTATGCCACTCGTAAACGGTGTCGAAGAGTTGCAGGTACAGCGCATGTTCGCTGTCTGATAGGCGGTCAAAGTCGCCACGATCTACCTTTCCAAATCGTTCGGAACTATTTAGCATGTTCACGGTAAAGGCAAGCACATACTTGTCGTCGAGGTGTCTGCACAGCAGTTCGAGATGCTTTTCGCCCTCGAAGTTGTCGCTGCGATACAGGTAATATATGGCGGCCACGCGCACTTGTTGCGGGTATTGGCCGTCGATGAGGTTCAGTGCGGCCCGCTCGCTCTGTTCGTAATCGTCAAGACCTGCCGTATAAAGTGCCACGTACACCAGCAAGGGGTTGTCGCCGCGATAGGACTCTTCGCGCATTTCTGGGTTGCGGAAGAATGTGCGTATGGCGTTAAATATGGTCTTGATGTCTTTATCTTCTATTTCTTCATAGCCTAAGCCGGCCCACACTTGTACCGAACGCCTTACCGATGCGAAGCGCAACATGTTTTCTTGGTCGATGATTTGCAGCAATCGTTCGAAGAAAGCGAGGTTGCATTCGTCGCCTGTTTCAACGATGCTTTGCCTTAATCCCTCTTGCAGTTGTGCCGCTTTCAGGGTTTGCAACAGCAGTGTGTGCAGTTCTTCTATGTTTGTTCGTTCTATACTTCGTATCAGGGCGTGCGTAAGTATGCCCACATTGTTTTCGCTGGTAAGCACTTCGCGCGCGGCTTGTATGGCGGTTTGGTTGTTTGCCAACAAGTAAGCGGTTATCACATGTTCGAAAGACGGGTTGCCGTAGTCCCAGTCTTTCACTTGGTACTGTCCGCGTGCAAGTTGCGAGATGTCGCCTCCCAGCAGTGCGAAAACATAGAAAGCGAAGTAGGCTTCCTTTATGTCCTCTTGCCGATTTCTCAGGTTAAAGTCGCGCCGGCGCAGGCTTATGCGATATATTCCGCGTGTGGGCGAGTATTCTCCCAGCTCGTGCAGATAGCTAGCCAGCAATTGCGACAGCTCTGTTGGCAGCAAATTGGGCAGTGCTCCGCCGCCATTTATCAGTGCGGTGGCGTTTAGCAGGGGCATCTTGGCGATGACGTCGCGATCGAAAAAATACTCGCTAAGGCGGTCTTTGTTGCTAAGCAGTTCTTTAACAAACTTCTTTTCGTACTGGTTGAGTTTGTCTTTGTCGAGGGATTTCAGATAGTCGTGGCTCTTTGCCACTAGTTCTTTATAAGTTTGCATATTATATATAAGGTATGGTTTAGGCATTTATTATAGGCATGTTTGCATGCGGTTTACACAAAAGGCGTTTAGAAAATCATTCGCCAACAAAGGCCTGTAAGCATGGTAAATCGAATGAACACCAGTTCGCTGTCTTCGTGCAAAGCCAACGGGCCTTCCCATTGGGTAAGTTCTTCGCCGTCGGCAAACACGCGAAACAAGCCATCGACGAAGGCTTGGCGCATGCGTTCGAGCGATTTTTCGGGCGTGTCGTTGTTGGTGGCGTAGCCCTCGGCAAAGCGTACGCGCCCCTCTTCGGCTTGCGCATCGATGTCGCTTTGCGACAAAGGCTGGTTAGTACGCTCGGCTTGGGCATCGGCCAAGCCTATCAATGTTAGTTCTTCTAGCAGTTGTTGCAGCGTTTGGGGGTGTTTGGCCAGTTCTATTTGGCGTTTTCCCAGTTCTTTTCTTCTGCCTGCATTTTTGGCTATTACAGTTATTCGCATGGTTGTGGTGTTTGTTGTCGCTGAAAGAATGCCCTTTTCTAGGGCTTGTTTATCGCACAAAGATAGCCATTTATTTTACAACTTTATCTGCATTAGCAATATTTAAGACTATTTACACAATGGGTTTCTCCGCAAATTCGCCTCGGTTGTCGATTTTATCAGCATACGGAGGAATAAGGATGCCATTGATTTCCAAAAGCTTTCGGCCATCCATTGCCCACCCTTGCTTATGAGATGAGGGCTGTTGTAGGCTTGGCTTGCGGGGGCAACGACGTGGGGGAACGGAATAAAGAAAGGGGGAACGTACGGCATGTACGCTCCCCCTTGCGGTATAGGTTGTTGCTTTTTATTGTTGCAGCGCCATCGCCCTGCTAGCTAATGTGTGCGCCAATGGCGGCCTATTGGGGCTGCAACTATTCGGGACAGCGCACGCCATCAACGAAACTGGGCTCTTGACCAGAGGGCCAGGAGAAGTAATAGGCGTTGAAACCATTGCCCGTAAGGTCGGTAACAATCCATTTGTCATCCTTCTTTTGTGCCTCGTTAAAGCGCCAGTAGGCCACGAGATCTTTTGAAGTGGGGTCTACCCAGCACACGTTGTTCTTCAATTCGGCAGCCGTTCTGGCCGTTGCCCATACGCGCGCCTCGCTTACCCAGCCCTCCATACACCTGTCGTCGGCGGCCGACTGACCGATATAAAAGAGGTCGTTCTGCCCATAAGCATTGGCCAGACTGATGGTTTTGCGGCTATCCGTGGTTTCGGCTTGCAGTTCGCCGTTGATGTAGATGTACTTTTTGCCCGTTTCGCCATTGTAAACGCAGGCCAAGTGCACCCACTTGTCGTTGGGCAACACGTCGCGCGAGTCGATGTGGTTGGGGTCGCCAAGCTGCAATTTCCATCCATCTGCCGGCCCTCCTGCCGTTCGCAGGCAGAGATTTTCTTCCAATCCCATAACCGAATAGCACCACTTTCTGCTGTTGGCGTCCATCTTCTTGAACCTGACACGCGCCTCGAAAGTAACGCTCTTCATGGCATGGGTATCAAATCGGCCCTTATTGTTGCTGAAATCGGCATAATAGAACCTCCACGACCTGCTCAAATCTGCAGCTTTGGTAACGATAACTTGGTTAACCACCACGTAAATGGTGCGCGAAGCCTCGATAACGGGCATGTCGGAGCCCTGAACATTGGCAATGCTTAGGGGCAAAAGGTAAGTGGTGCCCGGCCGCATGGCTTCGAGATTAACGATGGTAAGCTGTGTGCCTTTATCCGAAACGTGCTTGCCGCCCATGATGGTCTGCGTGGTGTTTTCTAGCTTATACGCGTCTTGTGGCAGCAACACGTAGTTCTTGTGATGCTCCTTGTTGAAGCTTTCCACCAGTTCGGGTGCGGCTTTCAGCTCAACGTTGATGTTTTCCTTAGCCAGTTCGCTGGCCGCCACGTTCACGGCAATGGCCGAAGGAACATCGTCTACGGTGAGTGTAGTTGTTACTTCCTTGCCTTGCGTACCCACGATGTACAGTCCATCGTAGCTTTTAATGCCGTCGTTGCAGGCCGCAACCAAGAGCATGGCCAGTGCGAGGGGCAGTTTTCTGAATATCTTTTTCATTGTTTTTGAATGCTGTTTGTTAGGGTTTTGTGGTTGCTACGTTGTCGCGATGGGTCTGCATAATCTCTATTGCCTGGCGCGTAAACTTGTAGTTGGGCCAATTGTCGTAGTCGTTCTCCATGTGATAAGTGCCGCATCCGCCCTTTCGCGTTACCTTCTTGCCGTTATATTCGGGCAAGAAATGCGCCATACCCACGAGCGAAGGCACCCGCTTACCGTCTTGCAACAAATGCTGTACGCCCCCTGTGGCGGCCATACCACCCTCGAAAGTTTCGGCAAAGATGTACTGTTCGGGCTTCCATCCGCGTGCGGCGGCATTGTTGAAACGGCGTTGCAGGTCGGCATAGCTGCTACTGTTGTAGGCTTGCACCACGCCATAGTTAAAGTATTCGGCCAATTCGGGTTTCACATCGAAGGGCACGCCGTCGATAATGAGCAGGTTAGACGTGCCGCTCTTAGGCCCGATGAACTCGCCTAGCTTCTTTACAAATATCTCCATGTTGTCGCGATAGTTGGGATACACGTTCAACGGACCTACAAGTGGCCCGGTGAAAGGCCCTCCGGCGGGGTCTTGATAGCCGGGTTCGTAGTCTAGGTCGATGCCTTGATAGCCGTAAGCCTTCATGGTATCTACCAACGACACGGCATAACGCTCAATTGCCTCGCGGGTTACTTGGTCGTGGTTTTCGCCTTCCAAGAACTGTGCGGGTATTTTGTGGGCGAAGATGGTGAAGGTAACGCGTGTTCCCTTCACTCGTTGCACGTATTCAATGTCTTCGCGATCGTATGTTCCACTCCAAATGGAGATGATGTCTACGCTGTCGGGCACGCTTTTAAGCGAACCAATCATGTTGGGCGACTTGGTGTTCCAACCGCCGAACCATCCGAAGAACACTTCGTGGTCTGTTCGTTGCTTGTAAGCGCGCAAGTCGGCGTAATACTGTTCGCTCTTCTCTTCGGGCTTGATGATTTCAAGCGCCTCGATGCTGGTGTTGCACGAGGTGAGTGCCGCAGCAGCCAGAGCAAGGGATGCAATCCCGTGGAATATGTTTGTTACGTTCATTATTATATTCTGTTTATCGGTTGACAAGTTAGCGAGTTGCAAGGCTCGCAGTGCTTGTCGTTATATTAACGTTGGCTTAACACAAACGCTTGTTGATGCGTAAATGATAGTAGCTAATGTGGCGTTCGAGGTTATTGTTTGTCCCACCATAGGCGTGTTCCGCCCGTGTCTTCGCCGCCAAGCAGCTGCACAGCCTTTTCCACTTCGGCCCTGTTTCCAACGTATTCGCTGGCGGGGAAGGGCACACGGCGCACTTGCACGTTGGTGTTTACCTTGCCATTGCTTAGGTTGTCTACCACGGGGAAGAGCTTTGGATAGCCCGTTCTGCGGTATTCGCTCCATGCTTCTTGGCCTAAGGGGTAGATGGCAATCCACTTTTGGGTGATGATACGTTCGAGTTTCTTTTCTTTCGTTGCGCTTTCGTCCCATGCCGGCGTGATGTCTGATGGTGCTTCTGCCGCAGTACTGGTTCCCAAACCTGGGTAAGCACTGGGCTTGGCGGTGCTGGTGAGATAAGCTTCGGCGGCGCTGGCTAGTCCATATTGGTCGAGCGACGTGGTTATGCCTTGCTCGTAAAGTTCGCGTGGCGTGCCACCCATGTTCCAACCAAACAATGCGCCTTCGGCTCTGAGCAGCCAAACCTCGGCCGCAGTCATCCACACATAAGGCGTAGCGCGTGTTATGGTAGGCATCGACAGCCTTTCATCGCCCTGAAAATCCTTACCGTTACGCATTCCGTTGCGCAGTCCGCGATACACATCTCCTTTGGCTTTGGCAAAGAACTTGGGCAAACGCGGGTCGGCAAAGCCGTTCAGGTAAGCGTCCATCGTGGCTCCCATGCGGTCTTCGTTATAGCCTTCGGGACTATATATGTTGTAGAAAGGATTGTTATAGGTGAACGAAAGCGCGCCAACCGTCTGCATCACCGCGTTGTCGGCATTGTCTTCCAACACGCCATAGGGGTTGTTCACGGCCTCTTCTGCCAGTTTCTGCGCTCCATCATACACGGCGCGGCATCGCATAGCCAAGCGTAGTTTAAGCGAATTGGCAAACCTAATCCACTTCTTCAAGTCGCTTCCGTAGATAAGGTCGAACTTATCCAAGGGCTTTGCGGCCGGGTTGAGCCTGTCGAAGTTCGTCAAAACGCCGACGGCATGGTTCAGTTCGGCGAAGAAACGCATGTAAACGGCCTCTTGCGAGTCGTAAGGTACGGGCGTTTCCAAGCCGAAACGGGTGTAAGGTATGGGGCCATATATGTCGGTTGTTTTGTGCATAGCCTCAACTTTCACTATTTCGCCCACAGCGAAAAGCACGCTGGCCGAGTCGGCTTTAAGTCGCAACTGCTGCCAATTGCTCATCAGTTTGGTGAAAGCCACCGAGAAGGGGCGGTCTTTCCAGCCGTCGGGAAAGGCGTAAGTGGTACCGTTGAAGCCGCCTTCCCAGCTTTGCGTTCCTGCATAATAGCCGGCGAACATGTTGCCCACGAGGTCTTCGGCCAGCTGAAAGTCGTTCTGGTCTTCGGGCACTACGTTGCGTTGCAAGGATGTAAGGTAGGTTCCGTGCAGGTTATCATATCCCAACCATGCGGGATTAGCCCTGTCGGGGTCGTCGTTAAGGCTCGAATCTAGGCAGCCAACCAAGGGCAGACATAGCGCAGGGAGCACAAAAAGAGTTTTTATTTTATTTTTCATTGTTGCTTGTTTTAGGTTGTGAAGTTTAGAAGTTCACCTTTACTCCAAAGCCCATGCTGCGTTGGCTGGGGGGCATAAAGTAGTCGAACCCTTGATAATAGGTTCCCGTGTTGGCAGTCAGTTCGGGGTCGAAGGGTGCGCGGTTGTAAATCATCAGCAGGTTGTGACCTGTCAGCGACAGATTTACTTTAAGCTTATTGGCAAACCAAGCCGTGGGCAGGTCGTACGAAATAGACATTTCGCGAAGCCTAACGTTGGTTGCGCTGTAAGTGTAATGCGCCAAAAGTCCCGTTCGTCCGCCGGCAGCCACGCCATAATATTGTTCTGCATTCAGCAGTCCGTTATTCACGCGCACGCCGCCTGCATCGCGAGCATCGGCCGTTTGCTTAGACACGCCGAACTGATCCATCAGTGCTTGCGTTGCCGAAACCACCACTCCGCCCACGCGTGCATCGAACATAAAGCCCAGTTCGATGCCCTTCCAAGCAAAGCTGTTGCGTAGCGAGATGTTGTATCGTGGTGCGGCCGAGCCCACTTTCACAAAGTCGTTCTCGTCTTTCTGCACGCCTCCGTTAGCCAGGATGTTGCCTTGGTAGTCTTGTTTGAGGTGCGATGCGTAGATGTCCGACATCGTTCCGCCCTTGCGCAGTATCATTTTGTACGACTCGGCCGACGAAACTTCAAACTCCGTTGGTGCTTTCACCGTGGTGTTGGTGGTGCGGTCGGTTACGTATTCGGGCAACAGCTCCTTTATTTCGTTGCGGTTGAGCGAATAAACGAGGTTAGCCGACCAATCAACAGGGCCCAGCTTTTGGTTGTAGGTGGCACTAAGTTCCACGCCCCAGTTGTTTACCTTACCTGCGTTTTCGAAAGCATACTCGTAGCCAGAGCTAGGCGGCAGCTTGTAACGGAACAGTTGGTTGTAGGTGTTGCTGTTGTAATAGGTGGCGGCGATGTTCAGTTTGTTGTCGAACAGGCGCAAGTCCATACCCAATTCGAAGGCCTTTGTCATTTCAGGTTTCAGGTGACTGGCCGGCGTAAAGGCCCCACTCTTGGGCGTTCCATTAGACAAGGCCACGGCTTCGCGCGTAAGATAAGGCGACGGCGGGTTACCCACCTGCGCATAGCTACCGCGTATCTTCCACAACGAGAAGATGTTTTTGGGCAAAGGCAACACTTCTGTGAGCAACACCGAGGCACCTACCGAGGGGTAGAACACGTTGTTGCTGCTGGTTCCGAGCAAAGTAGAGAAGAAGTCGATGCGGCCCGTTGCATCGGCAAAGAGGAAGTTGCGGTAGCCCACTTCAACCTTGGCGTAGAACGATTGCGTTTGCGTGTGCAAGTTGGCATGTGCCGTGTTGCTCTCGGTGGGCGACATGTTGGAGGGATGGAAGAAGTTGGGCACGCGTGCCAAGTTACCTTCAAAGGTTTTGCTTGTATAGCGTTCGTCAAAGTAACTCCCACCGATGTTGGCCAAAAGGCGTATCTCGTCGTTGGCAAATTGCTTGTCGATGTTAATTAGGAAGTCGAGATAGGTAGACGTGTTCTTGTCGTCTTGCGTCATCCAGTTACCTGCGGGCTTAGAGAAAAGTCCGTCGGTAGATGCGTAGAGCTTGCGTTCAAAGTCGGTATAAGCGTTATCCATGCGCGCCCTACCCAGTATGTTGAGCCAAGAGGTGATGTTCCAACGCGCCGAGAAGCTGGCGATGAAACGCTCGCGATTGGTTTCAAACTTGTTACGGTTAACAATCCAGAAGGGGTTTTGCATGCCCAAGCCCAGGTTTCCATAGGGCCAGTTCTGCGTTTTAAAGTTGCGCACGGGGTTGTACATTTCGTACACGGCATAGCGATTGATGTCGTCGCTGGGCGGGAAAAGGTAAGTAGGCACCAAGGGGTTGTAGTACATACCCTGACCAATGCCGTTGCGGGTGTTCTGCTTTACGTAAAGCAGGCTGAAATCCAGCTGCAACACATCCTTAATAACGTCCCACGAGTTGCGGAAAGTAAAGTTGTAGCGGTTGTATCGGTTGTTGGGTACGATGCCGCCCGCGTTAACCGCGCCCACCGAAATGTGGGTTTGGCTGGTTTCGCTACCCGTAGACAAGGCCACAGAGTTGGAAACATTGAAGCCCGTATTAAAGAAGTCGAGCGGGTTATAGCTTGACGGGCGCTCCATTTTCTCGCCCCAACTGGCAAATTCGCCTTCTTTTCGGCCGTAAGTGTTTTGGAACTGCGGCGTAACGAAGGGTCGGGTGAAGGTGGTGCTGTTAGAGAACGACACCTTTGGACGTCCCACTGCGCCCTTCTTCGTGGTGATAAGGATAACGCCATTGGCACCGCGGTTGCCGTAAAGGGCAGCGGCCGATGCACCCGTCAGCACCGACATGCTCTCGATGTCGTCGGGGTTGATGTTCGAAATACCGTCGCCGTCGGCCACTTCCACCGACTCATAGAAGTTATCGCTCTGCTTGGTGCGTAGTCCTTGCATGGGAATTCCGTCGAGAACATAAAGCGCGTTGTTCTCTCCGAACAGCGATTTGGTACCGCGCATCACCACGCGCGACGAGCCTCCCACGCCCGATGAACTCTGATTAATGGTAACGCCGGCAATCTTTCCGGCCAAGGCGTTCACGAAGTTCGCATCTCTAACGCGCGTCACTTCGCTTCCTTTCAGGTCTTGCACGTTGTAGGTAAGCGCCTTTGCCTCGCGCTTTATACCCAGTGCCGTAACCACCACCTCGTTCAACAGTTTCTTGTCTTCCTCCATAACGATGGTCATGGGCGTGGTGGTGTTGGCCTTTAACGTTTGTGTGGCATATCCCACATACGAAATTTCGATGGTTTCTCCATCGCCAACTTGCATCGAGAATTGTCCGTCGATGTTGGTTATCGTACCTCCCTTGCCGTCTTTACTGCGCACGCTAACGCCAACCAGCGGTTCGCCGCTGGTGTCGGTAACGGTTCCGGTAACCGTTTTGCGCGTGTTTTGCTGCAAAGATGTTGCGTTGGGCTGCGTGTTGCTTGTGCCGGCCATAGCCCATGCCATAGGCGAAAGGGCCAACCAAGCCACCAATACCGCCCTATTAGCCAAGGGCGGCAATGCGTAATAGTGTTTTAGCATCTTCTTTGGGTTTGTTTATAAATGTTGATTGCTGTATTTTTAGCTTTTAGCAGATTTCGCGTGCAAAGGTATAACAATTAAATTGGTCTGACAAACAAACGAGACAAAGGCGAAACCACGCGGCACTTACAAGTTGAAACCACCGCGCAAAGCTTTTCGGGCAAGACGTGCAGCATGCTTACTAAGGTGCAAGCAATATGAAACATAAAACGAGGGAGCAACAAGCAAAAAGATTTTTTGCACCTCTTTCCACGCCAATTAAAACACTGGTTGCTGGGCATCGCAACCTATGGGCACAAAAAAAGGGATTCCGCTGAATCCCAACCTTTTGTTAACCTTAAATCTAATACCATGAAAAACACATTGCAAAGTTAGGCATTTATTTTATAACTTGCAAGTATTTGGACGATTATTTTTATAGAATGTGAGCCTTTTGACCTAAATCAAACAAATTATCTTTCTGAATGTCAGATTGAATGAGCATCGTGTTTGGCCTTGCAAAAGTTTCTGTTCGATGTTCCTTGCTGCCCATTACGCAATGATTTCGCCCGCCCCACCCTAATACTTGCCGCTTTTCTTTGTGGTTTTCGCAACAAGTGGTAATTTTGCAGGCAGCGAAAGGGCGAATGGTTAAGGCCAAGCGCTGGTTTAGCAAGCTAGGAAACTAGGATAACTAGAACCTCTACAACAACTAGAACCCCTAGAATAACTAGAATCCCTAGGATAACTAGGATAACTAGAACACCTACAACAACCAGAACCCCTAGCCCATCTAGATATAATTATGGAATCATTAAAAGAGAAAACAGCCAAGGGTCTTTTTTGGGGCGCACTCAACAACGTGATGCTCCAACTAATCGGCGTGACGATGGGTATCGTGATGGGACGATTGCTCAACGCCACCGACTACGGCATGATTGCCATGATAAGCATCTTTGCGTTGGTGGCCAACGACCTGCAAAACAGCGGGTTCAAGGCCGCACTGAACAACATCAAGCAACCCCAACACCGCGACTACAACTCCGTTTTCTGGTTTAACATCGCCATGGGGGGTGGCCTTTACGTGCTACTTTTCTTCCTTGCGCCACTCATCGCCAGCTACTACCACACCCCCCAACTCATTCCGCTGTGCCGTTATGCCTTCCTATCCCTCATCTTTTCCAGTTTCGGCACAGCCCAATCGGCCTATCTCGCCAAGAACATCATGGCCAAACAAGTGGCCAAAGCCAACCTCACCGGCACCCTCGTGTCTAGTTCTGTGGCCGTTTGGATGGCTTGCAGCGGTTACGGCTATTGGGCATTCGCCACGCAAACCAACCTTTACGTGCTCATCAACACCCTACTCTATTGGCACTACTCGCATTGGCGACCCACATTCAGCATCGATTGGCAACCCGTTAGGCACATGTTCAAGTTCAGCAGCAAGCTGTTGTTCTCGTCGATACTCACCGACATCAACAACAACATCATGAACCTGCTGCTCGGCCACTATTATTCGGCATCCAGCACAGGTGCCTACAACCAGGCCTACCAATGGCATTCAAAGGCCTACTCCCTAATACAAGGCATGCTTACACAGGTGGCGCAGCCCGTATTGGTAGACGTTGGCGACGAACGCGAACGGCAATTGCGCATACTTAGAAAGATGATGCGGCTGGCGGCCTTGCTCTCCTTCCCCTTGCTTTTCGGTTTGGGCATGGTAGCGCACGAGTTTATCACCGTGGCCATCACCGAGAAGTGGGCGCGAAGTGCAGAATACATGCAACTGCTTTGCATCGGTGGTGCTTTCGTGCCTTTGTCGTTCTTACTTTCCAATTTAGTAATAAGCAAGGGTCGTTCGTCTGTTTACCTTTACGTAAACCTCGGCTTGGGCGTTACGCAAGTGGCGGCCATGCTCTCGCTCTATCCCTTCGGCATCAAGTGGATGATATGCGCCTTGGTTACGCTCAACATCATCTGCTTTGGCGTTTGGGGACTATTTGCCCGCCGATTGGCCGATTACAAACTTCGCTTATTGGCTCTCGACACGATGCCCTTCGCCCTCGCCGCCCTCGGCGTAATGGCCTTAACATGGTTCGCCACCCAAACCATCGCCCTGTTGCCCTTGCTGCTTGGCGTGCGCATTGTCGTTGCAGGCCTGCTATATCTCGGCATCATGAAGTTGGCCAACGTGGATGTGTTCAACGAAATGGTGGCCTTTGTTAGGCGAAAGAAAATGTAAGGCCACGCAAAAACGATAAAGATGCCAAGCGATGACACGAAAGATAAGACACCATAATAATATAGATGCGACACACCGACGAGCCATCGCATGATGTTAGGCGGCTTATAAAAGAGCGGCATTACATCGTTAAAAACAGCCCCCAAACAAGTTGCCTAGCTACAAAAAAATCGTCATATACACAGGCAACAACAGCGTTTTCTCATCACGTTTCAAA
>ERZ772971.1038-NODE-1038-length-16519-cov-2.887148_pt1 | contig 16519 bp, 20 predicted proteins | sample MGYA00511943_ERZ772971 | MGnify/ENA primary metagenome ERZ772971 (study PRJEB29015, sample SAMEA2737929) | human oral metagenome | biome: human oral; feature: human-associated habitat; material: dental | place: China | collected 2144 ... | reverse complement strand
CTGGATAGTTAACAATTTCATGAAATTTGGAGTTCAAAATTTTCTAGCAAGAGAGACTTTGTACACTAAGAAAAGGACAGTTGAGAGAATGTGTACTCCATGCAAATAATGCGTAAGAGATACTTTTTGATGTATTGAGTAGGAAAGCTATGAATTCAAAAATTATTGATGATGTCTTGAACTTTGTAAAAGAGGTCTTCTCCACAGATTTTAGTGGCCACGATTACTTCCACACGTTGCGCGTGTACAAAATGGCTGTAAGAATTGCGCAAGAGGAGGGAGCAAATAAAGAGATTGTTGCCCTTGCTGCGCTTTTGCACGATGTCGATGACATCAAGTTTTCTCCAGAGACGCATGAGCACAAAGATCGAGCCGTTGATTTTCTTCGTCAGCACAATGTTGAAAAGGATGTCATCCAGGCTATTTGCACTGCAATTGATGAGGTTTCTTTCTCAGGAACAGACTCGGTTGTTCCTTCAACGCTTGAGGGAATGTGTGTTCAAGATGCCGATCGCCTGGATGCGCTTGGAGCTGTAGGTATTGCTCGCGCGTTTGCCTATGGCGGAAGTCATGGTCGCGCAATGTATGACCCAGATGAGCCACCTACCCTTAACATGAGTGGCGAGGAGTATCACTCACACAAATCAACGTCGCTCAACCACTTTTACGAGAAACTCTTTTTGCTGGCAGACATGATGAATACGCGCAGCGGCAAAGAACTAGGAAAAGCTCGCGAGAAGTACATGCGTGAGTATGTTGATCAGTTCTTAGATGAGTGGAATGGTGAACGCTAAGATATAGTTTTTAGCTATATGAATTAGTTAAGTATTTGTATTTCACAAGTAAAGTTCTGATTGTCATACTTGATTTTTGTAAGTAGTTCTAAGGGGTCATTATGGCAATCGAAAATGATAAAACTACTCCACATCGCTTTGATGTTGTTGGTAGTTTTCTCCGTCCAGAAAATCTTAAGCAGGTTCGTATTCAGTTTGAAAAAGGTCAGATTGATGCGCAAGAGCTCAAGCAAGTAGAGGACAAAGCTATTACAGAGCTTATCCAAAAGGAGAAGCAGGCAGGCCTTAAAGTCATTACTGATGGTGAGTTTAGGCGTGCAACATGGCACCTCGATTTTATGTGGGCGTTTGAAGGTATTGGCCATGCGCCAACTAACACCGGACTTCCTTTCCACGATGAGACTGCAAAGATTGATGACACCTTCCTTGTAGGAAAAGTGGAGCTCACCAAAGAGCATCCGTTTATTGAGCACTTCCGCTTTGTCCAGCAGTTTGAGGACGAGACAACCGTTGCCAAGCTTACTATTCCTGCACCTGCACAGTTTATTGAGCAGTTCATTATGCCTATGAACCGCGAGCAGACTGACAAGTACTATGCCAATGACCAGGAGCTTCTCGAAGATATTGTTGCTGGTTACGGCACATTTATTGAGCAAGCATATGCTGCAGGCTGTCGTAATCTTCAGCTTGATGACTGCTCATGGGGCGTACTGGTTGACCCACGTGCAGAGCTTTTCTTTGGTGCTGACCAGGATGGTCTTAAGAGGATTAAGGCACTGCTCTTGGAGATTAATAACCGCGTTCTTGATGCGGCTCCAGCTGACCTGACTATTAACACGCACGTTTGTCGTGGCAACTTCCATAGTACCTGGGCATGCAAGGGCGGCTATGACGATGTAGCTGATGCTCTTCTTGCTCAAGAGCACGTAAATGCTTTCTTCTTGGAATTTGATGATCATCGCTCCGGTGGCTTTGAGCCCCTGGCCTCTGTTCCAGCTGGTAAAAAGGTTGTGCTTGGTCCGATCACCACCAAGCACGCCCAGCTGGAAGAGAAAGCAAAGGTTATCGAGCGCATTCATGAGGCAGCTCAGTACGTGCCTCTGGAGAACCTTTGTCTTTCTCCCCAGTGTGGCTTTGCAAGCTGCGAGATTGGCAACAAAATCACCGAGGAAGAGCAGTGGGCAAAAATTGCGCTTGTTAAAGAAATTGCTGAAGAGGTTTGGGGTTAAACGTCAGTTGATTTACGGCTTGTTTGCTGCGACTAGACTCTCTGCTTTTGGTTTTGCTCTTGGAGCTCGTAAGCAGAAGTAATTACCTCAAAGTTTACAGTTTGATCTTGTACTAAGTTCATTAGCGAGCTTTCTATAAAGACCCCGGAGGTATCCAGGGTCTTTTTTGTTGCTGTCTAGGTTATAAATACTGCTTGCATTATATGTATATCCGCTAACGAAAAATATAAGACCATTTAGCAGAAATACATTCAAACTCTGCTGTCCCATCGCTATTCTTTTCTAATAATTATGATGAGCAATTAAATAAATTTATATCTTTTGTCCGTTTTGTTGTACAGAAGATTTTTTGTAAATAGAAATACTTAATACGTAGAACCAACTGGTAGAAAGGATTTCAAAGTGAAACCTAATATTGATTTAAAAATCGCGCGAGAAAGATTAGTAGACAGTAAGAATCAACTTATCAAGCAGATTGATGATGCACACATTCCCGCTAATGCTCAAAACATTATATCTGCTGCAGGAGACGCTATTTCTATAACAGCTAAAGGTGTAGCTGATAACGCAGTTGAAACAGCGTCTAGTGTCTCAAAAGCTGTATCTGATGGTGTTAACATTATTAAGGAAAATACACCTGCAGCGCGTCGCAAACAGGCTCGAATGAGTGGTTTTGGAGACGGTATCAAGCAAGGTGCTTATCTTGCCGGAGCTAAACGTTTCAATTTTCTTTATGCATACGTTGCTACAATGTGTTATTTCCTTCGTGTTGACGGTGAATTTACCACACAGGAACAGCTATGGATTGAAGAACAGCTTGATAACTTACAGTTAGGGTTTACACTTCCTGACAACGTCAAAGATCAACTACTTGCCATTATTGTTGATGACACAATTAATTTCGATAGAATCAAAACATTTCTTGATTCTGTGGAAATAGCTCAACTAGAATCAATTTCTCAGAGAGTACAAATTGCCATAAAAATTGACGAAGAAGTCACAGAAGAAGAACTTTCCGCAAATGAACTCTTTAATGCTTATATTACAGAGCGAGTTGCGAATGATATTGTCAATGATCAACGTGTTAAAGAAATTATTAGTTCTTCAGTAAAAGAATATGGTGACAACTTAGATCGCATTGACTATGAATTCAAGCAGCTTACTAAACTTCAGGATGCTGATGCGGCATTTCTTATTGGTGCAACAGCATTGCAAGTTATTAGGGTTCTTCTCATTAATAAACTTACTGAGATTGAGCCAGCTGGATCGAAAAATAAAATAGAGATTGCGCTTCACAAAACTCAGAAAAAGGTTTTTGAACAATTTGACGCTTCAGAAGAAGTCAATAGACCGCTATATGCTTCAAAGAGTCATATCTTAACTGCTCGCGGAGTTCCTTACGATGCAACACGTTTTGCTAATACCAATTTTGGATTTTTTAAGGGAGCAAATCATCGTTTTGGGACATTTGGTCATGACCCACTTCTTGGATTAATTGTTGGAACAGCAAACATTATGACAAACACTCTTACTGCTCCAAGCCCATATCCTTTGATTGGAAAATTTGTATTTTCACCAATATCTTTTAATGTGGAGTACGATTCACTTGGGAAGAATCCTTGTATTACAACCCGAACATCAACTCTGTTGCTTTTAGCTTCTGCTGCAAAAAGAATACTTTCTGAGTCAGATGCGGCTGCTGCTGCTTTAATTAAGCAAATTATTCATATTGGAACAGATTTGTATACACCGATTGGTATTCAATTACCTTTTGAAAATTTAATTCTTAATAAGTCAACCGTTGAGAAATTGACGCACTATATCAATATGGGTGATATTATTAAAGTTAGTGGACAGGCCGTTAGTGCAATAGCAATTAATTGGCTCATTGCAGCCTTACATGGTTTGTCTCTTTCTAATAAAGACGACGGCTTAGAGTTTTGTTCTGAAATGCATCAGGTTAGAACAAAAAAGATTCTCCTCATCTCTAACGCTATTGCAACATCGAGCAGTGTTATTCAAGCCGCTATTACTAAAAATCCTAGAAATCTTGATATTGGCGGAGCTGCTGTATTAGTTTATAGACTCTTTACTGATACGAAATTTATTTCGAATCTAAAGCAAGAATTTATGTCATCGGAACTTGCAAAGATTTACGATCAGAGGGTCCAAGGACTTTTGTAAAAACACTTTTATCTTAATAAAAATAGCCGTTTACCGAAGAGTTTCTGACCATACGTTCTTCTCGACTCCTGTCCACTAAAATGGACAGGAGTTTCTATTGGAGCTAGACTTCGGAGGCAGTATGCCAAGCGAGAAGACCCGTTGCTTGCATCTTATTCAGATTTTTGAAAAAGAAACCGATGATGACCACGGTTTGAGTACCCCTCAACTTATTGAAAGACTTGCTGAGCGCGGACTAAGTGTGGAGCGTAAAACGTTGTATGACGACATTAAATCGTTGCAGAATTTTGGCTATGACATCCAGTCTTACCAACGCCATCCTGTTGAATATGGTCTAGCTACTAGGAAGTTTCAGCCAGAAGAGCTTATGCTGATGGCAGACGCAGTGCAGTCGTCAAAATTTTTGACAGAGCGCAAGGCAAACAATCTGGTAAGCCTTATCGGAGATTTGGGCGGTAAGTCTACCTCTGACACATTGAAGAAGCGCATTCATGTTGAAGGACGTATTAAATCGCAAAATGAGTCTGTGTTTTATGCGCTCAATGCTATTCAGACAGCACTTTTGCAGAAGAAAAAGGTCTCATTCAAGTATCGCAAAAAGGGATTTAAAGATAAGGTTATTGAAGAGCTTCCTGTAAGAGAAGAAACTCCTGTTCAACTTACATATATTGATGATTTCTACTATCTTATTGTGTGGAACGATAAGCATCAAAACTTTGTCAATTATCGTGTGGATCGCATGTTCAGACTTGAGGTTTCTGATGCTGATGCCACGATTAACGAGCAAATAAAACATTTTGATATAGACAAGTATCAAGAGCGTGTCTTTGGTATGTATTCAGGTGAGGTTGTTGCGGTAACACTTCGCGTTAACGAGCGCGTTATGTGCTCGGTGTATGATCGCTTTGGCAAAAACATTATTTTGAATAACTTAAGTTCTGATGGAACTACAGCTGATGTGCATGTTTCTGTAATGGAAGCTCCAACGTTTTATGGTTGGCTTGCAACATTTGGAACAGATATTGAACTGGTAGCTCCAAAGAAGACTAGGCAGAAATACCAAGAGTATCTGAGTGGAATTCTTCAGAGCTACCAATCATAAAAGGGAGACTAGGTATAGTAGATTTAAACAGATGGGCTTGTCTTTAGCGGCTAACGAGCATCAATGACGTAAAGACCTGCTTTAACAAGAAGATGACCATGGTGATCGCTGAGCTGCGTGATCTTGCAAGTAACAATGTTTTGATGTCCGTAGAAGAGCAAAGTACTCCAGAGAGAATTGCTTTCTCTAGGAACAAAGCCCAGCTTGTGGTCATTAGAGTACAGAGCAAGAGCCTCTGGGTCGTAAGGGTTATCACGTTCAGGAACAATGGTTAGATCTGAGCCAAGTTTGAGCTGGTCAAAGACAAGAGGAGCGTCGTAGTAGGGAAGACCGGAAACAACGAAGGAATCAACAAGCTTTGTAGGACTGTACATAAGAGCCTCCTTAGAAGATGTTGAGAATAGAATATGGATTTGTTAAAGAATGAGTGTCCAACAGATTGGACAGTAAAAATAGCTGAAAGACAAAACAGTAAGAGACAGAGACAAAGAGTTTCAAAAGGAGTTTGGATGATTACCACTAAGAGATTGTTTCTTATTCCATGGCATGCATCTGACGCGGATGAGCTTTATGAACTAGCAAAAGATCCAGAGATCGGACCACTTTGTGGCTGGGAACCGCACAAGACTCTGGAAGATTCCAAGCAGGTTCTTGCAAATGTATTGTCCGAGAAGTTCTGTTATGCCGTAAAGGATATGAAGACTGGTCATGTAATTGGCTCGATGTCATTGGACTTTAAAGAAATTCCTGATCCAAAAGATTCCTCAAAGCAGTTGCATCAGGCAGAAATTGGCTATTGGATTGGTCGTCCTTATTGGGGACAAGGGTTGGCGCCTGAAGGCGCTCAAGCTCTTACTACCTATGCATTTGAAGAGCATGGCGTTGACCAGGTGATTATTAGATATCTTGAGCGTAATAAGAGGTCTGCTTCAGTGGCTCAAAAGTGTGGCTTCACAGAAGCAGAAATCTTTACAGACTTGAATAAATATACAGGCAAAGAAGAGCAGTTTGGTATCTCAGTACTCACAAAAGAGGACTGGGAACGTGTTCAAAAATAGCAGTTGTTCTCGTTATTTTGTGTGTTGATTTTAAATGTTGCATAGGGCAAACTCATATATGCAACGACAAAACTACATGTAAAGTAATTAAAACAGTTATTTGATCAAAGATTCTGCTTGTAAGAAGAGCGAGAGAAGTTTTTATATGATGATTAACAAACGCCTCATTGCCCTTATTGAGGAGAGTAAAAAATACATTGGCTTGACCGTGCTTTACCAGTGGATTGCGCTTCTCGCCAATATCGTATTTATGTATTCTCTGGCAAGAATGATACAAGCCCTATTCATGGATTATTTTGTCTTTGAAGAGCAGCTGGTATTTATTGCACTCTGCCTTATTGCTATTGTGATTAGGTATTTCTGTAAACTAGCTCAGCACAAGACAAGCTTTTATGCAGCTAAGAGGGTTAAAAAGACCCTTCGTGAGAAAATCTATCAGAAGCTTTTAGAGTTTGGCCCCTCGTATAAAAATTCGTATGCAACCAGCGAGATTGTCCAGCTGGCAGTTGAAGGTGTTGACCAGCTGGAAACCTATTTTGCGCAGTATCTGCCACAATTTTTCTACGCCGTTTTGGCTCCACTTACACTTTTCTTTGTTTTGCTTCTTATTAGTCCGGTAGTTGGCATTGTTTTGCTGGTATTTGTTCCACTCATCCCAATGACCATTGTTCTTATCCAGAAGTTTGCAAAGAAGCTTTTGTCTAAATATTGGGGCCAGTATACGCAGCTTGGCGATACATTTTTGGAAAACCTGCAGGGTCTGACCACAGCAAAGATTTACAAGGCTGACGATTTCAAACATAAGCAGATGAACGAGGAAGCCGAGCACTTCAGGCGTATTACCATGAAGGTTCTAACCATGCAGCTCAACTCCATCACCGTGATGGATGTGGTTGCATTTGGTGGAAGCGCGCTTGGTACGATCCTTGCAATTCAGCAGGTAAATAACCAGCTCCTCTTTATGTGGGAGGGCGTTTTTGTCATTTTGATTTCGGCTGAGTTTTTCTTGCCTATGCGTCTTTTGGGCAGCTATTTTCATATTGCTATGAACGGCATGGCAGCAGCGGACAAAATCTTTGACCTGCTTGATATGCCTGTTCGAGAGCAGGGTACCAAGACCGTTCCAGCTTCTAGCGATGTGTCACTGCGCAACGTTTCTTTCTCTTACGATGGCGAGAAACCCGTCTTGGTGAATGTTTCTTTTGGAATATGCGCCAACTCTTTGAACGCCCTGGTAGGAGAGTCAGGCTGTGGAAAATCAACTATTGCGGCACTTCTGACGGGAAAACTCCGCTCGTATTCTGGCGATGTTCTGTTTGGAAATACCAGTTTGTCAGACATTTCTGACCAGAATTTGCTTCAAAATGTTACGTATATTGGTCATCAAGCACATCTCTTTATGGGAAGCGTTCGCTCCAACCTTGCCATGGGTAACCCAGAGGCAACTGAGAAGCAGCTCTGGCACGCCCTTGAGAAGGTCAATCTTGCTGAGTTTGTAAAGTCTTTGGGTGGACTTGACGCGCCAGTTGCCGAGAAGGGCTCCAACTTGTCGGGTGGTCAGCGCCAGAGGTTAGCACTGGCCAGAGCTCTGCTTCATAATAGCCAGATGTACATCTTTGATGAAGCTACTTCAAATATTGATGTTGAGAGTGAAGACGTTATTATGCAGCAGGTTCACTTGCTGGCTCAGACGAAGATGGTGCTGGTAATTTCTCACCGCTTAGTAAACGTTAAAAACGCCAATCAGATTGTTGTTATGAAACATGGTCGTGTTGTTGGAAGCGGTACGCACCAAGAGTTGCTTGCAACAAATGACGAGTACAAACGAATGACGCAGGCCCAGACTGAGCTTGAGAATTATGTGAAAGGAGTTGAGGCGTAATGAAGACAGAAGTTAAGAACAGCGCCACAACTGCACGTACTTCTCGCCGTAGTGCGCTTACTATTATGTTGAGGCTGGTGGGGCTGGTTCGTCCTCTAGCTGGCTTTATGATACTTGCAATTTTGATGGGCGTTTTGGGTAACCTTGCCGCTACGTTCATAAGCATTTTTGGAGCGTATGCGCTGCTCAGTGCTATGGGCTTTGTTTCGTCTTTTCCTATGGTGCTGCTTTTTGGAGGCATGCTTTTGTTTGCCCTAGTCCGCGGTCTGCTGCGTTATGCCGAGCAGGAATGTAATCACTTTATTGCGTTTAAACTGCTTGCGCTTATTAGAGACCGTGTGTTTACGGCACTCAGAAAGCTTGCTCCTGCAAAGCTTGAGGTCAAGAATAAGGGCAACCTGATAAGCGTCATTACCTCAGACATTGAGCTACTTGAGGTTTTCTATGCACACACTATCTCACCTATCTGTATTGCGGTTGTTTTCTGCATTGTTATGGTGTGGTTTATTGTGGGCAGCACCAACTGGATTTTGGGTGTTATTGCATTTGTCTCTTACCTGGTGGTTGGTGTGGCAATTCCGCTTGCTATGTCTAAACACTCCGAACAAGACTCTGCTGAGGCAAGAGATCTTGCTGGTAAGCTTTCTACGGTTACCCTTGATAACCTGCGTGGTCTTGACGAGATTCTGCAATATAACACCGGTGCACAGATGATCGAGGAAACAAGTCAACTAGCTGACCAGTTAAGTGACAGACAACAGGCAGTTAAGAAGGCATTTGGTGTCAACGACGCCGTTACTTCAACGATTATTTTGCTCTCCGGCCTGGTCATGTTCTTTAGTTCGTTCTACCTAGCCTATAACCAGCAGATTCTTATGAATGAAGCTTTCATCGTCACCATTGCATTGATGAGCTCGTTTGGACCTGTTGTTGCTCTGGCGGCACTTGGTACAACGCTGACCAGTACGTTTGCTGCGGGTAATCGTGTTTTGGATATTCTGGACGAGAAACCCCTGGTTGAAGATGTAGTTGACCAAAAAGACATCTCATATAAGGGCGTGCGTGTCTCTGAGCTCTCATTTGCGTACGATAACGAGCAGATTCTGGACAACATTTCTGTGGACATTCCTACTGATAAGATCGTGGGAATTGTGGGAAAGAGTGGCTCGGGTAAGTCCACATTGCTTAAACTCTTGATGCGTTTTTGGCCAGCAACACCTGGCGCCATTGAGATTTCTGGAACCCCTTTGGAGCAGATTAATACCTCTAACCTGCGTGATCTTGAAAGTTTCATGACGCAGGATACGCATTTGTATCACGATTCCATCAAGAACAATCTGCGCATTGCAAAGCTTGATGCAACGGATGAAGAGATTATTGAGGCGTGTAAGAAGGCTTCAATTCACGAGTACATTTCCACACTGCCTCAGGGTTACGACACGCCTGTTGCAGAGCTTGGTGACTCGCTTTCTGGTGGAGAGCGCCAGCGTATTGGTCTTGCGCGCGCATTTTTGCACGATGCGCCACTTATGCTGCTTGACGAGCCAACCAGTAATCTGGACAGCTTAAATGAGGCTATTATCTTGTGCTCACTTGATAAAGAAACTGAGCGCAAGTCTGTGGTTCTTGTCTCTCACAGGGCTTCTACCATGGGAATTGCAGATGTTGTTTACACCGTTGATGGGGGACGAGTGAGCTAATGACACCTGAAGAAATTGAGCAGAAACGTCAAAAAGAAAAAGATCTTTTCTCGCTCATGATTCGTTTTTATTGCGAGAAATACCACCACACCAAAGCTCATGAAGCTCTGTGCGACGAGTGCGTTGAGCTTGAGAAGTATGCGCATACGCGCGTGGACCGCTGTCCTCATATTGAGACAAAGACGTTTTGCTCAAAATGCAAATCGCATTGCTACAGCAAAGAGATGCGCGCTCGTGTCAAAGAAGTCATGAGAACTGCTGGCCCTCGACTTTTGCTGTACCATCCAATTCTTGTGATTAAGCACGCGCTTCAGTAACGCAGTCCTGGTTGGCCTTGTACACTTTGGACATCTGCGATTTTCTCGCCATTTCACGGTCTTCTCGCCAAAAGTGAGGAGACCGCATTTTTTTGAATCTTTTTCATTTGAAACATAACTGTTAACTCTGAGAATTACGTATTTTTGTCGCGGCGCACTAGGTTTACAGTGACTTCTCGCTTTACAGAAGGAGGTACTGCGTTGATTAAATCAAAGAAAGCGTCATTTATTTTTAAGCTGTTTATTGCCGTAATTGGCACCTTTGTGCTGTGTGATTCTGCGGGCGTCTTCCGAATGAACTTCCGCGTTTCTTTTTTGTATTACTTCACCAACATCTCTAACCTGCTGCTTGTTGCCTATTTCTGGGGCGCGCTGTTCCAGGCTTACAAGCATCCCGAAACCGCCCAGAAGCCATGGATGCCAACGGTCAAGCACACGCTTATGCTGGGCATTACTGTAACTGGCTTGGTAGCTTACTTCCTGCTTGATCACGGCGAGGTCTTTGTAAACGGCGTCTTTAAGTTCAACAATTTTATTCTGCACGATGTGATTCCTATCTGCGCTGTTTTGGACTGGCTGCTCTTTGATGAGAAGCCAACTATGGGCTTCAAAGAGCCTCTGATCTGGCCTTTGTATCCGCTCACGTATTTTGCATACATCATTGTCTTGGTCCTTGGCTTTGGCGTGCAGATTAAAGAGAAGTCTCGCTGGCCTTATGGATTTATGGACTTTGACAAGCTAGGAGTCCCAACAGTTGCTTTGACCATTGTGATTCTGATTGTTGTCTTTGTTGCCCTGGGCTACCTTTACGTCGTCATTGACAAAAAACTTGGCAAGAAGATCAAGAAGGCTGAGGATTAATTTTAGTAAGGTTAAAAGTTGGGATGACCGCAAGGCTAAACCTAGCGCGTTGTGGAGAAAATCTCAATTGATTGCAAAGCGCCTGACATTTGTCGGGCGCTTTTTTATGCCGTTTACGGGAGTACATTTGGAATGCGGCGTGTGTGCTGGTAAAATATTAAAAAGTTGATGAAGGAGGTACTATGTCACTGTATCGTCATCTACGTTCTAGTTTGGGATCAGCCCAAAAAATTGCGCTTGCTGCCAGCACTTTTGTCATGACAATTGCGCTACCCGTTATCGCATTAGCTGATGTTATTGATACGCCAAGAGTCGGTAGATCATCTAGTTTCTTAGCCATGGCTGCAGTTTCTACTCTTGTGGCAGTAATTGGCTTCATTATGATCATAAGGCGTCGCAGGTAAAACCTTGTCCACAACACAGCAGCTTCTTCCCAAAAAAGAAGTCACTACCTTTGCATTTGCGTTGTGCCATTTTGTAGTTGACTTTGCATGTGTATCTACAATGCTCTGCGCGGTAAGTCGAGTGTTGGGAGAGTCTGGCCAGGGCTCACTTGAGTTAGTTGCATTGAGTATTCTGCTCTACGACGTTGTGGCCTTTGCGTTCCAACTGCCAGTTGGTATTGCCTTAGACAAGTTAGATAAAAACTCATCTGCTACAATGCTCTCATATGCGCTGGTTGGCGGCGGAGTGTTACTTTCGCTTGTTCCTGTTGCATTTCTTGAGTGGCTTGCAGTTTTGTTGCTTGCTGTTGGAAACGCGCTTTTCCACTGTGCGGGAGGCCTTTGCGTACTTAACATCTCCCAAAAACACGCGGGACCATCGGGAATTTTCATTGCAACGGGCGCCGTAGGAGTGTTCTTAGGCACGTTTAGCGCACAGTACGGAAGACTTCAAGTTGCGTTTTCCCTGCTTGTCCTGCTGTTCTTATGTGCAAGTATTACCCGCGTGGTGCAAAAGGTTAATAAAAAATACTGGAATATACATAACGTTCCCTTTGCCATTCCTGAGCTCTCTTCTCGCTCTCTGATTGCAATTGTCCTGCTCTGCTTTGTGGTTGCGCTGAGAAGCTACACTGGCATGGTCATGGCGTTTCCTTGGAAGAGCGAAGTACTTCTGTTAGGCCTCAGCATTTTTGGTGTATTTGCAGGTAAAGCTCTTGGTGGACTGGTTGCCGACCGCATTGGTTTTAGAACTACAGCAATCTTCTCGCTCATCGCCGCAGCTACTTTATTTGTGCCTTCATGGGAAATTCCGCTTATGGGTCTCCTAGGTGTGTTTTTCTTCAATTTTACGATGGCGATCACGCTGGCTTCTTTGGCCAATATTTTGCACAAAGCAAAGGGAACCGCGTTTGGTTTAGCCAGTTTCTCTTTGGCACTAGGCGCGTTATTTGCGCTTTGTGGACTTCGCTTGGAGCACCCTTTGGTGCTTTCTGTTATGAGCCTGGTTTCGGCGCTTGCTTTAAGCGTAAGTCTGACTTTGGTCAAAGACTCTGTGGCTACGGGCCCATTTGGACACGAACGCTTAGCGCAGGCTGCGCATGCGGCGTCGCAGGTTGAGCAGGTGTCACAAGCCGAGCAGGTAGCTTCAGGTGATGAAGTTGCTGTCACTTCGGACGACAAGTGTCATGACTAGCGGGACGGTTTTCTCGCCGTTTTTTATTACGACGATTCAGACATATACGTTTTGCCTGGTTCTGACCATTATTGTTGAGTTGACCGTTGCTCGTTCGCTTGGGATAAAAAGCAAGCAAGCGCTGATGATTGTTGTTGCAGCTCAGATTTTTACTAATCCCATTGCCGTTTTTATTACCAGTGCGTGTATGGACCTGATCTCGGACAGTGTACAGTATTACGGCTGTGTTATAGCCGTTGAACTGACAGTTATTGTTGTGGAGGGTTTGATTTACAAGTACAAAGGCGTGAGTAGAGCTCCGTGGGGGCTATCAATTTTATGCAATCTTGCGTCGATGTCTGTGGGCATTCTCGTTCAAATACTTATATAAAAATTTAGCGAGAAACCCTTTGAATAGGAGGGTTTCTCGCCAAATCTGGGTGATTTATGAGATGAAGCCTTAATGAACCATCGCTATAAGAAGAGCTCCGACCATCAGACCAATGGATGTTCTGAGTGCCGCCGAGGCTTGCCTGTGCAAGAGCTTTTGCGCACGAGTTGCGTGGGTGAGCTGGACGTCTGAGGTGTTGAGTGTATGCATTGGTCCTCCTTTCTTATTTCTTGTCTAGTATATGCCTAAAAGTAAGCTCAGGTAAACTCTTTAGTATAAAAATGATACAAAAAACCACGCCGAGGGTGAGTCCAATCATTCCTCCAGAAGAGGCATCTAAGTAATAACTACCAGTTATTCCAATTAGAACGCTAACCGTGGCAATAAGCGGAGAAATCCAGAGCATATGCCGCATCTGATTGGTAAGAAGCCTTGCGCAGGCACCTGGAACAATAAGCAGTGAGACTGACAAAATAACGCCAACTGCCTGGAGCGATATAACAATTGCAAGGGCTAGGGCAACAAGCAAGAATGAAGTGAGCGTTTTAGTAGAAAGGCCGATTGCTTGAACTTGCGTTGGATCAAATGAAAGCAAGGTCAGATCCTTGTTTTTAAGGATAAGCAGGATTGCAATAGGCAGGCCAATACAAAGAACTTGCAGCATATCGGGAGTAGTGACACCCAAAAGATTTCCAAAGAGTATGTGTGAGAGGTTAATTTGGCTTGGAACCTTTGATATCAGAACTGTTCCTAGCGCAAAAAACGTTGTGAATACAATGCCGATAGCAGTATCAGGACGCACATTTGACTCTTTTTGACTTGTCCGACCAACACCACAGTAATGAGGGCAAACACAAGTGCTCCCACTAGATAGGGAAGTCCTAGCAGGTGAGCAATGACCACGCCCGGGAGAATAGAATGCGAGATTGCGTCGCCCATGAGTGACCAGCCCATATGCGTGATCCAGCAGCTTAAAAGTCCGCAGACTATGGCGGTTGCAATTCCGGTGATGAGGGCTCGTTGCATAAATGCGTATTGGATAATGTCTACCTCAGGCATGGAGCACCTCCTCAATGTGGGTATCTTCGGAAATACCAAGGTTCTGCAGGAGGGCGTCTCCAGAAAGAATTTCTTTTGAAGGACCCTGCGCGGTGATGGTTTTATTGATGACCAAGCAAAGCGGGAATTTTTGCTGGGCCAAATTGATGTCGTGAATTGAAACGAGCAATGTTTTGCCTTCTTTACTGAGGTTATTGAGCTGTTCGGTGATGATAGCCTCAGAGCGAGCGTCTACTCCCGCAAACGGTTCGTCGAGAAATACCAGCTCAGCAGCTTGCGCTATTCCGCGTGCCACAAAAACACGCTTTCTTTGTCCGCCCGAGAGTTGGGCAAGTGGACGATCTGCAAGGTCGGCCAAGTTAACGCGTTCAAGCGCCTGAGCAACCAGCTCTTTGTCCTGAGCGGAAGGTATGCGCATCCAATCCTGGTGAACATATCTGCCCTGCATGACAACATCTTTTACGAGCAGCGGAAACGTTGTATCAATTGCCTCCGTTTGAGGGACGTAAGCGACTTTGCCCTGCTTGCGCGCCTGTGAAAGAGGTTGCTTACCCCAGGTAAGTGAACCCTCACATTCGATGGTATCCATCAGTGCTTTGAAGAGCGTAGATTTACCAGCACCGTTGACGCCAACAAGTGCACAAAGATCTCCTTTTGAGAGCGAGAAATTCACGTCATAGATGATGGGTTTCTCGCGGTCTTTTTTCTCGTACCAGGCGCAAAGTTGCGAAACACAAAGATTCATCGAACAACTACCTTCCCATGAGACCAGATACGATTGCGTCTGCGTCGTGTTGCAGCAGGTCAAGATAGGTGGGTACGGGACCGTCGGCTTCCGAGAGGGAGTCTACGTACAAGATGTTTTTCTCGTCAGTTTTGAGGACGGCTCCCGTCTCGTCGGCTACCTGCTGCATTGCCTTGGGGCTTACCGTGGACTCGCAGAACACTGCAGGAATTTGCTGGGCTTTTACGGTTTCGACAACCTTGGCAATCTGCTGCGGAGTGCCTTCATCAGCGGCGTTAACGGCCCAGAGGTAGAGCTCTTTCATGTTGGTGTCGCGGCACAAGTACGAGAACGCTCCCTCGCAGGTCACAAGCGTGCGCTGGCTCTCTGGTAGGGTGCTGAGCTCCTCGATTAGATGAGAGGAGATGTTGTCGAGCTCCTTTTTGTATGCGTCGCCGTTGGCTTTGAAGTCCTTGGCGTGGCCAGGGACAAGGTTGCTCAGCGCGCGGACGATATTCTCGACATAGATCTTGCCGTTTGTGGGCGACATCCACGCGTGCGGATTAGCCTGGCCCTGGTAGTCGCCCTCGGCGATGGGGATGGCGGTGATGCCTTCGCTGAGGTCAGCGCGCTGAGCAGGCGAGTCGTCGACGAAGCGCTCAAACCAGCGCTCAAGCCCTAGTCCGTTGTTGAGGATGAGCTGGGCTTTTTGCGCGCGCTTGAGGTCGTCGGGCGTGGGCTCGTAGTCGTGGATTTCGGCGCCGGCCTTGGTGATGGATTCTACCTGGCAAAACTCGCCTGCAACACGAGAAGCCATGTCCTGGATCACGGTAAAGGTGGTCAAGACGAGGGGAGTCGAGGAGTTCTGGTTTTGCGCGGAGCTTGAGCTGGCTGGAGAATCGCGTGGACCGCATGCGGCGAGAGAAGCGATGGTGACCGCGGAGCTTGCGCCGAGCAAGGTGAGCGCTGACCTGCGGGATAGGAGATGGTTGCAGGTGAGGCGTGGCTTTGGGTTTGCGCGTGCGCGCGGGCTCGTGAGCGAGCGCGGCGCCGTATGCGGCTGCGGGTTCGTGAAAGGTTGCGGGTTTGCAGCTGCCGAGATATGCGTCCAGCGATGTTTCATAGCGACTTCCTTCAAAGATATGAGAGCAGGTAGCTATGGGGCTGAAAACAAGAAACTGATAGCGTGAGGCCAAGAGTTAGGAGTTTAGAGCTACGAGCTCAACGGGTTTCTCGCCATATTGTATTCCTATAAGTTAGCTTTGTCTAACTTTTGAAAATTAAGGGGATTCTTAAAGAGAAAATTTATAGACAAAAGTCTGAAAGATTGAACATGAAATTTAATGTGTCATTTATGTCACATTTTAAGCAAATTATTTTCCTTTAGCTTATTTACCATAAGATTTGTGGAACAAAAGTAATTTTTAGATAGCAAATTATGTGAATATGGCTAGAATTTATTTGTTACTTAATGGTTTATGCTCGTGAAAAAATAAGGAGAGAGAGCATGGCATTCGATTTTACAGGTAAGCTGGTTCTGGTTACAGGTGGAAGCGCCGCAGTGGGGCCGCCAGAACCTGGTGTTCATATTCCGCAAGCAG
>ERZ772971.1037-NODE-1037-length-16520-cov-4.445187_pt1 | contig 16520 bp, 16 predicted proteins | sample MGYA00511943_ERZ772971 | MGnify/ENA primary metagenome ERZ772971 (study PRJEB29015, sample SAMEA2737929) | human oral metagenome | biome: human oral; feature: human-associated habitat; material: dental | place: China | collected 2144 ... | reverse complement strand
TGTAAATCTTCAGGATACTTTCGCAAGAGGTCTATTGTGCGGCGCGTCAGACCCCTCATCCAGGCAAAAACAAAGACCTCCCTTGGCCGAGCCAAGAACCAACGGCGAATTTGTCGAGATCAAGAATTGGCAGCGGGGGAAAGCGGCGAGCAGACCAGGCACAATCGTTTGCTGCCGGTACGGATGCAGATGTAAGTCGACTTCATCAATCAAAAAGATGCCTTCACCTAAGAGAGGATCTTCACTTTGCGGATTGGCCGCAGCCAAACGTAGCGCCATGTCGCCCACCAGGGCAATCAAGCATTTTTCACCTTCTGACAATTGCTCGAAAGCAAGACGAAAGTCATCTTCCCCGCTGCTCCCTGTCGCAGCACCGGCAGATTGTGATCCGGCATCACCAGGGCTAGGGCCCTGAAAAGCGAGCTCGTTTGCTTCGATGATTCCTTAACCGCAGACGATTTCTTTAACCAATTAGGGAGTATGGCAATTATTGGCTTCTGCTGCGCGGATGATATTGCTGATGCAGGGTTTTGAGCTGCTGCTGCTCCAGTTGGGCGTAGATTTGTGTTGTGCTGATATTTGAGTGGCCAAGTAAAATTTGCACGACCCGCAGGTCGGCACCATTGGCCAGCATGTGTGAGGCAAAGGCGTGACGTAAGGTATGGACTGTAAAACCATCATCCAGACGAGCCTGTTGCGCGTACTTCTTGATAATACGCCATAGTGTGGAAATATCCATGACCTGTCCCGTCTTGGTTGAAGGGAAAAGAACATTTGAGCCTTGTTCATGGAATAAAAGCATACGGCGTTTCAGGTAACGGGTGAGCCAGTCCACCGTGGTCTCCAATAATGGTACCAAGCGCTCTTTACGACGTTTGCGGATGATACGGATCGTCTTCTGACGTAAATCTACGTCAGGCAAAGTCAACAAACGCAATTCGGTGTTACGTATCCCGGTATCGTAGAGCAATTGCATGATGGTGCGATCCCGCAAGCCGAGATCCGTTGACGTATCCGGCATCGCCAATAAACGCTCTAACTCTGCGCAGGTGTAAAACCGGTGAATCCGGTCCGGATAGCCAGGATGGGAAATAAATTCAAAGGGATTATTGCTTTGCTCACCAAGCTGAACCCGATAGCGGAAATAGAATTTGACAGCAGTACAGGTTTTGCCAATGGCGGATTCGGTCAGGTTTTCTTCCCGAAAATATTGTTGTAAATGTCTTTCTTCTAATTCAGCCAAACTAAGTTGGTGAGATACCGCATATTCGAGAAATCGCTTGGTATAACGGATATGCCACGTCGTGGTTTGCTGGTCCTGGCCCACGATATCGGTCAGATATTCGGCGTAAGCATCTAACGCATCAGTTTCTTCTGTGGACATTAATGACTCCGGCACCATCAAAGGGATGCAAAATCAGTTAAAAAACATCTAGTTATTAGCATGTTAGCACTTCTAACAACCAGTGGAGTGCAACATGCAAAAGAAGTATCTAGAAAAAGGAACGCTGCGCCATTTTCGCGCAATTTACGAAGAGTATGCCGCCTATTTGAACTGCAAGAAACAACATCGGAACACTCTCTGCTGCAAAACCCGGGTGGTGCGGTATTTTCTGGGTTTTCTCGAATCGCACCAGAGCAGAACCCGTAATCTACGCAAATTACGGCTTGAGACCATACATGAATTCCTCTTTACTCTGCGAGATTTCGAAACCAGCACCTATAACAATTACCTGATCTATTTGCGGCAATTTCTGACCTGGCTGGAACGCAACCACCAGATAGCTCCCATGAGCTGGTTGCTACACAGCAAACCGGTAGAGGACAGCCTGCCACGCAATATCCCGCTTTTCCAGATGGAACAGATTTGCACCCCTGCAGAGCAGGAAGCTGTTTTGCCGCCATCCCGCCTGGCCTTGCGGAATCAGGCCATCGTGGAAGTGCTTTTCAGCACCGGGGTGCGCAACAGCGAATTGCGCAATATTCGGGTGAGGCATCTCTCTGTAGACCTGACAGAATGCACAATTGCCACGCTGAAAGGAGGGGTCAACCGTACTGTGTACCTCGGCGACGCGGCCGTCAATGCCCTAAAACGCTATTTACAGTGCGAAAACGTTGACCGGCAAAAGGATGCCAACCGATATGTCTTCCTCAATTGCTACGGCCAAAGGATGAGTGCAAGAACACTTATCGCAATCGTCAAAGCCATGGGCATCCAGCGTTGCGGCTGTCCGGTCACCCCGCACATGTTCCGCCATACTTTTGCGACGGAAATGTTGCGCGCTTGTCACAGTATCCGCTCGGTGCAGGTGATGTTGGGTCACAAGAGCATCAATACAACCACCCGTTATTGTCACCTCGATTTTGATGAACAGATGAAAGCCGTGAGTGCGTTCCATCCGCATGCCATCAAGGCCCAGACCGACGGCACAGGGGAAGAGTCTGACAGCAAGCCCAATTCATGATTCGCTGATACTTCGGCAGAAGCGACCCCTATTTCATCCTACTGAATAATAGGATGTTTTGTGAGTTGAACTGTCCGGGCATATAGCGTAAGGTGAAACCTGATTATCGTGCCTAGCACGTTAAAAAGAGCCGGAGCGTTTCGCAAAAGCACCTCATCTTGAGATGTGAAAATCGTCTGTGATACCGGCAACGGCATCATCGCCGTGACGAAGCTCTTCGCAGTGTCTGGTCGGATACGGCCTCAACCAACCCATAGGGGAAAACCTTTCCCCTTGGGGAAAAGTTACTCCTTTGGGAATAGCAAATATTGGAGTAACATGAAAGTAATCTTGAAAACACACATATTGCGGCAAATTAATAAATTATTTGCTTTGCAGTTTGAGCAACGCCGAATCATCGCCAACACGTGCGCGGGTTCAGCCGTTGCATGCCTTTTTAATGTTGCAGGTAAAGGATTTTTATTTGCAATATTGGCAGTAATAGTATCGTATGTACTATTATTTGTTGCTGTAAAACTCACCAAAAAAGGTGAAGGAGAATAATATGACGAATGTTACTGCGGGCGATGTAATATTTCTAATCTTTTGTTTTACCCTCGCCGCTTATGGCTTTGGCGTAATTCGCTATGGTAAAAAACATAGCCAAGAAGAAAAGAAATAAAGATATTATTTTTTAAGAACTCAATCCCATGAGGACGTCATTTCCTCGTGGGAATGATGTCTTCATTTTGTTAGGAGGCATCATGATTTATTCGTACCATAGCGAGGCAGATGCCTCGCTCTCTTTATCTGCGTCCTTGGAAGTAAGTTATCATCAGGGTAATCAGGAGACGTTGCTGAGAAGCAATGTCGGGGACTTCGTCATTGACGAAGCCGAGTGCTTCGAGAATTTTGCCGAAGGTACATACGACGGCGTGTTCGAGATCGCTGCGCTCGAGGCTTTTTCCTACAAAGTAGGGAAAACGTATCACACGGCTATTCGTGCGATACTCCTGTCCTACAGTCTCAGTACCCCTAAAACTGAGAGGGAACGTCCTACCTTGCTAGACCTGGCCTTTGCCTTTAGCGAGGGTTTCTTGGACGAAGGAGAAAAATATCCAACCTGATTTTCCAAATCCGCAAATCTTTCAATTGGGAGCCTTGGCTCCCTTTTTTTGTGTACACTTGCTGTCTAATGTGAAATATCAAAAAACCATCTGGAGAAGAACACATGAAAGCACATCGCACAACTACGGTCATCGTTATTGCTACCCTACTATTGAGCGGCTGCATTGAGAGCAGGGGAACGCTCAAGCTGATTGGGAGCGAAGATTGTATTATTTGCATCCGGGACACCTCAACACCACGGCTAGCAGGGTCCGGCGAAGCCCCCAGCGCAATGAACATTCTGCCAGTAGTTTCGACAGAAAATGTGGGGGATGAAAATGAAGCATTGAACCTGGGACTGGATGATGTATTGCCTTCCCGTTATGGGAAGTTCAGTAAGCGGGTTGCAGGAGAGGGCCAGCAACTGCTTTTCAACGGCAAGGTAATGCTTGACTCCATGTATCCTCCCGGATACAAGGAAACCCGTGATACCGAAGAATACATGTATGGGAGTTTTATTCGATTCGATAGTAGAAAGCCGTATTCGATTGGTGAGTATGAAATTTATCCACTATTTACGGATGATGGTGGCAATAGACAGGATCGTTTTCCCTACTTTATTATTGCTATTGGTGCAGATAAGAAACCTATTATATATAGTGACAATCAGATGCTATCTAAAAGAGCTGCTTATAAAGTTCAAGGTAATCGTTTTATCGCTACATATGACAAGACTACTGTCACTTTTTCGGGAAAAGAATTCCAGCAGCAGAACAAGGCGCAAAAACGCAAGAAATAATGAAGCCTGCGTTGATTACCATGGGCTCCCCCGTTTCGCTCAAGAGCCACACTGCTCTTGACTTCCTGCCACCATGGGTGTATACCAGAATAAAATCAAGAAGGAGACGGATATGTGGGACAAAACGCAACTGCCACCAACGCCAGCGGAACTAGCGCTTCTGCGTCAGCAACTTACCGCATTGTCGGCACAGCAGCAAGCTACCCGATTGGCACACGGATGGCATGTCCAAGTGCCAGACGAAAAGCAACCCATGCAACGTGACAGAAAGAGTCTGCTGGGGCTTTTTGTAGAAGGGTTTGCCGAGGGATGGAGAGAAGCTAAGGTAATGTCGACATTGAAGCCACGAGAATTAGAAGATTCAAGTAATGTTCAAAGGAATATTTGGGTTCCTAATTACCGCTATGATGACTATCATAGCTATAAGGACTATGATAATTATTTAAAAATTTCAGAATAGAGACTATCTTTCTAGTGTCTGTTGATATCACCGCAAGGCGATAATATTAACAGACACTAATAATTATGATATCTGTCGTCGTCAATACTTTTCGAAAGTTTTCATTTGCGAATAGCTTCTAATTCCCTCTCCATATTCTTCCTAAACCCGACCTGATACCACGGCCAACTCTACCCAACCCTCTTCCGATAGCACGCAATGTTCCATGGGCTGCTCCACTCGCCGCTCTGCCGGTTGCGTTTCCTAGGCCGCCAGATAATTTATTTGCTTCGCTTTGGCTACTATTCACAACTTGTCCTGGGTTCACTCCTTCACCTAAATTCACCAGGTAGAAAAATACAAATACAACTGCAACCTTGAAGGCTGAAAAGGCAGCATCGAGCAAGACCAAGTCGAAAGACATCTTTGACGCAGCTTCTCCGTACATAGCCTCCCAGATTTTATCGTCCAGGTGGCTCATCACACCCCAGATACCCGGCATGATAATTAAACCAAAAATTAGCAACATCCCCTTGATGACGCCCTCCATTGTCAAGCGTGAAATCGTCATGAATACACCCCAAAACATATAGATGGTCATCAGAATCAACGGCAGCAAGAATTTCAGCATCAGCGATAACATATAGAATGTGGCGTAAAAACCAACGACGGTATTCAGAACACCACCTGCTAGGTCAACATCAGTGAATTTTGCCAAGAAAATGGATGCGATTGTAACCTGAATAGCATTTTTTAAATTGTTTTGATCTTTCGTGGTCAAGACTTCATCTTTAGCATAATTTCCCAAATTGAAATCCAATAATTCGGTAATCAGCTTGTCATCTTTTCCTTTATACAGAACTTCTTGAATTTGCTCTCGACATCCTTTCATGAATTTCTCGGTATAAATCATATTACCATCTTTATCTTTGATATAGTCTCCTTTGCCCGGGATAGGGTGGCACATGATGTATTTTTTCACGCCAAACCAACCATACTGAGCGCTAGCTACGCGTTGTACCACGTCATCAGCAAGTGCATCTGCCAGGCGGACACGTAACCCTGGGGTACTCCCCTGTCCCATCCACCAATCGCGGCAATAGGGAGGGGATGCAGGGTCGGCACTACCGTCCCCTGGATCCCCCGTATAGTTTGGGACTGGTTCTTTCGCCTTGAACAGCTTCCATATGGGTAAGCCATCGCTTGTCACTCCTGTCGTATTTTTGTAGGCATAATATTTTATTAATTCAGAGTCCAGTCCATGCAACAGTTTATTACGTGATTGAGCATCCGTCCCACCTAATTCCTTTATTCTATATTCAAGGTTCTCCTGATCTCTTTTAGTTGTATATTTACCGTCTATAATTTGCTGAAAACGGTTAGTAATAGGAAGGTGGCATTCCTGATTGTAGCGCTGGAATTCTAGTGTTAGCTCTTCATTATTGCCCAGATTTGCATTCCAGACAGCCTTTTGTCCTTCGGTAATATCCGGTGCACACGGTGTTAGTTTGTACATGACATTGTTGAATCCTTGTCCAATCATCATTGCAATCCAAGGAAAAATTGGAACACTTGTTTTATCATCTACAAAATATTTCCCTCGTCCGTTAACTTCGTCCATGGCAACAGCGTTTGAACCGCATACTCCTTTCTCTTTAAACTGATTGAGATTGACTGGAACTATAGGAACTAATGCAAACACAAATACCAAGGTCGTCAGCAAACCTACAGCCAACATCTTTGTTAAGTATCCGTCTCCGTTACTCCGAGTATCGGATAGATGATCTATGTATATTCCGGCGAAGGTGCGCAAAACGGGATAAAGGAAAAGCCCCAAAGATGCCAATAGCAAATAGAGCATATAATAGAATTCCCATCCATAGACAGTAAGAAATGCTTCCAAATAGTTGTTAACGCTCATCTCGATTTCCTCGCTTCAGCGCAGAATATAGGGGAGTTGCAGGGTCAGTACATCAAAACAGAAAAGACAGATGAATACATAACGGGATTTGATACCCGAACGCGCAATACGTTGTCTGGCTGATTCAATTTGTTGTAACATTATTTGATCAGGGGTTCCGTTGAGAAACAATTGCCGTTGCTGTTCTTCTAGATTAGCCATAGCCCGACTTCGCACATGCTTCATAAATACCGGCAATATCAGGAAGGAAATTACAATATAAATCGTCCAACGAAGCATAGTCGCCGGCCACCAGAGTTGCTCTACCACGCTGCGCATTTGGGGTATTGCGTCTTCGCCTAAAATGGCGTTCAGCAGAACCGCTAGCAGCGCTAGTCCAAATATCACACCCAGAGCGCGAAAACCGCGTTTTAGCCGACGCCAGCGGGGTTTCGTAGGATTGATGATGACGATGGTATCGCCGCTTTTGGGTGCTGTTTCATTGCCTCCCTGATAATAAGCGAGGGAGGCGTTTTCTATCTCCACTGGCGCTTGATTACCCCTTGTTGTCGGGGATGAGTTATTCGCAGTGAGAGATTGCCCCTGTTCAGCCATCATATCGTTTCCAGAAACCGGCATATCTGAAGGTAACGATGATTGTGCGGAAGCGGCTTCTTTCTCGTCATTAACGGGTGTGTTGTATTGCTCGTGCATCATTATTCTTCCTTTCAATACTGCCAGGCACGTTGGCCGATTTCGCGAATATCATCCAGAATGCGGTAGTAGAGCGATCGATACTCGATCTCGGATGGTCCTTTCATACCTGATTGCTGTAAGTCAGGTGCGTAAACTCCTGTCTTGAGCGCCTGTTTTGCAAAATAGAGATTACGGCGCAAGCGATTGATTGCATATTGCTGTGCACGTGCTTCGATTTCCATTTCCATTGGATATTCCGGCATCTTGCGAATATCATCCAGCTCTGCCGGGGGAATAATTTGCCCTGTTTTTTTCTCAAACGTTGGACGGTTGATACGGTAATACACATAATCTCGCAAATCCTTGATATATTCGTTGCGATACTTCGTATATTTCCGTTCATATCCACGCCCTGCAATCGCATTAACATTGGTTGGCTGTGCACCGCTTTCGCCGATAGTGATCTCGTTTGCGCCGTAAATTTCCTCTATGAAGTTGTATAACTCTTTAGCATTTTTGAAATCTCCCAAAATCGGGTTGTTCTTCACATCACCGCTAAAATCGTTATCCCATTGTTCTTTATCGCCGCGAGAAAGCGTCAGGTTCATACCAGCTTTCAGCAAAGACTTGGTGATATTGATCGGTTCTTGCCCCTCACCCCCGTAGTTTTTGCCATCCGCCATTGGCACCCCATTCTTGCGAGCCCTTTCAAAAAGATGCTTTTCCGCCTCTACCAGCGTGGTTTCCTTGGCATTGACCATACCAATGGTCTGTTTCCATTGCTCACCTACTGCAATTTCCGCAATTTCATCAAAAGGATTTTTCCCTTGACGTACTTCTCGCTCGTAGTCCTCACACTGTTTTACTTTTAGATTGAATAGTTCAATATCTTCATCCAACTGTTTGGTGGCGAGCTCACCCAATGTTGGATTGATCTTCATTAGCATGTATTGAAACAGGCTGGAAACTGCCCCCGATATTGAGGCCATGATGGTTGCCTGTGCTTTGTGAAGTGTTTCTGAAATCTTGTGTTGCAGGCGTCTGGCCTCCGCTTCGATATTATGGAAGAAATTCAGAGAACCGCAGCGATTGGTCAGCCCGGCACGCAGATGTGCGTCCAGGCGGAATTGTTTTGAATAGGAACCGGGATTGATATTGTCCCGGGCAGCAGCTGATCCCGGCAAATAGAAACGGCCGTTGTCCCCGGCTGGTACCTTGTCGCCACGGATTTCTCCCAACACCGCTTCAACATCATTGCTGCCGTCATCTTCTGTGGGCTGCGATTTTGTTTGTGCCAAAAGGGGACTTGCTGTGAGCGCCAATGTCATCAGCAGGGCGAGACGATTAGACTGGGACTTCATGATTTACCTCCCTGTTTGGATGGATTGATAGTATTTTTAGGCGAAGTTGTCGTAGATGACGCGGGCTTCGTAGCGATTGCTGCCGGTTTTGTGCTCGTGGCAGGAACTTTCCCGTTTACGGAAGACGAATTGGCAGATGTGCTTGGTTGGTTCACTGAGGCAGAGGGAGACACATTAACTGTGATAGGGGCGTCCGTTTTCCCGGAAGCGGGAGCTATACCGCTATTTCCCCGATTGACCGCCTCTGCTGAAGCAGATGAGCGTATGTCCGGCACAATGTTGACGGTCGTGCGATCGCGCACATGTAGCAGCACGTTGTAGCCCTGGTTGGCGTTAAGATAATGATGTTCAATTGGGTCATAACGGGTGATATACGTCTCCGGCCAACCTTTAATAATCGCTTGCGCGGCTTCTGATAGCGGTTGCTTGCTATTAACCACTACCTGACGTTTCACTTTTCCTTTGACCGCCTTAATTCGGTCGGTAAATTGACCGATACAGCCGGCAGTCAAACAGGAATCATCAACCAGAAGCACCAGCGTATCGCCATCGCGCCATTCCGGATTTTGATCATCCGGCACATAACCTAAGGTTTTAATACCTGTCAGATCATCAGTAAATTTCTGCATTTCTTTCGTCAATTGCAGTTCACTCATTGACTGGCTGACCAGCCAGGCCGTATGGATTTCTCGTTTGACCATTTCGTGTTCGTATCTGGCTGCCTCGCGCGCGTAGTAAATCTTTTCCTCATCTTTTTCCGCAATCATGGAAAGTACCATCAATGGACTGGAGTTCTGATAACGGTTATTGGTGATTTCCATATAATTGCGATAACGACGATATTCATCATCGGATAGCCCCCAATATTGTTTGAAGCCGGACTCGCCTGAGCCTATTCGGCTGTAATTCACTGTGGCAGCATGATTCGCTGTTGTTGCTAAGGCTAGAGCCAGAGGCAACGCCAATATCCTTATTTTGTTCATGAATGTTCTCCGGTTGGTTTTCGCGATGGTGTGATAAATGGCGGCATAAAGAGTCTCCTTTAAGCCCCAAAGTCAGGCAGCTTCTTGGTATTTGCGTCGAGCAGCGGTGATTTGGTCGGCAATCATGTAGGCCGCCTCCAACTCACTGATTTTGTGTTCTTTCATCAGACGGTTACGAGCGTCTTTTTCGTTACCGTCGGTTTGACCAAGCGCGAGAATGAGGGAGGGCGGGATATAACGCACCAATGTCGCCGGGAATTTGCCGGAAAAAGACACACCCTCTACGAAGCGTTGTTGCTCCTTGCGCGGAAAATCGAGTAGATGCCGCTCTTCGGGCGTGAGATTGCGGATGGTTTCCAACTCGTTCACCTCTTTGCGGCTCATCTTCATCAGCCACCAGAATTCCGCGTTGGACAGAATCTTTGCGGCATCACCGGTAAAGTCGGAAATATCCTGGGTGATCACGTTCAGCCAGCAGTTGAGTTTGCGGAAAACCTTGGAGCCGACGACCAGTCCGGACATCAGCAACTTGATTTTGGCCCACAAGTGAGCCTCATCAATTTTTACTTCAATGGCTCGGCCACTGTTTTGCAGTTTTTCCGCCATGGCGGTGATGGTGTAGATGGCGGAGAGGCCGGCAACCGCCAGCAACGACTCGTTGCCCAGCCCGCCAAGAGCGCCCAGCTCAATGACAGTCAGATCATCATCAGGATCAAAGCCTTTGGCAGTCCGGTTAAAGAGCGTGCCGCGCAACCCCTGGGTCCAACCGTCCATGGCATCAGCACGTTCGCGCAGTTCCTTGACGATGTCATCAACCTTGTTGGGGCTCTGTGCCTCTTCAACCGACATTTCTAGAAAAGCATCACGGATATGCACAGGGCGGGCATGGGGTTCGCCTCTTTCGACAGAAATCTGCAGACCGCGAACCAATGCCTTGTTGAGGCGAGAAATTTCCGAGGGACTGAGCTGCTGTCCATCCTTGCTGACCATGATGCGCAGGATGTATTCCATCTCGTTCAGATAGGAGCGTTTTTCGTCTTCGTTTTCCTTGATCTCATCGGCATCAGGTACCCAGGTTCCGGCACTGATGGCCTTAGCTTTTTCAGCTTCAGCCAACGCTTTCTGTGTCTCGAAGAAGGGAGCGAGGACATCATTGGAGTTCGCATTAAGAGTGAAGCGGCGTACACGCTTGCCATAGCGCTCCATGTGATCTGCCAGCAAGCCGAAGCTGTTACCGTAGTCAAAAATGAACATGCGCGGGTTATTGACCGCCATGCTCATCAGCGTCATATAGACGATGGTGGCCGATTTACCGGAACCGGTTGGACCAAAGAACACCTCGTGCGAAACGCGTGAGCGGTCGCCGGGATGGAACGGATTGAGATAGAACGGCTCGCCGCTACGCGAAAACATCAGGTAGCAGGGATGAGTGGAACCGCTCTTATTGCCATAAAACGGCAGCAGGGAAGCCAGATGCACGGTGTAGCATTTGCGGGCGCGCAAGGCAGCATTGCGGTCATGGTTGAAGTCATAAACTGCCGGCAGGGCACGCACAAAACTGTCCTGGCTGATGAGATCATCCCTGGGATCAATAACCGCAATGCTGTTGGTGGTTGCAATGGTTGCGCTGGCCCTTTCGGTTGCGTCGAGCAAATCGCGCAACGAAGTACCGCGCAAGAATAGCCCCATTTGTGCATAAAACACCTTATGGTGGTACCGCATCATCTCTTCCTGGACTTCATCCGCCTGCTCTGCCGCAAATTTGGCTCGCTTGGACGCCCCGCCTTTGGCCATGCCACGCATCAGGTCAATCTCCATCTCCATCTGGTGATCGGTCTGGGGAATGATGTTCCAGGTCATCATCGCGCCCTGCGGCAGACGTTCAAACAGAGAGGCATTGATTTTGGTACCGTCGTTGTCTTCTTCCTGTACGCCGATGGTGATCTCGCCATCGCGGGGCGGGTGATCAATACCGCCAATGGTGAGGTAGCGATACCAGTAATCCCCGAAACGCCAGATGCCTCGCTCGTTGGCTTCTTCACTGCGGTGGTATCGTGCCGGGTGATGGAAAATCAGCTGCCCAAGATCGAAGGCGGCCGTTTCGCGACGCGAAGCAATATCAGCAGCAGTGAAGCGCTTGTGCCCAAAATAGGGGGCCAGCCAGTTCACCAGGTCATGTGGCAACAACGGCTTCAGGCTGATACCGGCAGCGCTCATCGCATTGACGAAGGCACTCAGATCATGTTTGGCCTGTTCCGCAGGGCTGCGGTTATGTTTTTTCCAAAAACGCTCAGGACGGCGGCTGTAAATGCAGAGGTAAACAGCTTGATCGGCTACCCGCCACCCCTGATGTTCACCACTGATGCGGCTGTCAGGGAAGACTCCTTTTTCGTGGGTGAGCAGATTCAGATGCTCACGCGTAATATCCAGCGTGTGGCGGCTCAGGGGATCATCGCTCAAGCCATTGGCAGCAACGGCGGCCTCGAAATCGTCGGCGATATTTTCCGCCTCCAGTGCACGTACAAAAATTTGGGCGATGTATGGATAATCTTCATCGCCATTATTGGCCGGCAGCAGGTCGAGCGCGCGCGTCAGCGCTTCATTGAACTGATTCAGCGCTTCCGGACTGCGCGCACTCATATAACGGGTATTTACCCGCCAGATCTTGGCGATATTGATACCGTCATTGAGCAGATAGGTTTCATCTTCATCGCAGTAGTCGTAGATCGGAAAATAATCGCAGAATGAGGGGGCATTGCTGAACAAAGCACGATACTGCTTTTGCGACAGCGGTGGAGTTCCAAAAAGCGGCCATTCCCCGGAAAGGCGCAACAGGGCGCTGACGAAGGGATTAACCTTGAACTGGGTCAGGCCGGGTTCTTCATCCTGGTGTGGTACGGTTCGGTGCACTTTTGCCGAAACGCCCTCATCCCCTTTGTCTAACGGCAGTACGGATTCAGACTTGCGCCGACGCAGCATGCCGAGCAGTTCATCAGCGATCCTCATGGAAGCCCTCCTGTTCCAGTGCGTAATGGTCTCGCTCGTAGAGGCGGAATACCGTGAAATAGCCTGGAACCGGCAATTCCCCGTTGTTGAGGTGCGGGAAGACGTACGCTGTTATTTCCGGGTTAGGTACCTGCCGGAAATCACGCCGTAGTTCGTTAACATGCGCGAGCGAGTAGCTGTTGTTGGGCGCATAGCCTTCCGTTAGCGGTATACCAAGATAATCTGCCCGGATACCGTCTCCGTAATAAGCAGAGTTCCCCTCCCGTTTGCCGGTCAGCAACTCTGCCGTCGTCGGTCCGGATTCCGGCAACAGCTTTTCCTGCTTCGGACGCATCATGGAGCAACCGCTAAATGCCAGGCCACACAGGGCAAGGAGCAGAAGCCGGTTATATTTACAATTGATCATGGGAAACTCCTGCTTAGTCATAAGCGCTTTTTCGCTTGGGTTCACGGTAATAATTGACTTTGCGTGCATTTGCGTCATAGTCAATCTGAATCATGTCGTTGATCATGATTTGTACCGGTTTACCCTGGGCTACATAAATCACATCAAACGCAGCAGAGGTGCGTTCGCGAATGTAGTCGGCGATTTCTTTCGCGGTACCGGAGACGCCACGGCCAAAGATGTAGGGATAGATACTGCCGTCAAGCATGGCGCTGTAATTGCCGTTGCTGTCCTGGCGGTAACTCACTTGCCCTTGCGAAAGCGCGTCGGCAGTTGCCTCTACGAAAGCGGCCATACCGCGCGATTTGATGTAATCGCCGGCGTTACTGATGTAGCGCCCCCTGATGCAGGGAGTGCCCCAAGGATCGGTGAGGTAACCGAGCGCTTTGCCGCTACTGGAGCCTTCGCCACTGGTTTTGCCCTGAGTGACTATCCGGCCATCAATAAAAATAAAGGTGAGGCTGTCGATGTAGCCGCGCGCGCATTCCTGCTCGCGCACCCCGGTGGCGTATCCGCTGGCAATCATTTTGGCGACCCCCGGAATCTGATGCCCATTAGCGGCGAGGTTTTTACCGCCGATTTCAACCTTGAAAAAGAACGGGTCTTCAATATTGCCACTGCGTTCTAGTGGCACCCGGCCAATAATGGGCGTGACCAGGAGGGCATCACTGAGAATGGTGGAAGGCGGCAGGGTATAGACCGGGAAAACGGTCGGCCATTGGTCTTCTTTCTTCCGCTCGCCTGCGACCGGCAACATACCGGGCTGGAGTTTTGCCGGCGGTACCGGATTACCGATATTTCCGATGCCTCCCAATACTGAACTGAGGATGTCATTGTTCCCGGTTTGCGAGGCGGCGGCATAACCCTTGCTGCCATAAGGCAGTGTAATGTGGCTGCGCGGCTGATTATTTCCGTTGTTTGCTCTACCATCCGTATCGCCCAGGGTTTGACTTGTGTTAGTGGTGATACCCTGCAAAATGTCGCCCTGTTGCCCGTTATCCGGCAGCAAACTCTTGGGATCCGGTGGGGTAACAACTTGCGCCTGCTTCTGTTGCTCCAACAGTCCTTCCAGTTCGCGAATACGGGCTTCACGCGTCTCATTTTGCGCCTGTTGCTGTTGTTGCAGTTCCTGCATGCCCGTCAGTTTTTCATTCAGCTCGGCCATCTGTTTGGCAAGGGCCGGATCAGGTTTATTGCTACTTTCTAGCGTGCGTTGCAGTTCCTTTACCTGGGCACTGACGTTTTCGACTTTGTCCTTGGTCTCCTGCTGTTGCTCACGACTACTGGTCATGGCTTCGCGGACGTTATTCAGATCGGCTTCCAGGTTGCGCTGCCGGTTTTGCGTGTCACGGGTCAATTCCGTGTTCCTGCGTAACTCTTCGCTGTACGTCGGGTCATCCGCACGGCGTTTTGTCTCGGAAGAGTTATCGCTAAAGAAATTGTCAGATTGCTGCGTGCTGACGGCAGGTGAATGGGAAAATTGAAAGACGAACCAGGCAACACCGAACAGCATTGCCAGCACCATTATCATCAGGAATTTACCTACGGTCATGGCATTTCCTCCTACTGTCGCGCCTTATCAAAAGGCACCTGACTAATCAGTGCCCACAGTGTCTGATCAAAACGGCTACCACGCGCTTCCAAAACGGGGTAAAGCGCAGCGGCAAAGACCCAACGCCCACGGATAGTGCGAGGATCAAACTCGACCGCAGAGGGGGATTTATTGTTTACCAGTAGAACCGTTAAATAGTAATCGCCAATTTCCCATTGCTTCAGTGCTTTTACCGAAAGACGGCCATCGTTCATGCGCAATAAAGTTGCGGCGACATCGCTTTTGCCTACCTTGACCGGTTTGCCGAGATCATCCCCGATCAGGCGGGCAGGTCCCACAAAATGCCTGAAGCCGTAACGCACCATCTGGTGAAATTCCGCATCGCCACTTTGTACAGTCGCAGCTCCACCTAGATCGCCCTCTGCCATATTGAGGGTTTTGGCTGCTCCATCTTCCAGAAAAGCAGGTTTGTAGGGATTCTTGGCGGGTTCCTGTGCTACCGGCTGTGCGGCAGGATCACGAATCAGCAGATCACCGTCGTAAGGCCCCATCGTTGCCCCGGAAACATCCAGCATCACCAATCTGCCATCAACCAGCTGGGCGATCATCCGTGTAGGTTCAAAGGCTTCTACCGCACGTAGATACAGCACGCCATCCGGTGTAAGCAGGTTTGTGAAAGCATTGACCTTACTTTGATCCTGTAAATCGGTATGCGTGACCGGCTGCGGAAAGCGTACGATGACTTCTTTCTGCAAGGGGAGCCGCAGGCTAATCGGTTTCTCGCTCAAGGTGATTTCTTTCACGCCGTTATTCTGCTGTGCTGTGGTCATGCTTGTAGTGCTAATTATCAGTAACGTGCCAAGCAATAAGTGGCGAAGAAAACGCTTCATCACCGGTCCTCCTCTTTTTTCTCTTTTTGTTCGGGCACGATGACCACCGGCCCGTCATTGAAGTAACAGTCCACCTCAAGACCATGGGGATTGACATCTCGGGGACGACCGGATTTGACGATTTTTAAGGGGTATTCCATGGTGCTGATACGGGTTTCTGTACCATTAACCACGTCGCGCAGCTCGTATTCCAGTTTGACCCCCCATTCATATGCCCCCTCCCGTTTGCGTACACGATCCGTGCTGAACATGGCATTGTCAGTAGGTAACAATAAGCGGCTACGGAAGCTGAACAGACTGCGATGCGTGCGGTAGTGCTCGTAGAGATCTTCATAGCAACTACGGGTCAGGTAAGCGCGGTATTTTTCCAACTGTTTTGGGTATTCTTCGCCGCAATCCTTGTCGCAATAGTTGATCGTTTCCCACAAGGTACGGGCAAAACCATAGATGGTCGCCAATGGCACATCACCTACTTTGTCAACGTAGCCTTGGCTAATGTCTGGAGGGTGATAGACGGTAATTTGCTGTGGCAAGCGCCACACGCTCCAAGCCATGAAAAAAAAGGCGCAAATCAAACCGACAATGGCGCGATGCAAAAATCGCTGATTACGTTCTTCGTTTTGAAATTTATTTTGGGCCGGCATAGGGATTCCTCTCCCGTTGAAAGCGGACAATGCTGCCGGGTTGGATAAAACGACGGCTGCGCCAAGTCCTGATATGCAGGTGATAGAAGAGTGGCTTGCCGGCCCGGCGGGATGACATTTTTACAATGATCATCCAGCCGTAGCCGCAGCCGATAAAAATGGACACGATCGCGGCGATTTCCCAGCGTATAAACGGCATCAGGGCCAAGGTCGCAAGCACAATGACCAAAAGACATTTTCGGAATACCAGATTG
>ERZ772971.1029-NODE-1029-length-16595-cov-3.939782_pt1 | contig 16595 bp, 16 predicted proteins | sample MGYA00511943_ERZ772971 | MGnify/ENA primary metagenome ERZ772971 (study PRJEB29015, sample SAMEA2737929) | human oral metagenome | biome: human oral; feature: human-associated habitat; material: dental | place: China | collected 2144 ... | reverse complement strand
AAATTATTATCAACTAAATATTTTCTAATCGTTTGTTCCGCACCTTTTCGATAAAAAATGCCTGGAAAACATACTATAGCTGCACGCCCTTTACTAGATAAATAGCTAAGCGAGTGCATAATAAATGCAAAGTCTGCATAAGACTTCGGTGCTAATTTCCCCGCTGGAGCGAATCGTTCATCATTAATAAGAGTTGGGTCTCCATCACCTATCCATTTTATAGAATATGGTGGATTAGAAACAATTGCATCAAATGGCTTTTCATCAGTATGTTGCGGATTTAAAAGTGTATCCCCTCGTTTAATAGAAAAATCAGCGTAATTAACATTATGTAAAAACATATTCATACGAGCAAGGTTGTAGTTAGTCATATTAATCTCTTGACCAAAATAACCATCTTCTATTTCAACACCCTCAAATTTACGCATTTGTAAAAGTAAACTCCCACTACCACATGTTGGATCATATACCTTATTAATTTTAGTTTTCCCGTCTACTACTATACGTGCAAGAAGGCGTGATACTGTTTGCGGTGTAAAAAACTCTCCACCAGACTTTCCTGCATTAGATGCATAATTAGAGATTAAATATTCGTAAGCATCCCCAAAGGCATCAATATGATTATCTTCAAAATTCCCAAAATTAAGTTCGCTAATCCCTACTAAAATATTAGTTAACTTTGTATTTTTTTCTTGAACTGTTTCTCCTAAACGATCGCTTGTAAGGTCTACATCTCTAAATAAACCTCTTATATCTTCTTCCGAACCATGCCCTATAGCACTACCTTCTATTTCTTTAAAAATATTATCAAGTTGAACATTAAGATCATCCTGCTCATTTGCTGTTTTTACAACATTCTCAAAAAGTTGACTTGGTAAAATAAAAAATCCTTTTTCCTCTACTGTTCCCGCCTTAAAATATTTCAAAGCTTCTTCGTCACTTATATCAGCATAATTAAACTCAACATCTCCTGCTTCATACTCCGCTTTGTTAAAGTAATCTCTCATATTTTCAGAGATAAATCTATAAAATAAAATTCCTAATATATATTGTTTAAAATCCCAACCATCTACTGCTCCTCGAACATTATCTGCTATCGACCAAATCTTCCTATGTAATTCTGCACGTTGAAGACCTTCATTATTTTCTCTCTTACTAGCCATCATTTTTCTCCTGAATTTTTATTAATCAATAGTAATTATATCATAAACTATCACTTTTACGATGAAAAAAAGGCACGAAATTATTCGTAGCCTTTCTTTATTCCCATAATACGTTTATTATTTTTCTTACTTTCCTTTATTCATCTTGTAAAGTTCTATTATTCCTTTTAGCGTTAACTCTTCGTCAACAATATCAACTGACGGGCTATATTTAGCAATAAACTTCGATAGCCCACCCGTTAGGACAACTTTATAATCCCCACCTAAATCTTTTTTTAAGTGAGTTATAATATTTTCAAATTGCCCTAAAAACCCGTAGAAAAAGCCTGCTTGCATTTGACTTGTCGTATCCATTCCTAACGATGTAGACACTGCCTCTAATTCTATGCGAGGCAGCTTTGCAGCTCGAGAGTACAGAGCTTCTGCACTTATGTTCATCCCAGGACAGATTACACCTCCACGATAATTCATCTCACCATCAACACAATCAAATGTTGTTGCTGTTCCAAGATCAACAATAATAGCTGGTAAATACCCGCTAACCTTCGCTCCAACTATATCAACAACCCTATCTGCTCCTAACTTACTGCTGTAAGGCGCTGGAACTTTTATTCCTGTTTTAATACCAGCAGAAACTATAATTGGTTCTTTTTTGAAATATTTTTTACTTAACAACTCTAAAGCAAACATCATTTTTGGAACAACACTTGAGATAACTACTCCATCAAAGTCTTCAAACTTAATATTTTTATCTACGAAAAAATTTCTAATAATAACATATAGTTCATCCTCTGTCTTTGTATTATCCGTTGCGATACGCCATGAACAAAGCTGTTTATAATCACTTCCAAAAACTCCAAGGACAATATTTGTATTCCCTACATCTAATGCAAAAATCATCGTTTATCTCCTAAAATTTAAAAGTCACTTTATTATATCATATTTCCTAAGAAATATTTAGTGTTAATAAAATATTTTTCTCTCACTTTTATTTGTATGAAATTTGGAGTAATTTCTATATTATAAGCTTCTAAATATCAATAGTTCTAAAAAAATAAAGCTGAAAATATTCAGCCTTATTTCTTATATTCTATTTTCTAGCTTTAGAAAGCGATTCTCTATATTTAAGAGGTGTCACTTTAACTAATGTTTTAAAAATTCTAATAAAGTAACTTGTATCGAAGTAACCTATATAATCTGCAACCTCAGAAATAGAGAAATCAGTATTAGCAAGTAAATAACATGCATTAGAAATACGTTTGTCATGAATATAATCTACAATACTAATCCCCATATCTTTGTTGAAAATTGAAGAAAGATAACTTTTATTTACACCTAAATAATCACTAACATTATCTAGACTGATTTTTTCAGAAATGCGATCATTAATATAAGCTATGCAGTTACGAACAACAGCTTGTTTATCTTTGTATTTATTTCTATCTACTAAAAGGCAATAGCTTCTAATTACATCTTCTGACAAATCATAATTATCTAGTTTGTTTTTAATTTTAACCCAAAGTTCTTCTACACCTAAATAATCTTCACTGTGTTGTTCAAGAGCATATCGTAGCAAATCATTCATATTATAAGATTTTCTACGTTGAACATTAACTCCTTGCTCTACGTTATCTTCTTCTACACCATGGTTTCTTTGGCGAAGATCAAACAACATATTTACGCGAGAGATATTCCCATCAACAACCGCTTCAAGAATTTCACGTTTGAATTTAACTTCGCTCTCTAAAATGCTATTTAGATAATTATTTTTTCTTGATGATGTTCTACGAACATTTTTCACACTTGAATCTTCCACTAAGACAATAGCATCTAAAAAGTCTACATTCTCATCTTCTACTAATAATTCCACCAAATAGTTAAATTTCTTTCTTGGAGTAATTGGTAATGAAAAATATACATCACAAATCAATTCGCTAATACTTGCTCCATATTTAGTAAGTGATTCTTGGAATAATTTAGTTGGAATAAGATATTCTAAAAATGGTGTGATTAAATAAAATTCTTCATCATTATCGCTTGGGATAAACAAACATGAAATACCAAGCCCACTTTGACATTTAACTAGTTTACCTTTATGCAAACCTTCTTTGATTTTCGGTAAATTTCTTTTTAAAAATCTACTAAAAATACTACTTAATTGTTCTTCTCCTAGGTTAAGACGAATGTCTTCATCACTATATTTGTATGTTAAAACACTACCATTTAAGTCTAATATATCTTTAATACGCTCAATTTTTTTTAGCGAACTTTTCATCTCGCCTACCTCCTCTTACAAATGGATAAATTTTTAATCTATAGTAATATCTCGTCTTGCGTTAATAATATATGAAATCACGAAAAATACTGCGCTATAAGCTACTAACATAATGATTAATGCATTAGCATTATCAAATTTGAAAATTTCCCTAACTACTTTACGACTTGCTTCACTCTCATAATAATAGCTAAACAGTGGAACGTCAAACATATGGTATTTTGCCCAAGACCACTTCGTTACAGCCCACGCAGTAATAGCTTGAATAATACTCATTCCTAATAGACTCACCATAACTAGTACAAGTGAAAGAATTTGCGTTTTAAACACTACACAAAGTAACACTACCATAGCAATAAAAAATATCATAGTCGCAAGTTCTGTTAAGCTTGTAATTATAAGCTGTTTCGCTACTGTTCTTCCAAAATACCCTTCTTCTAGAGTTTTATTTAATTGGTTTAGTCCTATTTTTTTGTTGAAAAATACATAGTATTTTATAGTAAAATCAAAAGCTGTTCCTAAAACAAAGAAAATAATATAGTTGATAAAACCTAAGGCTATTTTCGCTGTTAATATAGCTGAACGTGATTTTGGTCTTGTATATAAAAACTTAACAGTTCCCTTAGAATATTCTTGAGATAAATTATTCGCAAGCATTATAAGTGTAAATACGCCACCTATCGCTGCTGCTATCTTAGTTACTCCAATTAATGTTGTTGCTGGATTAAAAGAATCTCCAGCATTTGATTTTTGAAAATACCCAAATGCAGCTATTATGGCAAACATAATAAGCATATATATCCAAGTTGTTATCTTTTTATAATCTTTTATAAATTCATTAAATAATAGTTTCATTACTTATTCTCCCCTCCTGTAATTTGTAGGAAACGATCCTCTAGCGATGTAGTTAATTCACGGATAGAATCTAATTCTACATTGTTAGTTACTAAGTATGTAATTACTCTTGCTTTGTCTTCTCTAGAAATATTTTCAAAAATAAATCCGTCTTTTGTTAATTCATAACGAATACCTAATTCTCGAACTAAGACCTCTGCTTTTTCAACATCATAAGTTGAGATTAAAGTTTTAATTGTTTCGTCTGCTACAAGATGGTCTAATTTATCATCAGCGATAATTCTACCTTTTTCAATAACGATAACTCTATCACTTACTTTTTCAATTTCATCTAATAGATGTGATGAAATTAAAATTGATACTCCTGTTGCAGCTATTTCTTTTAGCTTATTACGGAAGTCTTGAACACCTTGTGGGTCCAAACCATTTACCGGCTCATCTAGTATAAGTATTTTCGGATCATTTAATAAGGCTTGAGCCAGGCCTAAACGTTGACGCATACCTAATGAATAAGTTTTTACTTTTTTTCTAATAACTTTGCTTAATCCAACAAATTCTACCAGTTCCTTCATACGAGCACGACTTACTTTTTTACCACATACGCGCGCCATTTGTTTTAGATTTGACCATCCTGACATATAGTTATAAAATTCAGGAGTTTCTATCATAGCACCTACTTCTTTAAGCATTTTTACTTTCCCTAATCCAAGTGGTTTTTCAAAACAATAAACTTCACCTTTAGTTGTTTTTGTTAACCCAACTAACATTCTCATTATTGTCGTTTTACCACTTCCATTAGGTCCAAGAAGCCCTATGATTTCACCTTCATGCATATCGAAGCTAATATCTTCAACAATTGTCTTTAATCCTATACGTTTTTTTAATCCTAATACTTCTAAAACAGGTTTCCTATTATTTTCATTTTTTTCTGGAAGAATTTCTTTTTCAACCTCTTGTTTTATTAAAGCTTGTTTTAATTCATTACGATCTAAAACCACTGTTTCTTCATAATCATTTTCTTGAGGTTTTTCTGACTCTTCGTTTATCTCTACAGAATCCGTATTCGATTCTTCATGATACTTTCTTGTAAGAGTAGATTCACCTTCTATATCTACTTGTTTTCTTATTTTACTTAATAATGCTGCATAATCTTCTGATTTTGCACCCTTATTTATTACTTCTTCATCTCTTAATAGTTCTTTGTTTTCATCTGAATTTGTCATTATTTGTAGAAGATTCCTTTCTTATAAATTTTCTTTTATATTATATCATACTTATACTATTATTTCCATTAAATAATATATAATTATTTTTTATTTTATCAAATAAATTCCTCCCTATATTTCTGTCTCTATTTCAAAATTTCTTTTATTTTCGTTTACTCAACTTAAACTGGTTAAATAAAAAACTTTTCTAGCTATTTACTTTGTATTTAAGCTACATTTAATGTATCTTAAAATTTACATTATACTTGTACATACTAGAAAATAAAATTTCTAAACATTACTCAATATTTTTTCATATTATAATATAATTAAATTTTCAAAGAAAACCTATATTTGTTCCTACAATATTTTGTTATAATTTAAGAATTTAATTTCTTTTTCAGAAATTATACTATTAACTTTTATATAAAAAAATGATGATTATACTTTATCGATATAATCATCATTTCTTCTATGATCTTATTTTTATTAAATTCTTATAGAAAAACGGCAAATCTTCCAAAGAATATAAGGAACTAATGTTAAACTTATCGCTAACGATAATATGCCGTTCATTCTAAATGTTTCGGAAAGAATTATTAAAGAAAATGCTATTGCCCCTATTAATAAAATTAGATACCCTAAAACTTCTACCTTAGCAACAGAGAAAAACATTCCCTCTCTCTCAACATTATGTCTTTTGTATACTTTACACATAATTAGAGTAAACACTGCCAAAATTCCCAACCACAAGTATATATAATACGGTTCTTCATATCTGAAATAATAGTATATCGGCATATATCTTGGGTTGAATGGGCCTGTACCCCATTTTTCTCGACTTAGCGCTCTCATTACCAATTCCATAAAACCTAGCAAATAGCCATACGATGTTAGAGTTGGAATGTATAAAGCGCTCATACTCAATATGCTTCCACAAAAACTAGCAAAAATTGCACCTAGTAGTATTAACCCTATTCCTAAATAAAATGTTTTTGAATATGCACTAAAAGCATTACTGATATTATAAATATCGCCTAGTACACTTGCTTTTACAATAAATATACTTGCTATTCCTACTAATAGGAAAGCAACTAGTAATATTAGTAAACTTAAGATAAGTTTTGCGAAATATACTCTCTCCTTTTTAAATGGCAAACTCGAAACAAATTTCCCAAAGCTTGTATGATACTCCGCCCCAAATATTAATAGTACAATCAAGGTTGTTAGTATATAGTACCCTATATTTGTATCTATTGTATAAAGAGTTTCTTTAATTTCTAATTTATCTTTCCCTAAATTCTCTTTTGCAAAGTCAAAAATTTTAATTTGACTATAGCTCATAACTGGTGGATAAATTTTATTTAATTCTACTTTAAGCTTCACATACTTTTCACTTTCTGGCTGTTCTGCCAAGAGTTCTCTATATTTCTCCGTATATTCCAACTCTTCTTTTGTTAGATACTTTTTATATTCTTCATGATACTCTCCATAGGTGTAATTTAAATCACCTTGCGAGGTATAAAAAGTTATAAGCCCACTTATAGGATATTCTGTTAAATATGCACCTACAGCATATCTATGCAAAAGATAATCATAACTTTCTTTTGAAATTTTCCCATTGTAACTATCTATATAGTTATGTTTCTCTATATCTATCTTTTGATATTGTTGATTTTTTTTCTCTTTATTGTTCAGTTCACTAACTTTTTCGCGAGCCGCAACTCCGATATTTTTTTCAAATTCGTAACTAGCAATCTCACGTTTAAGTCCATTCAACTGCTTAGATGCTGTAAACGTTGTAAAAAGTGTAAATCCTAATAATAAAATAATTATGGCAATAGAATATTTCTTCAAATAAATTCTCATGATTTTCAAAATATCTCTAATCATTTTCTGCTCCTCCTTTATTATTTATAATAAATATATCTTCTAAAAGAACCGGCAGTTCATCACATTGTAATGGTGCACTTTCTTGTATTAAATCTATAGTTTCTTCAAAGCTACCTCGTACTAATACTACATAGACTCTACCTATATTACTTACTATTCTCACACTATCTAAATTAGCAAGTTCATCTGGAATCTTATCTTCATACACCAGTTGATATTTGCTATATGCCATCTTATCAACCTCTTTCCCATATTTACCTGTTGTATCTATGTATATAATCTTATCGCTAATATTTTCTAAATAATCTAACTGATGGCTACTTACCAGTATCCCAACACCACTATCTTGAGCTTCTATAATATAATTAATAATCAGCTTTATATTTATTATATCTATTCCGTCTAATGGCTCATCTAATAGTAGAAAATTTGTTCTACAGGCTAAACCTAAAATCACTCCAAAAATTACCGTCTGACCTTTTGACAGTTCTGTTACTTTTTTATTTAAAGAAATTTTATTTTTTTCTAACTCTTTTTTAAAAAATTTTTTATCAAAATTATCATAAGCTAGCGCGTAGTATTTTATAATATTTTTAATCTTTGTATATTTAAAATAATCGAACTTATCAGGAATATAAATTATATTACTTTTCAAATTATTTTGTTCTATGTTAACACCATCTATAGTAATTTCTCCCGTATCCAACTGATAGATTCCAGTTATTAATTTTAGAAGTGTTGTTTTCCCGCTACCATTTCTTCCTACTAAAGAAACAACTTCTCCACTTTTAACTTCTAAATTAATATTATTTAGAACTTCTTTCTTTTCGAATTTTTTACTCAGATTTTTGATTTCTAACTTCATAGCTTTCAACCTCCTTATACCTTGATATAACTTTTTCTTCCAATTTTTCTTTTGACAATCCTATAAAACGCCATTCTAATAATATTTTTTCCAAAATCGTTTCTAATTTTTTCTCACTAACTTTTTCCATATTTATTTCTCCATAAATACTTCATCTATTTTTTTTATCAAATCTTCTTTTGTAATTCCACAAATTTTTGCCTCTCTCACCAATTCTTCTAATAAAGTATCTATTAGCTCATAATTAGGTTTTATGGCATCCAAATTTTCTGTTATAAACGTACCACGTCCAACAATTGTTACTATTATTTTTTCTTTTTCTAACTCTTGATACGCCTTCTGAACTGTACTAATATTAACATTTAAAATCTTTGCAAATTCTCGAATCGACGGCATTTTATCATTTTCTTTTAACATTCCTTTTGTTATTAATTTTTTTGTTTCATCTACAACCTGTTTGTATAAAGGCTTCTGCGAACTACTATCTAATTTAAACATAATTTACCTCCTTCCAGTTATAAAAATCCTAAGTGTATTGTTTCCCACCACACACTTATTACACTTTAAGTGTACCACATGAAACCATACATTTCAAGTTATTTATAAATATCTTTATTCATGGTATAATTACCAGGAGGTGATTACTATGAAACATGCTCTTAGAAAAAAGTTTCTACATATTAGAAATAATCTTGATACAACATACCAAATTCAAGCAACAGAAAAAATATTCAAAACATTAGAAGAAAGTGATATTTTTAAAAATTCGCAAAAAATATTTATTTATATTGGTTTTGGAAGTGAAATTCAAACAGAATATCTTATTAAAAAATATATAAACAGTAAGGAAATCTTTGTACCTAAAATAGTAAACCGTACTATGAATTTGGTGAAAATAAATACTTGGGCTGACCTGTCTGTAGGTCATTTCAATGTTCTCGAACCTATACAAAATGACTTCTATACCGAGGGGATAGATCTTGTTATTACACCATCGATTGTTTTTGATAAAAACGGCTATCGTCTAGGATACGGTAAAGGATATTACGATAAATATTTTAGTGAAAATAAATATAAAGCTAGTCTAGGTCTGTCTTTTGAAAAACTACTTCAAGAAGAAATTCCTAAAGAAAAACATGATAAAAATGTCGATTTAATTATTACAGAAGAAAGGATTATTGTTATTAATGAAAAGCATAGTAGTAACTACTAGTGTAAAAACAAATAACGGACTTAATGAAAAAGCTCATAATATTGCAAAATTTCTTAATTTGGATTATATCCCTCGTAACAAAAGAACAATTAAACAAATGTTAACACAAGCAGATGGTGTCATAGTGGTTTATAAAACTAAACTTAGTTATTTTGAAGGTGATAAAGAACTTTTCTTTCATTTAGATACTAGTGCTTTGAAGATAAAAAATAATGATAACGAACCTTTGATAGAAATAATAGGTAATGAAAAGCAAAACATTTTGGATTGTACGATGGGGCTTGCTGGCGATAGTATTATTCTTAGTTACTACGGACATAAAGTTACCGCTCTTGAAAAGAATAAAATTATCCATTTAATCGTAAGCAATGGTCTGAAAAACTGTATTTCTCATGATGACAAAATAAACTCCTCTATGAGAAGAATAATCACGCATAATATTGATAGTGTTAAATTTTTAAAAAACTGTCCTGATAATTCTTTCGATATAGTTTATTTTGATCCTATGTTCTCTCATAATATAGAAGAATCAAAAAACTTAGCTGGCATTGAAACACTGGCAAATCAAGATTTTTCTACTGCTGATTTTTTGACTGAAGCCAAACGCGTTGCTAAAAAGAAAGTTATAGTAAAAGCTCACTTTAAAGATAATATTTTTGAAAAATTTAACTTTACTCGCTTAACACGCAAAAATACTAAATTTCACTATGGCTATATCGACACTAATATAGAAAAAACCAAGAACTAAGTCTATAACTTAATTCTTGGTTTTCCATTTTTCATTTCTTTTGTGGTTAAATACCCATCATATCCTGTAATTTCTTTAAAATAACGATATAAAGAGTTTTCTTCTGACTTTGCACGAACAATAGATTTAAAGTCTTTATAAATCTTTTTATACTCTTCTAACTCTACTCCTTTTAGATAACATTCTTCTATTGTATCTAAAAATTTAATAATAATAGTTATCTCGTCAGATGTATATAATGCGTAATCTATAGGATAATCAAATTCCATATATCTTTACCTATTCAAAAGTATATCCAATACCACGTACAGTTCTTAGATTTTTATCATAACCAATTTTTCTAAGCTCCTTACGTAATCCTGAAATATAAACTTCAATAGCATTGATTGTTGTTTCAGAATCAACACCCCAAACACGATCAAATATTTCTTCTTTTTCCAAAACAATATTATTATTAATCACAAAGAATGATAGTAACTCTAAATACTTTCCTTTAATTGTATCTAGTGTGCCTGTTGCCGCACTAACAAGTTCATTTTTCAAATCTAACACAAGATCTTTATATGTCACTTCGTTTTCAGCTTTAAGATTACTTTCTCTTTGCAACAAATTAGACATTGTAGTTGTTAAAAGAGAAGCATCCGCTACACGTGGAAGATACTCTGTTACTCTATGTTTCATCACTCTTGCTTTTTCTTCTGTAGATTCAGCAATAGTAAGCACGATAACTGGTATTTTAAGCTCTTTATCTTCGCGGATATAGTCTAATAAATCTAATCCACCTTTCCCAGGTAGGATACTATCAGCGATTACAAAATCATAAATATTATTGTCTATAAGTTTCTGTCCATCAAGCCCATTATAAGAAACATCTACATCAAATTTATCTGCAATAGCAGCTTTCAATGATGAAGCTAAAAATTTATCATCTTCTACAATAAGTGCTTTAAGCATTAATAACTCCTCCTTTTATTTTTTATTTACCTTAGGATATTATTTTATAACTTTTCCAAAGAAAATACAACTAAAAAGTAAGATATATTTTACCTTTTTTTTAATATTTTAAGGAAAAGCAGCGCATAAGAAATTATAATCCCAAATAACACTCCTCCACTATCAATCAAAACATCCATAAAGTTACCATCTCGGCCTATTACAAATGTCTGATGAAACTCATCACTTACCGCATAAGAAAAGCAAAATAAAAAACTAATAAAGAAACTTGTTTCCAACTGTATCTTTCCTCTTTCGGTCTGAAATATATTAGAAAAATAAGCAAAGGCAAAAAAACCCAAAACTGCATATTCACTAAAATGTCCTAATTTTCTCACAAGTAAACTGTTTGATATTTTTGTTGATTCTACACCAGGTTGACTAGAAAATAAAAATATAGTAATACAAACTAAAATTACCATTATTAATAAAAAGTATTTTTTATATAAAATTCTAATAAAACTTTCTCCTTTAATAATTATTTTATATTCTTCTTTCTACTCTAATCATACCATATTATCAAAACAAATGATATTAATTATAAGTAAAATAAACAAAAAAAATACTTTTTCTTTTTAAAAAACTTTCAAAAATTACGAAAATAAATAGTGTTTTCAATGTTTTACAGATATATTTACACTAATTACTGATTTACTATCTTAATTTAATATTAAAAATTTAAAAATTTGCAACAAAAAATATATTTTATATGATATAATAAAAGAAAACGAATACAAAATTTGGAGGTTTATTATTATGCCAAGAATAGTTGCTAGAGGAATTAAAAAAGAAGATTTGAAAAAAGTTAGCGCAGAGCTTTTTGATACTATTGCAAAAATTATCGATCGCCCTCGTGGTGCTTTCACTCTTGACTTAGTAGAAAGTGTTGCTATCTTAGATGGTGAAGAAATTAGTCGCGCTAATATCGAAATCGGTTGGGTTGCTCGCCCAGTAGAAGTTTGCGAAAAAGTTGCAAATGCTGTTGGCGAAATTATCAAACCTTTAGGATACGAGACTGTTATGGTTTCATTCAAAAGCATTGACTTAGCATACGAATTTACTTTTACTAAATAATTAAAAATACGAGAGTATTATTTTGGTATTTACCTTAATTTTACTCTCGTTTTTTATTATCCTTTTATTTGTGTATCATACATTTTTTTGTATATTCCATTAATATTAATTAATTCATCATGAGTACCACTTTCTACTACTCGCCCTTTATCAAGAACAACAATATTATCTGCATTTTTAATCGTTGATAATCTATGGGCAATTATCAATGTTGTTCTCCCCTGTTTTAATTTTTCAATAGCATAACCTACACTTTGTTCTGTTTCGCTATCTATATTAGCTGTAGACTCATCTAAAATCAATATCTTTGGATTCTTCGCTAAAGCACGCGCCAGGCAAATAAGCTGCTTCTCTCCAGTAGAAAAGTTACTTCCTCCTATTTCTACCTTCGAATCAAGAGGCCGTGTTTTTAAGATAAAGTCTCCCCCAACTTTTTCCAGTGCTTCTTTTGCAGTTCTTCGATTCCCATTTGGGGTAATATTTTCCAATAGAGTTCCATCAAATAAAAATGAATCTTGTAATACTATAGCTGTTTTCTCGCGTAAATATTCTCTACTATATTCATTTATATTTTTCCCATTTATTTCTAAAGTCCCCTTACTAACATCATAAAACTTAACTATCAAGTTCATTATTGTACTTTTACCGCTTCCCGTATGTCCTACAAAAGCGACTGTTTGATTTTCTTTAATCTCTATATTCAAATTGTTAAGAACATAATTATCATCTTTATAAGCAAATGATACATCTTTAAAACTAATATTCCCTCGGAAATCCTCTACTTCTTCCATTTCAATATCTTTTTCAATATCAAGTTTTAAAATCTCTTGAATATTATTCGCTGCACCTATCGCACGAACATAGTTAGATATTCCCATTGTAAAATCAGCAATTCGATAAATTATATCTGTTGTATAGTTTATGAATAAATACACCATTCCTAATGTAACTCCAAAAACACCATTAAAATGTGAATATGCGTAGTAATAAATTATGCCAATAAAAATAATTACTCTAAATACCCCTGTAATATTATGTAGTAATAAACTATCTACTACATTTAGTTTTTTCCAATATTTATATCGTTCTTCATTATGAGTATTCCAATCTTCAATACTAGCTTCTTCTCTATTAAATGCTTTAATGATTTCTAGATTTTGATAGTTTTCATTGATAATACCGTTACTTTCAGAAAACTTCCTACGATATCCTTGTATACTATCAAGCGTTAATTTATTATAAATTTTTAGGACAATATACATAATTGGTAGTAATGCTAACATAAATAAACCAAATCTATAATCTACTGTAAACAATACAATATAAGAAAATGCTACCTTCATAACAATTATTAAAATTTGCACAAAAGTAGAAACAAAAAATGTTCTAATTTGATTAACATCACTTGTAATACGTGACACAACAGAACCTGCTGGCATGTTATCAAAATATTGGATAGGTAAACTTTGAATATGATCATATACTTGCATTTGTATACGAACATAAATTTCATTTGCCCCTTGAACTAAATATACGTTACGTATATAATTTGATATCCCCGAACATAAAAGTATTAAACCATAACCAACAGCGATAATTAAAGATTTTAGAACTACTTGTTTTGTTATATCTCCTTCAACGCCATCAAAAACCTTTGATAAAACATAAACTCCTAGCACACCTAGTCCCACATTTAGTATTGAATAAATAAACCCTAAAACATAAGCTCTTTTAGCATTTTTTATATAAGGTAGAAATTGTAATAATGGATTTTTTGTCTTCATTTTATTCTACCTCCTTATTTTGATAAGCATCTAACTCTCTATACCACTTGCAATTTTTCAAAAGTTCATCATGAGTTCCTATATTAAGAACTTCACCATTTTCTAAAACTATTATTTTGTCAGCATGTCTTACTGCAGATATTCTATGTGAAACAATAATATTTGTCTTACCTTCGCGTGTCTTTTTAATGTTTTCTATAATAGTTTTTTCTGTATTAGCATCTACTGCACTTAAACTATCATCAAGAATCAAAATATCCGGATTAGCTAATAACGCGCGAGCTATTCCTAATCGTTGTTTTTGCCCTCCCGATAGCGATAAACCATTTTCTCCAACCAAGGTATCTAAGCCATCTACAAAACCTTCAATATCTTTTTTTATGTCCGAAAGTTCTAATACCTTGTCTAAATTTTCCTCTAAATTTTTTCGATAGAACAAAATATTTTCCTTTATTGTTTTTGAAAATAATTGATATTCTTGAGGAGCATAACCCATTTTTTCACGAATAGAGTAATCGTAATATTGTTCTGCGCTATGTCCATCTAACAGCAATGTTTCTTCCGATATTGGATATAATCTTAACAGTTGTTTTATTAAAGTGGTCTTCCCACAACCTGTTTTACCAACTATTCCAACTGTTTCTCCTCTATTAATCTTGAAATTAATGTTTTTCAAGATCTTATTATCGCCATCATAGCTAAAATCAAAATCTTTAAATTCTACACTTTCTTTAAAATCAAAATTGTACAAAGCTTTATCATTGTTAACAGCTGCTTTTTTATCAGAAATTTCCAATACTCTTTTTGTAGCTTGACATACTTCTATAATCATAACTACAAGTTCTGACAATGCTATATATGGCCATTGCAACATTCCTATAACAACACAAACCGCAATCAACTCTCCTAAAGTCATAGTCCCATGATTAATTAAATAAAAACCATATGCAACAGCTATAGTATAACTTATTGCAACTGAAACAGTATTTAGTGGTTGATATAACAATACTTTTTTCATATATTCACTGTTACTGTGAGCATAACTTCTTAGTTTTTTCACAAAACTCATACGGACTTTTTGCAATAAACTATATGTTCGAATTACCCTTATACCTTTAACATTTTCTAAGGTTTCTTCCGTTATCTTATCCATAGTTCTTGCCATCTTATTATAGTATGTCTCTTGTATTTTGCGTCTACTAACTAAATACACCGTTTGAATAACAAGCGGAATATGAATTAATAATAAATAAGTAAAATTTGATTTACTAAAAATCAATACACTAATAAAAACATTGTATATTATTCCATCAAAAACAAGAAGCACCCCATAACCAAAAGCTGGAGCTATGTAGTTTGTTATATCATTTGTTGAGCGGCTAATAACCTCTCCAATACTGAATTTATTGAAAAATACCGGAGTATGACGATAAATATCATATTGCAAATTATAAGTCATATCTTTTATTACTTTATCATAACCAATAAATGTATAATATTCTTTAAAATAATAAACAATATATAGAAATACTCCTGCTATGATTATTTTTGTAATTTCCTCCAAAACGCCATTAAAATCAAGTGTCCCATTTGATATTCCATCAACTATGATATTCAATCTATCCGTTGGATAAAGCGTAAAATAATATGACGCTATCGAAACTATCAATGCAATAAATATCCGTAATTTATCTCTATAAATAAGTAAGCCTATCTTTTTAAAAATATCACCATTACTTATTGCCTTTTCCATAACTATCACCTACTTTTAAACATTTGCTTAATTATATCATAATTTTCATCTAAATTCTGCAGGAAAAAATAATTATATATCTGAATAAACATCGAAAAGTTATGAGAAAAATTCGAAGTCAAAAGGTAGAAAATATAAACTTACAATCGGACTATAAGAAAGTAATAATATCAAAATTAAATGAAAAATAGTCTCCTGAACAAATAATTAGGAAGATTATTTCAAGGAACGCTATGCTTTAAAACAATATATAATTATCTTTCTCGCATCTTATAAATTTTCTGGATATTGTAGCAATATCTACTCTAAATTTATTAGCTATTTTTCTCATAGAGTAATTTTTTTTGAGTAATTCCTCTTTATTTTATGGCAAAGCGTTTGTAGTTTATATTGAACCCGTGGTATTTTTGTCGTTATTAACATTTTATACGATTAGTCTTTATGAGTTTTCTTTTTTATTTTACTATTGCACTTTACTTTATAATTTGTCATCTGTATACCATTCTTTATAATCTTGTACCGCTGCAAATTTTGTTATATTTCTTATCATAGATGCTATGCATCTTTAATATTTTCTACTTACTAACTCTTCATTTGATATCCTCATATTATAACATTTTAAATGTCTTTTTCAAAAATAGGTTATTGCCTTATGTCTATTTTACATAAGGCAATAGCCTGAAAATTTTTACAAAAACTTTATAAAAATCATTAATCTCTATTAAATTTTGAATTATTCTATAAAAAAATTAATAAAAGATAACGATAATCTCT
>ERZ772971.1025-NODE-1025-length-16623-cov-8.497042_pt1 | contig 16623 bp, 17 predicted proteins | sample MGYA00511943_ERZ772971 | MGnify/ENA primary metagenome ERZ772971 (study PRJEB29015, sample SAMEA2737929) | human oral metagenome | biome: human oral; feature: human-associated habitat; material: dental | place: China | collected 2144 ... | reverse complement strand
GGACTCAATCGCTTTTTTCTATACCTGAGGTCTCACATCTATTGTAAAGCTACAGCCCTAAAGCAAGAGCAAAACAACGAGAAATATTAGTTATTATACAAAGGAATCGAAGATGAAAGATAACTATAAAAAAAATAACTATATAGATATTGGAGAAAGGATATCAAAGCAAGCCCTCATTACCATGGAGATGCTTGAGGACTCCGGCTATGAGGCTTATCTTGTTGGCGGCAGCCTTAGAGATATACTAATGGGTAGGGAAGTTCATGATTTTGATGTGACAAGCTCTGCTAAGCCTCAAGAGGTCATGGGTGTATTCGCAGATTTTAAGGTGATACCTACCGGGCTTAAACACGGGACAGTTACTGTTTTGATAGAGGGTGAGCCCATAGAGATAACGACATTTCGGAGTGAGTCAGGATACTCGGACGGGAGACACCCTGACAGCGTGAACTTTGCCGGAAGCGTAATAGAAGATCTGGGACGCAGGGATTTTACTATGAATGCCATGGCTTATAGGATAAACGGGCAACTTGTAGATTTATTTGGAGGACAAGAAGATATAGCAAATAAACTCGTTCGAACTGTAGGTGAGGCGAGTGAGAAATTTTCCGAGGATGGACTTAGAATTCTCAGGGCGATAAGGTTTGCTGCGGTATTTGGTTTTGATGTGGCGGCTGAGACGAGAAGAGCTATACACGAGCTTGGCTACATGATAGAAAAGGTGAGCGAGGAGCGTATAGCATCCGAGTTTAACAAGATACTGCTTTCGAATAAACCCGGCAAATATCTAAGGGAATATAAGGACATTCTATGTATTTTTATACCCGAGTTAAAGGCTTGTATAGGTTTCAATCAAAGAAATCATCATCACGTGTATGATGTATTTGAGCACACCATAAGAGTTGTAGACAACACTCAGGCAAGGCTGAATCTCAGGCTTGCAGCTTTGTTTCACGATATATCAAAACCGCTTTGCTTTGAACTTGGAAGCGACGATGAGGGACATTTCTACGGGCATGCGAGCAAAAGTGCTGAAATGGCTGAGGAAATACTGAAACGCCTCAAATACGACAGTGTGACAATTTCGCAGGTATGCATACTCATAAAATACCACGACCATCAGATAGAAAATAGTGATCGCATAATCAAAAGAATGCTGCAAAGATTAGGTGAGGAAGCATTCTTTGCGCTTTTGGATATAAAGAGGGCGGATAACTTCGGGCAGTCAGAAGAATTTAGATACAGACAAGAGATTTTGCAGGAAATTGAAGATAGTGCAAGGAAGATAATTGCCGAGAAAGCATGCTTTTCCCTAAAGGATATGGTACTTAAGGGAAATGATTTGATAGAACTAGGTGTTTCTCAAGGGCCGGAGGTAGGCAGAATACTTGAGATGCTTTTAGACAAGGTTATTTCCGGTGAGATTAAAAACGATAGACAGGAACTTATTACTTACCTAAAAAAGTCAGGCGTGTTAGAGTAAAAGACTTACAGGGAAGTCGCCGCATAACGTCGGATATCAAAAAAGTAAAGTACCACATTACAGGTATGTGGCACTTTGTATGACTTATATTATTTATTAAGGAGTGTACTCGTCACTTAGACTTGAAACATTCTATAAATAGTATACAATATTATAAGCATTAGTAAAACGCAAGATTATTATATTTTTGATGAGCAAAACTAATCATTTATCAAGTAGGAGGAAAAATGATAACAGGAAAGCAGAGAAGCAAGCTAAAGTCAATAGCAAACGGGCTTAGTGCAGTATTCAGCATAGGGAAGAGCGGAATTACCGAGAATGTAATCAAGGCGATAGACGATTATCTTGATGCAAACGAGATAATAAAGGTATCAATTCAGGAGGGTGCTGAGCTTGAACCTAAGCTTGTATGCAACGAGCTGGCAGAGAAGCTTAACGCAGAATTCGTACAGGCAATAGGGAGAAAATTCGTCCTATATAGAAGAGCAAAGTCAAAAGACAAGAGGAAAATTGTTCTTTAGGTAAAAAATCTTAAGATATTTTTAACATAGTTTTAACATAGTTTTAAACATTGATGACAAGCGTTTTTTCGAGGTTTTTATATGATATACTATGATTGACATATAGAGTGAAAGAATCATAAAATATTTGGAGAAAATATGCTGATTTTAGATAAAATACGCAGACATGTAAATAATACGCCTGATGCACAGGTGATGATATCAGCTGAGCAGAGCATAAGTTATGCTGAGCTTTGGGAAAGGTCAGGCAGGCTAGCGGTAGAGATAGAGAAGATACAGGGTAGTGATAAGTCGCCTGTCATGGTTTTTGGTCACAAGGACCCTTTGATGCTAATTTCGTTTATCGCTTGTGTGAGATCGGGAAGAGCATACTGTCCGGTCGACGTTTCGACTCCGGTGCAGAGAATTTCAGATATAGCCGAAGTGATTGAGAATCCGCTTGTGCTTGCTGTAGAGCAGGGACACTGTCTAGAGGGCAAGGCAAAGATAATAGAGAGAAGCGAACTCAATAAACTTGTAAGCAATGCAAATGCAGAAACAAATATTCCGGTAGAGCTTGAACTTGATGAAGATGATACATATTACATAATATTTACATCCGGAAGTACAGGTAAGCCTAAGGGCGTAGAGATTTCCTGCGGAGCACTGAGCAGATTCACAGACTGGTCGGCAGGTCTAGGCGGAAGCGTAGAAGATAAGCAGGGAGCTAGATTCCTAAATCAAGCACCTTTCTCATTTGACCTTTCGGTTATGGATGTATATACTGCGCTTGCTACAGGTGGATGCATATTCTGCCTTGATAAAAAATTACAGCTTTCGATGGCTGATATGCTTGCAGAACTGGGCAAGAGCAAGGTTAAATATTGGATATCAACACCTTCATTTGCAGACATGTGTCTGGCAGACAGAAGCTTTGATGAAAAGCTAATGCCTGAGCTTGAGAACTTCCTGTTCTGTGGTGAAAAGCTGACAAACAGAACTGCAGAGAAGTTACTTGAGAGATTCCCAAGGGCAAGGGTTATAAACACTTACGGGCCTACGGAGTCTACAGTAGCTGTGACAGATATAGAGATTGACAAAGAGATGGTTTTGGCTGATAAAGATCTTCCGATAGGGAGATGTAAGCCCGGCACGGAGATTCTCATAGATGAGTCTAACGGAGAAATAATAATTAAGGGTGATACAGTCAGCAAGGGCTACTTCAGAGATGCTGAAAAGACGGCTAAGGCTTTCTTTGTTTCAGAAGACGGAAAACGTTGTTATAGGACTGGGGATGCAGGGCATTTTGAGGGAGACATCCTATATTATGGAGGAAGAATCGACCTTCAAGTCAAGCTACACGGATACAGAATTGAGCTTGGAGACATAGAGAGTAATCTTATTAAGATGGAAGAAATCGAATCTGCTGTAGTTGTTCCAAGAATGCAGGATGGAAAGGTAAAATACTTACAGGCTTTCGTAGTATGCAATTTTGATGACAAGTCGAATGCACAGGTTAAGAATATAAAGGCTTTTCTAAAGCAGTTCCTACCGGAATACATGGTACCTAAGAGAATCGTATTTGTTGATAATATACCTCTTACGGCAAACGGAAAGGCAGACCGAAAGAAACTTACTGAGCTTATGGAGGGAAGAAGCTAATGACATTATTTGGGGGATCGTACTTCTTCTACATAACTATAATGCTTGCAATACCGACGATAGTGCTCGGATACCTGGGAAGAACTCAGAAATATTACGGTTTTTTGGTTAGCATTCTGATGGTGTACCTGACGATGAGGGAAACGCCGATTGCTATGGCCTATATGGCGATTTACTGTTTGCTGGAACTTGTCATAGTCAAGGGCTATCATATGATATGCGCACGTGGAATTAAGAACAATAAGTTATACTATCTGTTTATAACGCTTTCTTTGATGCCACTGGTAATTTGGAAGATTACATCATTTACGGGTGTCGGCAAAGGCATATTCGCATTTATAGGAATCTCGTACATGAGTTTCAAGTCCATACAGATGATAATTGAAATTCACGATGGACTGATTAAAGATATAAGCATATTTGAGTTCCTATACTTTTTGATATTTTTCCCAAGCTTGCTATCGGGACCGATAGAGAGAAGCAGAGATTTCCACAGAGATCTCACAGAACTTCCGGGAAGGGACGCCTACATCGAGATGTTGGGTGATGGACTTATGAAGGTCTGTCTGGGAATGATATATAAATTCGTACTTGCAGCCGGATTGTATCAGTCTCTGATATGGCTCGGTCGAGGAGATAGAATACCTAATCTAATCGTATACATGTATTCATATGGTGGATATCTGTTCTTCGACTTTGCCGGTTACAGTTTGATGGCTGTAGGCGTAGGCTACATATTTGGAGTAAAACTGCCGGATAACTTTCGCAAACCGTTCCTGGCAACGGATATGAAGGACTTCTGGGATAGATGGCATATAAGTCTTTCGTACTGGTTTAGAGATTTTCTTTTCTCCAGATTCATGATGAAGGCTATCAAGGGCAAGTGGTTTAAGAGCAGGCTGACAGGTGCATCAATTGGTTTTATAATCAATATGGGAATAATGGGTGTTTGGCACGGTCTCGATATTCAGTATATCGCCTATGGCCTTTATCACGGCATACTTCTATCGATTACTGAGGTATACCAAAAGAAATCCAAGTTCCATAAGAAGCATAAGAAAGAAATGCTATATAAATTCGTAAGTTGGTTCATAACATTGAATCTGGTAATGTTCGGCTTCCTGATTTTCTCAGGAAGACTGAATCAGCTGTTTACGAATCCGCAATAGATATAATTCTAATTTAATATGATATAGAGAGATAGGAGAAAAAAATGGAAGAGAAAGTTTTAGATTTACTGGTTGATCTTTGTGGAGATGAAATCGTAAGAGAAAATCCTAATATAAATTTACTTGAGGAGGAACTCATCGACTCACTCGATTATACTGAACTCCTAGTAAATATTGAGGAAGAGTTTGGCATCGTAATGTCACCGTCAGAGTTCACAAGAGAGCAGATGGACACACCGGCAAAGATTATTGAGCAGGTTAGAGCGAGACTTAAATAATGAAAAAAATTAAAGCGTTTTTCATTGCACTGGCAAGTTTTGCCATAGTTGTACTGATATTGCACTTTACACTGGCAAGAAGTATAAGCAACAATAAAGGCTTCGGTACATGGGTTAACTTGTATAAGGATTTATCATACAGTGCAATTTCAGATAATATCGGTAAGGATACCGTAATGATGATGGGATCCTCCGAATTCCAACACGGAAGAAACAGCAAATACCATCCGACTAAGCTGTTTAGACGGATGGGTGTAGATGTAATGTGCATAGGTGCTGCATATAATCAGAGTTTATCCCATGCTATTACGCTGGGTTCCGTATCAGAGAAGATGAAGAAACATAAGGTTGTGCTACTTCTATCACCGGCCTGGTTTGATAATCAGGGGGTCAAGAAGGACGCCTTCTCCGTCAGGTTCTCAGAGACACAGTTTATCGCTTTGATGCAAAACCCTAAGCTTTCCAAGAACCTTAAGAGGAAGATTGCAAACAGAACGATAGAGCTTTTGGCAAACGATAAGGGTACTCGTGCAAACGTTGAGATGTACGCAAACTACTACATAGACGGAAAGTTGAGTCCGGTAAACAGAGCATACATCAAAATGAGAGAAACTGTTCTGAACGAAAGGGAACGCATAAACATCAACAGTACGTGGAGACTCAAAGGACAGAAAGAATATGAGCAGTTTAAGAAGCATGTTGACGGTAAGGTTCCTAACTGGGATGAGTATAAGGAGCAGGCTGATGCACAGTACTTTAAGAAGGCGACAAATAACCCTTACGGAATAATTAACCGAACATACAATAGAAAGTTTGCTCATGTCGACAAGAGCAATAAGAATAAAATGAAGGAAAGGAAGTTCCGAAAGGACTCGCCTGAATATAAGGATCTTGAGCTTTTCCTCGAGGTCTGCAAGGAATCGGATGTAGATGTAATGCTGGTTCTACTTCCAATTAACGGCAAATGGTATGATCATATGGGCTTCAGAAAGGAAGCAAGAAGTGTACTTCCGGGTCAAATCAAAGAAATTGCTGACAAATACGACGTAAAATGGTATAGTTTTTATAACAAAGATTACACAGCAGGATTCTTACAGGACGTGTTCCACCCTGCTGGGAAAGGATGGACTGAGATCAATGAAAGGGCTTACAAATTTTTTACAGAGAAAAGCAGTAGCAATAAAAAATAAAGCATCGAAGAACTATCTGATTTATGCAGGAATTTTCTTCGGAATCATGGTGGGGCTTTACCTGTACATGATATTTGCAGGCATGGCTAAGGCTCCTAATTTCACATACTCTGAGTTCTAATAAAATGTAAAAATGCTTTTCAAACCGACATCACTTGATGCCGGTTTTTTCAAGATATGATGTTAAGGGAGATGTAAAATGAAATCCAGGTATGCAAAGCGCATGATACTTCTTGTGGCCTTAGTTGCCATTCTGTTCATCTTAGTATTTGGTTTATCGAAAGCTCAGAAGAGAGTCCATAAGACAAAGAATGATGATACCAAGCAGAGTCTTGCAACATCAAATAGCATAGATGACAGCGATTTTAAACTTAGCGATAAGAAACTTCTGAAGAAGTATCCCGAGTCTGCACATCTTTTGATAGGTCTAAAAGGAAGCAAAGTAACTCTTGTAAAAGAAGGCGAGGACTACGTTGAACCTGGTGCCTATGCTCTTGATGACAGGACCGGTGCTGTAACAAATATCAAAATCAAGGGTAGCGTTGATACATCAAAACCCGGAGAGTACAGGATTGAGTATATTGCCAAGTCAGACAGAGCAGCAAGCAAGGCGACACGTACGGTCAAGGTCGTAAAGGCCGATAAGTTTGATGCTAATGATAGAGGTATTCCTGTTTTGATGTACCACTACGTTTTCTCAGGAAACGATGCTCCCAGCAAACTTGATTCGAACTACATATTAGATAGTGAGCTTGAGAAACAGCTAAAATGGCTCAAGGATAACAAATACTATTTTCCAAGCTTTGCGGAACTTTCGGCTTATATAGATGGAAAGCATTCGCTTCCTAAGAAGAGTGTTATTCTGACATTTGATGATGGGCAGGTCGGTTTCCTGAACTACGGTATTCCACTACTCAACAAATACAAGATTCCGGCTACGGGCTTTCTTATCGGAACGAGATACGGTCCTGATATCGTCAAAGCTGACCGTAGCAAATACGTGTGCTACCAGTCGCACTCATATGATATGCACAGAGCCGGAGGAAACATAGGTCATGGCGGTAGAATCAGTGCAATGTCACTTGGAGAGATAGAAGAGGATCTAAATATGGCCATAGCCGTGGTGGGAAACAAGGATGCCTTTGCGTATCCTTACGGAGACGTCACGGAAGACGGCAAGAAAGCTGTTGAAAACTGTGGCATCAGCTGTGCATTTACGACTCAGTACGGCAAGGTAGAAAAGGGCGACGACAAGACAGCGCTTCCTAGAATAAGAGTTTTGGGTCAAGCAGGGCTTGAGGGATTTATTTCATCTATCAAATAGCTGTATCGCTTTGATGCATTTAAACTTTGTAGCTTTGATACATTTAAACTTACGGCAGTCTTCGAGGCATAGATTTGTTGAATACTACTAAATTATTTGATACACTTTGTTGCTTGCGAACACATAAAATCAGGTATCAAAAAATAATGAAAAAATCGCTTAGATTTGAGTAAAAAAACATTGTAAGAGCATGCAAAAAGGTATAAAATAGTCTGCAAAAGTAAATTTATGTTAGTTTTAGGCAAGAGTATTTATATAAATAGAGAGGAGCTTCAGCATGGCACAGTTTATCGATGAACCATCAAGGACGTTTAATGAGTACCTTCTTATTCCGGGTTTTACAAGCAAGGATTGTACTCCGGAAAATGTTGATTTATCAACACCGGTAGTTAAGTATAAAGTGGGAGAAACGCCATCGATACGTGCAAACATTCCGCTGGTTTCAGCAGTAATGCAAGCTGTATCAAACGACACTATGGCAGTTGCACTAGCCAAAGAAGGCGGAATCTCTTTTATATTTGGCTCACAGTCAATCGAGAGCCAAGCTGAGATGATACGCAAGGTTAAGTCGTACAAGGCCGGGTTTGTAAGAAGTGACAGCAATCTTCGTCCGGATCAGACTCTTGCAGATGTTCTCGCTCTTAAGCAGGAGAGAGGACATTCAACTATCGCTATAACTGAGGATGGAACTCCTTCAGGTAAGATTATCGGTCTTGTTACAAGCCGTGATTACAGAGTTAGCAGACTTGACAAGAACACTAAGATAAGTGAGTTCATGACTCCATTTGAGAAGTTGATATATGCTAAGGACGGTGTTACTCTGTCAGAAGCTAATGATATTTTGTGGGATAACAAGCTAAATGCACTTCCAATTATAGACGAAAATCAGAGACTTACGCATTTCGTGTTCAGAAAGGACTACGACAGCCACAAATCCAATCCTAACGAGCTTTTGGACGATCACAAGCGTTATCTGGTCGGTGCGGGTATCAACAGCCGTGACTATGCAGAACGTGTTCCTAAGCTTGTAGAGGCCGGTGTAGATATTCTTTGTATCGACTCATCTGAGGGGTACTCAGAGTATCAGAAGGACACCATCGGCTGGATTCGTGAGAACTATGGAGATACAGTTAAGGTCGGTGCCGGAAATGTTGTCGATGCAGAAGGTTTCAGGTATCTTGCAGATGCCGGTGCAGATTTTGTTAAGATTGGCATCGGTGGCGGATCAATTTGTATTACCAGAGAGCAGAAGGGTATCGGTCGTGGTCAGGCCTCAGCAGTAATCGAGGTTGCCAGAGCTCGTGACGAGTACATGAAGGAGACAGGAATATACATCCCAATTTGTTCAGACGGCGGAATCGTTTACGATTACCACATGACACTTGCACTTGCAATGGGAGCTGACTTCATCATGCTGGGTAGATACTTTGCAAGATTTGATGAATCACCAACAAGCGTGCTCAACATCAACGGAAACTACGTTAAAGAGTACTGGGGTGAGGGTTCAAACCGTGCAAGAAACTGGCAGAGATACGATTTGGGCAGCGAAAACACTGACAACAAGATGAAGTTTGAAGAAGGTGTTGATTCATACGTCCCATATGCCGGTTCACTTCACGATAATGTAACGCTTTCGCTAAACAAGGTGAAGTCTACAATGTGCAACTGCGGTTCGCTCAGCATCCATGAGCTGCAGTCAAAAGCAAAGATTACACTCGTTTCTGCGACATCCATCGTCGAGGGTGGTGCACACGACGTAATTTTGAGAGATTCAAGTCAAAACGTCTTGAGATAGATTGCAAGGTCGGCGGTCAAGTATGAACTGCCGACTTTTATTTTATAAACTAATGGAGACCAACTATGAAAAGTCAAGGTAAATTTCAGAAGAAAATAGAATAAGTTGCATTTAGAAAGAAGCGCAGCCTAAAAAGACCTCCCAGCAGGAAGCCTCAAAAATCATATGGATGGAATCTAATCTAAGTTGAATTCCACATCGTCCTTAAGCATCTTGTAGATGATACGGACAAGCTTGCCGGCGCAATGTCCAAGAGCATTGTAATGGCCACGGCCTTCGGCCCTTTTAGAATCATAGTATTCCTTGAATGTCTGATTGTACTTCACAATATTGTGAGCAGCGTTCATGAGGGCATAACGAAGGGCGGAAGAACCCCGTTTTGACATTTTGGTTTTCTTCGCAATGAAGTTTCCGGATTGGTAAACGGATGGGTCAAGACCCGCAAAGGCAAGCAGCTTGCGAGGCTTGGAAAAGCGGTTAATGTCACCGATTTCACCGATAATCATTCCCCCGTTGATGGGACCGATACCCGGTATGGTCATGATAACAGAGTCGAGAGATGTGACAATGTCTTTCATCTCAGACTCTACCGCATCAAGTTGACTATCCAGTAGCTCGATCTGGGCGATAGATTGAGTAATCTGAATGGATAGAGATCTGTCGGCAGTGCCGACGGACTTCTGTGCCAGAACTCTTAATTCTAAGGCCGTTTCCTTCTTGAAGTGTCAGTGGGAATTAGACACAAGAAGGTTCTTAAGATGAGTCAGATGCATGGAAGCAATCCGGGTAGCAGAGGGCGCCTCTTTTAGGATAGCGTAGACCGTCTTTTGATGAATACCGGACTTGAAGAAATACTGGAGTTCAGGGAAGACCTGATCCAGGTAAGCAGTGAACTGTATCTTGGTGCGAGAACGCTGCTTAACAAGCTTCATCCGGAATCTCCCTAGATTCTTCAGTTGCATGAGAGCAATATCATACAGAGTAACAAATCTTGGGTGATCCATCAGTGCGACGGCTTTAGCAATTACCAGAGTATCGACCTTGTCCGTCTTGGTTTTACGGATATTGTTCTTCCGCAAAGTGGCAGTCTGTATCGGATTGATGACACAGACGTGCAGACCTTTGGTGACAAGGAAAGAAACCAGGTTGTTGCCATAGTGAGCAGTGGATTCAAGACCAATGATGATGTCATCCAGTTCAAAGGAATTGAGCTTGGATAAGAGGGTGTAAAATCCCTCATTGTCATTCAAGAATTCGAACGGCTCGATGAGTACTACGCCATCGGAATCGATGGCAGAGGCATAGTGATTAAGCTTGGCGATATCAATGCCAACATAGATCATTGAAAGCGCCTCCTTTCATAAAGATTTGATACTGTCAGATCCACCTTACAATTATCCTCGTAAACTTGATCGATATAAGTACTCGGAAAGCAAAGCCTCCGGCAACATCCAACTAATAAACATTTCAGATAATGTAGCGGCAATACACTCCTATCAAGTAGTCAATGCTACAGAAATAGATAAAAAGTCCACAGTATCTAAATGTATTATGACAAAGACAGTAAAAATGGAAAGGAGAGTATGATTTAGCCTATGATATAATCATACAAGAAATAGATGAAACAAGAAATGATAATTGTCCTCGATTTTGGAGGGCAGTACAATCAGCTTATAGCACGTAGGGTTAGAGAGTGCGGAGTTTACTGTGAGGTTCTATCCTATCAAACTCCGATAGATGAGCTAATCGCAAAGGCGCCTAAGGGAATAATTCTAACCGGTGGTCCTAACAGTGTTTACGATGAGACATCGCCGCACTACGATAAGGCTTTGTTTGAGACAGGTATTCCAATTCTCGGAATCTGCTACGGAGCTCAGCTCATGGCTTATTCGACAGGAGGCAAGGTAGAGACTGCAACAACGAGCGAATACGGCAAGACGGATGTAAAGGTGACACGTAATAATAGCCTTTTGTTCGGTGGTGTAGAAAACGAAACTGTGGTTTGGATGAGTCACACGGATATGATTACGGAGCTAGGTTCAGGATTTGTTGTAACCGCACATACCGATAAATGTCCGGTTGCTGCTATGGAAAATGCAGAGAAGAAGCTATATGCAGTACAGTACCATCCGGAGGTTACGCACAGTATTAAAGGTCAGCAGATGCTGTCAAACTTCGTCTATGATGTTTGCGGTTGCAAGGGCGACTGGAAGATGGCTGACTTTACACGTAACACCATAGATGAGATAAAGGAAAGAGTAGGCGACGGCAAGGTTCTCTGCGCTCTTTCAGGAGGTGTGGACTCATCTGTTGCAGCTGTTCTTCTGTCAAAGGCAGTAGGAAAAAACCTAACATGTGTATTCGTTGACCACGGACTCCTCCGTAAAAATGAAGCTGAAGAGGTTGAAAGAATATTTGGTGATGAGGGCGAGTACGACCTTAACTTCGTTCATGTAAAAGCGAGCGAAAGATTCTACGAAAAGCTCGCAGGTGTATCGGAGCCGGAAGCAAAACGTAAGATCATCGGAGAAGAGTTCATTAGAGTTTTCGAGGAAGAAGCTAAGAAGATAGGCGCAGTTGATTACCTCGTTCAGGGAACAATTTATCCCGACGTAATCGAGAGCGGACTGGGAAAATCAGCGGTAATCAAAAGTCATCACAATGTGGGAGGACTTCCTGAATATGTCGATTTTAAGGAAATCATCGAGCCACTTCGCATGCTCTTTAAAGATGAAGTAAGAGCAGTAGGTCTTGAGCTTGGACTTCCGGAACAGCTGGTTTACAGACAACCGTTTCCGGGACCGGGACTAGGCGTGAGAATCATAGGAGAAGTAAACGCTGAGAAGGTGAAAATCGTCCAGGATGCAGATGCCATAATGAGAGAGGAATTTGCCAAGGCAGGTCTTGATAAGAAGGTGAATCAATACTTTGCAGCGCTCACAAATATGCGCTCGGTCGGAGTAATGGGCGACTTCAGAACCTACGACTATGCGATTGCACTTCGTGCAGTAACAACATCAGACTTTATGACAGCAGAAGCGGCGGAAATCCCATGGAAAACGCTGCAGCTGATAATGAATAGAATCGTAAACGAAGTAGAACACGTAAATCGCGTATTCTATGATTTGACAAGCAAACCACCGGGAACGATAGAATTGGAATAGAGCATATTTCTTTAGAAATGGCTTGTTTTCAAGGATTATAATCTATTAGAATAAGCAACTGGTACAAAATTGGAAAAAGATTTCAAAAGGAATAAATTGAGTAATAGCTCCAGTGGTTTTACAAATGAATAAAATAATTAGACCGTAGCTTAGTTGTTACGGTATTTTTGTGTATTTGAAAGTGAATGCTTGATGCAAATTTTATATAGGCAAAACGTAATTTATAGAAACTGTTTGCATGTTAATTCAATAGTTTATGTCGTACGACTTGTGAGTTACTTGATGCATACGGTTACAAATTGTAGAAAATATCAAGTCAATATTTAGCTAAAAAAGTAGCCGTTTTTTTGCGACTATTCCAAAATTTATTTGCTAAATCTAAATATTTTTTTAATGAATCGATATCTGTTATTGGGATTCTCCCATTATTTTTCATTTCAGAGACTAGATTTTCATTAATTCCAAACATTAGATCACAAAATTCCTCCAAAGAATTAAACGAATTCAAAAAATCATATATAACAGCAAAATTTTCACCATTCAAAGAATATGAAAATACACTATTTTGAAGAAATAGTCCTGCTTCTCTAAGATTACATTCTCCTTTTGATTTTACATCCCAAAATTCACTTAATTTATAAATAAATGTATCAGGTCTATCATCTCTGTTCATTGGTGGTCGCCCAGATTGGTTATATACTTTAAATTGTTTATTTTTCTTTTTGAAGTATATATTTCCTTTTACATTATTTAAGGCTCCTGTTACAGGTAGTAAAACACAGTTAGCGTTGGAATGATGACAGCTGTTTTTGTATTCTAACAAGTTATTTTTTAAATTTTCTGAATTTTGCGCAATTTGCATATATCTTTCATATTTTTTTTCATTAAAATTAAAGAAACAATCGCCTGATAACTCAATACAATTTTCTTTAGATTTATTCTCAACTTGTTTGAGTTTAATTTGGTTGTTTATCTTATTAACACTAAAGGTTCCAACCAATCTATTTTTTCTTAGAAATAACTTATCTGTATCGATAATAATATCCTTATATGTATTTTTGTAATACTCCCATCTATCTTTATCCGAATCATATTCAAAGTCCATTTTATCACCTCCGTTATATAAAAAATTTCTAAGTCAAAACTATATAATCATTTCACGCCATGCAATTGATAATGGCATTATCTATGTTTCTTTTAAAAAACTGATTTCTTCGGATAAGACAACTTCCAATCTTCAAACTCCTCATCTGTAATTTCGCCGTTATAGTGTTTCTTTCTCATTTCGTTCCATTCTAATAGAAAATCATCAAAATGGGGATTATGGGATAAAAGAGCGGTAGGCTCGCCATTTCCTACAAGTGGACGAAACTTCATTTTCTTTTCGTAGTCGAAGATAATATGCATGATTTCAAAAATAGAATTCGGCTCATGGTCGATTAAAGCTGAAATATCACAGTTAAGCGCATCTGCTATTTTTCTTAATTGTTCATTGTTTGAAGATCTATTTCCCAATTCATAATTACGAATTGCAGCATCAGTCAGTCCGGACATGATGGCAAGTTCTTTCTGTGTTAGTTTTTGAAACAAACGAATTTGTTTTAATTTCTTACCGGAAATCATTTTAGGACTCCTCTCTTAAAAAATTCTTTTATATTTTATCATAAATAACCCATTAATATCAGGAATCATAGAAGAAAATATTTTATAATATTTAACATTATTAGTCTCTAAATTTATGTACATTAGTCTCTAAATTTATGTACATTAGTCTCTAAATTTAACACTTTTAAAATAGGTATAAAAATGTTATTATATTTGCAAAGTAACTTCGCAAACTTGTAATTAAGGGGTGAATATAAGAAAGTTAGTTATAATGGATTGTGGAAAATTTTGATAGATAAAAATATGAACAAAAAGATTTAGCAAGGGCTTGTGAATTATCTCCTGCAACCATATCTAAAATGGACAGAGAAGAGTTTGTCAACATGGAAGTTTTGTATCGCATTGGAATAAAACTAAATGTTGATTTTGGTGCTATGGTTTCGATTATAAAGCATGAAAAGTAAATAAATCTTGAGGTGACAAAATGTTACCTCAAAGTAAAAAAACTTGAGGTGAGAGACTTCAAGTTTAATGCGAATAAAATGGTCGCAAAATGCGACCTCTGACAGGCAACAGGCTGTGAACGGTTTAAGGAAAAGATGGAGGTATTTATGGCAGAAGATAAAAATCTTGTCATTGTTGATAATAGAGAAATACAGAATAGAGGATAATTAATGATTATGAAGAAAATTATGGCGCTGAGGGAAGTGTTATTTTTTCCGCTCAAAGTATTAAATAAAGACAAAGTTTTATGGCTTTGGATAATAGCAACTTTACTGTCAGGCTTTTTCACTATTTTTTCAGACTTTTTACTTGGAAAGAATGTGAATGAAACTTTTAGTCAAGGGATAATTTATATATTTTCAATAGCACTTTTAATTCCAGTTATTTCTGATTCTATTATTTATCTTTGCTCAGAAGATAAGAAAGCAGAAGCAGAAGCAAATCTTGAGCATAATAGCGAAAAAAAGTTAGTGCCAATTATAAAAAAGCATTCAATAACTACGTATCTTTCTTTGATATTATTTTTTGATGTTATGATGATGCTAGTTTCAACGCTTTTATATTTAGGAAATTATAAATCTACTATATGGATTCAATGTATTATAGGAGTTGTTTCGCTGTACATAACTTTTTATTATTTTTGCCTAAATAGAGTAATTCAATATCCACAAAATTACAACGAATATATTAAAAGTGAAAAAAAAGATATAGAAACTTTAGAGAACAAAGAAAGAGAAGTAAGTAGCTTCACTAATGATAATGATAATGAGGTGGTTCTATAATGAATAAAAAAATAGATGTAATAGAAATTACACAACCGATTGGAACCTTTTATGTTGGAAAGATGGATTCAGAAGATTTAGTTAATTGTTTTTATGTTCGAAGTAGAGATGATGAAGACGGAATACAGAGATTAACATCTAGAAAGCGCGTGGATGAAATAGAATCATATTGCAAAGATCCAGATGCAGCGTTTCCGACACCGATAATTTTATCAGTCGATTCATCAAAATGTAAATTAGATGATAATAATGCAATTATAAATACAGTTGTTTATGAAAATTCTACAGAGATTTTTGAGATAATTGATGGACAGCATCGTGTTAAAGGGATAAAACAAGCTCAAAACAGTTTTAATTTTAGATGTGAATTACTAGTTGTTTTGATGTTTGACTTAACAGAGGAAGAAAAAGCATACATTTTTTCTACAATAAATAGTAATCAGGCAAAGGTGGATAAATCTCTAATCTATGATTTATTCGAACTAAGCACTGAGAGAAGCCCACTAAAAACATGTCACTACATTGCACGTATAATGAATTCTAAAGAGGATTCTCCATTTTATCAGAGATTAAAAATGCTAGGTAAAAAGGAAAATGAATTGAGCACACTATCTCAAGGAACTTTTGTTAAGGGTTTAGTGGATTTAATATCTAAGAATCCGCAGAAAGATATGATTCTCATTAAAAATGGAAAAAAGTTACCAAATGAAGATTTGGCGCTTAGGACATTGTTTATTAGAGAACAGGATGATGTTATTCTAAAAATTATAAAGAATTATTTTGGAGCAGTAAAAAACATTTTTACAGAAGAATGGAATTCAGATAAATATATCCTGACAAAGACTACTGGATATCTAGGGTTAATTAAAGCATTTCCTGAATTTTATGATATTGGAATTAAAGAAGGTAGATTGAATCAAGAATTTTTTGAAGAAATATTTAGAAAAATTAAAATTAAATTTGATGAAGATAAAACTCAATTTGTATCTAATGTATTTCCTTCAGGGGTTACTGGTCAAAAGAAATTGAGAGATTATCTTATAAAGGCATACAAAATTTAATAAACCAAAAATATCGTGGTTTATAAATCACGGTATTTTAGTTTATTGTAGGGACGTGTCCCTGTTGAGTACGCAAAGCGTGCGAAATAAAAAACCACCTGCT
>ERZ772971.1023-NODE-1023-length-16645-cov-4.852381_pt1 | contig 16645 bp, 16 predicted proteins | sample MGYA00511943_ERZ772971 | MGnify/ENA primary metagenome ERZ772971 (study PRJEB29015, sample SAMEA2737929) | human oral metagenome | biome: human oral; feature: human-associated habitat; material: dental | place: China | collected 2144 ... | reverse complement strand
TCGGGTGAATGCTGCGCTCTATTTCATCTACTATATACACTCGTTCATTATTGATAACATCACTAATTAGAGGCGCATATTCTAATAATCGTTTAGTGCCGTCTGATTCTAAACTCAAAGGAAAGCGGACTTTATAACCATCTTTACCCAAATGTTCCGTAAATAATCGCTTGGTGCTAAGGGTATCATCTTCATTGAGAACAATAGCTACTTCTTCTCTTGTATTAGGATAATAAAGAGCAATACCTTTGTCACTTTCTTTTTTTAGTTTATCAATAAATTCTTTTTTAGTTTTATCATTGATATTAGGGAAAGTTTCTTCTATACGATTGGTTTCTATAAATACATTTTCAATACCTGCACTCAAATTAGAGAGATAGTTATGAATAAAAAGACGTACATTTTCATTAACATCAAAATAATGTGTTATCCCTCTAGCCTTAAAGTTTGAAGTAAGTACAATCAGTGTTTCAGAAAACCAGCTAACTACATTGTCAATATCAGCGTATTCATTAGGATATTTCTGTGCCAGAAAGGTAAGTAATAATTCTTCTTTGCTTAATAATTTTTCACTGAGCACTTCTAAAAACACACGTTCTTTTTCGTCTTTTACGTTACCTCCTATAAAAGGTATTTCTTGCATTTCGCCTACTAATGAGCGTTCAAATATCACGCGGTCTGTGGTATCTTTAAAAGTTTCTACAAGTGCCTCATTAAGTATTCTTTTATGCTCAAAAGTAAGAGTATAGTAATACATTTTGCCTTTCAACAGAAATTCTATACCTAATGAAATGGGTTTCGCAAGAGCCTCCTCACTGAGTTTAAATTTATAATCATCGGCATCGTCTATTACCTTTCCCGTTTTTATCATCTCTTTTAGCAAGCTAATAGCTTTTACAAAGTTAGATTTCCCAGAGGCATTAGCTCCATAAATAGCAGTCATACGCAGAAAGTCTACCCCATTCGCGTGCATTTTGTGGTGAGGCAACAGTTCTGAATCGTTAGTCAGAAGATTGAACTCTGTTTCTTCTTCAAACGAGTATAAGTTTTTTATTTGAAATCGTATGAGCATATTGTTTTCATCTTTTTGTCATTCGTGTTTTAGTTCCCAGTTTTCTTCTACCTCCCAGTTGGCACGGAGCTCTATGAGAGCGGGGAAGTACCATACCCGTTCGGGCTGCAACTGCTGTAGGAAGTTGCCGGTATCCCACTGCCGGTTTGCATTGCGGTCTTCGATAAGACGCAAACGGTACTTGCTGGGGACAACATTCTCGAACAAGTATTCGGCAAGGGGCTTTTCTATGTATTGTTCTTGCATTACCTCGGTAGTTTTCTCGTTGGTGAGCTGTAGCAACACGGGGTAGGTAAGTTGGGTTTCATCGGTTTTTAAGTGCACTTTAAAGATGGCTAAATCTTCCTGCTTTTTGGTGCGAAAGTTCAGTTTGAGAGTGTCGTTCGTATGGCCAAAAAAGTCGGTCATAGCGTGAGGGAGTACTTCTATACGATAGGTTTCGTCGTGCTTCTTGTCGAAATCTAAATAGTATTCCAAACGATGCTCGTTTAACTGTGCTTTGAAAGGAAGTACTTGTGGAATAGAATCCTTTCCTTTAAAGATTTTAATCTTAGAGGAATCGACTTTGACCAAGGGAATATTGCTTTTGAAGCCAAATCGTTTTGTAAGAGGCAAATCGGAAGAGAAAAGAGGTTCGAGCTGCAAGCTATCCTTTTTCATCTCTTTGAGTCGCACCTTAAAAGTATCAATCTTTTGGGCTTTGGCTACAGTGAAGACAATAGAGTCCATTTGCTTAGGAGTGTACCAAAGGTTCAAGGTGTCCTTCTTAGGTTCTTTGGACAATGTAAACTGGAAGTCGTTAGTTACAGGTGAAATAGGCTTAATGGTTACACTCTGAGTACCCCCTTCGAAACCAAAGCTTATGCGGCTGGCCGACATCTGTGTAGGGCGGTGCGCTTTGTAGGGTAGTTTTTCTTTGAAAAGCTTCAGTTTAGGATAGAACCCTTGTGGGTTGCCTTTCAAATCTTTGACTGTAATAGGCTCGTTCAGAAATGCAATCTTGTCGTCTTTGGGATTGAAGAGGTAGTTGGGGGACTTTTCTTTTAGAGCGATGAGCTTGTAAGCACCTTCCTTGAGATAGTCGAAAACGAAGCTCGTCAAGCTGTCTAAGGTATTGGTTACATAGGTAGGTTGGGTTTTATACACTAAAGAATCAGAGTACTGCTGATTGTAGGGGTAGAGCATTACGGTAACGAAATTGTCGGGGGTTGGTGCTATGGCATCGGCAATATCTCCTTCGTACCAAAGGGAATCGAGGGTGCTACCGGTAGAAAAGACGTATTTAAAGTCGACCAAGGGGTTATTCTCATTATAATCCTGAATGCTATTGCCGAAATTCAACACATAGGTAGTGTTGGGCTTGAGGGTGTCGACAATATTTATCTCTAACCACTTAGAGGCCGAAGTGGGCGAAATGACTGGAAAAGTCTTCATTGGCGGTGAGATGATAAGCTGTTTTCGCACATCTTTGGTTACCACAAACTCATTAAACTGCAAGCGTATTTTCTTAGCTTTGAAATGGAGACTTCCAGAAGGAGGAATGGCCTGCACCAAGACAGGAGGCGTGGTATCTTTGGGGCCTCCTGTGGGAGCCCCACGACGGGCGCATTGCCACAAGAGCAAGCTGAGCACCACTAACGCAAGAGATGTAAATAATTTGTGTTTCATAGGGCAAAGGTAAGGATAATTTTTCAATTAGCAAATTAGGTCTCGAGCGATGAGCTTGTGCATTCCTATGCGCTGAGCGACCGCATCGCCTTGGCGCCCGTGCTCCTTGACACCTAACAACGCCGTCTGTAATGCTGTATAGCCCTGAGCGTACAAGCCTGTGAGCATTCCTGTAAGTACATCGCCACTTCCTGCGGTAGCCATTCCTGCATTGCCCGTAAAATTAAACCAATAGTGTTGCCCCTCGGTGATGGCTGTGTAAGTTCCTTTGATGAGAAGCACTACCTGATGTTTGGCGGCAAAAGCCTTCGCTTTGTCCAACTTTTCAAAATCGTCTTTCCAAGTGCCTATCAGCCGTTGTAACTCTTTGGGGTGAGGGGTGAGAATTGCCCCTTTGGGCAAGAGAGAGTGCTTTTCGGGGTGCTGCGAAAGTATGTTCAGCGCATCGGCATCTATGACGAAAGGGGTATGGGGGTAGCGCTTAAAGAGCGCAAAGAGCGCCTCGGCAGTCTCGGGGTGTGTCCCCCAGCCTATACCTACCCCTATGGCAGAAGGTGAAAAAGGAATCTCGGTGGTTTTGAAATGTTTTTCCTCTTCGGAAGTAATCGCCATAGCTTCGGGAACAGCCGTCTGTAGCACAGTATAGCCACACTGTGGAATGGCTACCGTAAGGAGTCCTGCTCCTGCACGCAACACGGCGGTGGCACTGAGCACTACTGCGCCTATCTTGCCATAACTTCCGCCTACCAAAAGAGCGTGGCCATAACTCCCTTTATGAGAGAACTTAGCGCGTTCTTTTCGACATATTTTTGCATCGACTGCTGCTTGTGGGAAGGCGCTAGCAAAGACTTGGCTGCATTGGGTTTCTATCCCGATGTCTAACACTTCCCAATCGGGAATATATTGCCCCGTAGTGGGGAGCAAAAAAGGCAGTTTAGGATTTTGGAAAGTGAGTACTTTTTTAGGGTGCACCCAAAGGGCATCGCCTATGCTAATCGCATCGGCAGGGAGCCCTGAGGGCATATCGACACTTAGCACCTCGCTACGAGAAGTATTGAGCTTAGCGAAGAGTTGTTGCAACCATTGAGGGGCTGGGCGATTGAGGCCTATGCCAAAGATAGCGTCTATCACTACCTCGGAGAGCTGTATGCTATCGGCCTGTTCGGGGTATATTTCTGCCACTGGGTGTCCTTGAGCTTGCAAAAGCTCTTTGTTCTGCTGACAGTCGGGAGAGAGTTGAGGGCTAAAGTGCAAGAGGTAGGTAGTAACGTTCCTGCCATCGTTTAGGAGCATTCGCGCCAAAGCGAGTCCGTCGCCTCCATTGTTGCCTGTGCCGGCCAGCACGGTAATGTGTTTTTCGCGCTGGCAGTGCGCTTTTATCCATTGGAAGAGTTTTTCGGCAGCTCTTTCCATCAGCTGCCAAGAGGTGATGCCCTGCGCTTGCATAGCGAGGCGTTCGGCTTCTTTTATCTGTTGTGAGTTTAAAACAATCATACTTGCTGTGGCTCTTGGGCGAGAGGCCTATTTGTTGGGTTTATAGCCCGATTGTTTGAAGAGTTCTTCAGGATTCATAGCCAATAGCTTTGTGAGGGGCAACTCCTGATGTTTCTGGGCAAAAGCCTGCACGATACGCAACCCTATGAACTTGCCTATTTGGCCAGGGGATTGGTTGTCGAGCTCTAAATAAAACTTTGAAAAAGGGGCTGGGTAGATGAAGCGAGTGAGCAACTTCTTGTCGGTTTGGTAAAGGAGTTGCTTTTCGATGAAATAGCGCCATATTTCGGGTTCGTTGGCTTCTGCCCATTCGTACTTTTGGGAGTCGTAATGCAAGAGGTCGGCCATTGATTTTTTGGGCAGCAGTTGGCTTTCCAAATAGAGTTTTTTCCCTTCGTAAATCATATTGTCCAAGAAGGTGAGATACACTCCGCCACGAGGTACGAGCTTATCGGCAAAGGCATCGGCTACATCTACTATGAGGAACTGCTTGTCTAATTCGGCAGCAATGTAGGCGTCCATTTCCTGATAGAACTTGTGTTTTGCACCAAGATAGTTGTCGGTACCGATAAGTAGTAGGCTATCGGCATAAATGACGCGGGACTCGTAGTCGACCCTGCTGATGAGAGTTATCACCTTGGGGGGTGAGAACTTAGGGAAGTAGTACTTGATATGCTGGAAGAGACTTTTAAGCTGTTTTTTTTCTTCGGAAAAATTGCCTACATTCTTTTCAATTTCGTTGTAAAGGTCGGCATAGTACAAGTCTACTGAGGGCTCTTCGGGGAAGATACGGCCATTGCGGATGTCAATCCACTCGGCATCGCTGATAGAAGAGGTGAAGAAGTAGGGGTACTGTTTGCGAAGTGCTGCGAGTTTTGCATCGGGCACCTTGACGAATAGGGAGTCGAGGCGTACTGTTTGGAAAGGCATTGGGATAGCGGCAATTTCTTTTTCTTTGGGGTCGGTACAGGCAACGACCGCCAAAAGAGCTATCATAATGAATAGTTTGTTTGTCATTGTACAATTATTTGTAAAAAATAAGCCACCTTTTTGTTGGGTGGCGCGTTGGGATATTGCAGTAAAAGGGGTTTTCTTGGGGGCAAAGGTAGCTATTCTTTTTTTAATTGCCAAAAGAAGCGACTTGTTTTTTAGGGGAAATGAGCGAAACTGGAGAAAGCAAGTAGTATCCCTTTTTAAACAAAAAATTATCCATTCAGACTGGATTGAGGCAAACAGTTGTTTTTTCTGTTTTTAGACTATTGGGCAGAAAGTTGGTTTTTGAAGAAAAGTAGGCTTGGCCTTCACTACGTCTACACTTCGTCTACACTTCGTCTACACTTCGTCTACACTATCCCTACAGGGTAGCTCTAAGATGCCTGCAATAGTTTTTCTTTCTATTAAGTATTGGTTTGGGAATAGACATTGACTTTCTTGTTTTTGCTTTCTAATTTGGTGCGTTTGACCTAAATTGGCAGAAAGGAAATTTGCTAAATTGGCAATTATTTTTTACCTTTGCCGCGTAAACTTAATTTTTATTTTAACTAAAAAGGAGAAGAGATGAAAAGATTACTTTTGCTATCTACGCTTCTTTTGCTGGCTGTAGCATGCAGCAAAACTACCAGCGAGAATGAAGAAGATACTGTAACAATGTCTTACCGCAGCAAATCGGAAAAGATAGACTTTAAAGTAGCCCGCAATGAATATTTTGTAACAGGGCCTGCTGAGGTGCTACGAAAAGTACAAGAAGCAGAAAACAAAGAACGCGAAAACGGCTATCGCTACCTGACTGCGACTTCAGGAGTTATTCGGGAGAAAGTGCTGATAGGCACCTTTAACCTCCGGTTGCGCGAGATAAAACGCCTCTACCCTAACCTAGAACACGTGGAACCTGTGCTGCTAAGCACCGATGGCACCCGCCATTTGCTACAAGGGGGTGTTATGGTAAAAGTACTAGCAGGTACTGACCCTGCTAAATTGGGTGAGGTAACCCGTAGGTTTAACAAGGTAGAAAAGGTTCCAGGAGAAGAGAACATCTACCTACTGACCTCTGGTATGAATACACAACAGATTTTCGAGGCTGTAACCACCTTGTCGAGATTAAAAGACGTGGTATGGGCTGAGCCAAATTTCACGAAGCTGACCAACCACTTTATCAATCCTCTGCCCGGCACACAAAGCAATACGACCCCTTAGGACATTGTTTTAGTTTTGAAAACATTGTCAGCAGAAAAGAATCAGATTAGAAAATGGACAGAATAGCAAGTTTTTGTATAGACCACCTTCAATTAGAGCGTGGTATCTACGTATCTCGGAAAGATTACGTAGGGAAAGAGGTGCTGACCTCTTTTGACATTCGTATGAAATTACCTTATAGAGAGCCTGTACTAGGCAGCCCTGAAATTCATACTATCGAACATTTGGCCGCTACGTGGCTTCGGAATAACCCTGAGTGGAAAGACAAAATTATCTACTGGGGGCCTATGGGATGTATGACGGGCAACTACCTTATCTTGGCTGGCGATTATTCCTCTAAGGATATTGCCCCCCTGATAACAGCGCTATTTGAGTACATTGCTAACTTTGAGGGAGAAATTCCTGGTGCTTCGGCATTGGAGTGTGGCAATTTCTACAACAACAACCTGCCAATGGCAAAATATGAAGCGAAGAAGTATTTGGAGGAAACGCTATATAAACTGACCGATAAGAATTTGAATTACCCTCAAGCAAATTAGCTCTTTTAGATTAGTAGAAAACGAACATATTAATCATTCAAAAAAATGATCATTGAGAAGAAGAAAGTATTGGAGGCCTTGCGCAAAATCACTACTCCTGGTGAAGGAAAGAATATGGTGGAGAGTGGGGCTATTCAAAACATTGTTGTTTTTGGCGATGAAGTGGTTGTAGATGTAGTTATAGGCAACCCAAGTATGCAGGCCAAAAAGCGCACTGAAGTGGAAATTATGAAAGCTATCCACGGGGAAGTGCACGAGAAAGCAAAAGTAGTAGTAAATGTAAAGGTGGTAGCTCCTGAAACTCCTGAGATAAAAGGAAAGCCTATCCCCGGCATCCACAATATTATAGCAGTAGCCTCTGGCAAAGGAGGCGTAGGCAAAAGTACTGTTACCGCCAACTTGGCGACCTCGCTTGCCCAAATGGGCTTTCGCGTAGGGATACTTGACGCTGATGTATATGGCCCATCGATTCCTATGATGTTTGATGTGGCTGGAGTGCAACCACAATCGGTACAAGTAGACGGAAAATCGTACATTCAGCCGGTAGAAAACTATGGGGTAAAGATTCTTTCGATAGGCTTCTTCACCAATGCCAACCAAGCCGTCATCTGGCGAGGCCCTATGGCTGCGAAGGCATTGAATCAGCTTATTTTTGAATCGTATTGGGGAGAATTAGACTTTTTGCTAATAGACTTTCCGCCAGGAACGGGCGACATTCACCTAAGTATGATGCAAGCATTGCCCATCACAGGGGCTGTGGTGGTGAGCACCCCACAAAAGATAGCTCTGGCAGATGCCCGCAGAGGGGTGGCGATGTTCCAACAAGAGAATATCAATGTGCCTGTACTGGGTATCGTAGAGAATATGGCTTACTTCACTCCTGAAGAGCTACCGAACCACAAATATTACCTATTTGGCAAAGAAGGGGCTAAACACTTGGCTGCAGATTTGCACGTTCCTTTCTTAGGAGAGGTGCCACTGGTACAAAGCATCTGCGAGTCGGGCGACACAGGAAGACCTATTGCCTTGCAAGAAGGCAGCCCACAGGCTATTGCGTTCCAAACTTTGGCTCAAGAGGTCGTGAAAAACGTGGTGGCGCGGAACGAAAACTTACCTCCTTCTGAAGCTATCAGAATTACCAATACCGCGGGATGCAGCGCGAAATAACTGTTAAAAAGGAATCTAATTTTATGAACTCAGAATCACTAAGAAAAGAAGTTGTCAGAGCATTGGACGAGATACGTCCGTTTCTGCAAAACGACGGTGGCGACCTTACTTTGATAGATATTATAGACGACAAGATAGTACACGTGCGCTTGGAAGGCACGTGCACTACTTGTGCTATCAACCAGCTGACGCTGAAAAGTGGCGTAGAGATGACTATCAAGAAGTACGCCCCACAAATAGAACAAGTCATCAGTGTTTAAGCACTGTACACACGGAAATCAGACAAAGAAAATGGCAGGAAACAAGGAATCAAGAAAAGAATATTGGAAGCGCAAACTACTGAGCAAGTACCGCTTGGTGGTAATGGACGACAGCACTTTTGAAGAGAAGGGCTCTTTTCGGCTGAGCAGGATGAACATATTCGTCTTTGGGTCGATTTTTTCATTCATCATCATAGCACTGACAACGGTTCTAATCATTTATTCTCCCCTGCGGCAATACATTTTGGGGTATACGGCGGTGGAAAACCAACGCGAGACCGTAAATTTGCTTTTCAAAGTAGACTCGTTGGAACACGCTATGCAAAACAACGACAAGTATTTGGCCTCGCTGAAAAAGACACTCGCAGGAAAAGTGAAACCCCAAGATGACAAAACAGCTCCCAGCTTTGACATCAACAACCCACAAGACGACCCCAAGGCTTATAGAGTAACCCCTACCCGCAGCGACTCTCTTTTGCGACGTGAAGTAGATGCAGCAGAACGAAGAAGAGACAGTGTAAAATAACCCTAACCCCTACAGAAAAGATGACAAAACTAAGTGTAAACATCAATAAAATAGCTACCCTACGCAATGCACGTGGAGGGAATATGCCTAACCTACTACAAGTAGCGAAAGACGCCCAACAGTTTGGTGCACAAGGCATCACTATCCACCCACGACCTGACGAGCGACACATTCGCTACCAAGATGCTTTTGACCTACTACAAGTAGTTCGCACTGAATACAATATAGAAGGGAACCCCATAGATAAATTCATAGACTTGGTGCTAGAAGTAAAACCTACCCAAGTAACCCTTGTGCCAGATGCCGAGGATGCTATCACCTCTAACGCCGGTTGGGATACTGTGAAGCACAAGGATTTCCTAACTGAAGTAGTAAGTGAGTTCAAGCGCAATGGCATTCGCACCTCGCTATTTGTAGACCCTGTAGAGGCGATGGTAAGTGCCGCTGCTGCCACAGGTGCCGACCGCGTGGAACTCTACACAGAAGGCTATGCAAGTGAGTATGCACGAGGCAACAAAGCGGGCATTGACCCTTATATAGCAGCTGCCCGCGAAGCTGAAAAAGTAGGCTTAGGCCTCAATGCGGGACACGATTTGAGTTTGGACAACGTACAATATTTCAAACAAAACATTCCGAACCTATTGGAAGTTTCGATTGGGCACGCCTTAATCTGCGAAGCCTTGTACTTAGGTTTGGAGAACGTAATACAACTATACCTAAACAAATTAGCCAATTAGCCGACAGGCGCAATTTGCCACTTCTTTTAACTCTGTTTAATTTTGTGCATTTGACCGATTTGCCGACAAGCTGATTGGATGATTAGCGTAGCCAATAATCATAAATTAAATATCAACAAAATGAAAACACACCAAACTTTAGGGGAGTTCATCATTCAAAACCAGAAGGACTTCCAACACTCTACTGGGGAGTTTTCTCGCCTATTAAGTGCCATTAAGTTGGCCTCGAAATTGGTAAACCGCGAAGTGAACAAAGCGGGGTTAGTAGAGGATATTCTGGGCGATATGGGACAAGAGAATATCCAAGGTGAAGTGCAGAAGAAATTGGACGTCTTTGCCAATGACCTCTTCATACGAGCATTGACCCAACGGGATGTGGTTTGCGGCATAGCCTCGGAAGAGAATGAGTTTTTCATTCCCGTTACAGCCTCGGAAAACAGTCCTAACAGCAAGTATGTAGTGCTGATAGACCCTTTGGACGGCTCGAGCAATGCCGATGTGAATGTAACAGTAGGGACTATCTTCTCCATCTACAAGCGAGTAACGCCCGTAGGGACTCCGGTACAATTAGAAGACTTTTTGCAACCCGGCCACCGACAAGTGGCTGCAGGCTACGTAGTTTACGGGCTTTCTACAATGTTAGTCTACACTACAGGCCACGGTGTAAATGGTTTTACTCTTGACCCCTCAATAGGCACTTACTACCTCTCCCACCCCAATATGCAGTACCCTAAAGATGGGCATATTTACTCCATCAATGAAGGGAACTACGTGCATTTTCCGCAAGGTGTGAAAGACTACCTAAAATACTGCCAAACTCTAGAAGACGACCGCCCCTATACCTCGCGCTACATAGGTTCGCTGGTATCGGACTTCCACCGCAATATGCTAAAAGGAGGCATCTACCTCTACCCGCAAGGTACCCGCACCCCTAGAGGGAAACTGAGACTATTGTACGAGTGCAACCCAATGGCATTCCTGACCGAACAAGCAGGAGGAAAAGCATCGGATGGCTATACTCGCATTATGGATATACAGCCCACTAAGCTCCATCAGCGTGTTCCTTTCTTCTGTGGTTCGGAAAATATGGTGAAAAAGTTGGAAGAATTTATGGACAAGCACCCTAATGATAGACTTGATTACTAATTAGTTATAAAAAAGATAGCAAAAAACCTGCAAAATAATTGCTAAATATTTTGCAGGTTTCAAAAAAAGTACTACTTTTGCACCCGTAAAAATGAAACAACTGGTACCTTAGCTCAGTTGGTAGAGCAAAGGACTGAAAATCCTTGTGTCCCTGGTTCGATTCCTGGAGGTACCACGAGATCTTCTTCATAGAGGAAATTTTTCATATTTTTAAGGATTAGGAATTTCAAAAGCCTCAGCAATGCTGAGGCTTTTGTTTTTAAGCATTTTCTGACAACAGTCGTTCTTGTAAGACTTCTTTTAAGATAGGCAAGGCACTCTTCTCTATTATTTTGCTTGCTGTAAGCAACACTACTACCTCCTGCCCTCTAATGCTTTTCAAAAAATCATTGAAGACTGGATTCTGCTGCAGCTCTTTTGTATAAAGTTTCTTGAAAGATTGGTAATCGGCATTTTGATGATAGGCTTTGCGCAAGGAAGTGCTAGGAGCTATCTCCTTAGCCCAAACATCTAATGTTAGCGTCTCTTTTTTGACACCACGGGGCCATAGACGGTCGGCCAAAACCTTAAAGCCCACGGGAAGTGAAGAGTCGTACACTCGTTTTAAAAGTATCTCCATTTTTTATCTTTTTAAAAGGCAAAGGTATAAACTTTTTTGTATCTTTGCCCAAAATTGAATAAAATGAAACATATCGACGGTTTTTCTAAACTCACTAAAGCCGAGAAAATACAATGGCTTTGCGATACTTATTTTCCTAAGGTGGAAAACGCAAAAGCGCTATTTGAAAAATATCACAATGCTGATGCTGACCTGCAGAAGCTACACGACGAGTTCATAGAGAATACTGTAAGCAACTACTACCTTCCTTTTGCAGTAGCGCCTAACTTCGTTATCAACGGACATACCTATACGGTGCCTATGGCAATTGAGGAAAGCTCGGTAGTAGCAGCAGCCAGCAAGGCAGCTAAGTTTTGGCAAAGTCTCGGAGGATTCCACAGTAAAGTACTCTCTACTGAAAAAACAGGACACGTACACTTCTTTTTCTATGGCGAAAAAGCGCATTTAGAGGCGTTTTTTGCCCGCATACAGCCTTTAATGCTCTCCAATGCCAAACCTATCACCGCTAATATGGAAAAACGCGGCGGGGGGATTACTTCCCTAACTTTGGTAGATAAAACGGAAGCGTTGGCGGACTACTATCAGCTGTCGGCTACTTTTGAAACCTTAGACGCGATGGGGGCTAACTTCATCAACTCGTGTTTGGAATCGTTTGCCGAGACTTTTAGAGAAGAAGCTGAAAAAGAGGCAGCTATTCGTGGGCAGTACGAAATTGTGATGTCTATTCTCTCTAATTATGTGCCTAACTGCTTGGTGCGTGCCGAAGTGTATTGCCCAGTAGACGAATTGGAAATAGCCCACCTCAAAGGAATGGCTGCCGCCAAAAAATTCGTACAAGCGCTCGCTATCGCCAATGCTGATGTATACCGCGCGACCACTCACAACAAAGGTATAATGAACGGTATCGACTCGGTGATTTTAGCCACCGGTAATGACTTTCGCGCTATCGAAGCAGGAGCTCACGCCTATGCAGCGCGTTCAGGTAATTACAAGAGTCTTTCCAACGCTTGGATAGAGGGCGACACTTTCCATTTTGCACTCGAATTGCCTTTAGCTTTGGGAACTGTGGGCGGACTTACCACGCTCCACCCTTTGGTGAAAACAGCCCTCGAAATCCTCGAAAAACCCAATGCTCGCGAGCTGATGCAAATCGTAGCTTGCGTAGGTTTAGCACAGAATTTTTCGGCTGTGAGTTCGCTCATCAGTTTGGGTATCCAAAAAGGACACATGAAAATGCACCTCAATAATATTTTTAATCAATTAGGTGCTACCGACGACGAAAAACAACAACTCACTGCTTATTTCAAAGATAAAACAGTGAGCCATAGTGAAGTTGCCGAGGCGTTGAAACGATTAAAGTCTCAAAAATGAAAACCCCTATCTTGTTTATTTTTTTGTTGTTAGTCTCTGTCGTAAGTGCACAGAAATTGCATTTATATGGCGGAAGCAATCACGATGTTTATTTGGGATGCTTGAATTGTAGTAAAACTGATAGCAATTCTATATGGAATGACTTGGGTAAGTACGGGTCGGCTAATAGTTCGATGTCTATATGGAATGATTTTGGTACCTATGGCAACCCTATGAATAGTTTGAGTCCGTGGAATGATTTTGCGTCTAAACCTCCTATAGTAGTAGATGCTTCGGGGAAGTTTTGCGGCTATTTTACAGTTGATAAAAGTTATAATAAAAGAGCAGAGTTTGAATTAGCTCTGCTCATTTATGATAATTACCAAGCAATTCGCAAAGATGTTAGCACTTGGTATAGAAAACTCTTCTAAAAATTGTAAGTAACGGTAGCGTTTACATTGCGTGGGGCACCAGGGAAGTTGCGGAGGTTGTCGTAACCACTAATCCAATAGGTGCGGTTGAGCACGTTGTTTACATTTACTTGGAACTGTACATCTTTCACTTTGTAGTAGAGTACAGCGTTTACTAAGGTGTATTCGGGGTAGGTGGCAGCCGTAGCACGACGCCCTACTTGCCCTAATCGCTCACTTACATAATTCACTCCTACACCTAATCCCAAACCTTCTAAAGCACCTTTTTGGATAATGTATTTCGTCCAGAAATTAGCAGCGTGACGAGGTGTGCTGGGGCGTTGCATATTTAGGTCTTTTAGTGCACCTTCTTCTTTTAGTTTTACGATACGGGCATCAGTATAGGCATAGTTCGCCACTACACTCCAGTTGGGGGCGATACGTCCAGCGACATCTACTTCAAAACCATTAGATTCTTCGTCTACAGGTACACGCCAATCGGGTTTGCCTGCTTTGGCACTTTGCTCTAACGAGTTCTCTTGCTTGATTTTGAATACTGAAACAGTAGCATTCAATCGCTTGTTGAACCATTCGGTTTTGAGCCCTATTTCATGTAATTCACTCTTCACATAATCAAACGGACCTCCATAGCGCTCGGGGTCGGACTGTATGTTCGCCCCTTGAGGTTGAAATCCTTTTACCCAAGTAGAATAGAGGTTGATGTTTTCGGAGGCTTCCACCACCAATCCTACACGTGGTATAAAGGCTTTGGTTTCGCGTTGGGTCTCTTTATCGGTGCCTTTGTTGAGGATTTCGGTAAACCACTCTTGTCGTAACCCTACAAGTACTTTCACAATGCTGATGTCCATCTGCTCTTGCACATATACACCGTGAGAATATTCCTCATACGGATTAAGCACATTTTGGCGGTAGATATACTTGCTAATGTCTTTATAACTATTACCTGCCGAACGATTTTCTAAATCGAACACCGGTACATTGGTAGTAGGCGTTTGTACTGAACCTGCCAATACGTTGGCGGTGGTGGTATAGGTATTCACTACTTTGGTTTTGTCCTTGCTCAAATATCCCTGAGCGGTAGTACCCGAAGAACCGTATTTCTGTTCCGATAGAAAATAGTCGTAACCCACTAATAACTTGTGTTTTATGATACCCGTATTGAAAGTGAAGTTGAAGTAGTTGTTAAAACTATTGTTCGCAAACGAGCGCTTACGCTGGTTGAAGAGCATCAGCACCTTGTTAGGGTCGGCATAGTGGAATGCATTAGCACCATTGCCTATTTGCTTGTAGTACAAGTTGGCTTGGGTGTGTTCTTGCATATCCTCGCTATAAGTAGAGTTGAGGTAGATAGCATTAAACGAAATATGCTCGTTGAACTTATGAGAGAGTCCGATAGTAGTGTTGAGCGTATTTTCTTTAAGGAAGTCGTTAGCAGCGTTCATCGACATACTGATGGGGGTATCGTAGAGCGTACCATTGGCAGGAAAGGCTTGTCCGCGGTCTATTTTGCCATTGAAATTCTGATAGACAAAATCGACATTCACGCTGGTTTTGTCGTTAGGAAGATAAGAAAATGAAGGAGCGACGATATAGCTTTCAGAGCCTTGCAAATCGCGGAAAGAATCGGTTTTTTCATAGCCTAAATTGAGGCGGTATAAAAGGGTTTTCTTAGGGTTAAGAGGGCCTGTAAAATCGGCGTAGGTTTTGAGGGTATTCCAGCTGCCCACGCCTACCGAAATACTGTTTTGGTTTTTTAGAAGGGGCTTTTTGGTTACTCTATTGATCACACCGCCAGGGGCAGCATTGCCAAAGAGTGCTGAGGCAGGGCCTTTGATGACTTCGACGCGCTCGATATTAGCCAATGATGATTGCTTCCATAGGCTTGTTTGGGCACGCATCCCATTGAGTAGGTTGCCTGAATTGCGGTTGCCTATTGCCCGAAATCCGCGTATTGAAAAATCGTTGTAGGAAGTGTATTGGTTTACCCCACTGATATTTTTTACTACCTCATTTACGGTAGTAGCCCCTTGGTCTAAAATGAGCTCTTTGGTAACATACCCCACCGACTGAGGAACATCTTTTAGAGCAGCGGCTGTTTTGGTACCTATAAAGGAATTGGTATTTTTATAGCTACTTTCCTTTCTGCCAACTACTTCTACTTCTTGTAGGGCAGTGAGTTCTTCGCTGAGTTGCACATCGAGGTGCGTGTGTGTACCACTGGGATTAGGACTGATATCGGCGCGTATTTTCAGCGATTGGAAGCCAATATAGCTAAATACAATAGTTTGTTTGCCAACAGGTACGTGGTGGAGGTTGTAAAACCCAGCTTCATTGGTGGTAACACCATTGTTAGTGCCTTCGAGTAGTACGGTAACCCCTACGAGCGGCTGTTTGTTTTCATCGGTTACGCGCCCTCTTACATCGGTTTGTTGAGCAAAAATATAGTGAATATTAACACCTAAAAAGGTTAATAACAGAAAGATACGTTTCATATAAAATTACTATTTAAAATTATTCTATTTTATTACAGCGTGCAAAAATAGAGAAAATTTTAAATATAGCAAGAAGAAAGGCAGTGAAATTTAATCACTACCTTATTTTTTAGCCTTTTCTTTTTCAGCCCATTCTTTTTTGAGTTCTTCTGCCCAAAGTAACTCTCTACCTACTTCTTTTTTTATAGCAGGTTCACTGTTATGTGAGTGACGCGAACTTTGAGTGTCGAACAAAAAATCATAACTTCCCGCTACAATGCCTTTGCCCTCTATATAAGCAAAGCGGTCAATACCACGATGATAAGCCTCTAACCCCGAGCGATTATTCCAAGCAGTGAACGTCCAAAACAGATAAACAGTATCTTTGCCGCGTTTTTCTGTACCCGATAGGTAAATACTTTCAAAACAACTATCTAAGAAAGATTCTTTATCTTCCATCGGTGAAGCATATTTACTAATATGTGTTCCTTTGTTCAATTCTTTTTTTAACTCAGCATAAGTGACAAAATCTTGTTTTGTATTGATGATGTTACTATCGTTCAAGTGTACTTTTGAAGAATAATCCATCAACTGAAAAACTTCTACTAAACAGGATCTTGCTTTATAATATTTGTCGCCTTCTTTTTTTACTAAAGAGAAGGAGTTTAAGAATTTATTTTTATTACTTCTGCGAACTTCTTCTATCTTAACAACAGCTTTTTCGACCTCTTCCTTAGACACTTCTACCCAAGAGTTAGCATTGTTCATATCAGGTAATACCGAGATGAGGGTTAAATAATTATAACCAAAGGAAACTCCCTGATTATAAACGTTATACATCTCAATCTCTTTCCCTTCATAAAAAGAATGAGGGCGTAATGTATAGTGTTTTACCTTATAGTGAGCGGTAAGGCTATCTAATAGTATATATTTTTGTTCTTGTGCCACTATGGCACAAGAACAAAAAAGTAA
>ERZ772971.1022-NODE-1022-length-16681-cov-4.193312_pt1 | contig 16681 bp, 14 predicted proteins | sample MGYA00511943_ERZ772971 | MGnify/ENA primary metagenome ERZ772971 (study PRJEB29015, sample SAMEA2737929) | human oral metagenome | biome: human oral; feature: human-associated habitat; material: dental | place: China | collected 2144 ... | reverse complement strand
GCGCTCGGCCGCGGAGAGGCGGTCGTGCGGGCCGCGGCGCCGATCGACGAGGCTCTCGCCCTGAGCGTCGGCGAGCCGTGGCTCGTCGAGGAGGACCGGACCGTGTGGGTCCGGGGCCGGCTCCGCTCCGAGCGACGACGGCGCCTGGGCGCGATCATCCTGACGACGACGCCGGGCGGCACGCCGTCACCGGGCGCCGCGACCGACGCCGTCGCCGAGGCGTGCCGAACCGAGGGGCTCGACGTCCTGCCGTGGGGAGAGGCCGCCGAGCTGCGGGCGCGCCTGGCCCTGCTCAACCGCGAGCTGGGCGAGCCGTGGCCCGCGATGGACGACGGCGCGCTCCTGGACCGGGCCGAGCAGTGGCTGCTGCCCGCGGTCGAGGCCCTCGCCGCCTCCGGGAGGCGATTCGATCTGAGGCGGCTCGACGTCGGCGCGGCACTGCGGGCGCTGCTGCCGTGGCCGGAGGCGTCCGGCCTCGACGAGCTCGCGCCGCAGCGCATCGAGGTGCCGTCGGGCTCGCGCATACGGGTGTCCTACGTCGGCGAGCAGGGCGAGGCGCTCCAGCGGCCGGTGCTGGCGGTGCGCGTGCAGGAGTGCTTCGGCTGGGACCGGACACCGGTGGTGGCCGGGGTGCCCGTCCTGCTGCACCTGCTGTCGCCCGCGCGCAGGCCAGTCGCCGTCACCGACGACCTGCGCTCCTTCTGGCAGGGGCCCTACCAGCAGGTGCGCCGCGAGCTGCGCGGGCGCTACCCGAAGCACGCGTGGCCCGAGGACCCGTGGACGGCGCCCGCCCTGCGGGGGACGAAGAAACGCGGCTGAGCCCGCGCCCGCTCAGGCCGTCCGGGCCGGGTGCGCCTCGGGTACACGACCTCGCTCGGAGCCGGGTGCGCCTCGGCCCGGCTCAGGCCGCCGGGGCCGCGAGCGCCTCGCGCATGACGTCCAGGCCCACGGAGCCCAGCCGCAGGGCCCTCATGTGGAAGTCCTTGAGGGACTCCCCGCGCGCCAGGGCCTCGTCGCGGGCCGACTCCCACAGGCGCTGGCCGATGGCGTACGAGGGCGCCTGCCCCGGCCAACCCAGGTAGCGGTCGAGCTCGAAGCGCAGGAAGCTCTCCTCCATGGCCACGTTCTCACGCAGGTACGCCCAGGCCGAGGCGGCGTCCCACCGTCCGGGCCCCAAGCCGGGCAGGTCGGCGAGCTCGGCGGGCCGCTCCTTGCCCAGGTGCACACCGATGTCGAGGACGACGCGTGCGGCCCGCAGGCGCTGGGAGTCAAGCATGCCCATGCGGTCGGCCGGGTCGTCCTGGAAACCGAGGTCGGCCATGAGGCGCTCGGCGTACAGGGCCCAGCCCTCGCCGTGCCCGCTCACCCAGCAGGCCAGGCGCCTGAAGGAGTTGAGCTCGCCGCGCAGCCAGGTCTGTATCCCCACCTGGAGGTGGTGTCCGGGAACGCCCTCGTGGAAGACGGTCGTGCGCTCAAGCCAGGTGGCGAAGTCCTCCGTGCCTGCGGGCACGGACCACCACATGCGTCCCGGCCGGCTGAGGTCGTCGCTGGGGCCGGTGTAGTAGATGCCGCCGGTCTGGGAGGGGGCGATACGGCACTCCAGGCGCCGCAGCTCGGCCGGCAGGTCGATGTGCACGCCGTCGAGCGCCTCGATGGCAGCGTCGGAGGTCGCCTGCATCCACTCCTGCAGGGCCCGGGTGCCGTGCACCGTGCGGGCGGGGTCCGCGCGCAGGCGGTCGAGGGCCTCACGCACGCCCGTGCCCGGCCCGTACAGGTCCTGGGCGATCCGGCGCTGCTGCGCGTCGATGTCGGCCAGGTGGGCGCGGCCCCACTCGTAGGTCTCGTCCTGGTCCACCCGGGCGCCGAGGAACAGGCGCGAGAAGCGCTCGTAGCGCTCACGCCCGACAGCGTCCTGCGGCTCGGAGCCGGGCAGGACGTCGCGCTCCAGGGCGCTGGCGGTGCGGGCGTAGGCCGCGCGGGCGACGGCGGCGGCCTCAACCAGCTCCGCGGCCAGGGCCTCAGCCACCGGCTTCCCGTCGGCGGCGGCGGCGCCGGCGACGAGGGTCGTGAAGGAGGAGCTGGTGGCCTCCGCCTGGTCACGGCACTGGCCGATGACGGCCCGCACCTGCCTGACGGATGGGTGCAGCCCCCGCCGACGGGCCGCCGCCAGGGAGGCGAGGTGCCCCTCCAGGGCGCGCGGGACGTCACGCAAGGCGGAGGCGACGGCCTCCCAGTCCTCGGTGCTCGCCGTCGGCATGAGGTCGAAGAGGTCACGCACCTGCTGCACGGGTGACTCGATGACGTTGAGGTCGCGCAGCTCCTCACCGGCATCGGCCAGCTCCTGCTCGACACCCAGGCGCTCGCGCATGACGGCGACCGTCACCCGGTCGACGTCGTCGGCCCCCGTGACACCGTCGAGCTCGCGCAGCGTGCTGCGGCGCAGGTCGGCGGCCGCCTCGTGGCCGGCAGGAGAGTAGTCGTCCAGGGCACCACGCCGCCCCTCCAGCCCCGCGCTCACAGCGAACTGCGGGCTGAGCTCGGCCAGGCGGGCGACGTAGCGCTCGGCGACGGCGTCGACGGCAGTGGGGGTGCGTGAGGCGCTCATGGGCGGATCGTAGCGGCGCAGGCACCGGTCACGGGGCGCGGCGCCCGGACCGGCGCCGTCGGAGACAATCGGGGGGTGAGCACCATACCGTCCTGCCCCGACCTGCCCGCCCCGCTCGGTCCGACCGGGCCCTACCGCATCGCCATGGTGTGCACCGGCAACATCTGCCGCTCCGCCATGGCACAGGTGGTCCTCACCGACCGGCTCGTCGCCGCCCGGCTGGGGTCCGACGTCGTCGTCACCTCCTCAGGGGTCAGCGACGAGGAGCACGGCAACCCCATCGACCCGCGGGCCCGCCGCCTGCTGCGCGAGCGCGGCTACGGCACGGGGGACGATCCCGCCTCCCGTGCGGCCGACGCGGTCATCACCGGGCACCGGGCGCACCGGGTCACCGACGCCGAGCTGGCCGGGCACGACCTGCTGCTGGCCATGACCAGCGCCCACCGGCGCGAGCTCGTGCGTCGCGCCGAGCGGGCCGGCACCCCGGTGGAGCGCGTGCGCATGTTCCGCGCCTTCGACCCGGCCGCCCCCGCGGGGGCCGACGGGCGCGAGCTGGACGTGCCGGACCCCTGGTACGGGACCATGACGGACTTCGTCGACACCCTGGAGGTCGTCGAGAGGGTCTGCGACGCGCTCGTCGAGGCCCTGCCCGGTCGGCTCAGCCCAGCCGCGCCGTCAGCCAGCCGGTGAGCGCCGACAGGTACTCGTCGCGGGCCGGCCGCGGCGACAGCGCCAGGTCGTGCACGCCTCCGGGCACCTGACGCACCGTGACGTCATCGCCCAGGAAGGGTGCGCGCGCCACCATCTGGCCGACGTCGAGCACGAGGTCCTGACGCAGCGCGTCCTGGGCGGTGAGCTGGCTCCTGTCGACCCCGGCGGCCGACTCGGTGGAGCAGCACAGGAGCACCGGGGCCTCGATGCCCAGCCCGTGGTGGACGTCGCGGTGCGCGCGCCGCACCGCGGCCATGAAGCCCGCCCTCACGGGGAAGGACGGCGAGGGCTTGAGCGACAGGTCCCAGTCCCACTCCCCTCCCCACCGCCGGTGCAGGGTGCGCGCGTACAGGTCGTCGCTCACGTCGCCGACCGTCGCCCCCACGCTCCAGTCGGCGACCTGCTCGTCCTCCCCCGCCCACCCGGGCACCCCGGCAGCCAGGGGCTCGTCGATGATGATGCGGTCGGGGTCGTGGCGTGCGAGCAGGTCGACGAAGGCGGAGCCGTAGGAGCGCATGAGGCTGCCCGCCTGCAGGTCCAGCCACGGGGAGTTGAGCGTCACCGCCTCCACGGCCCCCGGGTGGTCGGCCACCCACAGCAGCCCCTGCAGGCCGCCCGTGGAGTGGCCGTTGAGGACGACCGTCGAGTGGCCGTGCTCCTGGCGGATGATCCGCAGCGCCTCGGTGATCTCCTCGTCGTACACGCGCATGTCGCGCGTGTCGTGGGGGGAGCGGTAGCCGATCCCGGCGCGCCCGCAGGCGCGCAGGTCCAGGGCGTAGAGCTCGTAGCCGACCCCGGCGAGCGCGTCCGCCAACCACGTCTGGAAGAAGTAGTCACTGCGCCCGTGCAGGTGCAGCAGGGCGCGCGCGTGGCGCGGCGCCCCACCGGGCGGGGGCACGGCCCCACGCTGGTGGACGAGCACGGCGTGGTCGGCACCGGGGGCGTCCTCACTCACGCGGACCGGTACGCGGCGGGCGACCCACGGCTCACCCAGGAGGTCGGGCTCAAGGCGGGGCTCGGCGGAGGCACTCATGGCCGCATCCTGGCACCTGCGACCCGATCGTGAGTGACCTTCATCCCTCGCACCCCCGTGTCCTTGAACGATCGGGGGGTATGCACCTATCGTGTGCTGGACCATCCAGAGCAACCGAGAGACCTGGCTCGACGACGTTGCAGCAACCCCCGCTTCGCGGTGCGGGTGCTTCCGCCAGGACCGATGGAGGAATGAGTGAGCGACCTGTCCGTACCCACACTCCCCGGCTCGGCCGAGCAGGAGCCGATGATCTCGCTGCGTGACGTCCACAAGGTCTACACGCTGCGCGACGGCACCCAGGTGCGCGCCCTGGACGGCCTGAGCCTCGACGTCGCACCGGGCTCGATCCACGGCGTCGTCGGCACCTCCGGGGCCGGCAAGTCCACGCTCATCCGCTGCCTCACCGGCCTGGAGCCGGTCACCAGCGGCCAGGTGCTCGTCGCCGGCCGGGACATCTCGCACCTGTCCTCCCGTGAGCTGCGTGAGGCCCGCCGTCAGATCGGCATGGTCTTCCAGCACGCCAACCTCCTGGAGCAGCGCACCACCGCCCAGAACATTGCCTACCCGCTGTACCTGGCGGGTGTGCCCAAGGGTGAGCGTCACGAGACGGTCGCCCGCATGCTCGAGCTCGTCGACCTCAAGGAGCGCGGCTCCTCCTACCCGGCCCAGCTCTCCGGCGGCCAGCAGCAGCGCGTCGGCATCGCCCGCGCGCTCGCGGACCAGCCGGCCGTGCTGCTGTGCGACGAGCCCACGAGCGCCCTCGACCCGGAGACCACCCGCTCGATCCTCACGCTCATCCGGGACGTGCGCGACCGGCTGGGGGTCACTGTCATCATCATCACCCACGAGATGAGCGTCGTGCGCTCCGTGTGCGACTCCGTCAGCCTCCTGGAGGCCGGGCGCATCGTCGAGTCGGGCCCCATCGAGGAGGTCGTCGCCGACGTCACCTCCCGCCTGTCGCGCGAGCTCGTGCCTCCGCCGGCCGTGCCCGACGGTGTCGTCCACGCGGGCGAGACCGTCGTCGACGTCGCCCTGACCGCGCACCCCGGCCAGCCGGCGGCCGCCCAGGTCCTGGCTCTCGTGGCCGAGCAGGGGGCCGACGTCGCCGGAGGCGTCTTCGAGACCCTCGGCGAGGCGCAGGTGGGTCGCCTTGCCCTCACCCTCCCGGCTGAGCGCACCGAGACGGCCATCGCCGTCCTGCGCGCCGCCGGCGTCCACGCGGAGGTCCGCGCATGATTCCCGTCACCGTCCCTGCCCTGCTGGCGCACCCGGCCCTGCCGCTGCTGGCGGCCGCGTCCGGCGACGGCACCTGGTTCGACCGCAAGGTCATCCAGCAGAAGCTCGTCGAGGCGATCCTGGAGACCCTCGGCATGACCTTCGTGTCCGGGGCGCTCGCCATCGTCTTCGGCCTGCTTCTGGGTCTCGCGCTCGTCACCACCGGCAGCCGCGGCCAGCACCGCAACCGGTTCCTGTACGAGGCCCTCTCGCAGGTCGTCAACTTCGGCCGCTCGATGCCCTTCATCATCCTGCTCGTCGCCATCATCGCCTTCACCCGGCTCGTCGTGGGGACCTCCATCGGCTGGCAGGCGGCCTGCGTCCCGCTGACCGTCGGTGCGATCCCCTTCTACGCGCGCCTGGTCGAGAACGCGATCGCTGAGGTCGACGAGGGCAAGGTCGAGGCGGCTCTGATGATGGGTGCGACCCCCACCCAGATCACCTGGGGCGTGCTCGTGCGTGAGGCCCTGCCGGGGCTCATCAGCGCCGGCACAGTCACCTTCATCACCCTTCTCGGGTACTCGGCGATGGCGGGCACCGTCGGCGGCGGCGGCCTGGGCGACCTGGCCATCCAGTACGGGCACAACCGCAACTGGACGGACGTCATCATCATCACCGTCGTCATCATCGCCGTCATCGTCGCTGTCATCCAGGTCGCCGGTGACCTCCTCGCCCGCCTCGTCGACCACCGCCGCCGTTAGTTCCCGGCACGGCCCCTCCCAAGCCCCCCACACAGGAAGAGTAAGGACACCGTCATGGCCTCCACCCTCACCCGTCGTTCCGTCATCACCGCCGGAGTCGCCTCCGCCGTCGCGCTCGGCCTGAGCGCCTGCGGCTCCTCGGACTCCGACCAGTCCTCCACCGAGGTCGACGGCGTCGCCGTCGACGGCTCGATCACCACCATCACCATCGGCGCCACCCCGAACCCCCACGTCGAGATGCTCCAGTGGATCCAGAACAACCTGGCCGCCGACGCCGGACTCAACCTCGACATCGTCGAGATCACCGACTACCAGACCCCCAACTCCTCCCTCGCGGACGGCTCCCTGGCCGCGAACTTCTACCAGACGCCCAACTTCCTGGCCCAGCAGATCGAGGAGAAGGGCTACGACTTCGTGTCGGTCGCGGACGTGCACATCGAGCCCATGGGCATCTACTCCGCCAGCGCCACGAGCATCGACCAGATCGCCGAGGGCTCCTCGATCACGCTCAACAACGACCCGGCCAACACGGCCCGCGGGCTCAAGCTCCTCGAGGCTGCCGGTCTCATTAAGCTCGACCCGGGCGTGGAGATGCCCTCCGACCTGGACATCAAGGACAACCCCAAGAACCTCAAGATCGTCACGGTCTCCGGTGAGCAGGTCGCCACGACGATGTCCGACGCGAATGTCGGCGCCGTCGTCCTCAACGGCAACTACGCCATCGACGCGGGCCTGACCCCCTCCAAGGACGCCCTCAAGCTCGAGGAGGCCCAGGGGTCGCCCTACGTCAACCAGCTCGTCGTGCGCACCGCTGACAAGGACAACGAGGCTCTGAAGAAGCTCGCCGGACTCATGAACTCCTCCGAGTTCGGCGCCTGGATCGCTGAGCGCTGGACGGACGGTTCCGTCGTCGCCGCCTTCTGAGACTGGTGCCAGGTCCCGCTCCTGGCTGCACGTGACGGTCCCCCGCCTCTGCTGAGGCGGGGGACCGTCACGTGCGTCGGCTCAGCCGGCCGGGGTGTAGCCGTAGAGGCTGCCGGTGTCGACGTCGTAGCCGACGACGAGACGCTCGTTGACGAGCGCAAGCTGGTCGCCGGACATGGCGTCCGTGCCCTCGAAGGAGATGGCCTCACCCGTGGCCGAGTTGTACATGAAGACGAAGACGTTCTCGGTGGTTCGCGTCTTCAGGTGCACGGTCGCGGTCCGGTTGTCGGAGTCCATTCCGACCCGCGTCGCGCAGGAGGAGGACGTCTGGGAGATGACGTCTGTCGAGCCGCCGGTCGTGATCGTAGGAATCTCGACGGACGGGCCGTCGATAGCCTCGAAGCGCTCGAAGCACTCATCGTTGTTGCCTCCGCCGAAGTACGCCCGACCGACGATGCCGTTGGGCTCGTTGTCGGTCCACATCTCCCGGAACTGCTCGCGAGTGCGCTGGCTTGCGCTGTACAGCGGCGACTCGTTGCTGGCCCACGGCGGGTTGCCCGCGTAGTCGCCGGTCGGCGCCCCGCCCTCGACGCCGTACTCGTACATGTGCCAGGTCGTCAGAGTCTGGTCCCAGGAGACGACCGTCCAGCCGTCCGCGGCCGACCAGATCGCCCAGGACTGCAGGGCCGGCACCTCGAAGGACACGGCCTCGCCCGTGTCGATGTTGAGAGCCGCCCGGTCCCCCACGAGGGCGTAGCGCGCGCCGTTGCGGTGGTTGACGACCTGGGGACGGGAGAGCTGCTCGAGGGCGCTGTGACTGTCCTCAACAGAGGCGGTCCACAACGGCAGGGAGCCGCCCGGCTCCCAGCCGGAGCAGACGTTGGAGCCCGAGCAGGTGATGACCCGGTCCTCCAGGACGAGTGGCCGGTCCTGCTCCGCCCAGGGGGCGGAGGAGACGGTCCCGGTGGCGAGATCGACGAGCATGCTGCCGTGAACGAGCGTTGAGTCGTTCCACACCTGGAAGGCGGGACTGCCCGGCGTACCTGTCTTCAGGTCCATCGTCGCGGTCCACAGCTGGCTGGCTCCCGCGTCGCTGACGCTGTATCCCGTGAGTGCGGCGCTCGTGTTCGCGCCGCTCGGATGCTCGACGGACACGACGTAGTCCTTGGCGACGACGATCTCAGAGTTCGCGGGGAGCTGGGCTGACCACACCTGGTGTGCACCGTCGGACCAGCTGTCGTCTGCGACCGCGTAGGGGTGCCACGTCGTTGCGCTCATCGCGGTGCGCTGATCGGATGAGGTCATCCATCCAAGGGTGACGACACCCGCAAGCGTGAGCGCACTTGCCACGACAGCGACGAGTATCACCAGCCCCCCGGGTTTCTCGGACTGGCGCGGGGGTGAGGCGGAGGGTGACGAGGACATGGTGTGATGCTAAAGGGGCGGGAGCCGTCGGTCAGCCCCTGGACGGTCACGGACCGGATTCTGGCTACTACTACCCACGGGAAGCACCGCCAGGCACGTACCCGCGAATGGTGCCGGAGCCGACGTCGTAGCCGACGACGAGGTCCTCGGTGACCAGGGAGAACGTGTTGCCGCCCATCGGGTCAGTCCCCGCGAACTCGATCCTTGTGCCGGTGGCACCGTCATAGAGGAAGGAGAAGGCGTTCGCGGTCAGCCGGGACTCCTCGCGCACAACCACGAGGTCGTGCTCGGGCGACACGACGGCGTCATCCCTGCAGGAGGAGTTCGCGGCGATGACATTGCCCTGTTGCACGGGGGCGGTCGGCAGCTCGATGGAGGGGCCGTCGCCGCGTTGCACGGCAACGAAGCAGTGGCTCGTCGGGTTCTCGCGGGTCGCCCAGCCGAGGGCGCTGCTGTGGTCTCCGTCGAGCAGGGAGCGCAGATCCTCCCGGGTGAGGGGATCGGAGCTCATGAGGGCGACCTGACCTTCCGGCATAGGGCTGGTGACGGCGTAGGAGTTCACGGGGGCCCCACCACCGAGGTCGAACTCGTACACGGTCTGGCCGTCACCGTCGGAGTCCCGGGTGACGATCACCCACCCCTCCGCGGTCGACAGCAGGACCCAGGACGCCAGCATCGGCATGTCGAACAGCACGGGTGCGCCGGTGTCGATGTTGACTGCCGCCAAGCTTCCCACGACGGCGTAGCGCTGGCCGGAACGGTGCAGCACAGGCACCCGTCCGATGTCGTCCTCCGACAGACCGAAGAGGTTGGCGTCCGGCATACTCCACACGGGGGTGTCCACGCCCGGGGCCCAGGCTCGGCAGGGGTGGTTGGAGGCGCAGGAGATGACGCGGTCGTCGAGGACGAGGGGCAGCTCCGTCACGGACCAGGGTGCGGTTGAGATCTCGCCGGTCGCCAGGTTGATGAGGGTCGTGCCGTGCACGAGGGTGGAGCCGTCCCAGATCTGGAAGGGGACACCATCGTCGTTGCCCTCCGTGAGGTCGGCGATGGCGGTCCACACCTGGGTGGCACCGGACTCACTCACCTCGTAGCCCACGAGGACGGCAGAGCGGTCGTCCTTTCCTTCTCGCTCAATGGTGATGAGGTGGTTGCCGACGGTGAGGACCTCGGCGTCGGCGGCGACGCCCAGCTCCCAGACCTGCTGGGCACCGTCGGTCCAGGCCTGGGAGGGGACGGCGTAGGGCAGGGTGTTGCTTGCGCTCGCGGCAGCGTGCTCATCCGAGGAGACGTACCAGCCGACACCGATGACACCGGCGAGGGTGAGGCAGCCGACGACGAGCGCGATGACGGCTCTGAGGACGGAGCGTTTGACGCGGGGCGCGCGGGCGGCTGTGGGGGCGTCGAGAACAAGCGGGGCGGTCACGCTTGGATGCTAGGGCTCCCCCGTGGCGACGACGACGGGGTGCGGTCCCCACGCTCTCGCCGGGACCGCCTGGCAGGCGTCAGTCGACGATGCCGTAGAGACGGTCGCCGGCGTCGCCCAGGCCGGGGACGATGTAGGCCTTCTCGTTGAGGCGCTCGTCGACGTGGGCGGTGACGATGGTGACGTTCGCGCGCTCGCCGATGGCCTCCTCGAGGGTCCTCAGGCCCTCGGGGGCGGCGATGAGGCACAGGGCGGTGACGTCGCGGGCGCCGTGCTCCAGCAGGTAGTCGATGGCGGCGACGAGGGTGTGACCGGTGGCGAGCATCGGGTCGATGACGTAGCACTGGCGGCCGGAGAGGTCGTCGGGCAGGCGGTTGGCGTAGGTCTCGATCTCCAGGGTGTCCTCGTCACGCTTCATGCCGAGGAAGCCGACCTCGGCGGTCGGCAGGAGACGGGTCATGCCCTCGAGCATGCCGAGCCCGGCACGCAGGATCGGCACGACGATCGGGCGCGGGGCCGCCAGGCGGCGGCACTGGGCGACAGCGACGGGGGTCTGGATGCGCACCTCCTCCGTGCGCGCCTCCCGCGTGGCCTCGTAGGCCAGGAGCGTGACGAGCTCGTCGACAAGCTGGCGGAAGACGGCGGAGGGGGTCTTCTCGTCGCGCAGGACGGAGAGCTTGTGGTCGATGAGCGGGTGGTCAGCAACGTGCAGGCGCATAGGACCAGCCTACGGTGCGCACGCCGTCGCCACGGGAGGTCGAACGGTGCCGTCGGCCAAGGAGGCGGCGCGCCGCCTCGTCGGCGCCGCCCCGGCCCGCCGGTCAGCGCCGCTCGGAGAAGAAGGTGCGGAGCAGGGTCTCGGACTCGGCGGCACGCAGCCCCGCGAGGACCGTCACGCGGTGGTTCGCGCGCGGGTCGCGCAGGACGTCGCGCACGCTGCCGCAGGCGCCGGTGCGCGGCTCCCACGCTCCCAGGACGACGGCGGCGAGGCGGGCGAGCTGGATGGCACCCGCGCACATCGTGCAGGGCTCCAGGGTGACGACGAGCACGCAGCCGTCCAGGTGCGAGTCCCCCAGCGCGGCGCCCGCGGCCCTGAGGGCGCGAATCTCCGCGTGGGCGGTCGGGTCGTGCTCGGCCTCGCGGGCGTTGGCGGCCTCGGAGAGCACACGGCCGTCGGGAGCGAGGACGACGGCGCCCACGGGGACCTCACCGCTCTCCCCCGCCACGCGGGCGAGGTCGAGGGCACGGTCCATGGCGGCGCCGTAGCGCTCGTCGACGAGGGTCACGGCCCCAGCCTCGCACGACGGCGGCCGTGAGACAGGCACCGTTGCCGCACGGGGCGCGCGGGACGCCGGTCGGGGAGTGAGAGAGGTCGCAGGGGCGTGGGATTGGGTGTGCGGGGCTGCTGCGTGTACCCTCGTGCTCCGAGGTAGTGTGTCCGAGCGGCCGAAGGTGCAGATCTCGAAAGTCTGTGTGGTTCATAGCCACCCTGGGTTCGAATCCCAGCACTACCGCCACCCGGGGAGCCCGGTGCCCAGCGAGTCGTTGGAGCACCGGGCTTCTGCCGTACGAGGCGCCGGGCTCCGAGGCCCACGAGCTGCCGGGGCCCACGGCTCACCGCCTGCGCGGCGCAGACCTCATTCCGGCAGGACGAAGGAGCAGCCGAGCGCGAAGGGGAACCCGGGCGCCAGGAGCGCGTCGACCACGGGCTGGGCCATCTCGATGAGGCGCTCGACGTCGAGCCCCTCCTCGCCGTCGGCCCGGCTCAGCAGGCTGGGGTAGGCCACCTCCAGGTCGAGCAGGGTCATGCCGTCGCGGTGGGTGGCATCGGCCCAGGTGGGGGCGTCGACGTCGAGCAGGGTGCCCAGGTAGAAGCGCATGACGGAGCTGGCGTCGACCTCGCTGGGCACGGACAGCAGGTGGTGGGCCTCGGGGTCGCGCGGGGCCCGCAGCGTGAACAGGAGGATGGCGCCGTCACGGGCGGCGCGCAGCATGAGGCGGGCGACGTGCACGCTGAAGCCGGTGATGTCGAAGTCCTCGACGCGCTCCCCCATGGCCTCCTGCACGCTCAGGGGCCGGCCGAGCGGTACGGGCGCGCCGTCCCGGGGGTCGTTGACGGCCCGCAGCCCCGACGGCGACGACGCCCGCAGCAGCAGGACGGGCCCCTCCTCGCCGTCTCGGGCGGGGACGAGCGTGCCGGTCTCGACGTGCTCCACCCAGCCGGGCGGGGTCGGGGAGGGGCCGGGCTCGGTCTCGACGTCACCCAGGCCCAGGACGAGGGCGAGGTCGGTACCGTCGGTGGGGCGGTACCACTCGATGTCGGTGCCGTCGTGCCAGATGGGGACGACGCCGTTGAAGGGCAAGCCGAAGCGGACGTGGCGGGGTCCGGCGGGCGCGGCCGACGCCGGGGGACGGCCGTCGCCGTCGGCGCCGGGCAGCGGCGGCTCCATCGGGTCCTCAGCCTCGCCGGTGCCGGTCCTGCCCACGAAGTACTCGCTCACGCACGCAGGCTACCAACGCCGCCTTCCCTCATCCCGACGCCCTCAGGCGCCGCTCAGCAGGACGCGAAGCACCTCCGGCGCGGCGAAGCGTCGCGTGCCCGACGCTCGACCCACCTCCTCCAGGATGCCGAGCTCGGCGAGCTGACCGACGACGGTGTTGGCTCTTCCGTAGGTCACGTCCGTCTCCCTCGCGACCGTCCGGACCGTGAACGACGGTTGGGCGACGGCGAGGTCGACGACGCTCAGGGGGAGGGCGGAACGCAGGCTGGACCCTCGCACCCGGTCCCTCAGCGTCTGGCGAACGTCGACGAGCGCGAGCATCTGCTCGCAGGTCGTGTCGGCGGCCTCTGCGAGCCCGTGGGCGAAGAAGGTGAGGAAGGTGTCCCAGTCGCCCTCGGTGCTCACACCCAGCAGGGCGTCGTAGTACTCGGAGCGGCGCGCCTCGAACCAGGGTGAGACCGTGAGCGTCGGCTCGGACAGCAGGCCGTGACGCAGCAGGGTCAGGACGATGAGGTAGCGCCCGAGCCTCCCGTTCCCGTCCCGGAAGGGGTGGAGCGTCTCGAACTGGTAGTGGGCCATGCCGGCGACGACCACGGGGTCGATGCGCTCAGCGTGGTCGGTGCCGACCCAGGTGAGCAGGTCCTCCACGCCGGCACGCAACTGGTCGCCAGGGGGCACCGGAACGAATCGCGCCGCCTCGACAGGGGTGCGATCGCGCCCGGCGCCCGGCGTCCGTCCGATGACAACCTGGCCGGTGCGCAGCCGCCCCGACTCTCCCTCACGCGCGGTCCCCCGCATGAGCCGCCCCTGAAGGTCCTCGAGGAGCCCAAGGGTCAGGGGACGTCCCTCGTGCACCCAGTCGAAACCGAGGTTCGCCATGGCGACGTAGTTGAGGATCTCACGCATCTGCGTCGTGGTCGGGGACTCGTCGTCGGCGGTGAGGACCTCGGCGAGCGGCGCGTAGGTTCCCTCCAGGGCGGAGGTGGCCTGCGCCTCCCTGCGCAGGGAAGGCGTACGCAGCAGGTAGGGGTTGGGGAGCCGGCGCGCCGTGGCGTCAAGCGCGGCGAGGGCGCGCCCGGCCGCGGCCACGGCCCGGTGCGTGGCACCGTCCAGCTCCGGCTCCGTCTTCGCAAGGGCGACAGGGACGAAGGCCTGGTGCTCCCACGACCCGCGCCGGGGGTCGGAGCCCGAGATGCTGACGAGCTGCCCCATCGCAGGGTTCCTGAACATCGTCACGTCCACGATGTGAGTCTAAGCAGCGTTGTATGACATATCCACAGCCTCGATGTCACACAACGGACCCTTGTGTGACATCGAGGCTGTGGACGTGTCTGTTTACTGAGGTGGTCGGAGCCGGGGCTTCCGACCCAGTCAGCTCTGGGGGTTACCACCTGGGACATCGTCACTGTCAGAACGCAGCCGGAACTCGCCTTGGCGCACCATTCCCAGCAGAGGCGGCCGCACCCCGAGGCGCATGGCAGTCGTATGGACTGACTCCCTGAGATAAGGAACAAGCGTCATGAAAGCCACCTTCTCGGCGAACTCGACCTGAGCCTCCTCCGAGATCTGACCACCTGACTCAGCGAACCGGTACTCCACTTCAAAGTCGGCAGTAATCTCAGCCTCGTCAGTCTTGACCAGCTGCCGCACCCGGAAGACGAAGGTCGCTCCTTCCGTGCCGCCGATCATCGACTCCATGCGGCTCTGGATCTCGGTGGTTTCAGGGGAGGATACTCGCTTGCCTGCGATCTCGTAGGGCGTCACACGACTCAGCTCAAGGACTGGGAGCAGGTCTCGAGCAGTCTCGTAACGCCGATCAGCACTCATGCAGCCACAGAAAAGTCGTCGACAAGCGGAACTGTGCGCCCGGCTTGGATCGGAAGCGGATCGCCAACGCTCGCCTCTACCGCCATGGGCCAACCTCCGCCAAGCGCCTGAATGGGCGTCCAACTCTCCGACTCGAAGGCCATACGTCCCCAGGTTGTGACGCGATGCTCCACGCTCGCTCCGACAGCAAGCGCATAGCGACGCAGGGTAGAGAGCCGAGGATCGTTGTCCTGACTCTCAAACGCGGCAACCGTCGGCTGCTTGACGCCCATCATCTCCGCAACGTCTCGCTGCGAGAGACCAGCCTCCTTGCGGGCCTGGATGAGAGCCCAGCGCATCTCGTCATCGGCTTGAGCGAGTCGCGCCGAGTGCTCGACCAACTCATCGAAGCCCCGCTCCTGGAGGGACACCTGGATCGAAGTCATAGACTGCAACCTATCACGGCTCAAGGCAGTGAGAGCAACCCTGAGTGTGACCCCACTTACACTCTTCTCCGACATCCAAGCGACGCTGTCCCTCCTTCATCGCCTGGTTCTGCAGCTGCCGCTGTCTGTCAGCCGGTACATCCGTCTCCTTGCGATGGATGTACACGATGACGACGTCAGGCTCGCCAGGCTCCCCGTGATAGGCGCGCACCTTTGCGTTCCGCTCCTTATCGAACGTCCAGCGGAGCTCGAAGAGGTCGGGTTGTGAGACGACCGGAGACAACGCGGGAGGATCCTCCTCAGGCAGGCGCCCCCGAGCCATCGCTCGCATGCGCCCGAGGATCGCACCTGCGACGTCCGCCTCTCGTTGCATCTTGGCGAGGGACCGAAGCCCTAGTGGCGCCACCACTTGTCGCGCTACAGCCGTGACATCCGCCCGGACATCAACAGACTCGGCGATAAGGAAACAAAAATGGACACGAGCAGGATCGTTCTCCCGAGGACCGGAGCACACGGACCTCCGCTCATCAGAACGGGCCATCACACTGCCGCACACTGACCAGTCGGTCCGACCGCTTCACCCGCTCAGAAGTCCCAGTCCTCGTCCTCGGTCGCCTCCGCGGTGCCGACGACGTAGGAGGAGCCCGAGCCGGAGAAGAAGTCGTGGTTCTCGTCGGCGTTGGGCGACAGGGAGGCGATGATCGCCGGGTTGACGTCCGTGGTCTCGGCCGGGAAGAGGGCCTCGTAGCCGAGGTTCATGAGCGCCTTGTTGGCGTTGTAGCGCAGGAACTTCTTGACGTCCTCGGTCAGGCCCAGGTCGTCGTAGAGGCTCTCGGTGTAGGACTCCTCATTGTCGTAGAGCTCCATGAGCAGGTCGAAGGTGTAGTCCTTGAGCTCGGCCTGGCGCTCGGCGGAGGACTCGCGCACCGCCAGCTGGTACTTGTAGCCGATGTAGTAGCCGTGCACGGCCTCGTCGCGGATGATGAGCCGGATGAGGTCCGCCGTGTTCGTCAGCTTGGCATGGCTGGACCAGTACATCGGCGCGTAGAAACCGGAGTAGAAGAGGAAGGACTCGAGCATCGTCGAGGCGACCTTGCGCTTCTCCGGGTCGTCGCCACGGTAGTAGTCGAGGATGATGCGCGCCTTCGTCTGCAGATGCTCGTTCTCCTCGGACCAGCGGAAGGCCTCGTCGATCTCCTGGGTGGAGATGAGCGTGGAGAAGATCGAGGAGTAGGAGCGCGCGTGCACCGACTCCATGAAGGCGATGTTGGTGAGCACGGCCTCCTCGTGCGGGGTGCGTGCGTCCGGGATGAGGGAGACCGCGCCGACCGTGCCCTGGATCGTGTCCAGGAGGGTCAGGCCCGTGAAGACCCGGGTCGTCATGTTCTGCTCGGCCTTGTTGAGCGTGGCCCAGGACTGGACGTCATTGGACAGCGGCACCTTCTCAGGGAGCCAGAAGTTGCCGGTCAGACGGTCCCAGACCTCGAGGTCCTTGTCATCCTCAAGACGGTTCCAGTTGATGGCCTGGACGCGGTCGATGAGCTTGATCGGCTCGTGCATGGGGGCTCCTCCGGTCGGGTCGCACGCTGCCTGAGCCGGCTCAGGCACGCATGACCCTCATGCTAGCGACGACGACGTCGGGCGGCAGTGACGCCGGGCCAGGTGGCGGCTGTGGCGCCCGCCGCCCCAACGCCGTCGGGCCTGCCGCCCCCCGCCCGGCGGCGGGGACGGCAGGCCCGCGAGGGAGGGCTCTCTGCTCGCCCCTCAGACCGTCAGGTCCTCCATCTCCTCCAGCTCCTTGCCCTTGGTCTCGGGCACCCGGAAGAAG
>ERZ772971.1020-NODE-1020-length-16725-cov-38.152010_pt1 | contig 16725 bp, 30 predicted proteins | sample MGYA00511943_ERZ772971 | MGnify/ENA primary metagenome ERZ772971 (study PRJEB29015, sample SAMEA2737929) | human oral metagenome | biome: human oral; feature: human-associated habitat; material: dental | place: China | collected 2144 ... | reverse complement strand
GTCTCATTACACACAGTCAGGGTGGCTCGCGCCCCCTCGGCGGCGTCAGGGTTCGACGTGATCGCGGTAATGAATCCCGCGCTCCCGTCTGTCGGGCGCACCAGAGTCGTTACCACTCGGATAGCAAGGTCTTCGCGGACATCCGGCGGCGCTAGGGCGCGGATCGCCCCCATCGTGTTCTCTGTCTGCTGCTGGGAGACCGCCAGGAGGCGGACCCAGGGCGACTCCTCGCGACGCCCCCGTACCACACCGTCCTCCCCCACAAATGGGACAGATGGGCCGCAGAGCGCCGCGAGAGCGATAACGCCAGCTAGGGGATCCTTACCCCACCCCTTGCACCGTTGCAGAACCACAGTGGGCGACAGGAATTTCCCAGCCGAGTCTGTCGCATAATACCAGAGCATGAACCGGAGCTGCTCGTCCGTGAACAGGAACGGACCGCCGCCAGGCCCAGCAAGGTGAGCGGACGCCCAGCAGGACACGTCCCAGCCGACGGTGTGCTCAGGCAGCAGCCAGTTGCCGTCCTTCAGCGCCCACACCGGGCCATGCGCGACCGCCGGGAACGCGCCGCCAGCCCCCGGCAGGGCGGCTGGCCGCGACTTCAGACGATCCTCGTAGTAGGCGCGGATCTCAGCGAACAGACGAAGGTCGTCGCCGGCGGCAGCCTTCCGCTCACGAGGCCTGGCCACGAGTCAAACCCCACCGACCGGCCGCCGCAATAGATGCATGCTCAGACCTGGAGGCCTGCGCCCTGGCGTCCGCCACCTCGTCCGGAAGGTTCAGCTTCGACAGCAGCTGCGCCATCGCCACGCGATGCTGACGCACCTCCGACAGGAGCGGATGGGCCCGCAACTGCTTCTGCGACCCGGGCATCACATAATCGGCGCCCGCGAGCTCCCGCTCGATCCTGTCAAGGATTGTCGCTTCCCGGCAGGCGTCCTCCAACAAACGGACCTCGTCCGGGCGGAGCTCCCACCTGGCCGTGATGTCATCCCACATGCGGCGGGCAGACTTACTCAGCCGCGGCGGCGGTTTCTGCGGCATCTCAGCCCCTTCCGGTCGTAGCGTGCCCCAATCATACCGCCCAGGAACCATCAGCGGCCGCCCCGCAGGATGTGCGAGACGGCCGCCGGGCCGCAAGTCAGGGCAGATCAGGCCTTGTGGGCCCCGCCCTCCGACTTCCGCAGGTCGACACCACCAGGAGTGACGATACCAGCCCAATCCAAAACACTGATCCCGTTGATCTTCACGGACTTCAGAACATTGAAAGCGCCCAGGACAAGACCAGCAACAGACAGGACCTGGGTGGTAGCCGCCTCAGCGGTTGCCGGGTAAGCGCCCACAAACCAAGTGCCGGCCGCGATCACGGCAATCGCCGCCAGGGCGATCGCCCGCCGACGGGCGGCCGTCCAGTACGGCTTATCCAAGGCCGCCTGAGCCAGGGGCCACGCGATCGCAGCGACCGCCGTCAGGGTCGCAGACTGTTCAGCCGTCAGAGTCATCCTTCTTCTCCTTGTTCGTTCGTTCCCACGGGTAACCGTTCTCAACACCCTCGCACAGGCCAACCCAGTAGGCGCCCAGGATGGCGGCGGCGACAGCGAAAAGAATGATCATGAGTCGGCGGTGACGTTCTGACCGCCCTGTTGGGCGCTCAGACGCTGCTCGATAGCGGCAAGAGACTTCCGGGTCTCCTTGACCGCGTTGTACAGGTCCCCATCAAATTTGACGCCCGCGATACCGGGGGTGACAGCGTCAGAGATGACCTGCACCTTCGAGTTCAGGGAACGCAGCTCGTCGCGGATCGCCCCTGAATACCAGGCCATGTCACCGGCGTAGTGGTCACCCTCCTTGCCGGCGCGCAGCGAATCACGGATCTCAGTGAGAAGATCAACAGCAGCAGACATTTCCAACTCCTCATCGGTAGATGACACACCACCGCCGGCGTAGTCGCCGAGCGGCTGATCTTTCCACGCCCAAGCCAGGGACGCGAAAGACTGCCCGTACGTTTCATAGCGGTCGTTCGGGTTACCGCAGTTGTACGTGGACCCGCCCCTGCACAGGGAATCCCACGAGTAGTCGCCGCCTAAGTAGCCGGCCAGAATCCCAAAACCAACCTCCGACGAGGCCTGCGGGTCCCACCAAGCGCGATCCGGGTCGTTGAAGAAGTAGCCGGGATACGTCACCTGGGTCGGGCCAACACCATTCGACGTGGCCCCAGCGCTGATCTGGGCGTAGAAATCACGGAACTTCGCCTCCGTGACCTCACCGCCGCCCTGATAGGCGCCCCCAGCGTCATGACCGAACACATTCTCACCGTTTGACTCCTGCTCGGCCAGACCAAGAGCAACCCACCGAGGCAGCCCCACAGCGTCCGCAGCAGCCACAAGGGCGCCCATATTCGCGATCGTCCTACCCGAGTAGCCGGACGACGAAGAACGGCCGCCAGAAGGGCTGTCACCACCCTCAGCCAGGCGCAGGCAGTGAGTCCACCTACCACCACGCGTGTACACGTGAGTCGCATAGTCGCCGACCCTAGTCTCAGAGCCAGTCTGGTCACCCACATACCCATCGATCGTGCCATCCTCAGCGATCCACGCCTCAGCCAGCCCATCCGGGACAACCATCGCAACATGACCAACCCCGCCGGAAGCGCCCTCCGACAGGACCACGTCACCATCCTGAAAACCGCCATCCGGATACAGGGACGCATCCGACCATGGGACCTCATACCAGCCGCGAGACGTCAACTCAGAACGGATCGACCCCGTCCACGTCGACTCAGGCAGCAGCCGGCCATCACCCCAGCCGTACCCCCACGCCTTGTGGAGGCCGTAGTTGATCGCCCCCCGCACCGCAGACGAACAATCCATGTTCGAGTCACGCTGCAGCCACCCATCCTCGTCGCTGTCACGATACGAGAACAGACGGTCAGGCTGCGAGTAGCCGACCGAGTAAGCCCCACCCTGCGGCTTCCCCGGCCCGGCCTGGCACCAATACTGCATCTGGGATGCAGCGATGGAGTTTACGCCCATGCCTCTCCTTCCTAGTGGCCGGTCGGCCACCTACAGCAAGGTTACGGGGTCAACCGACCGCCACCCACGCACACGCCCACAGTGGCCGCCGTCACCCCAAACGCTGCCGTTCCGGGCATCCCACTCCGTGATTGCTATCTCCCCCGGTCTTTCGTGTGTGGGGGGAGGGGAGTCGGTGCCAGGGGGCGGCTTCGTTTTTTTTCGGCTTCGTTTTTTTCAGTTCCAAGTTTCGCGGCGCGTCGTTTCGGTTTGGGTTTTGCTTTCGTTTGTTTTCGTTTTTGTTTTGCTTTGTTTTTCTTTTTTGTTTGTTTGTGTTGCGCGCGCGCATGGGTGCGGCGGCTGTTCGCGTGTGGCCGTGGCGCGCATGCGCGCCTTGGCTGCAGTGTTCTCGCGTGTGGTCTTGGCCGTGTGGCAGGCGTGTGACAGGGCTTGGAGATTACTTAGTTCGTGGTTGTCGCCGGCGATGATGTGGTCGACGTCGGTTGCGCGCATGGTGCATGCGGGGTGGTGCCACCGGTGGCATCCCCCTGCCGTCTCCCTGCTGGTGGGTGGTGGGGTGGCTACCGGGTCGAGGCCTTGGCATTTGTAGTTTGCTTTTGCGAGAACTTGTTTCCTGATTTTGTTCCAGTTTGTTGGCAAGCGTTGGCGTCGGTTGGATGTGGTCCATGGCATGTGTGCAGGGTACCTGGTGGGGTGTGGGTGGTGGGGTGGTTGGAGGGTGGTGGGGGGGGATGTTCTGGTGTCGGGTTTCTGGGCGGGGTTGGGTTCCGGGGTTGGGGTGTCTGGTGGGAGGCGGTGTCTGGTTGGTGGGTCCCGGTTTCTGGGGGGTGGTGTGGTGCGTGGGGGCCTGTTCCCCTGAGACCCCTCCTTAAGTCCCGCCCCGGCCGCTTGGTGTGCTGTGGTTCTTGGTTCGGGTCGTCCCTCTGTTGGATGGGGGTGTCGTTGGCTGGTGGCTGTCTGGTGGGTTGCAGTTCTTTTCTGAGGGGGTGGGCTGGTCTTGTGGGTGGCTTGTCTTGCTGGTTGTGTTCTGGTCGGGTTGTTCTCAACCTGGGGTCGTGGTTGCTGTTCTCGTTGGTTGTTCAGGTTTGGCCGCGTGGTTGTTGCGGGTGTTCCGGGGTTGCGGGCTCCGCGGGTTGTGTCTGTGTCGGGGGGTTGTTCTCTTGCTGGTTGTGTTGTTCCCGTTGGGCGGGCCGACCTGGACGGTCGGGCTCTTCGTCGCCCCCCCTTTCCCCCCCATAGTACACGACGAGGCCTCCTAGACCCTCGGATTCGGTGGGCGAACTCACACGTTAAGGCGTTAACCGACCGACGTTCTAGTGTAAGTGGAACGCATACGTTCCGGTTGTGCCGCACGGTATGACAGGTCAAAGAACGGGCGGGTATGAAGCCGACCCCCTGCGAATAGGCCCCAACATCGCCCCTGCCCCCGCACCGCCCTGACCGGCCCCAAGACAAAGAGGAGCAGAACCGGACGGGAGTGTTCCGATTACAGGGCATAGAAGAAGGGGCCCCGACAGCGGCGTGTCGAGACCCCCAGGCGAGAGGCGCCCAGAGCCTCTCAGCGGCGATGGAATCCGGGGTGCAGGCCATGGGCCCTGGCCCACCTGATAGGCCGCAGGAGGGCCCACAGGATCGCCGAGGCCAGCCCCCAGCCCAGCAGAGAGATCACGTTCACCTCCCCGACGGCGAAAGAGATCCCCGCCTGGACCAGAGTCCAGGAGGTAGCAAGGGCCGCAGAGAGGCCAACAAGGAACGAGAGGCTGCGAGTCATGTGCTCCTCCAATGGTGGTGATGGTCGATGCCCACAGGTTAGACCACCCCCTGTGGATAACTCCCCTCGGCGGAGGGACCTCAGTCCCACCCCACCCTCATCGCCCCTGTGGACAACCCCGTGGACAACCCTGTGGATTGGTTGTGGACAACTTGTGGAAAAGTACTTGTACCTACAAGTAATTCACATGTGCATGCAACTTTATCCACACCCTCCTGTGGACGGGCCCGCCGCGCCACAGCAACGAAAAACGAGGTTATCCACATATCCACAGGCACCTACTATCTACTACCTAGATATCTCCCCCTTGGTGCCATAGTCCCGTACGGGACGCGCGAGCGCGCGCAGGCGCGAAGGCGCCCTAGGACCACAGTCCCCCCTGCGATGCAGGGACAGCCAAGAGAACGAAGGAGCAGCACCTACTCCCACAACCGTGCCAGGCAACACCCGACCACGCCTTGACTTCCCACCCGAAACGCGAGAGACTAAGAGCAACAAACCAATAGGAACCAACCCCACCAAGGAGGCCCCAATTGAACACCGCCGCCCAGCTCCCCAGCCGCGCAGCCACCACCCTGATCACCTGGGTCGCGACCATCTCGATCATCGCCGTCCTCGGCGCGATCGCCGGCCTCCTCGCCGGCAAGGTCGGCCCAGCCACCATCCCGGCCCTGGTCGTCGGCCTGCCGGTCGCCATCAAGGCAACCCGGTCCAGCAACCACAGGAAGGCCATCCTCCGCCACGCAGACGCACTCGCAGGCCGCCCCCAATACCAGAGCCAGGCCAACGCCTGACAGCCCCACAGAAGCCCTCACAGAAAGGACCGCCCCATGCACCTGTCGCCATCCGCCCAAGACGACATCGCCACCCAGATCGTCAACCACGTCCGCCTGACCACCATCGGCTACGGGGCGGTGGCCACACGCGTCGGCCAGGCCGGCTACCCGGGGGCCGCAGTCGTGGCCATCGCCGAAACCGGGAAGACGGACTGCGCAGCCAAAGTCGCCATCTATCGCGACAAGCTCGTCTACGCGTCAACCACCGGCACGCATATCTCATACCCGACCCACCAGGAAGACGCCGGACGCATTACCTGCTCGTTCCTCTCCATGGAGCACAACTAATGTTCCACCGCAAAAAGCCACCCACCGCACAGGAGCTCGCCAACAACGTCGCCCGCGACATCGGCCGTCGCGGATGGCCCGCCGAAGCCAAAGCCGCAACCATCCGCTCCCCGTTCGGAGACACCATTCGATGGACGGTAATCATCCCAGGCCGCGGGGTCGCAGTCATCAGCGACGACCTCCGCATCGTGGTCGCCTCCTCGAACCGCCCCACACCCCAAGCCCCCGCGTTCAAGCACGCCAACACGGAAGCCGACGCCGAACAGACCCTCAGGAACCTCCCACTGCCATGAACATCCCCGAGAACACCTCCCCCGCCAAGCGAGCCCGGTCAGCCAAGAAATACGCGGCGTCCCGCCGGCGCAGGATCGAGCAGATCGAAGCCGCCGACTGGAAGCGCCCCCACTACACAGACCCCTCCACCGGGAAGATCCGAACAATCAACATTCGCCACAGCTGAAAGGAACCCCAATGTCACCGCTCATGCAGGCGCGCCTCCTCCTCCCCCTCCTAACCATCATCCGCAACCATCTCGCCGCCATGGAACACGCATCTTTTCGTCGCACCGCCCACGGCGCCCCTTACATAGAGGCCCGCACCGAGAGGGGCAACCTGATCGCGTCAGTCGACAAAAGCGGCCTATACGCCCTCGACGCAGCCGGCAGCAGGCACGCCTGCGACCCCAACGCAAGCCAGGACGTCATCGGTAACGCCGTCCGCAGGGCCCTTAACGACGCCCGCGAGGAATGGTCATGATCAGCCGATTCGCCCCCAGACGCGACAGGGCCCCCATGGCCAGGACCATCGCCGAATGCTGCCTCCGCCACCACCCCGGACCGCAGTTCATCATCGACGAACCGCTCGTAGACGCAGACCCAGCCCGCCTGTTCATCTTCACCGACCAGCAAGACCTTCTCTCCGCCCGCATCGGCGAAGCCGGGGTCACCATCCACGCAGGAAGGTCCTACGCCGACGTCCCCTACCAGTGCGACTCACACCCCGCCGACGTAGCCGCCAGCCTCCTCGGAACAGTAATGAAAGGAACCCTCTAATGGACCGCATAGAACACGCAAAAATCGTCTCCCAGTCGTCACTCATCCCCGCCGAATATCGAGGCAAGCCGGCCGACATCATCTGGGCGATGGACATCGGCGACGCCCTCGGCGTCCCCTACACCCAGGTCATGCAATCCATGGTCGTGGCCCGCGGCAAGATGACCATGTCCGCAGACCTCATGGGGGCGATCGTCCGCAGAGCCGGCCATAAGCTCCGCATCCACGAACACGGCAACAGCGTCACCGCCAGCATCGTCCGCGCCGACGACCCCGACTACGAGTTCACCGTCACCTGGGACGAGAACAAGGCCCGCGAGGCAGGGCTGTGGGGCAACCGCGGCCCGTGGACGCAGTACCCACGGCAGATGCTCCGGGCTCGCGCCATCACGGAGGTGTGCCGCCAGGGCGCCTCGGACGCTCTCGCCGGGAACGTGTACACCGCAGAGGAACTCACCGCCGAACCTCAGGGCCCGCAGGAGCGCCCCACAGAAGCCGCCCCGACCAAGAAGAGAGACGCCCAAGAAAGAGCCCACAGAATCGCCGAGAACGCCCCCGGACCCAAGGACGTGCCGCCGCCCACCGAGCGGAAGCGCGAAGCGGGAATCACCCCCGACGCCCCCGCCACGGTCTCCGCGCCAAACCCGAGGGGTAACTCCGAGCAGGAAGCCCGCCGCGACATGACCCGCACCATGCTCATGGACTACTGCAGGGAAACCGGGGGAAGCCCGGGCGACGTATGGAAGCGGGCCCAGGAAGGAGGCGCCAGCATGGACGACCCGGACTCCTTGGAGGCTGTGTTCATGACCTGGCAGGCCGGCAAGAACACGGAAACCCGCCGATGACAGCGCTCCCCGTCACTCTCGTCACCCCGATCGGGCTGCAGCGACGCATCCTGGCGCTCATGTGGATCGGCTACGACGAGCACCGCATCGCCCGAGCAGCAGGAGTCTCACCCCGCGAGGTTGCAAAAGGCCGCGCAGGAGAGTACGTTAACCCCAAGGCAAGGCTCCGCCTGGCCTGCACATGGCAGCGACTCCAATGCCAGCCGATCCCCCCGAACAGGAACTCCACAGCCGCACACAAAACAGCCGTCATCGCAGGCGGCCATTCCCCCCTCGCCTGGGAGGAAAGCGAAATCGATTCCTACCACTCCGAACCGCACGGCCTCACCAGAGGACGAGACAGATCCCCCTGGGCCAAGCACTGAAAGGACCCTCAAACATGAAGATCACCGTCCAGAAGACAGTGAACGTGACAGACCCCGTGCGGGCTCACGACACAGACGCCGGCCTCGACCTGTACATCCCTGAAGGTCAGGGCTGTCTGGTCCGCCCCGGCGCCATATACACGATCGACCTTGGCATCCGGGTCGCCATTCCCGACGGCTACTACGGACAGCTGACACTCCGCTCCTCCGCAGGCAAGAAAGGACTCACCACACCTAACGGTGTCGGCATTATCGACCCGGGATATCGCGGCAACATCAAACTCCTCGTCACCGCACTCGCCGAGCCGGTCCTTGTCGCCACAGGAGAGCGGATCTGCCAGCTGATCATCCTGCCCCTGCCGTCCGTTGACGTGAAGGTCGGCGTCATAGACGACAGCACGGGCCGCGGCGTGGGAGGATTTGGATCCACGGGCACCGGGGCCATCGTCCGCGACTACGGCGTCAACCAAGGCGCCAATCAGCTCACCATCGGGCAGCTTATGGAGCAGCTGCAGGACGCCGCCTTCCGGTACGGCAACGACACTCCCGTCGCTGTTATCGCCGACGGCGGGATCGGCTACGAACGGGGGGGCGCCCTGACCGTTATCAACGCAACCAAGACAGGCCGCCGCGGCGCCTGGGATCAGTACCAGGCGGACCGTGACGGGCTGCCCATGGCGGTGATCTCATGAACAACAAGGAAAAGGAAATGGACGACAGAATCTACCTCACCGTTGGTGGCCTCATGCGCGAACTTCAAGAGATCGCGGCCCGGCATGGCGATGACACTCCTATCGTCACCCCCACCACGGCAGACGCCGACTACGAACAAGCCGTCGCCCCGATCATCATGCACGCCAGACGGGAGCCCGTGCCTGGCGACTGGGACCTGTTCCACGTCGAACCTGACGGCGAACCCGTGGCGGTGATCTCATGAGCGATAACGTCAACCACCCCGCCCACTACACGCAATGGCCCGTCGAGGTCATCAACCTGACCGAGCGGGAAACATTCCTGATCGGCAACATCCTGAAGTACGCGCTCCGCGCCGGAATCAAAGACGGCGCCACGTACGGAGAGGACATGGCGAAAGCCCGCTGGTACGCACGCAGACACGTCGACAACATCGGCTCCCGCGACTCCTGGCAGGCAGGCCTCGACTCCCTGCAAGTCCACTTCGCCGACGCAATCGCCTACCTGACCTCCCGGCAGGAAGACACCGACGAGATGCGCCAATACCTGCAGGACCAACTGGCCGCCATCTACAACCAGGTCGAGAAGGAGGAATGTGAAGCATGGGACGCAACCTGAAGTCCGCGAAAGCCGCCGGCAGCCGGTTCGAGCGACTCATCGCGGACCACCTCGATGGCCGGCTATACGACCTCCACGTCGACCGGCAAGTCAAGACCGGCGCCGCCGACTCGGGCGACCTGTACGGGGTCGCCTGCCGCGGCAGACAGATCGCCATTGAATGCAAAAACACAACCAAAATGAGGTTGCCCCAATGGGTGCAGGAAGCACACGTCGAGGCATCGAACATCGGGGGCCTGGCCGGTATCGTCATCCACAAACGCCACGGCAACGCCAAAGGCGGAGACCAATGGGTGACCATGACAGTCACAGACCTCGTCACTATCCTGAACCACGCCAACAGGAAGGACACCACAGAATGAGCGCCCAGGTAGTCACCGCCGAGGAACTCATCGAGTACCTCACTGACATCGTTGAGAAGCACGGAGATATCCCCGTCGTCATCGACCGCCCAGACCACGGCGCAGTCGAGTCAGTCGGCCGACCCGCGGTCGTGTCCGTCATCCCCGCTGGCGCCGTGGACGGCTTCCAGGCGTACGACTACGCGCGCCGCCAGGACGCCCAAGTCAAAGCCGCCCTCATCAACTGAAAGGAACCACCAACATGGCCGTCGAGACCGTCACCACCGGAACCCTCGTCAAGGACCCCGAGGTCCACTACGCGCAGTCCGGCACTCCCATCGTCTCCCTCCGCATCGGCGCTACACGCCGCGCGAAGGACAAGTCCACTGGCAGATGGAACGACGACGGCGCCCCACTGTACGTGTCTGCAGCCCTGTTCGGAGAGGAGAACACCTACCTCGCAGACGCCCTCAGGAAAGGCGACCGGGTAGCCGTCACCGGCACAATGACCCTCCGAGAATGGCACGCCGGAGAGAAGCAGGGCGTCGACCACGACCTGCGTAACTGCCGCCTCTGCGGATACGTTCGCAAGGCCGACCGGGACGGAAACAGCCAAAACAGGAACGAGCCCGGCCTGCTCGGCCAGGCCGCAGCCGACCCGCTGACCGGACAGGCCAACTTCGGCGACTGCCCGTTCTGACGCGCCCAGCGGCGGGGGCCGACACCCAGCCGGCCCCCGCCCCTCAACCCCGCACCTCATAAGCAAGGAGAAACAAACCATGGCTTCATACGAGATCTACATCGCCGGCCAGCCGCACTGCCAGCAGTGCCGCTCCTCCAGGCGGTACCTCACCAAGAACAGCACCCCCTACATGGAGACGCGATTCAAGGACGACAAGACCGCCCAGGCGCTCGCCAACGAACACAACTACACTGCCGCCCCCGTCTGCTACGTCGCCGACAAGGCCACCGGCCGCGTCTACGACTCATGGGCTGGGTTCAACATGTTCCGCCTCCGCCAGTGGGTCAACAACTACAAGGCCGGGGAGTGACATGTCCCCCCTAGACGAAGCCATCATCGCGAACGATTCCCTCCCCCAGCACCAGCGGCGCACCAACCAAGCCATCGCCGACGAATACGGCACCAGTGAAGCCGCCGTCCGGCGCCACAGGAAGGCCCTGAAGCGCCGTTCCGAGCAGCGCCAGCAAGGCACAGACGAATACTTCGGGGTGCCCACCGAAGCGATCACCGCCCGCGGCAAGACTGTCCGCCTGGCCGACGGCTCCTATGAGAAGATCACCTGGAAGCCCGGCGCGGCCGAACGGGCAGAAGTGAGGCGCCTAGCCTACGACGACATAGCCCCCCTGTTCGCCAAGAAGCCGCTACCGGCCGCGGATCGCCCTCGGAAGGGCACGTACGTGGTCGTCATCTCCGACATGCAGATCGGCAAGACGGACGTCCGCGGAGGAACCAAAGAGACGGTTGAAGCGGTCCGGTCCGCGATCGCCCGGATTGCCCTCGACGCCGCCTCCTACGACGAGGTCATCATGGTGGACTGCGGTGACAGCACGGAGAATTTCACGAACACGGTCAGCCAGGCGCAGACCTGCGACATGGGCCTCGTCGAGCAGATCCGCACCGCCCAGGCAGTCCTCGCCGACTGCGTCCGGCAGCTTGCCGCGGCCTGCCCGTCAGTCACCTACGTGGCGGTGCCGTCCAACCATTGCCAGGTCCGCGCCGGGATCGGACGGGCCAACCGGGCGAACATCGCTGCGGACGACTATGGGCTCCTAATCCAATCGAACATTCAGATGGCCATAGAGGGCCGGCCCGGCTACGAGGGGGTGAACTTCGTAGCCCCCTCACCGCGGCTCGAGTCGCTGACCGTGCGCGCACAGGACGGCACGGTCATGGGGGTCACCCACGGGCACGCGGCCGGCAGCAAAAGCCGCATTGTCGACTGGTTCCGCGGGCAGGCGTTCGGGTGCGTGGCGGGCATGCAGAACGCCCGTGTACTCCTGCATGGCCACTGGCATTCTTTCTCCGTTCAGACGGTCGGAGACAATCGACAGATCATCTGCGCCCCGACTGTTGACCCAGGCAGCTCCTGGTTCCAGAACGCCAGCGGGGAATCGTCCAAGCCGGCTCTGCTGACGTTCGAACTGGGAGCGGGGACCTCGTCCAACTGGCGCCTCTGCCCCTGACTTCTACCGTGGCCGCAGCGCAAGGATTCGCCCGGCAGGGCGCAATATTCTTGACGCGCAGCCCCGCAGCGCCCCAAAGCCCAGCCCTCTTAGGCGCCAGAAAAACAGGGAGGGCTGGGCCCCTCCCTCCCCCAAACGCCCGTGTGGCCAACTCCACGGCAAAGCGCCCTTGACGTCCACGCCGTCCGATAGGAGCATTGCCTACGTCCACTCAAATAACCAACAGAAAGGAAAGGGACATGACCGCCAACACCAGCCCCGCCCTGCAGACCGCCCAGCTGGACGCCGCCCCCCGCACCGACGCGGCTGGCAACGACCTCACCCGCTGGACGCTCACCATCGGCGACCAGCAGGTCTTCCAGGACGTCGACCAGTGGGGCCTCCCCCACGACGGCACCCCCAACAGCAGCCTGCACAGCGACCTCTGTGACTGGCTGACCTTCACGGGCTGCCTCGACATGGGCGCCCTCAACGCCCTCTGACCAACCCGAACCGGCCGGGGGGAGGCCCCCGGCCGCCCAGAAAGGCCCCCAATGAAATCTCCCACCGTCGCCCTGATCGCAGCCTGGAGCGTCATCGCCGACCAGGACCTGCCAGCCGGCACCGAGATCGCCGTCAAAGACAGACAGATCACCACCCGCCGCAACGACAGCCAACCAGTCAGCATCCACTACACCCCCACAGACACCCCTGCCGACGTCCGTCGCGCCCTCACAGACGCACTCCAGGCAGCCGCCCACACCCCCCGCCAGCAGGCCCACAAGAGGCCTCACACGGCCTCAGAGAGGAGCAGTAAATGATGTACCCCCACCAGCCAACCAAACCCACCCCCATCGAGAATGTCTCCGCCGGGTCGCTCATCATCCGGGAAGGAGCCACCTGGAGAGTCGAAGCCAACAACCCAACCCCAGGCCGTCCCGCATACCGCACCCTCACCCTCCGAGGCGGCCACGCGGGCACCCAGAAAGGCTCCTACGCCACCGCGCCCGCCGGCTCCATCATCATCGTCCGCACCGCCTGAAAGGAACCCAAATGCGTCACGCAGCCCCCACTGCCAGCATCGACCGTAAACTCAACCGAGCTGGCCAGCTCATCTTCGCCGGCATCGCCTACGCCATCGCCGGACTCTCCGCCAGCCTCGCCACCCTCGGGGCCGCCCTCGCCGTCTGGGCCCTCTGGCAGTGGCTGGGGGTGAACTGAATGACCCCCGCCGGAATTATCAGCGAAGCCCTCACCATCATCGACGCATGCGGCCTCGACCGCACCCAGCTGAAGGTGGCGACCGGCCCCCGCGGAGCGATCATCCGCAGAGGCCGGAAGCCCTCAGGGGTCCACGCGACCCTTACGCGCCGAGGCGTCACCTGGTACGTGACCGGTGAAGGTGTCCTCTGGAAAGGAACCAGCCGGCACGCCGCAGCCACCCAAATCGCCAACATCATCGAGGTCGGCTGGCGGTGACGGCGGCTTAGGCGGCCTCTCCGCCGGCGCCATCATCGCCACCAAACCAACACCCCACCTCAACAAAGCCGCCGCATACTCCTCCAGTCGGAACGCGCGGATGCGGAGACGGTGCGCCTCCTCCTCAGCGAGGTCGCGCGCCTGCTCCGCTTTTTCGCGCCCCTCCTCCAGAAGCTGCACCCTACGAGTCAGCGCCTTCGTGACCGCCTCCAACGCTTCAACACGCCGGTCCGCAGTCCGGTCCGCCCGCGCAAACAACCACCCCACCCACGAAGCGACACCAGCCAGAGCGGCGCCTATCAGCTCAGCCGGGAGCGGAGGGAAAGAAATCTCGTGCATGAACTAAGTGTCCCACCGGCGGGACGCGGCGACAGTCACGCGAGAGGCGCGTACATCATCGGGCAGATACGCTTCCCGCCACCATTCGTTACGACGTTCGTAACCACGGTTCTGTTCGGCCACACCTCAACTGTGGACCCGTCCGACGTGCCGTCAGTTTTCAGCAGCGGGTAGCAGGTGCGCTGAGGTTTCCGATCGCCGAGCAGTCCCGGCGGGATCGTAGCCAGTCGCTTCTGCCCGACCGCAGGGACCGTTACCGTCCCCCACTCCGAACGGGGCCCCACACAAAGGGCACTCCCTTCCAGAGCGGCGATGAACGTGTCGCCGGGAGTAGCGTCGCCCGAGAATGTCTCCCACTGAGTCGGAGCCGGCTTTGACTCTCCACCAGCCGGCGCGGCCGCGCCAGCACGACCAAGCACAGGCAGTGCGGCAACAACTTCGTTCCATGCCTTCATCGCCTCCGGGTGAGTGGCGCGCACGTCATACCCGTTGTAGTCCCCAACGTTCCACAACCCCAGGCCTGCCAGGCCGGATGCAGCAACACACGGCACCAACGTCCGGAACTTAGCCGCCCTAGCAGCATCTGTCGCGTTGTCGGAGTTGAAGCCGCACTCCTCCATGAGAGCAAGCTTCCCCCTGGACTGGGCGACATCCACGAACTGGGAGATACCAGGCCTCAGCTTCGCCGGCTCGTCATACCCATGGAATGTCAGCGCGTCCACCCACGGCATGCCAGCGAGCCGGTCCACCGCGTCGCCGTACGCGCCCCGGTCAGCCCCGTCAGAGTTCAAGTGGTTGAACCCACCGGCGGTGATCGGGCCGTCGTAGTCCAACTTCCGGACCGCGATCGCCTGCTGCCGGACCGCCCACAGGTACTGGTCGGCCGACTTCGCCTGCCGGATCGGGTTGTCGTCACCCCACAGGATGTCAGGCTCCCCCGACAAAGCCACAGCGGCCACCTCAGGAGCGTGCGCATAGTCGTAGTCGGCGCCCGGGAACTGACGGCCGAGGATCTGCGCCATCGGCGTCAGCCAGGCCGGCCACTCCAGGAAGTACGGGTTCACCCCCTCCTTGACGAGGAGGTTCCGGTAGTAGGAGAAATCAACAACGATGCGGAACCCAGCATCTACGGCGGCACGCACCTTGTTGTCCATCTCTCCGAGCTTATCTCCGCCGTTGGTGACCGCCTGAGCGGTCGACTCCTCGAAGATATTCGTCAGCCGCATGTGCGTGCCACCGAGCGCGGCGGCTTGCTGCGCCCACCTGGCACCATCCGGCGCTCCATATGCGGAAATCTGCACGCTGCCGCGCAGCGCCTCAGTGCGCACGCGACGACCTTCCGACGGCTCCAGTGTGGCCATGACCCCTCCAAGTAGCGACGAAACCTGCCCCCCCGGATTGTTTCACAAGAGAGGCCGATAACGGTTCAGACATCAGTCCGTGGCGCCGAGCGAAAACACGCGGAAGCGCGTGCCAGGGTAGACGCCGCCATCAAAATGCCAGTACGGGTCCGTGCCGTACGAACCAGTCGTCGTATACGCCGCCGTGTGCGTGCCCGCGTCAGCCTCCAGCTTCCAGGAGAGATGATGCGTCATGAAGGTCCTGTTGTACTGCAGCTCAGTCTGCCACTGGTTGACATTGTCCAGCAGGAAGCCGAAGTAATAGGACCCGCTAGCCTTGTTCTTCTCATCCTCCGAGTTGAAGTCGGAGTGCACGATCGATACGCACACATCCAAGCTGAACTCAAGGAGACTGCGGACAGGCAACTGGAAGGTGGACTGCCCCCACCGGCGTGTCGTGTGGTCCGATGTGGGGCGCCCGCGCCCGTCGGATTTATCCCACTGGTCGACAAGTACGCCCGAGTAGCCCGACACGGGCACAATGTTGTAGTCAGCTCCGGTCTTGGAACCGTTCGCAGAGTACAGGACCCCACCGATCAGGAACATCGCCGGACTTGCGGACGTCACCACGCCTGCAGGTGCCTGCGCGAGACGGGCCCGCGCCTCCTGCATCGACGCGACGCGAATGAATGTCCCGACAGAGTCACTGAATCGACCCCACGCGCCGAGCAGGTCCGAGTACGCGGTCGGGACGACCGCCCCATCCCATCTAGTGTCAGCCATCCTTCTGTCCTTTCAGTTCGAAATGTACATCGCCGACAGGCGCATGTTGTTGAGCTCGAGCCATCCGTTCTCGGACCCCATGTCGGGGGTACGGATCGCGAAATGCCAGCACAAACGGACATTCGTACGCAACTGCATGAGCCCCGCAGCCGCCACCTTCACGCCCTTCACCCCCGGCTCCAAAGCGACGGAATTCCCGACAGCCAGATCCCAGTTTTTCGCAGGGTGCAGTTCCACGAGCAGTGTCGTCCAGAGCGACGAGTACCGACTCGATGCTGTCACCTGAACGGTGATCCAGTACAGGCCGCTGATTTTCGCCCGAGGGATGTTGTTCTTCCCTATCTCGAAATCCTGGGCATCATACTCGAACCACTCGGTGTCATTCTCCAACTTCCCCGGCCACCACTCCCAGTAGTTCCGCTGCAGGATGCGCTGCTGATTCGTTGTCCCAATGAAATGTGGCGGCATGACCAGGGACTTAAGCGGACGCTGGTACTCCAGTTGATTAGTGGAGGCCGCATACATCCCCCAGTTGGTGAAGCGGAACCACGAGTTGGTTCCTTTGTCGTCGGGCTGCGACTGGCGGAACAGCAGGGAGTTGCCCTTCAGGCGGATCGAGGAAGTGTCGTACGCCGTCCGATACCAGAGCTTCAGATTCTTAAACGACACACTCGTCGGCGAGTAAAGCGGGAAGATGCGCAAGTAGTAGCGCCGCACGCCGGCGTCACCTTTCTTCCAGTTCGCAATACTGACCGTCTG